>WNGD01011867.1_pt1 | contig 12503 bp, 12 predicted proteins | sample 5400671 | NCBI WGS metagenome assembly WNGD01 (sample SAMN13153369, study PRJNA577476) | soil metagenome | isolation source: 40 cm soil or saprolite under grassland replicate 2 | place: USA:California | collected 2016-06-15
TTGAATTGCGACGCGGAACGGCGGTGTGAATGATGTCACTGTGAAAGTCTTATACGGGCTCCAGTTGCTGTGGGGGTCATAATACAGAGGGTAGCAACAGCGGTCCGGTGGAACGAACGTACCCCCGGTGCGACCGCAACTGTCAGAATCGATGGGCTCATCACTCCGCGACGCCACGGGCTGCGGCGTTCCCTGGCCTGGCGAATAGTAGACGATGCCGTCCTTCTGAAAACCCTGAATATAGAAGGATCCATTGGGGATCCACAGCCTCTCCCCGCTACAGTCGCTGGTCGAATAATACGCCGACAAGGAATTCGTGAAGCTGCCATCTGTGTAGAGTCCGACTGCTACCACCCCGTCGGCGGTGGAGAAGGCCACGCTCCGAGACGAGCTATCATAGGGCCCGAGGGTGATGCCATTGGCATCCTTGACCACGAGGCTGGCGCCGGCCGGTGCCGGCGGTCCCCCCGGTCCCGCCTGTGCCCAGACCGCCCACGCGGTGAGGATGGCGAGGAGAAGGCTACCTACTGCACAGAGCGTCCGCTTCATGGTTTCCTCCTCAGGTCGCGGGGGTGAAGCCGGCAAACAATCGTCGCTGCGACTCGCTTTATAGGTACCGACAGCGAGCAACCATCCCCACCTGAGGGGTACACCGTCGGTCTTGAGCCGTGCTCACCTGGGCGAGCAGGATTAGTTAAGTGTTATTACTTAGTTAGGCAGGCTGACACCGCTTCCGCGCGCGTGCTATCGGGCATGCTATGGCAAAGCGTCGCATCCTCGTCCCCGAGCGCCTCCCGCCCGCCCGCGCCTCCGAGGAGGTGTCGGTCAGCGTGGCGCTGCCGAGGGGGCTTCACGCGAAGGCGCAGGAGGTAGCGCACGCATACGGACTCTCGCTCTCGGCGTGGCTTCGCTCTCTTGTCTACGAGCACGTCGGGTACGAAGCCCGCCTGAAGCCGGGCGAGATGGTGCGCCTGCTCTCGGGGGACAGGCCGAAGCGCCAGCGATAGGCGGGGATGGTTCGCCGCTCTCGGCGCGTTCGTCCGTCCGCTCCGGCAAGTCCTGTCGGGCGTCACTACAGAGGTGTTGGGTGGCGGTAGACCGGACAGCCCGGTGACCCCGTTCGACGGCGACAACGAGGCTGGCGTGCAGGCCTTCAACTCGGCGAATACGACGCCGCTGCCACCGCCCTGAACCAGAGCGACTCCATCAGACTGACCGGAGGTCGTGATGCGCGCCTGGAGGAGGCCGCCGGTGTCGTCACCGGCCTCGATGGTCTACCTCACCATCGTCGCCAGGACGAAGCAGAAGGCGGCGAACTGATCGCGCGACCGCTCGGGGCACGCACTTCGGGCGGTACGCGCTCTCCCTACGCCCGTGTCCGAATCCGTCGGCAAGTCGGACCGGGGCGAACGGCTGAGGTCGCCGCGAGGCTGGAAATTCCGGCTCAAGGGGGTCTGCGAGGTTGCCGATAAGGGTTTCGTGCACTGGGTCACCGTGCTCACGGGAGGCTCCCTGGTCGCGTCCGCTCGACTTGCCGGGGCGCTTTTCGTGGGCCTCGCAATCTTTTTTGGTTTCCGCTGGCGGACCAGCCTGCTGGCGGTCATCGCTGTTGTCGCCGTGAACGTGTTTTTCCCTGGTGGTGCGTCCCGGGTAGTCTCTGCCGCGCTCCTCCCGCTCCAGGTTCTCAACTCCAACGTGGCAGGCTGCCGACAGGCAGCGATCGACGAGGAGCGGAAGCGCCCGTATCCCTAGAATCACTGAGTGAAGGCCACACTGCGTCGCGCGACCCGTGTCCCGGGAGCCGCCCGCCGCCACGGCGGCCCCGCCTCGCGGAGGCCGAGGTCCATGCCCGCCGAGCCTGGCGCGGCAGGGGTCGATCCGCAACGTTGCCCGCGCGCCGCATTCTGGGCTAGAGCCTCGGGCAGCATGGCCGATCCGATCCTCTTCCGCCTGGAGGGCGGCCTCGCCTGGATCACGTTGAACCGCCCCGAGGCGCGCAACGCGATCAACGACGAGATGCGCGGGGCGCTGCTCGACGCGCTGGCGCGGGTGGCGGGCGACCCGGCGATCCGCGCCGCTGTGCTGACCGGCGCCGGCGACGGCTTCTGCCCCGGGGCCGATCTCTGGGGCGGGCGCCGGGACGCCGCGGGGCCCCCGCCCGCGGGCGCGACGCGGGCGCTCATGAAGCAGAACTCGCAGCGCCTGATCCGCGCCGTGCTGGATCTCGAGAAGCCGATCGTCGCGGCCGTCAACGGCGTCGCCGCCGGGATGGGCGCGCACCTGGCACTCGCCTGCGACCTCGTCGTCATGGCGGCCGAGGCGCGTCTCATCGAGGTGTTCGCGCGGCGCGGCATCGCCATCGACTCGGGCGGCGCGTTCCTCCTCTCGCGCCTGGTCGGGCTGCTCAAGGCGAAGGAGCTGGTCCTCCTCGCCGACGACGTCTCCGCCGACGAGGCGCTCCGCCTCGGGCTCTGCAACAAGGTCGTGCCGCGCGCGGACCTGGAGGCGGCGGCGCGCGGCTGGGGCGAGCGCCTCGCGCGCGGGCCGACGCTCGCGCTCGGCCTCTCGAAGCGCCTCCTCCAGCGCGCCTACGAGAGCGGCCTCGACACCTGTCTCGAGGAGGAGGCGCTGGCGCAGACCCTGGTGGCGCAGAGCGAGGACATGCAGGAGGGCATGCGCGCCTTCGCCGAGCGGCGGACGCCGGAGTTCAAGGGACGCTAGGCCCTTGGCGTACACCCTCCTCGGCGGCGTCCGGGTGCTCGAGGTGGCGCTCCTCGCGCCCGACCTTCTCGGCATGCACCTCGCCGACCTGGGCGCCGAGGTGGTGAAGATCGAGCAGCCGCCGGGCGGCGACTACCTGCGCGAGATCGGCGGCCGCAGGCGCGCCGGGCTGAACCTGATGCACCTGCGCTGGAACCGCGGCAAGAAGAGCGTGACGCTCGACCTGAGGCGCCGCGAGGGACAGCGGCTGCTCCACCGCCTCGCGGCGCGCGCCGACGTGTTCATCGACGGCCTCCGCCCCGGCGCCGCGGCGCGCTGCGCGGCCGACTACGCGACGCTCGCGACCGTGAACCCCCGGCTCGTCTACTGCACCCTCTGCGGCGCGGGCACGTGGGGGCCGTACGCCGCGCTCCCGACCCACGGCGTGGCCTACGACGCCTTCGCGGGCCTGGCGCCCCCGGCCACACACCCCGACGGCTCGCCGCGCATCCCGTCGTACACCCCGGTCGGCATGCTCGCGGCCCCGCTCTACGCCGCGCTCGCGGTGTGCGCGGCGCTCCTGCAGGCGCGCACGACGGGCACGGGCCGCCTCCTCGAGGTGGCGGAGCTGGACGCGGCCGCCTCCTGGCAGGCCGAGCACCTCGACGCCGCGCTCAACCGCGTCGCCTCGTCCATCCCCGACATGATCCCCGCCGTCCGCTACCAGTACTACCGGACCCGGGACGACCGGGTGGTGGTCTTCCAGGCCTCGGAGCGGAAGTTCTGGCGGAACTTCTGCACCGCCGTCGGCCGCCCGGACCTGTTCGCAGCCAAGCCCGGAGCGCCGGCGGGCGACCACGCGCGCGGCGACGAGGCGCTGCGCGCCGAGCTGGCGGCGATCTTCCAAACCCGCACCCGCGCCGAGTGGGTCGACTTCTTCATCGTGCACGACGTCCCCGGCGGCCCCGTCCACACCGCCGACGAGCTGCCGGGCGACCCGCACTTCCGCGCGCGCGAGCTGCTCTACGAGCAGGACCATCCGGTCGCGGGCCACCTCCGGCTCTTCGGGACGCCGGTCAAGGTGGCGGGCGAGCGCTTCGCCGCGGCCCCGGCGCCCGCGCCGGGCGAGCACACGGCGGAGGTTCTCGCCCGCACGATCGGGCTCTCGGCGACGGAGATCGAGCAGCTGCGCGCCGACGGGGTCGTGTGATGGAGCTCGCCGGCCAGGTCGCCTTGGTCACGGGCGCGAGCAGGGGGATCGGGCGCGCAATCGCCCTCGAGCTGGCCCGGGCGGGCGCGGACCTGGTGATCAACGCGCGCGGCCGCGAGGCGCTCGAGGCGGTCGCCGGTGAGGTCCGCGCCTGCGGCCGGCGGGTCGAGACGGTCGCCGCCGACGTCGCCACCGAGGCCGGCGGGCGGCTGGTCGTCGAGCGCGCCGTAGCGCGCTTCGGCCGCGTCGACGTGCTGGTCAACAACGCCGGCAGGGGCGCGCCCCGGCGGCTCCTCGAGCTGACCGAGGCCGACTGGCAGGCGAGCTTCGCGCTCAACTTCATGAGCGCGGTCCGCCTCTCGCTCGCCTGCGTGCCCATCATGCGGGCGCAGTGCGGCGGGCGCATCGTCAACATCGCCTCGCGCGTCGGCCGCCAGCCCGACCCGCTCTTCGCGCCCTACGCCGCCGCCAAGGCGGCGCTCATCAACTTCACGAAGAGCCTGGCCAACGCCTTCTCGAAGGACGGCATCCTCTCGAACTGCGTCGTGCCCGGCCTCATCCGCACCGAGGCGGTCGAGGAGGCGGCGCGCGCGAGCGCTGCGGCGACCGGGAGGACGGTCGACGAGGTGCTCGCCGAGACACTCCGCCGGCGCCCGATCCCGGCCGGACGCATGGGCGAGCCCGCCGACGTCGCCGGGCTGGTCGTCTTCCTCGCCTCGCCGCACGCGAGCTGGATCACCGGCGGCACGTTCAGCGTCGACGGCGGCATCCTGCCGGTCGCGCCCTAGGAGTCTGTCGGGGTAATCATGGTGAGCGAGGCGAACGAGCCGGGGAGCGAGAGCGGCAAGCGCAGCGACGACCGACGAGGCGTGCCTGAAGGCACGCCGCAGGAGGGAGGAGCGAGCAGCCATCTGGCAGCGCGGCTGTCGCCGCGCTCCCCCGGAATGGACTTCGCGTTCACCGACGAGGAGGAGGGCTTCCGCGCCGAGCTGCGCGCCTTCCTCGCCGAGGAGCTGCCGGCCTGGTGGCGCGGCATGTTCGTCGACGACCCGCGTGCCCTCCCGTTCACGCGGGCCTTCTGCGCGAAGCTCGCCGCCCGCGGCTGGCTCACCCTGGCCTGGCCGCGCGCGTACGGCGGGCAGGATGCGAGCCCGTGGAAGCAGGCGATCCTCCGCGAGGAGATGTGGGCACACGAAGAGCCGCGCGGGCCGCAGTACATGAACCTCAACTACATCGGCCCCTGCGTCATGCGCTTCGGGAGCGAGGCGCAAAGGCGGCGCTTCCTCCCGCCGATGGCGGCCGGCACCGTGGTGTGGACGCAGGGCTTCTCCGAGCCGGGCGCCGGCTCCGACCTGGCGGCGATCGCAACGCGCGCCGAGGAGCGCGGCGACCACTTCGTGGTCGACGGCCAGAAGACCTGGAACAGCTACGCCGACGCGCCCGCCGACTGGTGCTTCCTCCTCGCCCGCACCACGCCGGGCGCCGCCCGCCACGCGGGCCTCTCCGTCCTCCTCGTCGACATGCGCACGCCCGGCATCACCGTGCGCCCGATCGGCAGCATGGCGGGCCCGCACGAGCTGAACGAGATCTTCTTCGACGGGGTCCGCGTGCCGCGCGACTGCCTGCTCGGCGAGCGGGACCGCGGCTGGGAGGTCGTGACCGCCGGGCTCACCTTCGAGCGCGTCGGGGTCGCCCGCTACGCGCGCGCGGGGCGCGTCCTCGAGCTGCTGGTCGAGCACGTGAAGCGGACGGGGCTGGCCGCCGACCCGACCGTGCGCCAGCAGCTCGCCGAGCTGCGGGTGCGCTGCGAAGCGGCGCGCCTCCTCAACTACCGCGTCATCTCCCTCCAGGCGCGGGGCGACGTGCCGCGCGTCGAGGCCTCGATCGCGCGCCTGCACAACACGCAGCTCGAGCAGGCGGTCGGGCACGCCGGCCTCGAGCTCCTCGGTCTCGCGGGCGCGCTCACGCACGACGCGCCCGACACCCCGCTCGGCGGTCTCGTGTGGCGCCAGTGGGTTCGCAACATCCCCAGCACCATCGCCGCCGGCACGACCGAGGTGCAGAAGAACATCATCGCGCGGCGCGGCCTCGGCCTGCCGCCCTCGAGCTGATGGACCTGACGCCCGCGCCCGAGCAGGAGCTGCTCGTCCGGTCGGCGCGCACCTTCCTCGCCCGCGCCTGCCCGCCTGCACACGTGCGCGCGATGGAGGCGGACGCGCAGGGCTTCAGCGCCGCCCTGTGGCGAGAGATCGCGGGCCTGGGGTGGCCGGCGATGGCGCTCCCCGCGGAGTACGGGGGCGGCGGGCTCGGCTTCCTCGACGTGACGCTCCTCCTCGAGGAGATGGGACGCGTGCTCCTGCCCTCGCCCTTCGTCGCGACCGCGGTGCTCGGCGCCCCGCTCGTCCTCGCCGCCGGCAGCGAGGAGCAGCGCCGGCGGTGGCTCCCGCGACTCGCGGCGGGCGACGCGATCGCCACCCTGGCGCTCGTCGAGCCCGGGTGGCGCGACGAGTGGGGCGCGGCGACGGCGCGGGTGCACGCGGGGCGCGTCTCGGGGACGAAGCGCTTCGTCCCCTTCGCGGCCGCGGCCGACCTGCTGCTGGTCGCGGCCGCGAACGGCGGCCTGGTCGCCGTCGAGCACGGCGCACCCGGCGTCGAGTGCGCGCGCCAGGCGACCCTGGACGGCGGGCACGTCTACGAGGTGCGCTTCGCCGACACGCCCGCCGAGGCGCTCCCCGGCCCTGCCGCCGCCGCTCTCGCGCGCGCCCGCCTCCACGCCGCGGTGGCCGCCCTCGCCTTCTCGGCCGGCGCCGCCGAGCGCGTCCTCGAGATGACCGTCGAGCACGCGAAGACCCGGGTGCAGTTCGGGCGGCCGATCGGCGGCTTCCAGGCCGTCGCGCACCGCTGCGCCGACATGCGGAGCGACCTCGATGCGCTCCGCTGGCTCGTCTACCAGGCGGCGTGGGCGCTCGACACGGGCCGTCCCGGCGAGCTCGAGGTGGGCGCGGCGAAGGCGTACGGCAGCGATGCGCTCCGCCGCCTCCTCATGCACGCGCACCAGGTGCACGGGGCGATCGGCTTCTCGACCGAGCACGACCTCCAGCTCTTCACGCGGCGCGCCAAGGCGGCCGAGCTCGCCTGGGGCTCCGCCACGCTGCACCGCGAGCGGGTGGCGCGCGCGATGGGCCTCTGATGTCCCTCGCCGCGGGCGCGCCCCCCGAGAAGACCGCGCTGGTCGACGACCGGGTGCGGCTCACCTGGGCCGATCTCCGGCGGCTCGCCGCGCGCGTCGCCGGCGGGCTCGCCGCGCGCGGCGTGCGGGCCGGCGAGGTCGTCTCCTGCGTGCTCCCGAACCGAGCGGAGGCGGCCGTCCTCTTCCACGCCGTGCACCGCCTGGGCGCCGTCTTGAACCCGATCGTCCCGATCTACGGCGCACGCGAGCTGCGCTTCATCCTGCGCCAGGCGGAGAGCGTCACGCTGGTCGTGCCGGGGCGCTTCCGCGGCGTCGACCTGGCCGCCCTGGCGGCGCGCGTGCGACCCGCCGTCCCGTCGCTGCGGGACGTCCTGGTCGTCGAGGAGGTCGAGGCGCTCCCGCAGGCGGACGGACCCGTCGCGACGCGCCGCGCTCCGGACGAGCCTGCCCTACTCCTCTACACCTCGGGCACCACGGCCGAGCCGAAGGGCGTGCTCCACAGCACGGCGACGCTCGCCGCCGAGTGTCGCGCCACGATCGACTACCACGGGCTCGGCACGGGCGACGTCCTCGTCATGCCTTCCCCGGTCGGCCACATCTCGGGGCTCCTCTACGGCATCCTGCTTCCCGCCCTGCTCGGCGCGACCAGCGTCCTCATGGAGACGTGGGACGCGGAGCGCTTCTGCGCCCTCGTCGAGCGCGAGCGGGGCACGTTCTCGGCCGGCGCGACGCCGTTCCTCCAGGGCGTCCTCGACCTCCCGACCCTCGACCGCTTCGACCTCCGCTCGCTCCGCCTCTTTCCCTGCGGCGGCGCCGACGTGCCGGCCGAGCTGATCCGGCGGGCCATCCGCCGCCTGGGCGTGCGCTCGGGCCGCGGCTACGGCTCGACCGAGTTCCCGAGCATCACCAGCTCGGCGGGCCCGCACGTTCCCGAGACGAAGCGCGCCGAGACCGACGGCGCGCCGATCCCGCCGGGCGAGATCGAGCTGCGCGACGCCGAGGGGCGGCCCGTCCCCGTGGGCCGCGAGGGCGAGATCTGGGCGCGGGGCCCGGAGCTGTTCCTCGGCTACCGCGACCCGCGCCTCGACGCCGACGCCTTCGACGAGCGCCGCTTCTTCCGCACCGGGGACCTGGGCGTCCTCGACCCCGAGGGCTACCTCACCATCACCGGGCGCGTGAAGGACATCATCGTCCGCGCCGGCGAGAAGTACAGCGCCCGGGAGGTCGAGGACCTGCTCGTCGAGCACCCGAAGGTCGAGAGCGTGGCGATCGTGCCCATGCCGGACCCGCGGCTCGGCGAGCGCGCGTGCGCCTTCGTCGTGCCCGCCGACGAGCGCGATCCGCCGACGCTCGCCGAGCTGGTGCGCTTCCTCGAGGCGCGCGAGCTCTCGCGGCGGAAGCTCCCCGAGCGGCTCGAGCTGATCGACGCGCTGCCGCTGACGGCGAGCGGCAAGGTGCAGAAGCAGCTGCTGCGCGAGCGGATCGCGGCGCGGCTGCGGCGCGAGGGGCGGTCGTGAAGGTCGGCGTCGCGCTCTTCCGCCTCCGCCCCGAGCGCGTGGCGGCCGTCGCCCGCCACGCCGAGGGGCTCGGCTTCGAGTCGGTGTGGGTCCCGGAGCACCTGGTCCTCCCCACCCACATCGCGAGCCGCTACCCCTACGCGCCCGACGGCGTCGCGCCCTTCTCGCCCGATGCCCCGCACCTCGACCCGCTCGTCCTGCTCACGCACGTGGCGGCCGCGACCACGCGCATCCGGCTCGGGACGAGCGTCTACCTTCTCCCGCTGCGCCACCCGCTGGTGACCGCGCGCCTTGCCATGAGCCTCGACGTGCTCTCGGGCGGGCGGCTCACGCTCGGCGTCGGCGTGGGGTGGCTCGCCGAGGAGTTCCAGGCCGCCGGCATCGACTTCCAGACCCGCGCTGCACGAACGCGCGAGTGCGTCCGGGCGCTGCGCACGCTCTGGACCGAGACCGAGCCGGAGTTCCATGGGCGCTTCTTCTCCTTCGGCCCGCTCAGGTTCGAGCCGAAGCCGGTGCAGAAGCCGCACCCACCGATCGTCTTCGGCGGCGAGACGGAGGCCGCGCTCCGCCGTGCCGCCGCGCTCGGCGACGGCTGGTACGGCGTCGGCCACACGCCCGAGTCGGCGGCGGTGCAGGCGACGAAGCTGCGCGCGCTCCTCGCGGCCGCCGGGCGGGGAGCCGCGCCCTTCGAGCTGACCGTGAGCCACGCGGGCGGCGTGCTCGAGCCGGACGACGTGCGGCGCTACGCCGGCGCCGGCATCGCGCGCGTCGTCGTGCTGCCCTGGCAGCGCGGGCGCGAGGCCGAGGAGGCGCTCGCGCGGCAAGCGGCGGCGCTCGCGCTACGGCCCGAGCGGTCAGCCGGGTAGGGATGCGGCCGGAAAGCGAGCGGTTTCATGGCGGCACGTCGAGCTTGAACGCCCGGACGGCGTTCGCGCGCAGGAACTTCCGGCGCACCGCGGCACCCAATGCGCAGTGCTCGTCGAGCTCGCCCAGCGGCCGCGCGATCGGGAGCAGCGGCCAGTCCGACGCGAACAGGCACTTGTCCTGGCCGAACGTCCGCATGAAATGGACGAAGCTCGGCGGGAAGTGCTTCGGGACGTGCGCCGAGGTGTCGATCCAGACGTTCCGGTGCTTCCAGGCGACGGCGATCGCCTCCTCGGTCCACGGCCAGCCGATGTGGCCGCCCACGATGCGCAGCTCGGGGAAGTCGAGCGCGAGCTGGTCCAGGTAGAGGGGACGGCCGACCTCGGAGGGGAAGGTGTCGGGGCCGGTGTGGCCGATCTGCGTCGTGAACGTGATGTCGAGCTCCACGCACTTGGCGTAGATCGGATAGTACATCGGGTCGGTCGGCGGCTTCCCCCACACGAAGGGCTCGATCTTCACCGCCTTGAAGCCGTGGTCGCGCACGCAGGACTCGATCGTGCGCAGGCAGGCCATGACGTCGCGCGGGTCGGGGCTCACCATGCCGAAGAAGCGGCCGGGGTAGCGGGCGCAGGTCTCGGCCACCCACCCGGCGTCGGCCCCCGAGAGGCCGGCCAGTGCCACGCCCGCGGCGTCCATCTCGGCGACCAGCGCCTCGGGCTTCGTCCCCTCGCGCAGCGCCGCGAGCTGACCGTAGCGGCGGAAGACACTGGCCCCCTCCACCCCGCCCGCCGGCCCGAGCAGGTTCACCCACGCGTCGACGATCCACGGCGCCTCGTCCACGCCTTGCGCATACCACGGCCCCCCGTGGTATCGGAACGCGGATGGCGAGCCGTCCGGCCGCGCGCCGGCGCCGCCGGCTCGATCCGATCACCGCCGAGATCATCCGCGGCGCCATGGAGACGATCGCCTACGAGATGGCGACGCACGTGAGCCTGACGGCCACGACGCCGATCCTGAACCAGTCGAACGAGCGCAACGCGACGATCCTGGACGCCTCGGGCGCCCTCGCGGCGCTCAGCGTCGGCATCCCGCAGTTCATGCTCTCCTCCACCCTCCCGGTTCGCTTCGCGCTCGAGTTCTTCGGACCGGGCGGGCTCCACGACGGCGACGTGCTGGTCGCCAACGACCCCTACCACGGCGGCGGCCACCTGCCCGACTACAACGTCTTCGCGCCCGTCTTTCACGCGGGCGAGCTGGTCCTGATCGCCTCCATCCAGTGCCACCACGCCGACACCGGCGGCGGCATGCCGGGCGGGTACAACGCCGACGCGCCCGACATCTGGGCGGAGGGAGTGCGTTTCCCGGCCCTCAAGCTCTACGCGCGCGGGGGCGAGCGGCGCGACCTCACCTACTTCATGCGCGTCAACAACCGCACGCCCACTTTCGTGGGTGATCTGCGCGCGCAGGTGGGCGCGGCGCAGCTCGGCGTCCGGCGCTTGCAGGAGGTGCTCGCGCGCCACGGCACCGCGACGGTCCGCCGCGCCGTCGAGGAGATGATCGAGCTCGCGGCGCGCCGCTTCCGCGAGGAGGTCCGCCGCTGGCCCGACGGTGTGTACGAATCGGACGTCTACGTCGACCACGACCCGAAGGGGAACCCCGACATCCACCTCCACTGCACGGTGACCGTGAAGGGCGACCGCCTGAAGATCGACTTCACGGGCTCCGACGCGCGCCCCGAGATCCAGGCCTACTCGTCGTTCGGCAACACGCGCGGCTACGTGGTGGCGCAGCTTGCCTCGATGATGGACCCGACGATTCCCAAGAACGAGGGTTTCTTCCGCTCGATCGAGCTGGTGGTGCCCGAGGGCTGCTGTCTGAACCCCCCGCCCGGGCGCTCGGTGGCGGCGGGCACCCATCACCCGGGCACCGAGGTCGGCGAGGCGATCGCCCGGGCGCTCGAGCCGGTGATCCCCGACCGCTGCTGCCCGCAGATCTACAAGATCGGCATGCCGACCGTGATCTTCGGCATCGACCCGCGCACCGGGCGGCTCTTCATCGACAACTCGGCCGACACGATCGCCGCGCACTGCAACGCCGTGCGGGGCCAGGATGGCTGGGGCTCGATGAACGTCAGCTTCGGGAACCTGATCCGCGCCACCGCCGAGATCAACGAGAGCATCTTCCCGCAGCGCCAGCTCGCGCGCGACTACGAGACGGACAGCGGCGGGGCGGGAGAGTTCCGCGGCGGGCTCGGGACGCTCTACCGGAAGCAGCTGACCGCGCCGGCCACCGTCTACACCTACGTCGTCGGCCGCAAGTACCCGATGCCCGGCATCGCGGGCGGCAAGCCGGGCGCGCCGAACCGGCTCGAGCTGAAAGTCGGCGGCGCGCGGGAGGAGGCGGGGAACACGACCCGCCTCGTGCCGCACGAGGCGGGCGAGGCGATCGCCTACCACTACGGCGGCGGCGGGGGCTGGGGCGACCCGCTCGACCGCCATCCGGAGAAGGTGCTCGAAGACGTCCTCGACGAGTACGTCTCGCCCGCGAGCGCGCGGGACGACTACGGCGTCGTGCTCACCGGGTCGCTCGAAGCGCTCGACCTCGCGGTGGACCCGGAGGCGACGGCGCGGTTGCGCGCTCGAATGCGGGGCCGCCAGAAGTAGGATCCACGATGACAGGACACACGAACCCCACGGTGATCGACGCGGACGGCCACGTCCTCGAGCCGCGCGGCATGTGGGCGCACTACCTCGACCCGAAGCTCGCCGAGCTGATCCTCGTCCCCGACCCGGCCGGCGGGCGCATCCTCCCCGCCGAGCACAACCCGCAGGCGATGCGGCCGCACCCGATCTCGGGGACGGTGGGCGGTCTCGTCGGGCTCGCGGGCTCGGTCGGCCGGCGCGCCGACGACGTGCTCACCGGCAAGATCGGCTACGAGGACGGCCCCGCGGGCGCCTTCGACGGCCGCGCGCGGCTCACGGACATGGACACGGAGGGGATCGATGTCGCCGTCCTTTACCCC
>WNGD01005320.1_pt1 | contig 12500 bp, 10 predicted proteins | sample 5400671 | NCBI WGS metagenome assembly WNGD01 (sample SAMN13153369, study PRJNA577476) | soil metagenome | isolation source: 40 cm soil or saprolite under grassland replicate 2 | place: USA:California | collected 2016-06-15
CAGGTGGGCTTCCCCTTCTATCGGCGAGGAGGAGCACAAGCGGATCCGTGGCGAGGGCTGACTCTTGTGCGCTGTTCCGATCAGCTTCGCAGGCGGAAGTAGCTCTGGTCATACAACCATCGACGCAACAGGGGCATTCGGCCTTGGCCGATGATGCGATTGTTCTTGAGCACGATAGCCTGGCCGCCAATGTTCGCAATCGACTGATGCGGCGCCGCTGACGGTTCCAATCGCCTGAGCGGTGCGCCGTCCATTTCGGCGAGCGTGTTGCTGGCCAGGTGCGCGACTTGTTGCCTGATCGAAACCATTGTCTTGCTGGTGGCCACCTTCGACGGAAGCGCAGCCGTATCTCCAAATGCGAACACGCCCCGCCGCGTGGTGGCGAAGCAGTCGTCGACGCGGATGAAGCCCCGCCCGTCGAGCATGTCCGCCGGCAGCCCAATGTTCACGCCGCAGAGCGGCGCGACAATCGCCACCAGGTCGAAGGCGGTGTCCTTTCCTCCGACAAGGGCGCCCGAACTCGTCACCGCATCAAGACCGCTATCAGTTGCCAACGTTGCCCCAGATCTCCTGAGGGCTGATCGAATTGCCGCCGTGGCTTCGGCCCCGTAATAGTCGGCCAGTCGACCATCGCCGTCGATGACCACCAGCTCCATATCCGGAAGACCTAGGCGTTTTCTTCTCGCCGCCAGCCACCCTGCAAATTCCAGTCCGGGTCCGCGCCGGTCCCATCCAACCGCTATGCAGATTCGTTTCGGCTTCCGGCGTTTAATCTCGACCGCGAATTTCGTGGCATCTTCTGGATGACAGGGGAACAAAGCATGCTCGGCTGCACCCGGAATGCGATTCCGATCCGCGTCGGCCCCAGTGGCCAGTAGGAGTTGTGAATAGTCGATCGTTCGTCCTTTAGCCAGGCGAACTTGTTGCGCATCGAGGTCAATTCGGTCGACGCGGTCCTCGATCAAATGAAACCCGTATCGAGCCGCCATCGGAGCGAGGGGTATGCCCACCTCGGCAAAACGCCGCCGACCAGCCGGCACGTAGATCAGCCACGGCTTGTACACGAAGGTCGGGCCGGCCGAGATTAGGGTGACATCGCAGGTGGGGCGGAGCGTCCTGATCTGAATCGCCGCTTCGACGCCTGCAAACCCGCCGCCAACAATCACCAGCATTGAGTTGGTTCCGACATTAGCTGGATCCGATCAAACGGAAGTATTCGCTGTCGGGTGTTGTCAGAAGTCAAGCCACATCGGTCGGCAGCGGGTGAGACTCTACTTCGACAGTTCCGCCGAGCACAAGGGCTCAGTGTCAACGAACTCCGTCAGCGTCAGACCGGGCCCCCGACCAACGTCTCTCTATTTGAACTGACCAATCCGATCAGTCCAATGCCCCACCAAAAAGCGAGCGGGCGACGACGACGTTCTGAATCCCGCTGGTGCCGTCCAGATACTCGGCCATCTTCGCCGTCGCCAGGTGTCTCCCGAGTGTGGACTCAACCAGGAAGCCATGGGCTCCCATCGCTTGCATGCACGTCACCAATCCGCGGACCGCTGCTGCGGTTGCGAACTTCTTGGCCTGCGCAGCTTCCACGGTTGCTGAGAGACCTCGATCCGCAGCGGCAGCAGCGCGATAGACCAGCAAGCGCGCTGCCTCACGCTCGGTTGCGACATTCACCAACTCCCACTGGAGACCCTGAAAACTTCCAACGGGCCGCCCGAATGCCTTTCGCCTTGATACGTACTTAATCGCCCGCTCAAGGCCCGCCTTCAAGATTCCGCAGCACTGCGCGCCGACGAAGATTCTTGCCGCCGTGATTCCCTGCATCGCCACTTGGAATCCTTCTCCAGGTGGTGATATGACGCCATCGGCCGGCACCCGGCAGTCTCGAAGCAAAATCCCGGCAGTACCCATAGCGTGGCCGCCCATCAGCTGGTAGGGATCGGTAACAGTCAGGCCGGCGGCCTCTCGTTCGACAAGGAATGCAGCGATTCCTCGCGATCCGGCTGCAGCGTCTGTCTGCGCCCAAACAGCGAAGAGATCAGCCCCCGCCGCATTGGTAACCCATGCTTTCTCCCCGCTCAGCACCCAATCGCTCCCAACGCTGTCGGCCTTGCACTGAATGGCGACCGCATCGCTGCCCATAGCCGGCTCCGTCAAGCAAAACGCGGCAACCGCATCTCCAGACAGAAGACGAGGAAGCCACCTGTCTTGAGCGCCTCTGGTACCGCGCCTGCTGACCAAGTTCGTGATGTTGTTGTGGACTTCGAGGGAGAATGCGTGAGCAAGGCATCCTTCGGCGATCTCTTCGTACACGCGAGCTGTGGCCAAAACGCCCAAACCGAGGCCTCCCAGTGTCGTCGGTACCTGGAGGCCGAGAAGTCCATGTTGGCTCGCTAGACGAAGCGTCGAGATCGCGGTTTCACGCCGAAGCTCTATGCCGTCGGCAAATGGGGAGATGTGCGCATCGCGAAAAGTGCGGCCCGCTTGTACAGCTTGCTTCTCGTCCGGCGCGAGAGCGTCATCCACATCAACCAGAACATAGGTGTGGGAGGCCACCGTCTAAACCAGTCACTCCTGCTTCCAGAACCTGCCGGCCAACGTCTTGGAATCGAGTCAAAATCGTACTGCTCGAGGACCACTCCGGAACCTTTATCAGGAAGGGTTTGACACAGAGCCGGGGGCGGACTACGTTTTAACGAACGCTGCGCTCCTAGGGGCTGATGCGCATGTCGAGCACTGTCCCTCCCAGGGAAGCACGGCGATCCGGAGGTGCACATGCAAACGGTAGAGCCAGCGGTCGCGACGACCAGGCATCCGCTCGACCCGCTCACGTCTGAGGAGGTTCAGGCGGCGTCAACGATCCTCAAGAAGGAGCGCGGCCTCGACGCCGGCCACCGCTTTGTGTACGTGATGCTGAACGAGCCGGCCAAAAAGGACGTGCTCGCCTGGAAGCCAGGCAATGGGACCCAGGTCGACCGCCGGGCGTTCATCGTCGTCCGCGATCGCACCAGGCGCAAGACCCTCGAGGCAGTCGTCTCCCTCACCCAGGAAAAGGTCGTCAGCTGGGAGGAGATCAAGGGCGTCCAGCCCTCGATCATGCTCGAAGAGTTCATGACGGTGGACGAGGTTGTCCGCAAGGACCCGCGCTGGCAGGCGGCCCTGCGCCGGCGCGGGGTGAGCAACTTCGAGATGGCCATCACAGACGCCTGGTCGTGTGGCTACTACTCGGAAATCGACGGCGCCGAAAAAGGTCGCTTCTGCCGGCCGCTGACGTGGATCCGGCCCGGCCCCGGCGAGCACGTGTATGCGCGACCCATCGAGGGGCTGATCGTCAAGTTCGACCTCGACAAGATGGAGGTCATCGAGGTCGAGGATCACGATGTGGTGCCCGTCCCGGCCAAGAAGGCCAACTACACGGCCGACAGGATCTCGGACCCCGAGAACGTGCCTTACTTCCCCGAAGGTGTGCGCAAGGACCTGAAACCGCTCGACATCACGCAGCCTGAGGGCACCAGCTTCAAGGTCACCGGGAACCAGGTCAGCTGGCAGAAATGGAGCTTCCGCATCGGCTTCAATGCCCGCGAAAGCATGATTCTCTACACCGTCAGCTACAACGACAGAGGCGAAGAGCGGCCGATCCTCTATCGGGCATCGCTGGCCGAGATGTTCATCCCCTATGGCGACCCCGCGCCCAATCACTACCGCAAAAACGTGTTCGACATGGGCGAGTACGGCGTCGGCATGATGAGCAACAGCCTTGAGCTCGGCTGCGACTGTCTCGGCGAGATTCGTTACTTCGACGGCATCGTCAACGACAACGATGGTGGCCCGTTGCCCATCACCAACGCCATCTGCCTCCACGAAGAGGACTTCGGCATGCTCTGGAAGCACAAGGACTTCCGGACGGAGGAGACCGAGGTCCGCCGCTCTCGCCGGCTGGTGTTGTCGACCGTCGCGACCATCGGCAACTACGAGTACGGCTACTTCTGGTACTTCTACCAGGACGGCGGCATCGGGTACGAAATCAAGATGACCGGCGTGATGTCCAACGGCGCGGTTTCAGAGGGCGTCACCCCCAAGCACGGTGCGCTGGTCGCTCCGGGCGTCTACGGCCCGCACCACCAGCACTTTTTCAGCATCCGGTTGGACATGATGGTGGACGGCCTTCGGAACACCGTCTACGAGTGCGACAGCGAAGGCCTGCCGCCCGGGCCCGACAACCCGTACGGCAATGCCTGGATCGTGAAGGAGACGCCGTTCAAGCGTGAGTCGAAAGCGCAGAGCATCATCAACCCGCTGGCCGCCAGGTACTGGAAGGTCGCCAACAACAGCAAGCTGAACTCGGTGGGCCAGCCCGTGGCCTACAAGCTGATGCCGGGTGACAACGTGCTTCCGTTCTATCAACCGGACGCCTTCCCGATTCAGCGAGCGCAGTTCACGACCAAGCACCTCTGGGTCACCAAGTACGACCCCGATGAGATGTTCGCCGCGGGCGACTACCCGAACCAGCACTCTGGCGGCGCCGGTCTGCCGCAGTTCATCAAGAGCGACAGCAAGCTGGAGGACGAGGATGTGGTCCTCTGGTACACCATGGGTGCGCATCACGCAGTGCGCCCAGAGGAGTGGCCGGTGATGCCGGTGAAGTACATCGGGTTTCACCTCCTGCCGCATGGCTTCTTCGACGGGAACCCGGCATTGGACGTAGCGCCGTCGCACGCGGCGCACCACGTTCACCACAACGGGCACTAGAGGGGGTTAGGGAAATGGCCGACGTCGTCAAGCCCACGGGGTCTCTCAGTCCGACATCCTCACCGGGCGGCCCGGCAGGGCTGCGACGAAACGTCCTCTCGATGCCTGAGGTGCTCACCCAGTCGGTGGCCAACGCCGCGCCAAGTGCCGCCGTCTCGGTTCTGCCGGCGATCGCATTCATCTACGCGGGGAACGGCGCCTGGCTGACATTTGTGATCGCGACCATTTCAATGGTCCTGATCGGCTACTCCGTCAGCATCTTCGCCCGCCGCTTTGCGTCGGCGGGCTCTTTTTATGTCTACAACACGAAGGCCCTCGGTTCGGCAGGCGGCTTTGCCTCGGGCTGGGCGCTGACGTTGGGCTACGTATTTACCGCCATGGCCACGACCTGTGGCGTGGCGATCTACCTCGGCGCCTTCTTGACCCAGATCGGACTGCCTGGCGGAGCCACCGTCGTCATCCTGCTGATGATCGCGATCGACGTGGCAGTCGCGAGCTGGTTCGCGTATCGAAGCATTGGGTTATCGGCGCGGGTATCCCTCGTCCTCGAGGCGGTTTCGATGACGATCATCCTGGTGCTCTTCGCGATCGTCTTCGCGCGGAAGGGGATCTCGGCGGACGCTCTGACCCTCAAGGGCATGCCGAGCGCCGGAATCGGCCCGGGAATAGTGATCGCCATCTTCGCTTTCGTCGGCTTCGAGAGCGCTGCATCGCTCGGGCTCGAGGCGAAGAACCCATACCGGACGGTGCCCAGCTCGGTGATCATCAGCGCCGTCCTGGTCGGGGTGTTCTACATCATCGGTACCCTGGCCCAGACCACCGGTTTCCAGGGCGCCAAGGTTGGGTTCGACAGTGCCCCGGCGCCGTTGTTCGACCTCGCCGGGCTCATGGGAGTGTCCTGGTTCGGCTATGTGATGAATCTGGGCATCACGGCCAGCAACTTCGCCTGCACGCTGGCCTGCATCAACGCCGGCTCGCGGATCGTCTACCAGATGGGCCGTGACGGCATGATCCTGGGCGCGGCCGGGCGTTCGCACGCGACCAACCAAACGCCCCACATCGGCATCTACCTGGTAATCCCGCTGATGGCGCTTGGTCCCTTCGTGATCATCCTCAGCGGGCACGGTCCGCTCGACGTCATCAACTGGATGGGCACCACGGCAACTTTCGGCTTCATGCTCGCCTACCTCCTGGTGGCGATCGCGGCCCCGCTCTACCTCTACCGGCGGGGTGAGGCGTACATCGCCCCTCTCGTGGTGGGGATCATCGGCTCGCTGATCATGCTGTACGTCTATTACGCAAGCGTCTGGCCGATCCAGCCCATGCCGGGACCGCTCTGGCCGATCATCTTCGTGTCGTGGATGATCATTGGATTCGCCTGGTACTTCATTGTCAGGTCGCGCTCTCCCCACGTGATGGCGCAAATCGGTGCCATCCATGAGACCAACGAGGAGATGGTCGGAGCTCGTCCCTAGGTCACGTATGCCAAGAGGCGGCGTGCGCGATGCCCGTCGCCTCTCTTTTCTGCTAGCCCAGAGCTTCGAGGGTCGTCTCAAGCAACTCGGGGAAGGTCGTCATTCCGGACTCGACCCCCATGTGTTTCAGTCCTTTCAATAGATGCGTGTGGGCGCCCAGCCTTTGCTCGAAGAGCGACTGGTTGTCGAGTGACACGTACGGGTCATCGTCGGAGAAGTAAGCGGTGAGCTCCGGCAAGCGGCTGCGAACCCAGGCGAAGTCGATTGGAGTGTCGATCCAGGGTTGCGCGATCGCCTCTTCCTCAGCCGAGAGGTTGCTGAGAACGAACCAGGGCGCCACAAACGCTGCGCCCCGCACCGTGCCGCCGGCGGGCAGCTGCTCCAGGTGTCGAAAGATCGTCTGGCAGCCGATGCTGTGGCCGACATAGTAAGCGTCATCGCCGGTCTCGCCGACCTCCCGGTTGAGGTGCGATACCCACTCACCGATGGCCGGCGCTTCGGTGCCGGGCATCTGCGGCGCCGCCACCGTGAAGCCTTTGAGCTCGAGCTGTCCCTTGAGCCACGGCATCCAATGGTCGCCGGGTTTGTCTCCCCAGCCGTGGACGATGAACACTCTGGTCATACGGTCAGTTCGCGAACATACTGCAGATCGCTAATATCGGGCCCAGGCTGACGTCCGGGTGAAGGTTTCCGAAGCGGTAGGTCGGCTGCTGGTGGAGCGGGGCGTCCGCCAGGTCTTCGGCCTTATCGGGAGTGGGAACTTCGACATCACCCTCGCGATGGTCGAGGCGGGCGCATCCTTTGCCTCCTCGCGCCACGAGGGCGGAGCAATCACGATGACCGACGCCTTTGGTCGCGCCAGCGGTGAGGTGGCCGCCTGCTCCGTTCACCAGGGGCCGGGCTTGACGAACACGATCACCGGCCTGACCGAGGCGGTGAAGAGCCGGACCCCGCTCCTTCTCCTTGCCGCCGAAACGGCCGCCGGCGCGACCCGCTCCAACTTCCGCATCGACCAGGAGGCGCTGGTCATCTCGGTCGGCGCCGTGGTCGCTCGCCTGCGCGAGCCGGCTACCGCGCTCGCCGACGCCGCGTTTGCCCTGCAGCGGGCCAGGGATGAGCGCCGCCCGATAGTGCTGATGCTGCCGCTCGACGTCCAGGGGGCAGAGTGCTCGTCGGGGGCTCCACCGCCGGCCCAACCCGCAGTCCAGCCGCCCGAGCCGCAAGCGGACGCTGTTCGAAAGGTCGCCGATCTGCTGGCCGCCGCACAGCGGCCTGTCGTCATCGGCGGCCGCGGCGCGTTAGGAGCCGGGGCAAAAGAGGCGATCGAGGAGTTGGCCGCCACGACCGGCGCGCTCCTTGCTACATCGGCGGTGGCCGGCGGGCTCTTCGCCGGCAACCCGTGGTCGATCGGCATCACCGGCGGCTTCGCGACCCCGCTGGCGGCGGAGCTGGTGTCAAGCGCCGACCTCTTGCTGTCGTTCGGCGCCACCCTGAACATGTGGTCGACGCGGCATGGCCGGCTGGTGGCGCCCGAGGCAGTGGTCGTCCAGGTCGACATCGATCCCGAGGCGATCGGTGGCCACCTGCACGCCCACGCCGGGATTGTCGGCGACTCCGCCGCCACCGCCCGCGCCCTGACACGCGAGCTCGATCGCCGGCACCAGCGCCGGGAGGGCTGGCGGTCAAGAGACGTCTCCGAGCGGATTGCCCGCGGCGGGTGGTCCCAGCAGCCTTTCGAGGAGGCGACCGCGGGGGACAGCATCGATCCTCGGACTCTATCGATCGCGCTCGACGAGCTGCTGCCGGCTGCCCGTACGCTGGTCGTCGACTCCGGCCACTTCATGGGCTGGCCGCCGATGTACATGGCGATTGCCCCCGACAGAGGCTTCATCTTCACCCAGTCTTACCAGTCGATCGGGCTGGGCCTCGCGACGGCGATCGGCGCCGCGGTGGCGCGGCCCGAACGATTGACTGTTGCCGCCCTCGGCGATGGCGGGCTCCTGATGTCGCTGCCGGAGCTCGAGACGGTGGCCAGGCTCGGCCTCAACCTCCTGGTCGTCGTCTACAACGACGCCGCTTACGGGGCCGAGGTCCACCATTTCGGGCCCCTCGGCAAGCCCACGGACATCGTCCGCTTCCCGGAGACGGACTTCGCTGCGATTGCCCGCGCGTGCGGGCTCGAGGGACTCACGGTCCGAAAACCCGAGGATCTGGCGCCCGCTACGGAGTGGCTTGCCGGCGACCGCGGCAAGGCGCTGCTGATAGACGCCAAAGTTGTGCCGACCGTGGTCGCCGAATGGCTCGAGGAAGCCTTCAAGGGGCACTGACCAGGATGACAACGACTGTCAACGCTTTGTCTGCATTCGACCAGGTCACAGAGGGTGGTGCACGAGAGCTGCGTTGCGCCGAGCTGGCTTATGAGACCGCTGTGCAGTTCCCAGGCCTGCTGCCAACGCGCGCCGAAATCGATGGGGAACGAAGCCACCGGCAGAAAGACAAGCGAGGCCTCGAGATCCCGCAAGGCGAGTTCTTCGCACATGTCCTGGCTGATTCGACGCGCGGGCACCAACTCATGAGAGCCATGGGGCGGCCCCTCCGGCAGTCAATAGACCGGCTCCGAGACTTCCAGCAAAGCGGCTACGCCGACCTGAGCACTGCCGAGTTGGAGAGGCGTGGGCGGATCGGCTGGATCACTCTCAAAAATCTGAGCAGCCTGAACGCCGAAGACGACGCATCGACGAAGAATCTGGAAATTGCCGTCGACCTCGTGCTCCTCGATCCACAGATTGAGGCAGGTGTTTTACGCGGCGCCCCGATGACGCACCCCAAGCACCTTGGTCGTCGCATCTTCGGCTCCGGCATCAACTTGACCGACCTCTATCACGGCAAGATCTCGTTCATCGAATTCATGCTCGAGCGAGAGCTGGGCTGCGTCAGCAAGATGTATCGCGGCCTCTCACCAGAGGATCCATCGATGGGGGACCTCGAGGAAGGCCGCACGGAGAAACCATTTCTGGCGGCGGTCGAAGCGTGGGCGATCGGAGGTGCGTGCCAGTGGCTGCTGGTCATGGACCTCGTCGTGGCAGAGCGAAACTCGTACTTCAGTCTGCCTGCTCGCAACGAGGGAATCATCCCCGGCTGCGCCCCCCTGCGTTTGCCCCGCTTCATGGGCGAGAGGGCCGCGCGCCAGGCGCTGTTCCTGAGCCGCGTCTTTCCTGCCGACTCCGCCGAGGGGAGACTGCTGGCCGATCAAGTACTGGACAGTGATGAGATTGAGACAACGGTGCGGAGATTGGCCGAAGAGCTGACCGCTCCAGGGAGGACCAGCCTGCTTGCAAATCGCCGCGCGCTGCGCATCGCCTGGGAGCCTCTCGATCTCTTCCGGCGTTACATGGCCAGTTACGCGATAGAGCAGGCGCGGTGCCTGTACAGTCCCGCGCTGATCGATAACCTCGAACGCAACTGGGTCGCCAAAAGCGCGCAGTTGCCTTGAGCGCGGCATTGGTACCTGAATCTCTGCAAGCGCTCAATGTCCAGTTGGCTCGATTGCGAGAAAAAGTGAGCTTCTACCGTGAGCGCCTACCCGAGGGTGGGCTTCGCTCCCTGGACGATGTCAGCCGCCTTCCGTTCACCACGAAGGAGGACTTTCGGGCGAACTACCCCTTCGGGCTATTCGCTGTCCCGCTGGAAGAAGTGGTACGCGTGCACATGTCGAGTGGGACGACCGGCAGGCCCGTGGTGACTGGCTACACGCGTCACGACCTCGAGCTCTGGGCGGAATGCATGGGCCGTGTCATGGAGTATGCCGGCGTCACCTCACGTGACGTGGTTCAGAATGCTTACGGTTACGGCCTCTTCACCGGCGGGATGGGTTTGCATCTCGGCGCCGAGGCGGTTGGAGCAACAGTCGTCCCAACCAGCTCGGGGGTGACCCAGCGCCAGGTCATGCTGATGCGTGACCTCGGCACCACAGTGCTGTGCTGCACGCCCTCATACGCCCTGGTTGTCGCCGAAGCTCTTCGTGGGTTGGAAGGTCGTGAGCGCGTCCGGCTTCGCGTGGGGATTTTCGGCGCGGAGCCCTGGAGCGATGGCATGCGGCGCCAGATTGAAGCGCTTCTCGGCCTGGAAGCCTTCGACATCTATGGGCTGACAGAGTTGGGAGGCCCCGGTGTGGCTGCCGAGTGCAGCCGGCATCACGGCTTGCACATATTCGAAGACCACTTCTATGCGGAGGTCGTCGACCCGGACACCGGGACGCCACTTCAGGAAGGCCAGCCAGGTGAGTTGGTGCTGACAAGCCTCCGTCGCGAGGCATCACCAGTGCTGCGCTACCGCACACGGGATCGGACCGTGCTCACCTCCGAGCCCTGCGCTTGTGGCAGCCCTTATCGACGCTTCCTGCGGGTGCAAGGTCGCACCGATGACATGCTGGTCGTGCGCGGAGAGAACATCTTTCCAAGCCAGTTCGAGGAGCTCCTGGCCGGCTTTGCGGGCTTCAATGGCCAGTACATCCTGGTCGTCGACCGCCAGGCCCATTCGCTCGACACGCTGGAGATCGTTCTGGAAGCTGACACAGCGGACGTACACGGGCTCGAGCAAGAGATTCGCGATCGAATCCGTGACTCCATCGGACTCACCGTCACCGCAAAGGTGTTGCGACCGGGTGTCCTTCCCCGCAGCGAAGGCAAGGCTAAACGCGTAGTAGACCACCGCGAAGCACCCACCCTAACGGGATGATGTTCGCCCCCGAAATACATGGCGCCTTTAGACACGTCCAGGCGCCAGGCATTCGCAAGCTCGTTTCCGCCGAGGTCGCATCCGAAGGATCTACCACCGCCCCGGCCCGGTTGTTGAGCTTCCTGTGAAATTCGTCAGATTGAGCGGCGCTCACTCGTGCGGCGCAGCTGTTGGACGCGGAACGCTTGTCGGTCAGCGCTGCGATGCAGAGCGTCGGCTACGAGTCGGAGTCGAGCTTCACGAAAGCATTCGAGCGACATCTTGGGTGCACGCCGGCGGCATACCGAGGCTCTCAGCGGCGAAGTCGTCCTCGTGAGGTGTTTACGGCCGAAGCTGTTGCGGTCTGACTAGTTCGTCGGACACGATTACCGCCGCCGCCGTGACGCTGACATCGCCAGGCCAGTGCCAAGCTACGGCTACAAATCGTCGCCCAGCGACAATTCCTCGGTTGACAGGCCAGCGGTAGGTGCGATGATCGTTCCGGCCCCGGTGGATTCGAATGGCGCAAGCCGGACGGGTTCGCTGGGGTCACTGCTTTTTCGCGGTAGGGCGCGAAATTCAATTTCTTGATGGCATCCCGGGACGATCGACGGCGACGGGCGCCTGGAGACCAGGCGCCGCATCGTGCCGCCTATGGTCTGGAGCTCCCGCTCAGCTCCAGTAAGCGCGTCGCCTGACGCCGCTTGCGTTGAAAAGCCTAAGGATCATGAGAACGATCACTGCTCCGATGAACGCGATCAGCATCGCGCTGAGAATCGGATGCCCGACGATCGTGATGCCCCAGTGGAAGACGCCGGCTAGAAAACCGCCCACCAGTGCACCCACAATGCCCGCGATCATGTCACCCACAAGTCCCAGCCCATGGCCCAGTGCCAAGTGGCTGGCGAAGAATCCGGCCACCAAGCCGACGAGGATCCAGACCAGGATTGTGTCGAAATCGAGAACCATATGTATCAGGCTTCCTTCGCCGCTAAAACGCGGGGTGATGACCCGGTACCCGAAGCCGTGTATAGAGATGTAAAGGTCCGGGCGCCCCGTCGGCTCACCCGACCATGCCGTGTCGGCGCAGGTTATCTGGGTCGTAATGTGGAGCGCCAGACCACCAGGTCGAGCGCCCGGCAGCTAGGTCTGCGATGAGGCGTGGACGGATCTTGGGCGTGTTTTAGCTGCGCCGATCCGAGGTCGCGTCGCGCATGACGTGTTCGGGGTCGACCCTGGACGTTGCATATTCCGGACGCCCGAGAGGCCGATAGGTCTGGATGGTGATGCCCCGGGAAGTGGTCCGCGAGTTGACCAGGTCGAGCGCGACGTCCGGACCGGAATCGGGGAACAGTCGTGTGCCCTGGCCGATGACGACGGGATAGGTGAGCAGGTCGAGTTGGTCGACCAGGTCGTTGGCGAGCAGCCATCGGACGAGGGCACCGCTGCCGGGCACCAGCAGTGTGCCGTCTTGATGCGCCTTCAGATCACCGACGGCCGTGGCGACGTCGCCGTGCAGGACAGTCGTGCCCGCCCACTGCGGATCGGCGAGGCTGGTCG
>WNGD01005322.1_pt1 | contig 12498 bp, 11 predicted proteins | sample 5400671 | NCBI WGS metagenome assembly WNGD01 (sample SAMN13153369, study PRJNA577476) | soil metagenome | isolation source: 40 cm soil or saprolite under grassland replicate 2 | place: USA:California | collected 2016-06-15
GGCGGCGTGCGGCTGACCGTGCGGGAGGCCGCGCTGGCCCGCAGGCTCACGTACCCGCTGGCATTCGCCGCCGCGGCCGTGGGCACGGCCTGGAGCGCATGGTCCGGCCCGGCCGGTGACCCGGCCATCGTGCCGAACAGGGTGGGGGTGATCGCACTCGCGGTGATCCTGGCCGGGCTGCCGTGGGCCATCCGCCGGGCCCGGGGCCCGGCCGCGGGCGGCCGGGCGGCCCGGCTGGTGCGCACCGGCGGCTACGCGGCGCTCTTTGCCCTGGTCCTGGTCAGGACCGCCGTGGAACGCGTCGCCTATGCGCCGCCCAACAACGTCGCAGACTCATCCGGTGCCTGGATGCGCGGGGGGCTCTTCCTGGCGGTGATGGCCGGCTACGCGGCCGGGATGCTGGCCCTGACGGCACGGCGGTCGCGGGCGGCCCCGGCCTCCGTGGCCATCGGTACCGCGACCGGCGCCGCCGTCGGCGTCCTGGCATACGCTCTGGGGCCGCTGGGATTCCCGCTTCGCTTCACGGGTCCATGGCCGGCCGGCCTCTACGACGCGGCGCTGGCCCTGGGTGTGCTGCTGGCGCTCGCTGCTCCCGTGGCGGCGGGGCTGGCAGCGACCCGGCGGGCCGGCTCGCTGCCAGCCGGTTTCCGCGCCGGGCAAGGCGCCAAGGCCGGGCTGTGCACCGGGGCCGCCGCCGCGCTGGTGGTCGCCGTCCTGTCCACCGCCACGATTGCGCTGCTGCCCTACGACACCGGGCTCCAGCACTGGGCCGCAAGCCACATCGGCCATTGGACGCCGGCCGTCGGCCAGTGGACGCCGATCCTCGGCCCCACCCGCCTCGGCTACGTGGCGGGCAACAGCGCCTTCGCGGCCGGGTACCTCGTCGTGCTGCTGGTCAGCCCGCTGCTTGGCTGCGCCTTCGGCGCCGTGGCCGGCCTGGCCGCCGACGGCTCGCAACCTCCCCGCCCACGGCCGCGAGGCGGCGGCCCGCCGCTGCCCAGACCCGCCCCCGCCACCTCCCGGCTCAGGCTGCCGCCCTAGCGGCGATCATCCAGTACCAGGCAGACCGCCACGTCGGCAGACCTGGGCGCCGTGATCGGGTGGCGCTGGCGACGGGGCATTGGTGATCCGCGTCTGAGACCGCCAGGGCGATTACCCCAGGACGCGGTGCACAAAGGCAAGGATCGCGGGCAGCGTCCTGGCTGCGGACTGCCCGGCGAGCAGGGCGGTGCCGTGATCAGAGCCCGGCACCGTCACCAGGTGCTTGGCTTGGCTGGGTGCCGCGGCCAGGAACTGCCGCGCGGCCTGGGCTGACCCGTAGGGGTCCTGGCCTGCGGTGACAAGCAGGAGCGGGCAGCGCAGGCGCCTGACAAAGTGGACCACCATGGTGGCGGGGCGCAGGATGGATTCGGCGGACAGCGACACGACTCCCCGCACCCTTGGCGTGATGCGCGCGCCGGCGATCAGCGAGACCTTCGCCCCTTCCGAGGCGCCCATCAGCACGATGCGGGTCGCACCCGACGCGCGCAGCCGCATTGCCAGGCCCGTCAGCTCACCGGGTGGCTGGCTCCCGCCGTAGTCCCAGAGCACAACCCGGTACCCGGATGCGGCGAGTCGCGCGGCGAACGGCAGCCACGAGCAGAGGTTCTCGTCGCTCTGGTTGGACAGGACGATCACGTGTGGTCCCGTGCCGATGACGCCGAGGGTCAGGGTGCCGCCGCCGGTGTCCGGCACGGTCTCGATGGTCCCGCGGGCCGCGGTGAAGCAGCCGTCGATCGCGGGCGGTGCGGATCCGCCCCGGCCGGTGGCGCCGGCCCCGCCGGGCTGCTGGTGACTAGTCGCGCACGCGCTGATGAGCGCCAGGCCCGCCAGCACGCCGGCTAGCCCCGGGATGCCGAACGGGGATCTCATGAGGTGACGCCGCGAAGGAACGCCAGCACGGTCTGGCCAAAGGCGGGCAGCCTGCCGCTCGGGAGCGTCGGTGATACGAGGTCCCAGCCATGCCCCGCCCCGGCCCCGAGCACGATGAGGCGCTTGCTGCGGGAACCGGCCGTCGCGAGCAGGTGACGGGTTTCCCGCACCGATACGTACGGGTCCGCGGTGGCCACGGCGAACAAGACCGGTAGGCGCAGACGCCGCACGGCGGTGAGCGCCGTCGCCGGATAGGGACGGCTCGCCAGCGACAGGGTCAGTTCATCCGCCGACAGGGCGGCGACCCCGGTGACGCTCCGCGGCGGCGCCGTGGCGGCGATCAGCGCTTCCGACCCTCCCTGAGAGGCTCCTACCAGGGCTATTCTGGCCGCGCCTTCCTGCCGCAGCCGAGTGACGGCGCCGCGAATGTCCGACATCAGGCCGCCGCCCGCGGGGCCCGGCGCGCAGGCGCTCTCTCCGGTGCAACGGTGGTCGAACAGCAGCACGCGATACCCGCGCGCGGCCAGATACGCGGCAAAGTCCCACCAGCCGCATTTCCCCCTCGGGCCGAGCTCGGGAATCAGCACCACGCCGCGTTCACCTGTCCCCGCCGCCACGGCCGCCAGCCGCACGCCGTCGGCGGCACGTACCGTGATCAGGCGGCCGGGCGCTTCGGGGGGCCCGCAAAGCTGCGCAACCGTGGAGGGCGTGCGCGCGTGCGTTCCCGGCCCGCCGGCCGTGGCAGGCATGCTGGCCGCGCCCGCCGCGGTCGCCGATCCTTGTTCCGCCGCTCCGGGGCGTGCCCCTCGCGGGCCGGCGCACCCGGCGGCGGGCACCGCAAGAGCCACGGCCAGAATGATCGCGGTTGTTGCCACGGCTCTCATGCCGGCCTGCCTCAGCGGTGTCAATGATGGCATGACTATGTCTATTTTGACATAGTCGGGTCATCACGTCCCGGCGGTCGGCAGGCGGAGTGCAACATGATCACCAGGCTCGGCTACGCGATCCTCGCCCTGCTCGCGCGGCAACCAGGCACGGGATATGAGCTTTCGGCGCGCGCCAGGCGCCCGCTCGGCTACTTCTGGTTCGCGCGGCACAGCCAGGTCTACCCCGAGCTGCAGCGACTCCTCGCGGCAGGGGCCGTCCGCTTCGACACCGCGCCGGGTCCCGGCCCGCGGGAGAAGAAGGTCTACTCGCTTACCGAGGCCGGCCTGGGAATCTTGCGCGACTGGGTGACCCAGGCCCCGCAGCCCGTGCACGCCCGCGACGACCTCCTGCTCAAGGCGCACGCGGTGTGGACCGCGGACCCGGCCGCCGCCCAGCGCCTGTTCGCCGGCCAGGCCGCCCGGCACCGGGAACGCCTCCGGCAATACGAGCGGGACTGGCGGCAGATCGAGATCCGGCATAACGGCGGTGCGCCGCCGGTCACGCATCCAGAGTTCGGCAGCTACGCCACCCTCAAATGCGGCATCGACCATGAGCGCCAGCGCATCGCCTGGCTCCAGTGGCTCGGTCAGCAACTCACCGCGCATCAGGCTGATCCCGCGGTGACCCGCGAGCCGGGACCAGCTGATGCTGCGGAAGTGCGGGAATCCGCCGGAGGTGACGTCGACCACCCACAGCCCGCCCGGGCCGACGGCGATGTAGGGGGGTGATTTCCGGCGGGGCCGGAATCAGCCGCCCCGGGCTCGTGGCGCGGCACCAGGCGCGCCGCCCCTGCCGCCTGCGGCGCAGGCCAACGTTGCCCGTGCCGCGGCCGCGTGGTGCCCGCTACCTGTCGGGGACGGCTTCGGCGGACAGGTGGTGGCGCCATGAGTGCTGCGGTGCGAAACCCAGCGCCTGACCGGCCCGCTCGATGGACAGCAGGGTGCCGGTTCCCTGGACGTCCTTGGTGAGCGGGACGCCGGGGAAGACCTCGCGCATGAGCTCGGCCGACGGGCGGGTCATCACCGTGTCGGCGGCGGCGATGATGAAGCTGGCGCTGCCGCTGATGTCGGCTTCGAGCGCCAGCCGGCAGGCGGTGGCGGCGTCCCGCTCGTCGATGTAGCCCCACAGGTTCCACTTCCGCGCCGTGGGCTCACCCCAGTAGGAGGGGAAGTCCTGATAGTCGGCGGGCCCGAGGATGTTGGAGAACCGCAGCGCGATGAACGGGATGCCGGACCACTGCGCGATGTGGCCGGCGATCGTCTCGCTCGCCACCTTCGACAGGGCGTACGTCGTCGTGGGCACCGGGTAGTGGTCTTCGTCCACGGGCGCATACCGCGGTGGCACGTCGAACGGCAGCCCGAGCGTGGTCTCGCTGGACGCCCAGACCACCCGGGCCAGCCCCGCCTGGGACGCTGCCCGGAACACGTTGAAGTTCATGGCCACGTTCACGTTGAATGTCGCGGCGGGTGTGCGTATCTCAGGCGCGGGGATGTTGGCCAGGTGGACGACGGAGTCGACGTCTGCCAGCACCTCCACGGCCTGCCCATAGTCGGTCAGGTCGGCCCGCAGGACCACCGCTGCCCCCAGGTCCACGCTGGGCGGCACCAGATCGACGGAGACGACCCAGTGGCCGTGCTCCAGAAGGTCGCTCACCACCGCCCGGCCGGCCCGCCCGCTTCCGCCCGTGACGCAGACTCTCATACAGGTCCTCCGTGTTAGCTGAGTTCGCGGCGCTGACGTGTGTCCCGGCCGGTGCTCAGCGCCAGGCCGTACAGTACCGCCGTTGCGATCGGCGGGAACGTGGCGGGCCCAGGTGCCCGCCGGCCGGTGGCCGCGCGAACAAGGGAAGGTGGCCACGCCCGGCACATGGCTCAGGGTGGGCAGCGCGCTGCCCCCAGGCGCCCGGGGGCCGACGATCCCGGGGCAGCGCGGCCGCCGGGCCCGAGGCCCGGTCCTCGACGACGCCCAAGTCGCATGTCCGGGCGCACCGTGCGACGGCTCGTGTGCTGCCCTGCGGGGTCGGCGGTGCCCGGCCAGCGAGGCCACGGCCCCCAGCCGCTGGCTGCCCGCTGCTGTCACCGGTCTCGGCCGCTCCGGATCGGAAGCTAGCGAGCCACCATCGCGAGCGCGGGCACCGCCTATCTACCCCCGCACGGACTGCGCCGCCTGACGAGCAGGCGGCCATCCACTGCTGTTACAGGAAATCGTGGCCTCGACCAGACTGGATGCAGATCATGTGTGTTTGATGTGGAGCGGGTTGGCCACCGGGTGCGCCGGTACTGGCCGGGTCACGCGGGCGGGTCGGTGCGCAGGAGGCTGTAGGTCACCCCGTCCCGCCAGGCGCCGTCGCGCCACCCGCCGCCACGCGCCACGCCTTCCCGGGTGAATCCGGCCTTTTCCAGGGCCTTCTGCTCGGCGACGTTGTCCACTTCGGTCGCGGCCCAGATGCGGTGCACCGTGGTGTGCGCGAACAGGTAGCGCGCGAGGAGCCGGTGCGCCTGGGTGCCATGCCCCTGGCCGCGGGCCTCCGGGAGCAGCGCGATGCCGATTTCCCAGCAGTGCGAGGCCGGCGTGGTCTGCTGGCGCCGCCAGTTCACCAGGCCCAGCCGGTCGTCGCCGCGGGCGACGATCAGAGTTCCACCGTCCGGGCCGATCAGGCCGTTCTCGTCCCAGCCCCGCCGCCACCGTCCGGGGTCGAACCACCCGAACCAGCCGAACTCACCCGTCTGCCCAGGGTCTTGCGTCAGCGCATCCAGCATCGGCAGGTCATCCTCGCTGACCGGCCGCAGCGTTACCCGATCGCTCATGCTCTCATCATGCATTCCGGTCCCGGCCGCACATGCCCGGCACCGGCCCGGCCACCCGGCGGGACCCGCCGTGCCGGGTGGCTCGTCCCACGCTGCTGGCAGAATGCCGTTCGTGCCTCGCTTTCACCGCGGGCCCTTCCGCGACCTGCCGCGCGAGGTGGCAATACTCACCGCCGTCTCATTCACCGTGGCGCTCGGGTTCGGGATCGTCGCCCCGGACATCCCGGCCTTCGCCCGCCACTTCGGGGTCAGCACCGCCGCGGCCGCGGGCGTGGTCAGTGCGTTCGCCCTGATGCGCATCGTGGGCGCGCTGCCCGCGGGGCGTCTGGTGGACCGGCTCGGCGAGCCCGTGGTGATGACGGCGGGCATCGCGATCGTCGCGGTGAGCAGCATCCTGGCCGGATTCTCTGGCTCGTTCGCGGAGCTCATCATCCTGCGCGGCGTCGGTGGTCTTGGCTCCGCGATGTTCGGCGTCAGTGCCCAGACGTTGCTGCTTGTCAGCGTGCCGAACGAGCAGCGGGGCCGGGCCAGCGGCCTGTTCGCCGGCGGATTCCTGGTCGGCGGGATCAGCGGCCCGGCGCTCGGCGGGCTCATCGCCGCATGGTCGATGCGGGCGCCATTCATCATCTACGGCTGCCTGCTGGTCGTTCCGGCGGTCATCGCCGCGGCCGTGCTGCGCGACGGGTCGCACCGGCGCACCGGGCCGCATTCGTCCGCGAGACGGGCATTCGCCGACATCGCCCGTGCGCTGCGAGACCGGGCGTACCGGGCCGCAGCCGCTGCGAACCTCGCGGACGGGTTCGCCGCCATCGGCGTCCGCAGCGCGATCGTGCCGCTGTTCGTCCGCGACGTGCTGCACCGGTCGGCTATCTGGACGGGCATCGGGTTCGGCGTGGTTGCCGTCCTGAACGCGGCAACCCTGCTGCCCGGCGGGCGCCTTGCGGACCGGCTGGGCCGGCGGCCGGTGATCGTCGCCGGCTGCCTGGTATCGGCGGGCGGCCTGGTGATGCTTGCGCTTCTCCCGGGGCTGGGCGGGTATCTCGCAGCGCTGGCCATCTTCGGCCTCGGATCCGGGCTGCTCGACGTCGGGCCCGCTGCGATGCTGGGCGACATCCTGGGTGGCAGGGGCGGGACGGTGGTCGCTTCGTATCAGATGGCCGGCGACATCGGCGCCGTCACCGGGCCCGTGACGGCCGGCTACCTCGTGGACATAGCCTCCTACGGCGCGGCCTTCGGGCTCGCCGCCGCCGTCCTCGGGCTAGCGGCCGTTCTCGGCCTCGCCGCGCCGGAGACCCGGTGGCGCGACCGGCCCGTCACCCCGGCCCGGCGGCCGGCGGGCCGTCCGGATCGGGTGGGGCCCGAGCCGCCCGGGTAAGGGCCGCGATGGGCAGCAGCCCGCGGTCGGCGGGCCGTGGATCCCAGGCTTTGCTGGCCCTTGGCGCCCACGGAATCCACCATTTGCCTCGGCTATGGCAGAGTCCCTGCATGCAGCTGGTGTCGCCGGCCGGGTAGCCCTGCCGCGCGGCGAGAACTATCCGGGACCTGCGCAATCGATGCTGTCCGGCGGAATGGGGCGCTTCGGCGCGAGACTGGCGGTGTTGCGCGGGAAGGGGCTGTCCTGGCGTGACCGGCTGGGGCACGGCCCGGCCGTGGTCTGGCTGTCGGTCTTCGGGGCTTCGCTGATCTTGTTGGTGGTGCGCCTGGTGCTCCCGACGCCGGTCGGGCAGGCGGACAACCACGATGGTCCCCGGCTGATGTGCTGGCTCGGCGTCGGGCCAGTCGTCACCCACGGCTATGGCCGGTGGTACCGGTATGCCTACTTCCAGTACGTTCCGCATCAAGCATGCGCCGATGTGCCCCGCTATCCGTCCTCGGAACTTGTGCCGCTGGAGCTGACCAGGCTGCTCACGCCCCTGCTGGGCCTGCCCGGCACCCTGAACCTGGTCGCGCTCGGCGTGCTGAACTGCGCCCTCGCCTCATTCGCGATCGCCAGCCTGGCGACCGGCCTGCGGCTGAGGCCCTGGGCGCAGGTGGCGGTGGCGGCCGCCACGTGGCTGATCATGGCGGATGCGGCCTTCTTCGATGTGTACGCCAGCCCCTTCAGCGAGCCTGCCGCCCTGCTGGGCCTGCTCCTGTTCGCGGCCGGCGTGGTGTACCTGGGGCGGGGCTGGCGGGCGATGGCGTTCGGCCTGGTGCTGGCCGGGTCGGGGGGCTTTCTCGCGATCCTGGCGAAGGAGCAGTACCTGGCCCTTGCTGTGCCGATATGCCTCACTCTGGCGCTGGCCGACGCGACCCGGGGCCGCCGGCGCTGGCCGCGCTGGCCCCGCACCCGGCAGGCCGGCGCGGCGGTCGCACTCGCCGCGCTCCTGGCGACGATGACCGCCGGCTACGCGATCTGGGACAACGTCAGCAGGTACGGGGCCCGGCTGCACCACGAGCAGGCCGTCGACATGATCTTTACCGACATTGTGACCAGCGACCGCAACGCGCCCGCTGCACTGGGCGCGCTCGGGCTGCCCGCGAGCTGGGAGAAGTACGCCGGGCACGACTACTGGGACAGCGTCTCGGTCCGGCACGATCCCCTGTTCTTCCGGTATGCCGGCCAGCTGACCGACATCAACATCGCACAGTTCCTGCTGACCCACCCCGGCAGCATTCTCGGTGTCGGGCAGCACGCGGCGATCCTCGCGCAGCATTTCCGGGTCACCACGCTGGGCAACTACCCGCCGTCCGCCGGCCAGCAGCCGGGTGCCAGCGAGACCCGCGTCGTGGCGCTCACCTGGCTGATGCACCTGCTCCCGCCGGGCTGGGGCCTGTGGTGGCTGATCCCCCTGTGGGCGGCGATGGTGGCGGTCGGTGTCGGCTCACTGCGCCGACGGCGCGGCACCGGGTGGCAGCGCGACGGCGGGATCCTCGTGCTGTCCATGACGGCGTGCGCGGTCGTCGCGTTCATCCCGCCCGCCTACTTCGCCGGTATCTCGACCACCAGGCATATGGTCGGCATGAACGTCGCTACCGCGCTCGCCTTCTCCGTCAGCGTCGCGCTGGCCGTCTCGATGATTTACCGGCTGCTGGGACGGGCCAGATTCCCGTCACCCGCCCCCGCCGAAGGCCCGGGTAGGCCAAGCTGAGCGGTATGCCGAGCATCCCCACGCCGCTGCGGCTCACGCCCGCCAGCGGCCAGTTCCATCTCGGCGCGGGCGCCACGGTCGCCTACGGCGGACCGGCGCTCGCTCCGCTCGTCGAGCGGTTCTGCGCGGACGCGCGCCGGCGCGCCGGCATCCGGGCGCGTGCGGTCCTCGCCGCGACCGATGACGCGGCGCACGACATCACCGTCAGCCTCGACGGCGGCCCGGTGCTCGCCGGGCTGCCAGGGCCGGCCGGCATCGATCCGGCCGGAACCGCGGCCGACGAGCGCTATGCGCTCACGATCGGCGAGGCCGGCATCACCCTCCGGGCGGCCGGACCGGCGGGCGTGGCCCGCGGGCTGGCAAGCCTGCTGCAGCTTCTCGCGACCGCGGCGCCGGGCGGCGGCACCGTGCCGCTGCCGGCGCTGCGCATCCGCGACGCACCGCGCTTCGCCTGGCGCGGTCTCAGCGTCGACGTCGTGCGCAGGTTCTTCGGCGCCGCACAGATCCGGAAGGTGATCGATCTCCTCGCCCTGTACAAGCTCAACGTGCTGCACCTGCACCTCACCGACGATGAGGGCTGGCGCATCGAGGCAGGGCGGCCGGCGGCGGCCCGCGAGCCCGACGGCACCTTCTACACCGATGACGACCTGCGCGCACTCGTCGCCTACGCAGCGGACCGCTTCGTCACGCTCGTGCCGGAGGTCGACACGCCCGGTCACGCGGCCGCGCTGCTGCGGCTCCGCCCGGAACTCGCCAGCGGGCGCAACCTGGCCGGCGACCGGCCCGGCCCCGGCCAGCGACACCAGAGCGCCTGGCTCGACCCCGGCCTGCCGGCCACGTTCGAGGTGCTGGAGGAGGTGTTCGCTGGGCTCGCCGGCGTCTTCCCGGGCCCGTTCATCCACATCGGAGGCGACGAGCCGTTCGGGATGCCCGATGACGCGTACGCCGGCCACGTCGGGCGCCTGCTATCGACGGTGCGGGGTCTTGGCAGGCGCACGATCGGCTGGCAGGAATCCATCCGGGCCGGGGCCGATCCCGGGCACGTCATCCAGTACTGGATCAGCGCGGCGAGCCTGTCCGCGGGCGGCGCGGCGTCGCTCCCGCCCGAAACCGCCGCCACGGTGACCGCGAACCTTGAGCGATCACGCACCGACGTCGAGCAGGCCTTGGCGCACGGCGTGCCCGTGATCGCGTCGCCACACAGCAACTGCTACCTCGACGTCCCGTACGCCGAGGCATCCGCCGACCCGGCGCAAGCCGAACGGCGCGGGCGCGCCGGGCTCCGCTACTACGCGCCGAGGACGGTCGGCACCGCCTTCGACTGGGAACCGGCCGCCGTCCTCGGAGCCGGGGCCCCCGCCAGCAGCGTCGCCGGCGTCGAAGCCGCCGTGTGGTGCGAGACCGTGCGTGGCTTCGACGACCTCACGTTCCTGCTGCTCCCCCGGCTCGCGGGTACCGCCGAGAAGGCGTGGGGGGCCGCGCGTGCCGTGCGCTGGGAGCAGCACCGCGCCGCGCTCGCCAGCCACGGTCGCCTCTGGGAGCAGGACGGGCTCGCCTTCTTCCGCGCCGAGACCGTGGACTGGCGCTAACTCAGGCCCGCTGGCCCGGACGATCCGGGCGCGCATGGCCTGCCGGCCGCACCGGGCAGCCGGCCCTTCGGTCCCTTGCCGCCGTCAGCCCCGCAGCACCGGCTTGCCGAGCGGGAGAGCCTTGCCGCCGGTGGCTACCGAGGCCGAGCCAAAGAACAGGTAGACGCCGACCGCGGCGAACACCAGCACGACGTAGCCAGCGGTCTTCGTCAGGCCCGATGATGCGTTGATGGTGGCGATCAGCAGCAGCAGGAGCGCGACGTCAATGAGCAGGAAGACCGCCGTGAATGCCAGCGGTAGCCGCAGCGTGGCCAGGGTGAGCATCACGATGATGACCAGCCACGTGATCAGGAACAGCTTCTGCGTGGCGACCACAGCAAGCAGGCCGATGCCGAACCAGTTGTGGACCAGGCCGAGCACGAGCACCGCATAGCTCAGCCAGAAGCCGGCGAAAATGCCGAAAATACCCGCCACCGCGCTCGCGCCGATGGCCGCGGCCCAGACCGCCGCTATGGTCAGGCCGATCGCCGTGGCCGCCAGAATGATGGCGAGCGGGGCGCCGACAGCATTGGCTGGGGTAACGCCGACCAGCGCCAGGCCCAGCGCGACGGAGCCCACGACGAAACTCGGCAATCCCAGGATGGCCGGATCGCCGCCCAGCGGCCCCGGCACCGCCACGGTTTCTGCTTCCACCAGTTCTTCCACGTGGGTAGCGGCCCCGGGAGTACCGTCACCTGCTGCATCAAGGGAGGCCATCCCCGCTCCTCTCAATCGAAGTGTGCGGGAGCCCACTGATTTGTGGGCCAATATGGCCTATGTACCTCCGTTACGAGCGGCAGTTGTTCTCAGTTTGAGCCGTTACCCGTGCGCCGGCACGCTCCGGCCTGCTAAGCGGCGAGCAGCCGCTCGAACAGCGAGCGGTAGTGCCGCAATCCCTGGCGAAGGTCCTCGGTCGAGACGTCCCCGCCCGCCCCCATGCGCGACTCGAGTTGCTCGCGCTCGCCGGCGAGCATCTCGGCCAGCCGCTGCATCAGGTCGGTGACGAGGGCGTCGGCATCGTGCACTGCCTTTCTCGGCTCGTCCACGAACTCTGCCTGGATCTCCTGCCATCGGGCGACGAAGCCCGCGTGCTCGTCGGCCCCGACCAGCTGGGCCTGCGGTTCCTGCCCGGCGGCCGGACCCTGGGCCCGCGGTTCCTGCCCGGCGGCGGGACCGCTGGCCGCGGCGGCCGGTGCCTCGTCCACCCGTTCCACCAAGCGGTCTTCCTCATGCGCCTCTTCCACCAGCGGGTCCTCGTGCAGGCCTGCCGGCGGGGAGTCAGCCTCGTGCGCCTGTTCCACCAGCGGGTCTTCCTCGTGCGTGGGTTCGGCCGGCGCGGTGCGCTGGTCCAGCCCGGTGCCCTCGGACCCGGCGTCGCGCCAGCTCCGCTCACCGCGCGTCATCGCTGACCTCCCCGTCCCTGGCGGTCCGGCTGCGCGCGGGCTCATCGGAGGCGGGCCGCGCCGGTGCCGTGCTGGCCGGCTCCTCGTCGGCGTGCCTTGCCCCGGCGGGGCCGGTGCCCGTGGGCACCCCGGCGTCGCCGTCGGCGGCCAGCAGTTCCTCGAACAGCGAGCGGTAACGGATCATCGCCTCCCGCAGGTCCTCGGTGCTCGCCTGCTGGTGCTGGGCCCGCTCGTGGATTCCGTGCGCGACCCGGTAGTTCTCGACAACGTCCGGGTGATCCACCGACACCAGGTCTGCCCGGGCGTCGAAGTCCCGCATGGGGTACCCGCGCTCGGCCATCACGCGGTTCACGAGGTCGTAGGCGGCAGCGGTCGCCTCTTCCGGCTGATCGACGAAGCCCTGCTGGGCCGCGCGCCATTCGCCGGCGTAGCGCGCCCGGGAGGCCTCGGAAAGCGGCTTGATGTCGAGCCGGGCGCGCTCCCGCTCCCGGTCGCGGAGATCGGCCTCAGCGGCGCGCTGACCGTCGCGCGCGTCCAAAGCCCGGTCGTACTCGGTGCCGAACCGCTCGCGCAGCGCCATCGTCCTGCGCCGGCGCGCTGCCATCACGGCGGCCACGACGATGGCCACCACCACCACGATGATCACGATCCACAGCCAGGTAGCCATCGAATCCTCCCCTGAGTGACTTCC
>WNGD01006970.1_pt1 | contig 12498 bp, 15 predicted proteins | sample 5400671 | NCBI WGS metagenome assembly WNGD01 (sample SAMN13153369, study PRJNA577476) | soil metagenome | isolation source: 40 cm soil or saprolite under grassland replicate 2 | place: USA:California | collected 2016-06-15
TGAGTAGCGATGCCGCCCTGCTTGACCGGGAAGCTGGTGATGTCGCCGGCGGCGTAGACGTCGTCGAGACCGTGTACCTGGCCGTGCGCGTCCACGGGAAGGAATCCCTCGACCGTCTGCGGCAGGCCGTCGATCCGCGGGCCGTGCAAGCGCGGCAACGCGACGACGCGGTCGGCCGCGATCGTTCCCTCGGGAACGAGGCGCACCTCCCCGTCGACGAACTCGACCGGGCAAGAACCGGTCTGAACGGCGATTCCCCGCTCCTCCAGCAGCTCCCGCACCGCCTCGCTGCCCGCCCGTCCGAACAGCTGCAGCGGCTCGTCCTCCGGCGTGACGAGGGCAAGCTCGACGTGCTCGAGCTCGCGCTCGGCGAGGTAGGCCGCGGTCATCAGCGCCAGCTCGTAGATCGGCAGCGACCAGACGGCTCCCCAGGGCACGACGAAGGCGACCCGCCCCACCCGACCGGCGACGATCTCCTCGAGCAGGCGGCGGATCTTCTCGGTGTCTGCCGGCCCGCGGAAGGTCAGCGCGCCGGGAACTGCCGCGGTCGGGCCGGCTCCGCAGGCGACGAGCAGGGCGTCGTAGGGAATCGAGCTACCCGCGGAGGTCTGGGCCTGCCGTCCTCCGACATCGACGCGGGTCAGTGCCCCCGGCGAGAAGGTCGCCCCCGCCGCGGCGGCGAGCTCGGGCAGATCGAACTGCCTCGCCTCGCCGAGATCGAACGGCTCGGCGACCGCGAGCGGCCGATACCAAAACTGAGGCTCGGGCGCGAACAGCTCGACGCTGACACGATCCTCGGCGAGCGCCCGCAGAGCCAATGCGGCCTCGAGGGCCGCGACGCCGCCGCCAGCGATCAGTACCCGCGTCGCCACCTCAACCGTCTCCTCAGAGCAGCTTCGGCGACGATAACACTCGGCCGCCCGCTCCAACCTGCGGACGCGGGCCCGCGCGGCTTCCGATTGCGTCGTCGGGCGGGGACGGTGTCGACCGATGAGTACGGCAAAGCCGCCGTACAGATCAGTGTTTCCCCTGACGAGGGTGCACCGAGAAAGAGATCGAAAGTAGGACGAAGCTCGATCGACTTGATGAAGTAGGCGGAATCCGAAACACCCGCCGATCGAGTGGACGAAATCGAAACTAGCTCGGCGAAGATTCCGGGCTCCGACGCGTCAGCATCGGAGCCCGGCTTATGTCGGTGCGTCAGCCGTACGTGAGTTTGACGCCGAGCCAGAGCACAAGCAGAGACGCGGCCGCGACTGCGTAGGAGACAACGCGGCTGCTCGGGCTCAGGACGTGCAGCGCGAGCAGGACGGCGACGAGGACGAGCACCATCAGCTTGAGCCGAAGGATGTGCGACTGCCAGAGTGCGAAGTGGGACGCCATCGCGACGCCGGTGGCGACCACCACAGCGAGGGCGGCGACGCTGCCGATGCCGAAACGGCGGGCGATCAAGCGCATCGTCTCGTCGCCGCCGCGCGTTCGGATTGCCGGCCCGACCACCGCGATGAGCATCAGCTGCCCGCCGACGAAGAAGACGATCGCGACGATGTGGAGGAAGCGGACAAGCGTCCAGGTCTGCATCAGCGCCGCTGCCGCTCCGCGCTGGAGGCGCCCGCCGCCAGCCGCAGGCCCTCGGGGCCCGACGGGCCAGGGAAGTTCGTGGGGTGGACGCGCAGGTCGCGCAGCAGCCAGCGGCCGGCGAGCCCGGTCGCCATCAGCAGCGCTAGAAGCAGTGCGGTCTCGCTGCGCGCGTGGTGGCGGGCGAGCTCGACGAGCAGGATCAGGGCACTCAGAGCGACCAGCAGCAGCGCGATCACGCGGTGGAAGCGGCCGGCTTCGGAGTGCGGCCAGGGGTCGAGCGGCCGGACGATCTCCCGGCCGCGGTCGGAGTCGGTGCAGCTCGGCTTGCTCGGGCAGCTGTTGCAGACGTGCGCCCGGGCGCGGTAGCGCACGAGCCGCAGCTCGTGGTCGAACTGTTGTAGCGGAAGCCGGCGGTGCGGTAGCGCAGCGCGCGCCGGTGTGTGTGCGCCGACAGCCACTCGAGCGCGAACGCGCCGCAACCGAGGAAGGCCGAATAGCCGGCGGCGAGGAGGACCTCCGCGCTCACGCCAGCCTCGCGGCGGCCGCTTCCTCGTCGCCAGCGGCGCTGATGCCTTCAGGCTGGTAGACGTCGGTGAAGAGGATGTCGGGCTCCTCGAGCGTCACCTGCTTGACCGTGTGGCGGATGCCGAGGTAGGCGATGTACAGGGTCGGGATCGCGCCACCGACGATGAAGACGAGGTCGCCGGGCAGCCGCAGCCACTCGATCAGCGCGTTGGTGTGGTTGGTGAGGAACTTCAGCTCGCGCGCTTCGTAGTAGCCAGAGCCGACCGATTTGTAGAGCTGGAGGATCCCGAGCGGGAGCAGCGTCGCGAAGCACATCCAGGCGAGGCCGAGATTGGTCGCCCAGAACGAGATCCGCGCCCATTTCTCCGGCCATTTGTCAGCCGGGATCAGGTAGCGCAGGCAGAACATCGCCAGCCCGAGCGCGAGCATGCCGTAGACGCCCATCATCGCCGCGTGCCCGTGGTTGGCCGTCAGGGCGGTTCCGATCTCGTAGTAGGAGACGATCGGCAGGTTGATCAGGAAGCCGAAGATGCCGGCGCCGAGGAAGTTCCAGAAGCCGACCGCGACGAGGAACATCACCGCCCAGCGGTGCGGGAACGGTGTCTGTGAGCGCGACTGCTGGGCAGCGCCGAGCTGCAGGAACGACCACGCCTCGACGGTCAGGAAGGTGAGCGGGATCACCTCCGCGGCGGAGAAGAAGGCTCCGAGCGCCATGTGTTCGGCCGGCTCGCCGGAGAAATACAGGTGGTGCATCGTCCCGATCACGCCGCCGACCGAGTAGAGGACGATGTCGAGGAAGACGACGGTGAGCGCGATCCGCTCGCGCACCACGCCGAGCAGCACGAACATGTACGCGACCATCACGGTCGTGAACAGCTCCAGGAAGTCCTCGACCCAGAGATGGACGACCCAGAAGCGCCAGAACTCCGTGGTCGTGAAGTTGTCACCCGTGCGCGCGATCAGCCCGACCGCATAGAAGGCCGGGATCGCACAAGCGGCGAGGAAGAAGAGCCAGGGCATGTTGCCCGGATGCTCGCTCGCGAGCCGCCGTCGAAGGACGCGCCAGAGCATGAACACCCAGCCGATCAGCCCGACCGTCAGCAGGATCTGCCACAGGCGAGCGAGATCGAGATACTCGAAGCCCTGCAGCCCGAACCAGTTTGACGCGGTGCTCGTCAGGACGCCGTGCAGGCCGAGGTAGGAGCCGACCAGCGTCCCGACGACGACGACCGCGAGCGCCCCAAGCAGCGCGAAGGCAAGCTTGCCCTGATGCTTCGGCTCGCGCCTGGCGATCATCGGCGCCAGGAAGATCCCGGCGGCGACGAACGAGGTCGCAACCCGGAAGATCGCCAGCTGCACGTGCCAGGTACGCATCAGGTTGTACGGGAAGATCCGCGCCAGGTCGAAGCCGAAGAAGTTGTCGATCTCGGCCCGGTAGTGCTGCGAGGCGGCGCCGACGAGCGTCTGGATCAGGAACAGCGCCGCCATCACGAAGAAAAACCAGGCGGTCGCCCGCTGCGCCGGCGTCAGCGCCACATCCCCAGGCGAGCGGAAGGAGAGCGTCGCCTGCTCGCGCCCATGCCAGCCGAGACCGCGACCCCAGCGCCCGAAGGCCCCGAACAGCAGCCCGATCCCGCCCAGCAGCGCGATCAGCGAGAGCACCGACCAGACGATCACGTTCGCCGTCGGCTTGTTATCGACCCGCGGCTCCGACGGCCAGTTATTCGTGTACGAGTAGTTGTGGCCCGGCCGCTTCGCCGCCGCCGCCCAGGCCGTCCAGGCGAAAAATGCGGTCAGCTGACGCAGCTGTGTCCGGTTCGTGATCGCGTCGGGCCGCAGACCGTGCTCGCTCTTCGGGTCGGAGAAGAAACCGGTGTAGTAGGGGACGAGCTTTCGGAAGGCGCCGGCCTCCGCCGCGCTGAACGTCAACGTGCCGGTCTTCGCGTCGTAGCGGTTGCTCCGCATGTCCTCGATCGTCCTCCGCGCCGCCGCGTCCGAGGCCGGCCCACCGTAGGACTGCCGCACGAGGTTTGACGACCGGCGCAGGTAATCGGCCGTGTAATCCGGGCCGAGGTAGGCGCCGTGGCCGAACGCCGACCCGTACTCCATCAAGCCGTTGTGGAGGAAGACCTGCTGACCAGCGCGAATGTCCCCGCCCGTGAAGATGACGCCGCCGCTCTGGTCGACCACCCGTCCCGGGACCGGCGGGTGCGCCATGTACGTGCGGTAGGCAAGCAGACCAAGGACGAAGAACCCGCACAACACGACCAGGAGCACGGCCTGGATCCAGCCCTTCCCGATCAGAAACTCACGCCGCTCGGCGGACTCCACTCTCGCCACCGTTTTCCTCCTCTTCGGGGGACGCGCTGACGGCGATGATCACAAATCGGAGGGCAGGCGCGCCCTGTGCGCGAGCGAGGAGACCGTTGCTCGGAGGGATCCTCCGCAACCGGGGCAAACGACGGCCGGCGCGTTCTCTACCACGGAACGTCGCCGAAGACCCGTCAGCCCTCGGCGCCTAACTCGGTGAGCTGATCCTCCACGTGCTTGCCGGTGTCCACGACCTCGTACTCGTAGCGCTCATGACGTACCTCCGAGGAGCCTCAGACTTCCTTCGGGACGTTGCCCGTCAGGGTGAACACGAAGCGCATCGCCCTGTGGCCCAGATCGGCGGTGGGGTCGAACATGCACGGGCAACCGCCGTCGATCACTCTGATGCCGCGTCCGCGGCCGTACTCGGTGGCGGTCTTGGAGACGCTGCCGACGCCGGGGCCGCGGTGCATCCACACCTGCTTGATCCCGAGTTCAGCGCACTCGCGCATCGTCTCGTTGGCGATCTCCGGTCTTGTGCCGATCACAACCGCATCGACGCCGCCAGGGATCGAGCCAAGATCGTGGTACGCGGGATCGCCCTCCACCTCGTCCGCGTTCGGGTTGACGGCGAAGACCTGGTAGCCACGCTCGCGCAGCCGCTTGTAGACCACGTTGCTGCCGTGGTTCTCCGCTGTTCGCGAGACGCCGGTCACAGCTACGCGCCTCTGACGCAGGAATTCGGACGCGGCGTCCTTGATCGTTACCATCGAAGCCTTCTTCCTCGACGTGGCCTTTAGGGCTTGAGAGTGAGAAGCAGCTCCGCCAGACTCCACTCCGCGCTCTCTATGCGTGGCCCGTCGTGGTTGGAGTTCTGCCGAACCAGCCCGGGCGGTTCCGAGTCGGTCAGCTATCCGTTGCCCTCTTGCTGAAGCCGTACTTCGCGACTGACACCGTGGCGAACAAGGCGAAGAATGCGACGCCGATCGCCGACGGAATGGTCGTGCTGTTGCCCCCAGCATCGTGGCTGACGAAGTCCGGTCCGAACACGCCGATGAACAGAACGGCGAGCCAGATCACGACGATCGCCAGCGAAGCCCACAAGTCGCGAGCATCGAGCCACACCGATCGTCTAAGAAGCGACGGACGTTCGTGAGGAATCGTCGTCATGGCACCTCCTTTCGTCTGCCCCAAGAGTCGCACTAGACGAGCCGACCAACATCGGCGAAAACTCGGATCGCATTTTCCCGCTACTACGTAGCGCGACGGCGGGGCGCAGGAGGCATCTCGCCGGGCTCGACGCGGTCGAGCACGAAGGCGGCCGTCTCACCCGCCCGCAGCTCGATGCGCGCGCGGACGTCGCCGCCGTCGACGATCTCGAGCGGGCAGCGCGTCGAGAGGCTGAGTCCCAGCTCGGGAGAGCGGAAGAGCGCGCCGTCCTCGGTGAGGGAGAGCTCGTGGCGGGCGCGCGCGTAGTCGAAGCGCGGGGCGACGTCCACGACGAAGCGCATCCGGCCGCGCACGGCGAGTACCCGGCGGATCATGCGGTGGCGGTGCGCCGCCTCGCCGGTCCGCGGCGGAGGCATGAAGTCCTGCACCTCCCCCACTCCGTCGGGCATCAGGAAGCGCGTGATCAGGACGTTGGTATCCGGGAGGTAAAGCTGCTTGGAGCTCCAGCCGTCGCAGTCGGGCGAGATCCGGAACAGGCCCCGTGGTCGGCGTCCAGGATCGCGCCGAAGACGCTCGGCGAGTCGAAGCGCGGGCAGCAGTACCAGTCGATCGTCCCGTCGGTGCCGACGAGCGCGACCGTGTGCAAGTCGCCGATCAGCCCGTGCTCGGCGATGGGCAGGTGCTGCTCGGACTCCAGCTCGGCTCGCGGGAGCGCTACGAGGACTGGCTCGACTCCGGCCGCGACCTGCTCGCCCGCGGGCTCCGATCGCCGGCGCTCGTGGTCGCCGATCGCGCGCCCGGCCTCTGGAAGGCCGTGCGCGGGCAGATCCTCGACGAGGCCACCTCGGTCGCGGACGCGCGCGCCGGCCTGCTCGCGCTCACCGCCGACTACCGGCGCGCCTACCCGGCAGCGATCGCGGTGATCGAGCGCGACCTCGACGCGCTCGTCTGCCACCTGCGCTTCCCAACCGCGCACCGCAAACGGATCCGCTCCACCAAGCTCTTAGAGCGGACCTCCGCCGAGGTGCGCCGCCGCACGAAGGTGATCGGCCGCGTCCCCGGCGAGACCTCCGCGCTCTCGCTCGTCTCGGCCGTGCTCGAACTCACAAGCCGCAGCTGGCGCGGGATCACGATGACGCCGCGTGCGGTCGCCGAGATCGAGCGACTCCGAAGCACACCCGCCGCAGACGAAATGACCGAGCACTCGACCGAGGAGGTGATCGACTCGGCAAATCCGTCGATCGCCGAAGACGGCCGTCGCCTTGCTGAGCAGGTAGCGGAGCTTCTCGATCGTCACCGGCTGGACGTCGTGCTGCGCCAGGTACGCCTCGACGAGCTTGGCGAGCGTGAGCCTCCGCGCGATCCGCCGCTCCCGTCGAAGCCGCTCGAGCTCGCGCTCGAGCGCGTCCCGCGCGTCCTGCTCGGAGGCGAATCCGCCCCGCTGCACGCGCTTCGAGTCGCGGCCGCCCGTGCGGTACCGGTACGCCCACAACCGCCCGCCGCCGCGTCCACGACGGGTTAGTTCGAAGACCTGTCCGCGGCCTTAGCCGGCTTTAGCGACCTGCGATAAAGCTGCGGTGCCCGCGCCCGGCATAGCGATCGAGTTTCTGCACCCCACGCGATACGGATCCGTGGCGTTCGCCAGCGGCTGGGCTGCTGCTTGCCGACCGGCGGCGGCTTCGCGACCGCTCGGCGCTGCTGCTTCTCGCGCGACTTCTTTCCCACCGTCCTGATTCTGCCATGAATTATGCAACCGCGGTTGCAGGATCATTGTTAAGCTCCGAAGCGTGGCCGCGAAGCGTATCTCGTGGGTATTGCTGGCCTATCGGTTGCCGCGGGAGCCGTCGACGCCGCGCAGCGCGCTTTGGCGGAAGCTGCGCCGGCTCGGAGCGGCGCAGCTGCTCGACGGCCTGGCGGCGCTGCCGCTCGATGCGCGCAACCGCGAGCAGCTGGAGTGGCTCGCCGACGAAGTCCTTGAGGCGGGCGGTGACGCGACGGTTTGGATCGGCCAGCTCGGTTCGGCGGCGCAGGAGCGCGAGCTGGCGACGCGGATGGCGGAGGCGGTCGCCTCCGACTACCGGCTGCTGATCGAACAGGTGTCGGTGGCCGGTCGGCAGGCGCCCGGGCAGCGCAGGCGGACGGTGGCCCGCTTGCGCCGCGAGTCACGCCGGATCCGGGCGCGCGACTACTTCCCGCCGCCGGAACGCGAGCTCGCCCAGCGCGCGCTCGACGAACTGGTTGCGCTGGTGGAGGAGCCGGTCGGATGAGGTGGGCGACGCGCCGCCACTGCCACATCGACCGGGTCGCTTGCGCCTGGCTGATCGGCCGCTTCGTCGACGAGGAGGCGGAGTTCGTCTTCGTCGACGATGCCGACGAGGCCCCCGCGGATGCGACGCCGTTCGACATGCGCGGCGTCGAGCTCTCCCACCACGGCGGCGACTGCAGCTTCGAGACCTTCCTCCACCGCTACGAGCTCGCCGACCCGATGCTGTGGGAGATCGCCAAGATCGTGCACGAAGCCGACCTGGCCGACGAGCGCTACGACGCCCCGGAAGCACCCGGCCTTGATGTGTTGCTGCGCGGCCTCTCGATGACGCACGACGACGAGCATCTGCTCGCGCTCACGGCGCCGCTTTTCGACGCCTTGTACGAGTACAAGCGGCGGGCGCTGCTGACCGGCAGGGAGCCTGCTTGATGCCCACCTGGGCTGCCGTCAGCTACGGCGTCGTCCTCTCCGGCGTCCTCGCTGCCATCGCTCTGCTCGTCGTCGTGCGCGAACGACGAGCGGCGGTGATCGCAACCGCCGCCGCGTCCGCCATTGTCGCGCCACTCTGCTGGGACCTGATCCTGCGCCACACCGGCGGTGACTTCTTCGTCGACGCGCCCGGCGTCGTCTTCCCGATCAGCTTCGAGGACACCGGCTCGGGAGTCTTCACGACCGCGCTGTCCGCATTGGCGCTCGGCTTCGGCCCATTGCAAACCGCGACCGGACGACGACTCGCAGCCACCGCAACTCTCTGCGGCCTCGCCGCGCTGCTAGTCGACATCTACCTCTACTGAACCCAGATGCCCGCACAGAGCTACAGAAGGAGAGGAGAACCGAGATGAAGTGGGTGACACGCGAGCGCCCGAAGACCGACCGGATCGCCTGCCCTTGGCTGATCAAGAACTTCATCGACCCGGACGCCGAATTTCTCTACGTGGCCGCCGACCAGGTGCTCGAGGTCGCAGAGCGCGAGGGCGCACACTCCTACGACGCTCCGAACGCCGAGTACACCCACCGTGACGGGCTCTGCTCGTTCGAGGTGCTGGTCGAGGAGTACAAGCTCGACGATCCGGCGGTGAAGTTGCTGGCGCGGATCGTGCACGGCGCCGACGTCTCCGACGACCGTGACGCGACACCGCAGTCGCGCGGGCTGCTCGCTGTCGCGGAAGGCTTCCACCTGTTGAACCTGGGCGACCATCGCCAGCTGGAGCTCTCGCTGCCGGTCTACGACGCCCTCTACGCCTGGTGCAAGCACGAGCTCGAATCGGATCGCGCGTAGCAGTACGCGCCCTTGCGGCATGCGTTGCGGTCGCCGTTGTCGGTGTCGTCACGTTGAGCGCCGCTCGCGGCTCCGCTCGGTTGGCGCTGCGGCTCGTCCGCGACGTTTCGCTTCCGGGCGGCAGCTCCCGCTTCGATTACCAGTCACTCGATGTCAAGCGGGATCGGCTCTTCATCTCGCATCTGGCAGCAGGTGCGATCGTCGTCTTCGACGTCAAGCGGGAGCACGTGGCCGGGACGATCAGTGGACTGCCGGGTGTTCACGGCGTGCTTGTCGTACCGAACCTTCACCGCGTCTACGCAGCGGCAACCGATGCGCGCGAACTGGTGACGATCGACGAGCGAAGCGGCCATATCCTGCGCCGCATCCCCGCCGGAAGCTACCCAGACGGGATCGCCTACGACCCCACCGATAACCAGATCTTCGTCTCCGATGAGGCCGGCGGCGAAGAGATCGTCGCCGATGCGCGCAGCGGCCGCCGCCTGGGCGCAATCGGCCTCGGCGGCGAGGCGGGAAACGTCCAGTACGACCCGGTATCGCGGCGCGTGCTCGTCGACGTGCAGACACAGAACCAGCTGGCCTCGATCGACCCGGCCCGGAAGCGGCTCGTCGCGCGCTACCCGCTCCCAGGCTGCCGCCACGATCACGGGCTCCACCTCGACCCAGCACGACGGCTGGCGTTCATTGCCTGCGACGGCAACGCCCGCCTCCTTGTCTTCGACCTCGCGACTGATCGCGTCACTGCGCGCCTCACAGCGTGGATACCGATCCGGACGTACTCGACTTCGATGTTGGTCTGCGACGCCTCTACGTCGCCGCAGAGAGCGGCATCGTCACTGTCGTCGCCGAGCAGGGTCGAACGCTGACCAAGCTCGGGCAGGACTTCCTCGCAACCGAAGCGCACAGCGTCGCCGTCGACTCGCGCACACATCGCGTCTACTTCCCGCTCGAAGACGTTGACGGCCGCCCGGTGCTGCGGATCATGCAGGCGGTCCGCTGATGGGACTCGCCCGGAGCGACTTCGTGCCGATCCCGGCCGGCTCGAAGCCGGGCTTCGACCACGCCGACACCTACCGCCCCGGCGGGCGCATGTACGTCGCGCACACGGGCGCCGACCGCGTCGACGTGCTCGACTGCAACCGGCGCGCTTTCCTGCGTTCGCTGCCCGACCTGCCGGGCGTCGCCGGGGTGCTGGTCGACGCGGAGCACGATCTGCTCTTCACCTCCGACCGCGGCGACGCACGCGTCAGCGTCTTCCGCTGCTCGGAGGAGACGTTGCTCGGCCGAATCGAGGTGGGGCCGCACCCGAACGGGCTCGCCTACGACCGCCGCCGACGGCGGCTGTACAGCTTCAACCTGGGGGAACCGCTCGGCGAGAACTGCACCTCCTCGCTCGTCGACCTCGACTCGATGCGCGTGATCGGGGAGCTGCCGCTGCCGGGCCGGCCACGTTGGGCGCTCTACGAGGAGGAGCGCGACCGCATCTACGCGAACATCCGCGATCCAGCCGAGATCGCGGTGATCGACTGCGACCGAACCGAGATCGGACGAACCATGCTTGTTCCGAGCGCGGGTCCGCACGGGCTCTGGCTCGACGGCGGCCGGCTCTTCTGTGCCGCAGACGGTGGCTCGCTCGTCGTGCTCGACCGCGATAGCGGCGACATCGTCAAGCAGCTGCCGCTGCCGGGGGCGCCTGACGTCGTCATGCTCGATCGCGAGCTCAAGCGCGTCTACGTCGCAATCGGCGATCCCGGCGTCGTCTGCAGCTTCGACAGCGACCAGTTGGAGCTGCTCGAGACCGTCGAGACCGAACAGGGCGCGCACACGACCGGTTGGGATCCCGTCGGTCGCTGTCTGTATGTGTTCTGCCCCGGCAGCGGCGGCGCCCAGGTGTACGAGGAACAGGTCTGAGTCCCGACGCGCGGCGGATCGTCGCGGCGCAGGCGGCGCGCGCGCTCGCTTACGGTCTCGGCTCCGTCCTGATCGGCGTCACGCTCGCCCACCGCGGCCTGTCAGCAGCCGCAGTCGGAGCCGCCCTCGCGGCGCTGCTCGCCGGCAGCGCCCTCGTCTCGGTGCTGCTCGCCCGGTACGGCGACCGTGTCGGGCGGCGGCGAAGCTACCGGCTGCTCTTCCTCGCGATGGCAGCGGCCGGCACCGTCTTCGCGCTCACCGGCTGGCTGCCGGCGCTGATCCTCGCCGCACTCACCGGCACGATCTCGACCGACGTCGTCGAGTCCGGGCCGTTCACCTCGCTCGAGCAGGCGATGCTCCCCCACACCGGCGCGCACACGACCCGCCTGTTTGGCACCTACAACACGATCGCCACCCTCGCCGGCTCGCTCGGCGCCCTGATCGCACTCGCCGGCTCCTCGCCGCACTGGCTGCTCGCCTACCCGCTCGCCGCAGCTGCCGGCCTCGTGGCGACACTCGGACTCACGCCCGCCGTCGAACAGGGAAGCGAACTCGCAGCCAAGCGGCGGCCGCAGCTGCAGCGCTCCCGCCGGACCGTCCTGCGCCTCTCGGGCCTGTTCGCGCTCGACAGCTTCGGCGGCGGCTTCGTCCCGCAAACCTTCATCGCCTACCTGTTCACGCGCAAGTACGGCGCCTCACCGCACACGCTCGCGCTCGTCTTCTTCGCGATCGGGATCCTGCAAGCGTTCTCGTTCCAGGCCGCGGTCCGGCTCGCGGGACGGTTCGGGCTGCTACGCACGATGGTCTTCACCCACCTGCCCTCCAACCTGCTACTCGCCGCCGTCGCCTTCGCCCCCACCCTGACAAGCGCGATCGCGCTCCTGCTCGCCCGCTTCGCCCTCTCGCAGATGGACGTGCCGACACGGCAGGCATACGTCGTCGGCGTCGTCGACCCGAGCGAGCGCACCGCCGCAGCCGCCTATACGAACACCGCCCGCTACGCCGCCCGGCCTGTCGCGCCGCTCCTCGCCGGGCCAGCCGCGACGCTGGCGCTCGGTGCGCCCTTCATCATCGCCGGCGCGCTCAAAAGCCTCTACGACCTCGGCCTCTACGGCCTTTTCCGCCGTCCCGACCGTAGAGCGCTAGTGCTCTTCGACGTAGTCGAGGTCGATCGTCGCCGAGCGGACGGTGTTTCAGGAGTCCCAGGTCATCCGACTCGACCCCCTCCAACAGCGAGGTGGTCAGCGCTCGCCGCGGTCGCGCGAGTTCCCCGAAACCTCTTTGCCTGCCAGCGATTCCGGCACCGAGGATGGAGCGTTTATGGAATGTCATGAAGAAGGGCCTCCTCGCCGGAGACACTCTCCGGTGACCAATCCCATCGGGAAGGAGGCCCGAGGTGAAGTATGTCGGAATCGATTGGGCGTATCGGACGGCGCAGTGGTGCGCACTTTCCCCG
>WNGD01009009.1_pt1 | contig 12496 bp, 11 predicted proteins | sample 5400671 | NCBI WGS metagenome assembly WNGD01 (sample SAMN13153369, study PRJNA577476) | soil metagenome | isolation source: 40 cm soil or saprolite under grassland replicate 2 | place: USA:California | collected 2016-06-15
GGCTACGCGCACAGCTCGACGAAGACGCCATTCATATGCGTACAGGTGCCAGAATTCATGCATGTTACTGGCCGGCGAAACTTCGCTGGCTCTCAACGACCCAACCGGAACTTGTCAAACGAACCGCGCAATGGCTTTCCTTTGGTGAATACCTGCATCGCAGGCTGTTAGGACGCTCAGTTTGTAGCTTCTCGATGGCTTCCGGCACGGGCATGCTGATCACACGTACCCATTCCTGGGACACACACCTGCAAGAGTTCCTTGGTGTGCAAGCGGAACAACTGCCTCGACTGGGTGATCTACACGACAGCATAACCGGGCTGAAGCCGGAATTCGCATCACGCTGGCCTTCGCTGCAAGATATTCCCTGGTTTCCGGCCATAGGTGACGGGGCCACCGCCAATGTTGGCTCAGGCTGCGCGACTCAAGAGAACTGGGCCCTCACCATCGGCACTTCAAGTGCCATACGTGTGGTAGTCCCACCAGATATCGTTCCATCCATGGGACTCTGGCTCTATCTGCTCGATGCGCGGCGTGGTTTGCTTGGAGGAGCCTTAAGCGAGGGAGGCAATGTACTGGCCTGGCTTGCATCTACGCTGAAGCTCCCACCTCTAACAGAGGCGGAATCACTCATTGCCGCCTTGCCACCGGATGGGCATGGCCTGACAGTACTTCCATTCATATCGGGCGAGCGTAGCCCTGGTTGGCATGACGATGCCCATATGGCCGTCACCGGCATCACTGCCCATACCTCTCCTCCTGATCTTCTGCGGGCCTGCCTCGAAGCGCTTGCTTATCAACTTGGAGAAGTCTACGACCAGTTGAACATCGCCCTTGAGCAACAAGAAATCGCTCCCACACTCATTGCCAGTGGGGGAGCGATACTCAGTTCCACAACCCTGCAAAGCATCATTGCCGATACCCTCAATACGCCCCTCTATCCCTCACTCGAACGCGAAGCCTCGGCTCGTGGCGCCGCCCTCCTGGCACTCGAATCGCTAGGCATCATCCCCGACGTAGTCCACGCCTCTGTAGAACTCGGCGCTCCCGTCCTTCCCGAAGAGGCCAATCACGCTATCTATGAAAATGCTGCCAGGCGACAAAGGAGATTGTACCTTGCGCTGCTAGGGGAATAAGTGCCCATTGTACCGGGCACCCCTTGCGGGTGCCCGGTACGCGGTCGCCCGGTTTATGGATTATTTACAGAGCCTAGTCCTTCTCCACTTCCTCTCTCATCTGATCCACTGCCTTCTCGAAATCGTCCGCAAGTTCGTGCGCCAGCGTAGCCAGTCCACGAGTGATTTCTCGCCCAGCAGTCATGAAATGCTCGCGGGGCTCTTCTGGCAGCATATACACGGGCGCCATCGCCAGGTGTACTCCCGTTCGAAATAGCGTACGGAAGAATTGCTCAGAAGCTTCCTTGAGTTCATCGCGGTCAGATTTGTAAGGAGTCTCAGGTGATGGAGATGTCTGCGTATCCGCTTGTTCCTGCGCTTGCTCTTCTTGTGTTTTCTTCGTGGTTGCCATAAGTTTGCCTCCCTAATAAGTTCTAAATATGTGTACTAACCATAGGTTACCTACTAATAGTATAAACGATTAGCCGGGCTAATGCCATATCTCAATTACCATTCTGTCTCCGAATATCATATACTTATTGGACTCAACAGTACCTGTTCGCAAAGCCGGTATTGCAGGTATATTACAAATGAGCCGGCCTGATCGTGTAGGAGGTAAAAGTGAGCGCCCCAACGAATTCTTCCATTGACGCAAGCACCTTTCATGCTGATGTCGAGTATATCGAGGCGCTTTGGCAACGAACCACAGTAGGCTCGGTTGATATCCCTTTGATCGACATCGGCGAAGGAGCACCCTTAGTCTTCGTACCAATACTCGAGCACCTGGAATTTGTATATGCTCGCCAGGTACGTGCGTTCAGCCAATCCAGGCGCGTCATCCTCTACCGGAGGCGGGAAACACGTACCCAGCCCGTCGGGCTTGTCGAACGCGCCGAAGAACTACGCAGCATCCTCGACAGTCTTGGGCTGGCATGTGTCGATCTAATCGCGCATGGTGATGCCGCCATGGTGCTCTTCGAGTTCGCCGTCCGTTATCCACAGCGTTGCCGCTCGTTAGTCATCATCGCTCAGGGCGCCGATTATCAGATCGCCCCGCATCCTCTGATCTGGCTGCTACACGAACTCTTTGTGCGCCTGCCTGTCGAACACTTCCTACCAGCATGGTTCCTGCGACGCCTTGTAATTAACTACATCGTCGCTCATCATCCCAATACTACAACCGATACCAGCTCGACTTGTAGTCTGCCCCGTCACCTGATCGAAGAGCAGTTCCGCAAGATTGCGCTCTGGCCATTCGTCTATAAGTTTTCGGTGTTACCCATCATTCACAATTACGACATGCGCAAACGCCTGGATCAATTAACCATGCCTGTTCTACTCATTAATCGCAATGATGATGTACTGGCCCCTGAATCAAAAACGCGCTGGCTTGCCGAAAACCTACCTGTCTGTGCTGGCTATCACGTCATCTCAGGTGGCGATCGTTTCTTTATGTACTCACAAGCAGATACAGTGAACCAGCTAATGGAGGAATTTCTTACGGCTGTACATGACAATCGTATCTATCTAAGTGACTGTCTTACATCTCATCCGGCGCTGTCATTCTGAGCGAAGCGAAGAATCTCGCATGGTGCGCCGAACCACGAGATTCTTCGCTTCGCTCAGAATGACACGGTAGAGAACTTGTAAGACGCGCTCTTAAAGGAGCTTATTGATAACACTCAATAAGAAACAAGGCTCATAATCATGATATATCAGAAGCTCAGACGGGACGTAATCTCCGGCCTTGGTGTAGTGGCTCCCAACGGTATCGGAAAAGAAGAATTCTGGCAAGCCTGTATCTCTGGTCGCTCAGGAGTTCGCCGCATCACACGCTTTGATGCCAGCGCTTTACCAACACAGATAGCTGGAGAAATACCAGCCTTCGATCCCGAATCATCAGGTCTTACTCCAGAAGAATCAAACACCCTCGATCGAAGTACACAATTTGCTGTTGCCGCAGCTAATCTTGCATTCCGTGACAGTGGCTTACCCAATACTTTAAGCGAATCAGAGCGCAACGCCATGGGCGTGTATATGGCTACAGCCATGCCCTCAGTTGATGAAGGTGAAAAGCACTGGCTTCAGTTCACAGGTCACTGTACGCATTCACCGCGCGCGCTAATACAAGACACCCATCCATCCACTCTCCTCATGAGTTATGTACCTGCCAGCGTGATAGCTGCGCATTTTCAACTTCACGGGCCGTGTACCGTTATCTCGACCGGGTGTTCTGCTGGAGCAGATGCGATTGGACAGGCTTTCTGGTCCATACAGGAAGGAAGGGCCGATCGCATGCTTGCGGGAGGCTCCGATTCGGCTATTACCGCCGGTGGTATCAATGTATTTTCCGTCATGAAGGCTTTAAGCACACGTAATGAAGAACCGGAACAGGCATCTCGTCCGTATGATGGACAACGAGACGGTTTTGTCATGGCGGAGGGGGCGGGGGCATTGCTTTTAGAAGAGCGCGAGCTGGCACTGGCACGCGGTGCGCATATCTATGCCGAATTAATTGCGTTCACATCAAACACTAATGGATACCATATGACCGCACTGCCAGAAGATGGTGCGCCCCTCCAGCGCCTCCTGAGACAGGCATTGGAGGATGCATGTATTACGTTCAACCAGCTAGACTATATTAATTCACATGGTAGCGCAACTCCCTCTAACGAAGCGGCGGAAACAGTGGCATATAAAGCTGTCTTTGGCGAGTATGCTTATCACATCCCGATTAGTGCAACCAAATCGATGATTGGGCACACTCAGGGAGCAGCCAGCGCCATTGAAACCATCGTCACCGCACTCGTATTAGATCGCCAGCTTATACCGCCAACTATCAACCAGCAGCAGTTGGACCCAAACTGCGATTTAGATTACGTACCAAACGTAGCGCGTTTTGCTGATGTCAATGTCGCATTGACCCATTCCAGCGGCTTTGGCGGCGTCAATACCGCACTCGTTCTTACCCGGTCTGATTGGATAGATAGGTAAATCAATGGCGTTTCAAACTCATCGGCGTGTAGTAATCACTGGACTTGGTGTGGTAGCTTCCAACGGTATAGGCAGAGAGGCATTTTGGCATGCCACCAGTGAAGGAGTCTCCGGTATCAAACCTATTCAGCGTTTCCCCACTATTGATTTACCTATCAAGGTAGCGGGCGAAGTACTCGATTTTCAGGTTGAGAACTATATTGATCGTAAGCTGGTAAACCGTACAGCTCGAATGACACATCTTGTCTTCGCCGCTGTCCAGGAAGCCCTGCAGGATGCAAGAATAGCGCTGGAGCAAGAGAATCTACAGCGTGTCGGGGTAGTGATTGCCAATACATTTGGCGGTGCGGAGTATGCTCTGAAACAAGTCGAAGCCTTTCATGTGCGTGGGCCGCGCTATATGAGCGTCTATACAGCCATCGCCTGCCTTCAGATAGCGAATGTGGGCCAGATATCTGTGCACTATGGTCTTCAAGGGTATTGCAAGACCCCTATCACAGACATTGTAGGAGGCCTGGATGCTCTAGGCATAGCGCACTCAGCTATTCGACGGGGAGTGGCAGATGTGCTCGTTACCGGTGGATGCGAATCGCTCTTACACCCCTATTTTCTACTTGTGCTGGGCCATAGCGATCATTGCGCGACTGGTGACGATCCACACGCCTATCGGCCCTTTGATCAGCGTGCCGCCGGCATCCTGCTTGCTGAGGGAGCAGGAATCTGCATCTTAGAGGAATATGAACATGCCCGGCGGCGCGGCGTACCCATTTACGGAGAAATTGTAGGTTACGGGCAGACCAACGATGCGCGCGGATTCGGACCTCATACGCAAAACGGTGTGCAATATGCACGTGCAATGTGTCTTGCAATGCAGGAAGCAAGATTGCAGCCAGAGGATATTGGTTATTTCAGCCTGGATGGACGCGCTATTCCTCAATCCGATCAGGCAGAGGTGGATGCGCTCCAACGCACGTTTGGCGCAGAACTACAACGTCTCCCCCTCAGCGTTCCACGGACCATGCTTGGTCATAGTTTCGCCGCAGCCGGGGCGCTCGACACCATTACCGCGCTGTTGGCATTCCGGTATGGTATGATTCCTCCAACAATCAATTGTGAGCAACTATTACCTCAGTACGGGTTAAACCTTGTGCGAGATGAAGCGCGGTCTTTGTTTCACTCAGCCGCCCTCATCGGAGGACGCGGTATAGGCGGCACAAACGTGGTACTAGCAATCAAAAAAGTATAAAGCGCAACAAGATGAGCACTCCCTCTCCTCCATATTTCTCTGTTATTATCGTTGGCGCGGGACCTACAGGTCTAACGATGGGCAACCTGCTGGGCATGTATGATATTGATGCTCTCATTCTCGAACACAATGCAGGCTTAAGCGAGTGTCCCAAAGCTATCTCGCTTGATGACGAAGGCTTGCGTATCTGCCAGGCTATGGGCTTAAGTCATGCTGTTATAGAGAATGTGTTGCTGGATATTGACGCTCACTATATCTCAGGCAAACGCTACCTCGCCAGAGTAGCCCCTACAAGCAAGCGAAATGGCTATCCGCTTATCTCAACATTCCACCAACCCGAATTTGAAGCCACGCTACTTCACGGCCTCAAACGTTTCCCATGTGTCAGTGTACAGTTTCAGCATACTGTCGAAACATTTGAACAGAGCGATACAGGTGTTGTCCTCTCCGTTCGTACTCCTGGAGGCATTCTCAAAACATTCGAATGCTCGTACTTGCTAGCTTGTGACGGCGCAAAAAGCACGATCAGACGCCAGCTCGGTATTCCTATGCATGGTTTGACCTATTCACAGAAATGGCTGGTGGTTGACACCATCAATGACGATGATCCCTCTGCTGTTGCCACCTTTTTCTGTAATCCAGACCGACCTGCGGTCACTGTCCCGGCTCCTCATGACTCACGCAGGTGGGAATTCATGCTCCTTCCCGGTGAAAGAGAAGATGATCTGCTGCGTGATGAGAAGATACGCACCCTTATTCAACAGGTTGGAGGATCACGCAATCCCCAGATCAGTCGTCGATGTATCTATACCTTTCACGCCGCACTCGCGCAAACCTTTTCAAAGGGGCGAGTTTTCCTGTTGGGTGATGCCGCGCACCTTATGCCGCCCTTTGGTGGACAGGGCATGAATTGCGGTCTGCGCGATGCCCATAATCTGAGTTGGAAGCTGCAACTGGTGCTGCAAGGTCTGGCAAGCCCCGCGCTACTTGATACCTATAGCCAGGAGCGACACGAGCATGTAGCGCAAATGATTTGGCTTTCAAAGTTTTTAGGCAAAATCATCATGCCAACATCTAAGCCCGTTGCAATGCTGCGTGATGGCGCTTTTCTCGCGCTCAACAATATTCCAATCATCCGTGAGTATCTTACAGAAGCTCGCCTCAAGCCGCAGCCACGTTATAAACATGGCTTCATACACATTTATGGCGCGAGAGAAAGTAGAACCATAGCCGGAATGATGCTTCCCCAACCTGAAGTAAAAACATCCCAGGGTAATACGACATTACTCGACAATATACTGGGTAATGGCTTTGCTCTCTTACGCCTCCATCATAATCCCGATGAGGCTTTTGCTTCCCTGAAAGCCGACATCTGGCAGCGCTTAGGAGTGCGTTTCGTCTCAATCGAAAACGAATTCGATATTTTCCCCTTAAACCAGCACAATCTCTTCATCCTCGTTCGCCCCGATCGCTACATATATGGTGTGTTCGGTGTGGAACTCGCCGATACTTTTGCTGTCGCCTTCCAAAAGAACCTGTTTCGCCGGTAAGGTTGAGGGGATTGTGGATTGTTTTTTCCTCTCGACAGGCGGCTTCCGCTATGTTACACTTCATTAAGAAAGAGGTGTAGCCAGATTTGCTTACCACTTCATTTAGCCTCTCTCCTCGTCCATACTTACATCTTTACCGCAACATCAGCCGCACCCTATAACCGTAACTCAAATTACCATTGCCTTAACATGATAGAATAAGTGTACTAACTCTTCAACTATCTTACTTTGGCCACCTGCGGAGGTATACTTGATCAAACGTGAATTTACCGTTGCCAATGAATATCACTACAACCGCTCAAGCCCTGTACGCTGGATTCTCTCTCACCTGATGCGCAACAAGCACTTAATTCTCAGCTTCGTGCTTACAGCGATTTTGACCAATATACTCTACTCAGTCATTCCTGTACTCACAGGAGTGGCTTTTAATGTCGTATTACAAGGAGAGTCAGCTCGTAATCGCTTGCTGGTAGTTTCCATCACACTTCTTGCTGTCATCCTGCTTGGTGGGGGCCTCGACTTGTGTGCCCGTTTCTTTCCAGAACTTCTAGGCAAACGCTTTGCACGTGATGCACGCGACGAATTGTATCTCAGTTTGCTGGGCAAAAGTCAGACATTCCACAATCGCCAGCGCGTCGGTGACATCATGGCGCGTGCCGCCAATGACATGACTCAACTGAGTAGTATGGTTGCTCCTGGCTTTGATATCATCTTCGATTCGTTTACCAGCCTGATTATTACGATTATCTTCATAGGCTTTATTAGTCCGCAACTCTTGCTCTCACCCCTCCTCTTTACCGTAGTATTTCTCATTTCTTTGCGTTCTTATTCGCGTAAGCTCACCCCGGTCTCAGACAAGATGCGTGAGCAGTTTGGCGAGCTGAATGCCACCTTGACAGAATCAGTAGCTGGCATCGAAGTGGTCAAAGCAACTGCCCAGGAAGGCCAGGAGCAGCGCAAATTTGAGCGGAATGCGAATGGTTATCGAGATTTCTTCATCAGGAATGGCTATATACAGGCCTGGTACTTGCCACCATTACTCTTATCTGTTGCCCTAGTTGGAGGCTTTTTGCATGGCTTGTTTCTCGTATTACATAACCAGCTTTCTGTGGGCAGTCTAGTAGCCTATATGGGCTTGATGGTCATGCTGCACTTTCCTGCTTTTATCTCCAGTTGGTCCTTTAGCCTGGTTCAATTAGGTGTAGCAGGCGCCCAGCGCATTCTCACTATCTTGAAAGAGGAGACCGAACTGGACGAGAATCAAGGCGGCTATAATCAAGTGATGCGTGGCGATATCGTATTTGAACATGTTTCATTTAGTTATGGTACTACTCTTGTCCTGAAAAAAATCTCATTCCATGCGGAGCCAGGACAAACTATCGCCATTGTTGGCCAGACGGGTGCTGGTAAAAGCACACTCACGAAACTGGTCAACCGCATCTATGATGTCGATGAGGGGCGTATTCTCATTGATAGGGTGGATGTGCGCGAATGGAGCTTGGATTCTCTCCGTTCCCAGGTCTCAACCATCGAGCAGGATATCTTCCTCTTCTCACGTTCTATTGCTGAGAATATTGCCTATGGTCTGGGTCAACAGGCAGACCAGGCTGCCATTGAACAGGCCTCGAAAGATGCCCAGGCACACTCCTTTATCACGAGCTTTAAGGATGGCTACGAGACCGTCATTGGTGAGCGGGGCGTTACACTCTCAGGTGGACAACGCCAGCGTATCGCCATCGCTCGTGCCTTACTTACCGACCCACGTATCCTGATCCTCGATGATTCGACCAGCGCCATTGATAGTGCCACCGAGGATGAGATACAGAAAGCTATTCGTCGTCTCTTGCAGGGGCGCACGACACTGCTCATCACACATCGTCTCTCACAGATACGCTGGGCTGACAAAATATTGGTCTTGAAACGCGGCGAACTAATAGATCAAGGCTCCCATGATGAATTACTGGAACGTTGCGAAACCTACCGCCGCATCTTCGCTCATTATGAGATCGCCTTGCCTTCTGGCTCTCTCGGCAATCGCAAGCAAGGCTCTTTAAGAGAGAAATAGGAGCTATAATGGGCTTTATCATGGATGGTCTCGAAGCTGAGGCATATGATCGCACCTATTCTGACAGCCGTCTCATCACACGTATCATCGGCTACTTTCGCCCTAAATTGCCGTTGATGATCGTTGTCGCGGCGCTGATCATTTTAAGTTCGCTCCTGGACACCGCCTTCCCCATACTGATTTCATATGGTATCGATGCTGTAGTCGCCTCTCGAACAGTCCAAATAATAGCCGCGATGCTTTCAATGCTGTTGTTGCCCGCGACATGTCATTCTTTGATGAGTATCCATCCGGTAAAATCGTCAGCCGGGTGACCTCTGATACCGAAGATTTTGCTACAGTCGTGACGTTGGCCCTCAATCTACTTAGCCAGCTATTACTGTTTTTCCTCATCGCTGCGGTGCTACTCATTAGAAGCACCCGCCTGGCTTTGCTAGCATTCTCTATCATGCCTTTCATTCTTTTGATAGCCCTGGGTTTTCGACGAATCGCTCGCCGCACAACGCAGCGTTCCCAGCGTTCGATAGCGCGTGTGAATGCCAATGTGCAGGAAGTAGTCAGCGGTATTATCGTTGCCAAGAACTTCCGCCAGGAGCAGAATATGTATGATGAGTTCAAGCGGGTAAACGAGCAATCATACCAGGTTAATGTACGTTCTGGCTTTGTCTACAATGGCGTCTTTCCCTTGCTTGTACTGGTGGCGAATATTGGTACGGTCATCGTCGTCTATTTCGGGGGACTGAGTGTGCTGGATCATACGATCTCGGCAGGAGATTGGTTTCTTTTTGTGCAGAGCATCAGGTTGCTCTGGTTCCCCTTAACCAGTATCGCGTCATTCGGGAGCCAGTTTCAACTGGGCCTGGCTGCCAGCGAGCGTGTCTTCGCCCTGATCGATGCTGAGCCGCGCATACGGCAGATCGACCAGCAACCAGTTACTCACCTGGTTGGCAAGATCAAATTCAAAGACGTATTCTTCAGCTACAACGATAGGCAAACCGTGCTGGCAGGCTTCAATCTTACCATTCAAGCTGGCGAAACAGTGGCAATCGTAGGGCATACAGGTGCCGGAAAATCCAGCCTGGCGCGTCTCGTTGCCCGTTTCTACGAGTTCCAGGGTGGGCAACTGTTGATTGATGGCCGTGACATACGCACCTTTGATTTGCAACACTATCACCGCCAACTCGGTATTGTCCCGCAAATCCCATTTCTCTTTTCAGGGACCATAGCCGATAATATTCGCTTTGCACGACCGGATGCTACTGATGATGAGGTTGTGTCTGTTGCTCAACATATCGGCGGGGGTGACTGGCTAGATGGTCTGCCCGAAGGACTGAATACGCTAGTAGGTGAGGCGGGTAGATCACTCTCGCTTGGTCAGCGACAACTTGTCGCATTAGCACGGGTGTTGTTGCAGGACCCTTCAATCATTATACTGGATGAAGCGACCGCCAGTGTTGATCCACTCACGGAGGCACAGATCCAGGAGGGACTTGACCTGGTATTGCAACATCGCACAGCAATACTCATCGCTCATCGGCTCTCCACCATTCGCCATGCTGATCGCATCATCGTCCTGGATCATGGCAGGATCGTTGAGGAGGGCAATCATCATGCCTTGATGAGCCTCGGTGGGCATTATGCCCAACTCTACAACACCTACTTCCGTCACCAATCACCTGACTATAAACCAGGCGAAGGCTTTGTCCCCATCGCTCATTAGTATGAGAGCTGCTGATAAACCGGCCAGACCTGCGCTCATAATCATGATGTCAGCCTGGCGGTCAGATACATTAACATTCATCCTTGATTCCAGTTGTAGAATATCTCAAGTAGCTCTTGCTTCGTTTCAGGAAACATTGGTTGTTCAGCCAGTTTGCGCAGCATCGTAATTGTTTGTTGCACCTGTTCTATGTAAGTATCACAGCCAGGGCATTCCGCAACATGCTTCTCGAATTCTGCCTGCAGCTCTGGTAGCAAGGCTTGCTCCAGATAGTCAGTAACAAGTTCTACAACTTCCTGGCAGTTTAACTCATCCTGGTTGATGTTTGTCATGCTGGTTCTACTCTTCCTCGAAGTACTTCTCTAATGCACGCCGTACCCTGGAACGTGCGCGGTGCAACAGTACTCGCTGGTTCGCCTCAGAAACACCGAGCAAGTTACAGGTCTCGTCTGAGGGCCAGCCTTCGATATCACGCAGTGTGATCACTTCACGCTGACCATACGGCAAGCCATCGATTGCTTCATGAATGCGTGTGAGCGTTTCCTGCGAAAGAATACGCTCTTCAGGAATTTCGTCCCAACTGCGGGGGAACGATATCCAGTGACCCGGCCATTGTTGATCAGGGCCTCTGAATCGCTCAGGTTCAACTGCTGGTTCGGCAAGTTCGCTATTAAACTCTGGTAATGAGGAAAATGGCACGCTACGGCCTTCGCGCTGCGCGCGCGTTTTGGCACGATTGGTGAGAATACGAAAGATCCAGGTCTTTAATGAGGATCTCCCCTCAAAGCGATCGAGTCCCTGAAGTACACCCATCCAGGCCTCCTGGACTACTTCCTCCGCCACTGCCTGGGATGGAACAAATACCATTGCCAGCCGCAGCATCGAGGCATGATACTGGTCAATGAGCAAGACGAAAGCGCTTTCATCGCCACTTCGTAAAGCTTCGACCATGCGCAGGTCTTCCGCAGACGCCAGGCTATCAGCCTGGTGAGAACCTGCTCTATTTTGCTGAACTACGGATATATCCGGTGTATGTTCAGGCTGGAATGTTCCTTCATTCATGAAACCTACCCTCGAGCTAAACAGGCGCTCTATGGTTTAGTGTCCTCTCGTGGTTGTTGAGTCATCAACCGCAAGGAAGTATATCCCAGCCTTAAATAGACCGTCAAGTAGGTGCCGATTTATCCGCACATCGCCGATTTATCGGCCCTTGGAAGCCTTCATGATCTCCCGATGTACTATTTAAACTTCATCATCGGCTTTTGGTGGCTTACCAACTCCTTAGTCATCGAACATTGTAAACAAATTGTTCAGCGATTCCGCTAGCGTTGGGTGCGCGAAAACAGCCTCACGTAGCACTGTAAAGGGCAATTTTCCCATCATCGCTATTTGTAGCATCGCCATGATCTCGCCGCCCTCAATACCCAGGACAGCGGCTCCCAGAATTTGACCGGTCTCAGCGTCAACCACTGCCTTCATGAAGCCACGCGACTCATCCACTTCTAATGCTCGCGCCACGTAATTCATCGGCATCCTGGCTACACGTATGGCGCGACCTGTTGCCCCTGCCTCAGCTTCACTCATTCCTATACGCCCAAGTTGAGGATCAATGAATACAGTGTACGGCACCAGTCGATCATGTATACTTGCGTTTCCATGTTCGAGCAGATTACTACGAATAATTCGGAAATCGTCGTAGGAGATATGTGTAAAAGCCGGACCGCCCTTAATATCTCCCAGTCCATAAATACCAGCTACATTGGTTTCCAGCCGCTCGTTCACCTGGATAAAGCCACGTTTGTCAGT
>WNGD01020256.1_pt1 | contig 12488 bp, 9 predicted proteins | sample 5400671 | NCBI WGS metagenome assembly WNGD01 (sample SAMN13153369, study PRJNA577476) | soil metagenome | isolation source: 40 cm soil or saprolite under grassland replicate 2 | place: USA:California | collected 2016-06-15
GGTGCCTTCGGCGATCACCGCGCCGCTGGTCAGGACGGTGACCCGCTCGCACAGCGACATCACCAGGCCCATGTTGTGCTCGATCAGCACCACGGTGACGCCGCTCTGGCGGATCGAGCGGACGATCTCGGCGAGCTGGCGGACCTCCTCGCCGTTGAGCCCGGCGGCGGGCTCGTCCAGCAGCAGCAGCCGCGGGCTGGCGGCCATCGCGCGGGCCAGTTCGATGCGGCGCTGGATGCCGTAGGGCAGCGAGCGCGGCGCCGCCTCGGCGAACTCCGCCAGGCCGAAGCGATCCAGCAGCCGATCGGCCTGGCCGCGCAGCTCCTGGTCCTGCCGCCACACCCCAGGCGGCCACAGCGCGTAGCGCCAGATCGACCGTGTCCTGGTCCGGTCCAGGGCGACCAGCAGGTTCTCCCGCACGGTCAGGTTGCCGAACAGCCGCAGCCCCTGGAACGTGCGGGCCACGCCGCGGAAGGAGAGCCGGTAGGGGCGGGTGCCGGTGACGGTCCTGCCGCCCAGCGCCACCTGGCCGCCACTCGGCCTGTAGAGGCCGCTGACCACGTTGAACAAGGTGGTCTTGCCGGAGCCGTTGGGCCCGACGATGCCCCGGATCTCACCGGGGTCGACCTTCAGGGACACGTCGTGCAGCGCCCGGAGGCCGCGGAAGCGCATCGTGACGTCGCGGACCTCCAGCAGCGGCGTGGCAGCCGTGGCGCCGTCCTGGACGGAGGCGTCCAGCGCGGCCTCGGGCACCCGCGGCGGCGCCGCCTCAACACGATCCTGGTCGATCGGCGCCGCCGCGACGGGCCGGAACGGCCGCAGGGTGGCGGCCGCGGCCGAGCGGCCCCGGCGGCGGTCCAGCCCCGCCCGCAGCCGGGCGGGGATGCCGGCCAGGCCGGTGGGGGCGAAGACCACCATCAGCACCACCACGACGCCGTAGGCCAGCTGCGCGTAGACGGCGAAGTCGGTCAGCGTCTCGCGGATCAGCGACAGGCCGATGGCGCCGGCCACGCAGCCGACCAGGCTCTGCCGGCCGCCGATGATCACCATCCCGAGCAGCAGGAACATGTTGGCGATGCTGAACGTCTCCGGCGCGACGTAGCGGATCAGCCCCGCGTACAGCACCCCGGCGAGGCCGCCGTAGACACTGGCGAGGGCGAACGCGGTCATCCGCAGGTAGGGGATCTCCGCGCCCACCGCCGCGGCGGCCAGCGGGTCGTCGCGCATCGCCCGCAGCCGCCGCCCGAGCGGCGTGCGGACCACGAACAGCCCGAACGCCAGCGCCGCCGCGAACACGATCAGCTCCAGGTAATAGAAGAGGTACTCGCTGGAGAGGTCGACGCCGAACAGCGGCGGGACGGGGATCGCCGAGATGCCCTCCGCGCCGCCGGCGACCGAGGCGTTGGTGATCCAGTTGAGGAACGCCAGCGCCAGGCCGAGGGTGACGATCCCCAGGTAGTGCGACTGCATCCGCAGGGCGGGCAGGCCGGTGAGCAGCCCGGTGGCGGTCGCGGCGAGCATGGCCAGCGCCGCGGCCGTCCAGAACCCGAAGCCCTCGTGGGTGGTGAGGATCGCCGTGGTGTAGGCCCCCACCCCGAAGAACGCGACCTGGGCGAGGTTGATCTGGCCGGCCACGCCGAGCACCAGGCCCATGCCGACCGCCAGCAGGGCGAACAGGATGGCGACGTCGACCACGTGGATGTCGTACAGGCTCAGCCGGTACGGCAGCAGCCAGGCCGCCACGGCGAGCAGCGCCAGACCTGCGAGGCGGGGGTGGAACCCCGGCCGCGGAAGGCGGTCCGGCAGCGACAGGACCTTCACGCCCGGTTCACGGTCCTCTCCCCGAAGATGCCGGTGGGCCGGATCATGATCAGCACCGCGAAGACCACGAAGGTCACCAGGTCCGAGTAGCCCTGGAAGCGGCCGGCCGCGAAGGCGTCGAGGATGCCGATGGCCGGCCCGCCGACGATCGCGCCGGGGATGCTGCCGAAGCCGCCGAGGATCGCGCCGGCGAACCCCTTGATGCCGAGCGAGGCGCCCATCGTCGGGTTCACGTACAGCAGCGGGCCGGCCAGCCCGCCGGCCAGCGCGGCCAGGCCCGCGCCGATCGAGAAGGCGATCGCGTTGCTGCGCCCGACGTGGATGCCGACCGCGGCGGCCGCCTCGTGGTCCATCGCCACCGCCTGCATGGCCGCGCCTCGCTTGGTGCGCTGCAGGAACAGCGCCAGCAGCGCCACGGCGGCCACGCCGACGCCCAGCACGAGGACGATGCCGAAGCCGATCGTGCCGATCAGCATCAGGTCGAAGTCCTTGTTCTCCAGCGGCCGCAGCACCCGCTCGATCACCACGCCGATCAGCCCGGTGGTCACGATGGCGACCGCCATGGCCGCCACGAACGGCAGCCGCGCCGACATGGAGAAGGTGGACGCCACGTAGGCGCCGATGGTCACCACGTCGGCATGGGCGAAGTTGACCAGCCCCATGGTGCGGTAGACGAGCGAGAACCCCAGGGCGACCAGCGCGTAGATCGCCCCGAGGCTCAAGCCCCCAACCAGTGTCTGCAGGAAGTCTTGCATGGACCTCCTTCGCCGGTCCTGCTGCGGTCAGCAGCCGGTCAACCGGTCCGGTCAGCCATTGGCCGCGACCAGTTGCCCATTTTGAATGACCCCGATCGAGGTGGCGAAGATCCCGACGCCGGTGTCGTCGTACGCGAAGTCGCCGAGCAGCCCGTGGTACCTGGTCGCCCGGATCGCGTCGGCGAGCGCCTGGCCGCTGGCGACGTTGCTGGTCTTCAGCGCGGTGAACAGGATGCTGGCGCCGTCGTAGGCCTTGGCGCCGTGCAGTTCGGGGTCCTTGCCGTAGGCGGCCTTGTAGTCGGCGGCGAACTTCTTGGCGGCGTCGCTGCTGTCGTTGCTCAGGTAGGGCGAGCTGACGAAGGTGCCGTTGACGTTGGCCGCGCCGGCGGTGTCACGGAACACCGGGGTGCCCTGCGGCGCCGCACCGGCGAATGGCACGGTGATCCCCAGGTCACGGGCCTGCTTGACGATCAGGCCCGATTCGACCTCCTCGGCGCCGAGGAAGATCAGCTGCGGCTTCTTTGCGCGGATCGCGGTGAGGGCGGCGCTGAAGTCCTTCTGGTCGGCGGTGACGACCTGGTCGGCGACCGGGGTGAGGCTCCGGCTCGACAGCGACTTGAGGAAGGCGTTGTGCTCGCCCTTGCCGAAGGCGCCGTTGTTGGTGAGCATCGCGATCTGCTTGAAGCCCTTCTGGTCGACCACGTACTTGGCGAGGGTCTCGTCATAGGTCGTGCTGGTGGGCCCGTTGAGGAACAGGAACGGGCTCTTCAGCGCGACCAGGCCGGGCGACTGGCCCGAGGTGATGTTGGGGATCTTGGCCTGCTGGAGGATCGGGGCCATGGCGATGGTGACGGCGCTCTCGGCGGTGCCGAGCATGGCGAGATCGCCGCCGCTGGCGATCTTGCGGGCGAGGTTGGTGCCGACGGTCGGGTCGCCGGTGTCGTCGAACAGGTCGAGCTGGATCTTGCGGCCGTTGATCCCGCCGGCCTGGTTCCACTGGTCGGCGGCGAGCTTGACGCCCTTGTACTCCCAGTCGCCAAGGGAGCTGAGCTGGCCGCTCTGGGCGTCGACGACGGCGATCTTGATGGGGCCGGAGCCGCTGGCGCCGCTGGAGGACTTCTTGCCGGGTGCGCCGCAGGCGGCGAGGGCGAGCACCCCGGCGAGGGTGACGGTGACGGCCGCCGCGCTGGACCTGGACCTGAGATGCCTGAACCTGAACATGACGATCACCTCGCTGTGAAGGAGTCTGTCGTTCTGGCTAGACGGTCGAAGGGAAGGAGGTCACGCGGTTCACCCCACCGCCTCCTCGTGGAAGACGCCGCGGTAGATGTCGGTGATGTTCCAGTGCCCGGGTGTGGGCACCGGCGTGTTGACCATCGGGACGTCCAGGACCGCGGGTCGGCGGCGCTGGACCGCGGCGCGCAGCGCCGCGCCGAGGTCGTCGGGGGCGCTGACGGGGTAGCCGTCCGCGCCGCAGGCCTGCCCGAAGGCGGCGAAGTCGGGGCTGTAGGGCTGCCCGTCCGGATCGCGGAACTCGCAGCCGTAGGCGTTGCCGAAATTGGCCTGCTGCAGGTCGGCGATGGTGCCGTGGGCGCGGTTGTTCATCACCACGAAGATCACCGGCAGCCCCTGCTCGACCGCCAGCGGGACGGCGGGGAGCTGGGCGCTCATGCCGCCGTCGCCGATCAGGGCGACCACCACCCGGTTGGGGAGGGCGAGCTGGACGCCAACCGCGGCGGCGGGCCCGAAGCCCATGGTGGAGAGGCCGCCGGGGGTGATGAAGCGGCCCTCGCCGGGCAGCTCGTAGCACTGCGCGACGCCGTTCTTGTTCCAGCCGACGTCGGTGACCAGGATCGCGTCGGGGGGCAGCGCGTCGCGCAGGTCGCGCAGGATCCGCTCGGGGAGCAGCGGGAACTGGTCGCTGCGGCCCCGTTCGCGGGCGTCGGCGAACAGCGCGGCGCGCTCCGCGCGGATCCGCTCCCGGAGGCCGGGGCGGCGGACCGGGTCGGGCCGGGCGGCCCGGACCGCCGCCTCGATGGCCGCGGCGGCCAGGCTGGCGTCGGCGACCGCGCCGATCTCCACCGGGTAGCTGCGGCCGATCTCGGCCGGGTCGAGGTCGATCTGGACGAGGCGGCTGGGGGGGATCCGCCAGGTGTGGTCAGGATGCCAGGAGCTCGCGTCGGTCTCGGCGAAGCGGGTCCCGAGCGCCAGCACGACGTCGGCGTCGCGGGCATAGGCGTTGGTGGCTTCGAGCCCCCAGAAGCCGGTCATGCCCAGCACCAGCGGGTGGCTGTCGGGGATGGTGCCCTTGCCCATCAGGGAATGGGCGATGGGGATGTCCAGGTGCTCGGCCAGCGACCGCAGCGCCGCGCGGCCGGCGGCGTCGCGCAGGCCGCCGCCGACGTAGAGCAGCGGCCGTTGCGCCCGGAGCAGCAGGCTGGCGATGCGCTCGGCGACCGGGGGCGGCAGGCTTGGGGGCGCTGCCTCGCGCACCAGCGGGTAGCGGCCGGCGAGCCGGCGTGGGAGGGGGCGGGAGAAGAGGTCCATCGGCACGTCGAGCAGCACCGCGCCGGGCCGGCCCGAGGTGGCGGTCCAGAACGCCCGCTCGGCCAGGCGCGGCAGGTCCTCGGCGCGATGCACCTGCCAGGCACGCTTGACGAACGGCCGCCAGATCGCGGGCTGGTCGGCGTCGGCGTGGAGGTTGACCTCCTGGTGGGGGTGCCGCCCGGAGAAGTACGACGGCACGTCGCCGCAGATGGCCACCAGCGGGATGGAGTCCAGCGCCGCGGTGGCCACCCCGGTGACCGCGTTCATCATCCCCGGCCCGACGTGGGCCAGCAGCACGCCCGGTTTGCCCGACGCGCGGGCGTAGCCGTCGGCGGCGTGGGCGGCGGCCTGCTCGTGGCGGGCGATCACGAAGCTGACGCGGCTGCGTCCCAGGGCGTCCAGCAGGGCGATGTTGGTGTGGCCGCAGGTGCCGAAGACGTAGTCGACCCGGTAGGACTCGAGCTGGGCGACCAGGACCTCCGCCGCGGTCGCCGTCGCGGTCGCGGTCGCGGTGTCGGCGGCCCGGGCCTGGGCCCGGGCCTGGGCCTGGGTGGGCGCCGCCTGGCCGGTGCCGCTCATGTGCGGTCGCCCCAGACCGACACGCCGCGCAGCAGCAGCGTCTTGACCACGGTGTAGTCCTCGATCATGCAGCGCGGAGACTCGCGCCCGAAGCCGGAGTCCTTGACCCCCCCGAACGGCACGTGGTCCAGGCGGAAGTTGGAGGAGCCGTTGACGACCAGGCCGCCGACCTCCAGCTCGCGCCAGGCGGCGATGACGCGGCCGAGGTCGCCCGTGAACAGGCCCGCCTGCAGGCCGTAGGGGCTGGCGTTGCAGGTGGCGAGCACCTCGGGGAAGGTGTCGTAGGGCAGCACCGCGACCAGCGCGCCGAACACCTCCTCGCGGACCACCGCGGCGTCCGGTGGCGGATTGGCGACGATCGTCGGTGCGACGGTGGCGCCGTCGCGGTCGCCGCCAAGCACCACCTGGCCGCCGCCGGCCGCCGCCTCCGCCGTCCAGCGCACCACCCGCTCGGCCGCCGCCTCGTCGACCATCGAGCCGACGTCGGTCGCCGGGTCGAGGGGGTCGCCGACCTTCAGGGCGCCGGCGGCGGCGGCGAACGCCTCCAGGAACGCCGCGTAGCGCGCCCGCTGGACGTAGACCCGCTGGACCGAGATGCAGCTCTGGCCGGAGTTGCTGTAGCCGGTCCGGGCGCAGACCCGCGCCGCCGCCTCGACGTCGGCGTCCTCGCAGACGATCGTGGCGGCGTTGCCGCCCAGCTCCAGCACCAGGCGCTTGGCAGCGGCGGCGCGCGCCACCGCCGCGCCGGTGGCGGCGGCGCCGGTGAAGCTGATCACGGCGACCTCGCCGGCCGCGCACAGGGCCGCGCCGACCTCGCCGCCGCCGTGCAGCAGCTGGACGGCCTCGGCCGGCATCCCCGCCTCCAGCAGCAGCGCCACGATCGCCACCGAGCTGGCTGGCGCCTGCGGCGGCGGCTTGACGATGGTGGCGTTGCCCGCCGCGAACGACGCGCCGAGCTTGTGGGCGAGCAGGTTCATGGGCGCGTTGAACGGGGTGATGGCCAGCGCCACGCCCGCGGGTGCGCGGTAGGTCAGGGCGGTGTTGCCGGCGCCGCGTGGCCAGCCGGCCACCGGCAGCACCTCGCCGCCGATCTGGCGGGCCTCGGCCGCGCACACCGCCAGCGTGTCCGCGACCCGGTCGGCCTCGCCCCGGCCGTCCTTGAGCGGCTTGCCCAGCTCCAGCGCGAGCAGCCGGGCGAGGCCGTCACGGTGCTCGGCCGCGGCACGGGCGGCCCGCTCCAGCACCTCGGCGCGGGCGGCGGGCGCGAGGGCAGCCACCGCGCGGGCGCCCCGCCGGGCGTAGCGGGCAGCGCGGGTGACGTCGTCCGGTGCCGCTGTGCGGGCCCGGCTGACCACGCGGCGTAGGTATGGCCCGGTCCGCTCGGCCCCGGGGCCGCCGTCGGTCCACTCGCCGGCCAGCAGCGATGGTGCCTCGGCGACCGAGAGCTCGGCGCCAGCCTTGAGGACGGCCTCCAGCATCTGCACCTCTCAACCCATCTGACGGTCTTACTAGACCGCTACATGGACTTAGCGGTAACGTACCGTCGGCGCCCGCCTATGGCAATAGCTGAACCGAAGCGGTATGACCTGAGATCGTCTGGGCAGGTCGACCGCTTCGAGAGCGAGGAACCGGTGAACACAGCAGCACAGGAGCACCGACCAGGTCGGAAGGCGAAGCAGGCCCCGGTGGAGACCACCGAGGCGCAGACCGTGCGCAGCGTGCAGCGGGCGCTGGAGATCCTGTCGCTGCTGACCGAAGAGCAGCCGCTGGTGACCGTCCGCCAGATCGTCGACGCCACCGGGCTGGCCAAGACCACGGTGATCCGGCTGGTCCACACCCTGGAACAGAACGGCCTGCTGTGGGCCACCGAGAACGGCTACATGGCAGGACCGGGCCTGTGGCGCTGGGCGCACCTCGCCCGGTCGAGCTGGGAGCTGCCACCCGAGACCCGGCGGCTGATGCGCGATCTGGCCGCGCGGCACCGCGAGACCGTCAACATCTACGTGGTCCGCGACCTCTACCGGGTGTGCGTCGCCCAGCAGGAGGGCCCGCAGACCCTGCGGCAGGTCGTCCACGTCGGCGACGAGCTGCCGCTGTGGGGCGGGGCGGTGTCCAAGGTCCTGCTGCGCGACGCGCCGGAGAGCCTGCTGCTGCGGGCGGCACGCAGCTCCCCCTACCGTCTCCGCCGTGGCCGTGCCGATCTCCGGCCGTTCCGGCGCGGTGCTCGCCGCGCTGTCGTTCGGCGGCCCGACCGCGCGCTTCACCGACGAGTGCATCGAGCAGATGGCCGCCAGCCTGCGGGAGGCCGCGCGGCGCATGTCCGACAGGGGGTTCGACCGGCCGCTCAGCCTGTCAGTCTGAGGATCGGCGGCGGCCACCGTATCGCGGCGCGCCGCCCGCCGGGACCGGAACAACGCGGGCGGAGGGCGCGGCGGAAGGAGGAGGCGCATGCGGGAACGGCCGCTCACGGGCATCCGGGTGCTCGATCTGACCAATGTGCTCGCGGGACCGTACTGCAGCTACCAGCTGATGTTGTTCGGCGCCGAGGTCGTCAAGGTCGAGCTGCCCGGACACGGCGACGCCGCCCGGCGCCTCGGCCCGGACCCCGCGCTGAACCGCGCGGGGCTCGGCGCCTCCTTCCTCGCGCAGAACGCCGGCAAGCGGTCGATCGAGCTCGACCTCAAGGACCCCGGCGACCGCTCCACCTTCGAGGAGCATCTCCGGGTTCGGCCAGACCGGCCCGATGAGCCAGGCGCCCGCCTACGACCAGATCATCCAGGGGCTGTCCGGGATGATGAGCATCACCGGGACGCCCGAGACGGCGCCGCTGCGGGTCGGCTTCCCGATCTGCGACACCGTCGGCGGCCTGGTCGCCGCCCTGGCCGTCGTCGCCGCCGTCGCCGGCCGGGCCCAGACCGGCCAGGGCAGCTTCCTGGACGTGTCGATGCTGGAGGCGTCCATCTCCGCGATGGGCTGGGCGGTCTCCAACTACCTGGTCAGCGGTGTGGAGCCGCAGCCGATGGGGGACCAGAACGTCACCGCCGCGCCCTCCGGCACCTTCGACACCCTTGACGGGCCGCTGAACATCGCCGCCAACCGGCAGGAGCAGTTCGAGACGCTCTGCCGGCTGATCGACCGGCCCGAGCTGGTCGCCGACCCCCGCTTCGCCGACCGCGAGGCGCGCAAGCGCCACCGCGACGAGCTCAACCAGCAGCTCAACCAGGCGCTGCGCCGCCGCACGGCACTCGAATGGGAGCAGATCCTTCCCGCCGCCGGGGTCCCGGCGGCGCGCATCCTGACGGTGCCGCAGGCGACGGCGCTGGCGCAGCTGGCCCACCGCGGGTTCCTCAGCAGCGTCCCGCGCCCTGACCGGCCGGGGGCGTCCCTCCGGGTGTCCGGCAACGGGGTCCATCTCGACGGCGAGCCGCTGCGCCCCACCGGCCCGCCGCCGCGGCTCGGGCAGCACAACCGGGAACGGGAAGCGCTGCTCGCCCGCTGGCGCCGGCGCGACCCGGGCCCGGGCGCCGGTCTCACCCTGGTGGAGCGCTGACCCCGTGACGCTCGACGAGGTCGCCGACTGGTGGGGGACCGCGGTCTCCCGCATCGAGCCTGGGGTCATCGAGCTTCGCGGGCGGCCCATCCAGGACCTGATCGGCACGACCAGCCTGGGGTCGGTCATCTGGCTGCTGCTCCGGGGCGGGCAACCCAGCCCGGCGCAGGCCGCGCTGCTGGAGGCGGCGCTGATCGCCTCGGTCGACCACGGCCCGCAGGCCCCCTCGATCGCCGCCGCACGGATGGCGGCGACCTGCGGCGTCGGCCTCAACAACGCGGTCGCCACCGGGGTCAACCTGCTCGGCGACGTGCACGGCGGCGCCGGGCAGCAGTGCGCGGAGCTGCTCACCGAGATCCGCGACCGGGAAGCCGCCGGTGCGCCGCTCGACCGCGCGGTCGAGGAGGTGCTGGCCGCCTGGCGGACCCGCTCGCACTACGTGCCGGGGTTCGGGCATCGCTTCCATCCGGTCGATCCTCGCCGGGAGCCCCTGCTCACCCTGGTGGAGGGGGCGGCGCGCGACGGGGTCGTCGCCGGCGCCCACCTGCGGGCCGCCCGCGCCGTCGAGGCCGCCCTCAACCACGGCCGCGCCGAGGCGGGCCGCGCCCCGGTGCCGATGAACATCGACGGCGCCACCGCCGTGGTCTACACCGAGCTCGGCTTCCCGCCGCCGCTGGTCCGGGGGCTGTTCGTGCTGAGCCGGAGCGTCGGCATCCTCGCCCAGGCCTGGGAGGAGACCCAGCAGGGCCGGCGCCTCAAGGGCCCGATCCCGCCGTCGATCCTCCCGACCTATCTCGGCCCGTAAGGGACCGCCTGGCGACCGAGGGGCCGGCAGGGGCCCACGCTCGCCGTCCACCGCTGTCCCGCGCGGTCTGGGATGCGGTCCTCGGCACAGACGGCGGCGACCGCACGGCGGGCTCGGAGCGCGAAGTCGGTCGCCGTCAGCGCGTCTCGCACCAGCGTGTGCGGCGCCTCGACGCTGAGCGGGGTTCCACCCGGCAGTGCGGCGAGCAGCCGCCCGAGCGGCAGCTCCCCCTCGCCCGGCAGCAGCCGCAGCGCGCGCGCCTCAAGCTGCGGGCCGCCGTCGCGTGACTGGCCCCTCGGCAGCTCGCCAAGGACGGTCTGGGTGGCCGGAGGCGTCAACAGCGCGTCACAGATCTGGACGTAGGGCAGGAGGTCAGGGTCCAGCTGCGCGAGCGTCTCGAAGGTCTCGCCGCAGCGCTGGAAGTGCAGGGAGTCGATCAGCACGCCGCCGCCCGCGCGCTCGGCGACCCGGACCGCCTGCCGCAGGGAGCGGACCTCCTTGAAGGCCATCGGCTCGATCACCGGGCGGATGCCGTAGAGCCGCGCCGCCTCGGTGATGGCGGCGAAGGTGTCGGCCGTGCGCTCCAGGTCGGGGTCGGCGCTGTTGACGATCAGGTAGCGGGCGCCGAGCCTGGCTCCGGACTCCAGCGCCACTTCGTAGTCCGACCGCGTCAGGCCGGGCTGGATGGCGACGTTTTCGATGTCGAGCACCTGGATGCCAGTGTCCGCCAGGCGCAGGGCGGTCTCCTTCAGCAGCGGCGAGCCAGGGGCCATCGGCCAGGGCTCCTCGCCCCTGGTCGCCACGCGGACCCGGACGCCGATCGAGTCGAAGCCCGCCGCCCAGGCGACCAGCACCAGGTCGGGCGGTGACACATCCAGCAGCGTGAGGTGCGCGATCCCGACTTCCCGTGGTGTCTCCATCTGCCATCACCTCAAGGTCGCTCACGTCGCTCACGCCATACTCGTCACGCGGCGGGGCTGGTCTGGATCCAGGACTTGCCCGGCACGTTTCGGGCCTCGGCGAAGGCCAGCGGCGCCTCCTCGAAGGGGAAGCTCGCCCGCACGACCTGTTCGGGGTGGCTCCCGTCAGTGGCGACGGCGGCCAGCGTGTCGGCGAAGTCGCCGGGATGGTCATAGATCAGCGTTCCCCGCACCGTGAGCTGGCGCTGCACCAGGGTCATGGTGGCGAGCCGCACGGGCTCGGGACTCTGCCCGATCAGCAGCACCGTCCCGGTCGCGGCGACGTGCCGCAGCGCCGGCTCCCATGCCGCCGGTGCGCCCGACGCCTCGAACACGAACTGGTAGTCGCCCCCGCTCTCGCCCCCGCCCCCGCCGTCGCCGTCCGCCGGTGCCGGTCGGGCGCCGAGCTGCTTGGCCAGGTCCAGCCGGCGCTGGTCGGGTTCGATGACGTCGGGTCGCGCGCCGATCCCGACCAGGGCCATGCAGACGAACAGGCCTTGCGAGCCGGTGCCGATCACCAGGCAGGAGTCCGCCGGTCGCACGCCCGACCTGCGGACGGCGGTCCGGGCGATCGTCAGCGGCTCCAGGCAGACCAGCGCCTGGTCCGAGAGCGTCGCCGGGACCGGCCAGGTGAAGCGGGCCGGGACCGCGGCCAGTTCGGCCAGCAGACCGGCGTGATTGATGCCGACGATCCGGCGGTCCTGGCAGGCGGAGGTCCGTCCCGCCCGGCATGGCGGGCAGGCGAAGCAGCAGTAGTTCGGTTCGACGACCACACGCTGGCCGACCTGCCGGTCCGCGACGCGGGCGCCGACCGCGACGATCTCGCCACCGCCCTCGTGCCCCATCACCCACGGAAGGAAGGGGGCCGGCCGCTTTCCGGCATAGACGGCCAGGTCGCTGCCGCAGAGGCCGACCCCGCGCATCCTGACGACGACGTCGGCGGGACCACACGCGGGTGCTGGCCAGTCGTCGACGACCTCCATCCGCCGCGGCGCGGTCAGGACGGCGGCTCTCATCGCTCCCCGCCCCCGGGGACCTCTCGCAGCCGGCGACGGTGCGCCGCGACGGGGGTGCTGCCCTGCTCGATGCGTGGCTGGTGCTGCCAGGCCGCCTCCACCGCCCGGTCCGGCTCGCCGGAGGCGACCGCGTCCACCAGTTCTCGGTGGACGAGCAGGTTCTCGGGTCCCGCGAGCGGTTGGGCCGGGTCGGGCGCGACCCGGCCGAACTCCTGCTCCATGAACTCCAGCAGCGCGAGCATCGTGTTGGTGAGCACGGTGTTGCGTCCGATCCTGGCCAGCCGCCGGTGCAGCGCCCAGTTGGAGGCGAGGTAGGCGATCGTGTGGTCGAGGCTCGCCGCCATCTGGTCGAGGATCTGGCGGAGCTCCTCCAGGTCGGCGGGTGTCCGCCAGCGTGCGGCCTCCTCGGCCACCAGCGGGTCGAGCACGCTGCGGACCGCCAGGCAGTGCTCGGCG
>WNGD01009117.1_pt1 | contig 12484 bp, 14 predicted proteins | sample 5400671 | NCBI WGS metagenome assembly WNGD01 (sample SAMN13153369, study PRJNA577476) | soil metagenome | isolation source: 40 cm soil or saprolite under grassland replicate 2 | place: USA:California | collected 2016-06-15
AAGCCGCTTCGGCAATCGCCGCCATGGTCGTGGGCGCATATCCACGCTCAAGGAACAGCCGGCGCGCTGCGCGCAGGATTCGCCGGCGCGTGTCTTGCGCCGAGGCCTGCCGGCCGCTGGTGTCGTACCGACGCTTGGCGGACTTGACGGAGGTCCTGGCCAGTGCTAACCTCTCAACATTAACTTGAACGTTATTCTAATGGAATTGGGAGGAACTGGGATGAGACTTGGGCATTGCGCGCTGACCGCGAAGGACCCGAATGCGCTGTCTGGCTTCTATGAGCGCTTTCTTGGGCTGCAGAAAGTGGGTGAGGCTGAGACAGAGCAGACGGGCGCGATGGTCTTCTTGAGCACCGACCCGCACGGACCGCCGCAGCTGCAGCTGATGTCAAACCCGGACGGAGGCCATGTGGCCTTCCAGGTCGATACGCTGGCGGAGCTACGCGAGCTCTACGCCGCGGCGCCGTCGCGGGGAGCTCGCGTTTTCATGAGCCTCGACCACGGGCCCACGCTAAGCTTTTACGTCCGCGACCCGGATGGAAATGCATGCGAGGTGTACTGGCCGACCGGCCGCCGCTCAGGCGGCGGAATTCGCCCGATCGACCTGGCGCGGTCTGAGGAGGAGCTGCTCCAGCTCATTCGCAGCTGACCCGCCGCCAGGTCCACTGATGACCACGGCATCTTCAAACGACGGCATCCATGATCCGGACGCGGAACTTCTCGAGCTGCTCGAGCTCATCTTCGACCGGCCACAACAGCATGGTTTGAGCACCGGCGTCCCGAAACGCTTCCACCTTTACCGCGGCGTCTTCCCACGAGCCGATCAGCAGGTGCTCGCGGATGGCGTCTTCACTTCGATTTAGAAATGCCGCCACCAGTCTCGTGACGCGGTCCGCCTCGCTGCGGCTGTCCGTTATGTGGAAGAACATCGTCGCGATGGCGTTGGGAAACGAGTCGACATTGCGTCCGCTTGTGACGAGAAGCTCGTCGAGACGATGCCGGCCCACCGCAAACGCCTGGGGGTCGGTGTTGTAGGCCGAGGCGAGCCAACCGTCGGCGAGCCGCGCCACTCGCTTCAGGCCGACGTCCGATCCCCAGCTGCCGATCCAGATCGGAATTGGGGCCTTGGGCTTCGGCTCCAGGTCGATGTTGACCGTGCGGTAGAAGCGCCCGCTCCATGGGTCGGGATCCGCACCGAGCAGGTGGCGAAGGACCCGGACTGCCTCCTCAAAGCGGGGCCATCGCTCCTCGAAGTCGACGCCGGCCGCTTCATAGTCGCCGCGGTGAGAACCGGGTCCTAGACCGGCCACGACGCGTCCGTCGGAAAGCGCCGCGATGGTTGACAGCGCCTTAGCCAATTGAACTGGTCCCCTGACGACCGGGAGCGCGATGGTCGTCATGAGCTTGATGTCTTGCGTCGAAGTGACGACTGCCGCCAGCGAGGTCAGAGAATCGAGCCAAGGGCGTGTGAAGACCAGGTGGTCGTTCGCGGCGAGGACTGCAAACCCGAGCTCCTCGGCTCGAGAGGCGTAAGCCGCCAACTCGCGCGCCGAGACGTCGTGGTCACCAAACGCCGCCAGCGGAAGGTTTGCGCCAAACCGCATTACGCGACTCTAATGCGCTGCTTCTTGGTCGAGGTCTGGAAATTACGCTAGCCGCATGACTACTGAGATCAGGAATGCGTTGAGCGAGGCGGTCGATTACCTGCGCGAGCACCAAAGCGAGGCCAGATACACGGACAGCGCCGCCACCGCTGTCCTTGGAGACGGCCTGCGAGTCACCGTGACGGGACCGGGTGGAGCAAGCCTCACGACTGATATGCCTAAATCGGTCGGCGGCCGGGGCGACTCACCGTCGCCGGGATGGTTTCTTCGGGCGGCGCAGGCGAGCTGCCTGGCAACCTTGATCGGGATGGAATCGGCGCGGTCAGGTGTCACGCTGCGTCGAGTCGAGGTCGTGGTCGACAGCGAATCCGACGACTACGGGATCCTGGGGATGGACGACTCCGTTCCGGCTGGACCGATCACCTCGCACGCCACCGTGCGCATCGAGGCGGATGGATCAACGGACATGAGGGCTCTGGTGGCCGTCGCGGATCAGCATTGCCCTGTCACTGACGCGGTTCGCCGTGCGGTGCCGTGGACAACGGAGCTGCTCGAAGCCAAGAAGTAGTGCCTTTAATCGACCAGCTGACCTCGGCCATCTTTGGATCTCAAGTTGCTCGCGTTGCGTCGCTCCTGCGACGCGGTGCGCCGGTGAATGGCGCCGACAATTACGGGACGACCCCTCTGTACAAGGCGGCGGTGCAGGGTGAGACGGAGATCGTCCGGGTGCTGCTGGAGGCAGGCGCCGACCCCAACCTGGAGAGCCGCGGCGAGGATGAGGGCACGCCCCTGTGCGCGGCCGCGTGCTGGGGGCGCACGGACATCGTTCGCCTGCTGCTCCAGCATGGCGCCGACCCAAACGAAGTCGAGACCAAAGAGAGAGGACCGATGACAGCTCTGGCATGGGCCCAGCACGGTGGGTACGCCGAGGTCGCCGAGTTCCTTCTCGAGGCCGGAGCTCATCCCTCCAAACATGAGAGATCAGGAGGGCTACATGGCAAGGCATGGGACCTTCGCGTGGCTTGCGCCTTGGTCAGCCTGGACGAGTGGCTCAGAGATGACGCGGAAGCCTGGCCGGCCTCAGCCAGGCAGACCCATGGCGAGGTCATCGCAGATCGCATCGCTCAACTCTCGGACGAGCTCGCGACCCCGGGTCGAACAATTTTGCGTGGACCCAGGTAATCATGAATTTGGCGGAACGGACCGCAAAGCAGGCCAGGCCGCGACTGAGCCAGGCCAAGCTGGCATGGCTGAGGAAGGCGGCCAAGGCTTACCTGGCGGAATCCGACGATCTAGACGCGCGGATGGACGCGCTCGACTCGGCCAAACGAACTCCTTGGGATTCGCGGTTTCTTGCGGAGGCCTTCTATCCGGCAGCCTACGAGGGCGACCCCGCTGCGCATTTCGATCCGAGAGCCTGGCTTTGGGCCTGGCTACACAATAAGCAATGGCAGAAATTTCGAGACCAGCTGCGATCCAAGCTTTCCGCCCAAGAGATTGATGAATTGGTGTCCTGGGGAGACGGGGTCATCGACCCACGCTGGTCGGTGTCGTTATCGACGACCTGGTAGCCGCCCCATCCCCCGGCGTTGCCGGGGACTTCCCCACAAGTGGGGAAGAGTTACTCCATTCCAAGCATGGTTGGCTCGGCGTCCGAGAATAGATACTCTTGGCTTTTCCAGCCGACGGCGTCGAGATGACCGTGCTGCGTGTCGTGAGCGATCTCGAGCGATCGCGTCACTTCTATCGGGATGTTCTCGGCGCGCGTGAGGTTCGCGAGTACGGGGGAACGTCGGCCGTCCTTCAGATCGCCGGCGCGTGGATATTGCTGGTCACGGGAGGCGGCCCCACGCCGGACAAGCCGACGGTCACGTTCGCGCCTCCGACGTCGCCCGATGTAGTGAGCGACGAGCTCACGTTCAAGGTCCCGGACTGCCGTGCCGCGTACGAAACTCTGAAGAGTCGCGGGGCGATATTTCTCACCCCGCCGCAGGAGTCCGACTGGGAAGTCCGCTGCTTCTTTCGCGACCCGGACGGACACTTGCTGGAGATCAGTCAGTCGAAGGCCCGGTAGAACGCGATACGCACGGTTTGGCCAAAACCGGCTTATCGAGACCACTCAAATAGACCCGTTTTGCGCAAAAGCGTGCGGAATCCCGGTGTGCCTTGGTGGGCGGCGAGGGTCTCGAACCCCCGACCTCCAGCATGTCAAGCTGGCGCTCTACCAACTGAGCTAGCCGCCCTACGTCTCCTGGCGGAACCTGCTTAATGAAAGCGATCCCTTGCGCTCACGCGGCTCCCATTGGGGCTCGAGTGGACGACTTATTGTAGGAGCGATGCCTCCCTACATCGGCCGGCGCATGCGCCGCGTCGAGGATGAGCGACTGATCACAGGTCGCGGTCGGTTCGCCGGGGACATCAAGCTCGAAGGGCTCGTCCATGTCGCGTTCTGCCGCTCCGGTCTGCCCCATGCGCGGATCGGAGCCATCGACACTTCGGCGGCGAAAGCTATGCCCGGCGTGATCGCCGTGTGGACAGCCGACGACTTGCCCGAAACCGCTGACGGCCTGAGCGATTGGGGCCCCGACGGTATGGTCGCGCGCGGGCGCCCGATCCTGAATCGCGACGAGGTCAACTACGTGGGCGAGGCCTACGCGATGGTCATCGCGGAGACCGCCTATGAGGCGCAGGACGCGGCCGAGCAGGTGTCCGCGGAGCTCGACCCACTCGACGGCGTGGGCACGGTGGTCGCGGCGACCGCCAACGGCGCACCCAAGGTGCACGCCGACATGAACGACAACATCGCGCGCAGCAAGACGCGCAGCTACGGCGACATCAAGGGCGCGTTCGGGTGCGACAGCGTGAGCGCGAAGATCCGCCTCACCACCTCCCGCGTCGCGGGCGCGGCGATGGAACCGCGCGCCGTCACCGCCGCGCCCGATCCCGAAACGGAAGGCCTCAAGGTGTGGACCTCGACGCAGAACGTGTTCGGCGTGCGCGAGGCGATCGCGAGCGCGCTGGGCATCGAGGAGGAGAACGTGCGGGTCGTCGCCGAGGACGTCGGCGGCGGGTTCGGCGCCAAGGGCAGCGCTTTTCCCGAGGAGATCCTGACCGCGCTCGTCGCGTGGCGCTTGAAGCGCCCCGCCCAGTGGGTCGCCTCGCGGAGCGAAGACGGTGCGACCACCGCGCAGGGACACGGATCAGTGATCGAGATCGAGATCGCGTCGGACCGGGAGGGCAAGATCCGCGGGCTGCGCGGCCGGCTGCTGCACGACCTGGGCGCCTACAGCGGGTCGGGCGCCGGCCAGCCCGACATCATCGTGTCCCACATGCTCTCGGCCTACGTCATGCCCGCGATGCACATGGACACGCAGCTCGTCTACACGAACACGGTGCCGAGCGGCTTCATTCGCGGCGGCGGCCGCCCCCTGGGCAACTACTCCACAGAGCGCGTGGTCGACCGGCTCGCGCGCGTCCTGAATATGTCACCCGTCGAGCTGCGGCGCCGCAACATGGTGCAGCCGGAGCAGATTCCCTTCACCACGGGCTTTCCAGCCGGCCGTGCGGGTCTCGTCTACGACAGCGGCGATTACCCACGCCTGCTCGACATGGCGCTGCAAAAGCTTGGCGATATCCCCGAGCGCACAGACGACGGTCGCCTCGTCGGATTCGGCGTTGCGTGCTGCGTCGAGTCGACCGGATTCGGCGGTGGCGAGCCGGCCAAGCTGCGCATCAACAAGGATGGGTCGGCCGACCTGTACGTCGGTTCCACACCGCAGGGCCAGGGCCACCAGACGATGGCCGCGCAGGTCGCGGCGGACCGGCTGGGCTGGCCCTTCGAGAAGATCCGCGTCACCGCGGCGGACACGAAGAACACGCCGCCGGCGGATCTGACCGCCGGCAGCCGCAGCGCCGTCCAGGTCGGCAACGCGACCTCCAAAGCGGCGACCGCGCTGCGCAAACGATTGCTGGAGCGCGCCGGCGACGTGCTCGAAGCCGACGCCGCCGACCTGTTGATCGACGATGGGGTCATCGCGGTGCGCGGAGCGCCGTCGAAGAAGGTCTCAATCACTGAGGTGATCCCAAGCGAAGGACTCGAGGTGCTCGAGAGCTTCGATCCCAAGCGGCCGCTTGCGTACTCGAGCGGATGTCACGCCGCTCTCGTCGCGGTCGACCCCGACACCGGGCAGGTCGAGATCCTGCGCTATGTCATCGCCCACGACACCGGGCAGGCTATCAATGAGCTGATCGTCGAGGGCCAGATGCACGGCGGCTTCGCCCACGGAATCGGATACGCGCTGTACGAGGCCGCGACGTATGACGACGACGGCGGTTTCCGCGCCGCGAGCTTCCTCGACTACACGATCGTGAGCACGGGCGAGGTCGACGAGCCGGAGCTCGTCCACATCGCGACGCCCACCGATGCAAACCCCGAAGGATTCAAGGGGGCGGGCGAGAGCGGGACGATCCCTGCGCCGGCCGCCATCTCCAACGCGGTGGAAGACGCGCTGCGCAAGCGCAAGCCCGATGCGGTCGTCGACCGGCTGCCGATCACGTCCGACCGGATCGTCGAAATTCTGAGCGGCTAGACCTGGTCAACGCGACGCCGGTCGACTGGCGGCGCAACCTCGCCGCGCTGTGGTTCGCCGAGTTCACCGCCATCTTCGGTTTCAGCTTCGCCTTCCCCTTCCTCTCGATCTTTCTGAACAAAGACCTGGGCGTGCATACGGGCACGGACCTCTACCTGTGGACGGCCGTTTCGGCGGGCGCGTCCGGCATCGCGATGGCGGTCGCCAGCCCGATCTGGGGCATGCTCGGCGACCGCTACGGGCGCAAACCGATGTTGATCCGCTCGATGCTCGGCGGCGCCATCACAGTCGGCATCATCTACTTCGCGCAGAACCCGGCCGAGCTCGTCGTGCTGCGCCTGCTGCAGGGCGCCACCAGCGGCACCGTCGCCGCCGCCACGGCGCTGGTCGCCGCGGAAACGCCTCGGTCGCGCGTGGGTTGGGCGCTCGGAGTCGTCACGTCGGCTGTCGCTCTGGGCAGCGCAATCGGGCCGGTGGTCGGCGGCCTGGCGGCCGAGCTCCTGGGCCTACGCCTGGTGTTTCTCGGCGGCGGCGTGCTGCTATCGCTTTCGCTCATCCCCGTGCTCGTGATCGTCCGCGAGAGCCCTCTTCGTCCTCGCGTCGGGCCGAGGGTCAGCACGCTGGCTCTGCTCAACGAACAACCCGGGCTCAGGCACGCGCTGTCGGTGCTGATCGGCGCGCAGGGGCTGGTCAGCGTGTGCACCTCGGCCACGCAGCAGCTGGTCGTGCTGCGACTGCTGGAGATGATCACGTCGGGCGTGTCGGCGGTGAGCGGTCTCGGCTTTGGCCTCGCGGGCCTCGCGAGCAGCGTCGCCGCGGTCGGTTACACGCGGGTGACGCGACGCCTGGGCTACGTGCGCACCGCCGCCGCCGCTGCGGGACTGCTCGCGGTCGCGGTGCTCTTGATCGGCGTCTCGCCCTGGACTTCGGTCGTCGTCATCGCGATCGGCCTGAGCGGGCTGTTCAGCGGGGTCATCATCCCGGCGACGGCCAGCATGATCGGCCTCGAAACGCCGCACGACGCGCAGAGCACCGTGTTCGGGTTCAACGCGAGCTCGGTCGCGTTCGGCTTCTTTCTCGGTCCCCTAATCGGGGGCACCGTCGCGGCAGCCACATCAGACGTCTCGCTGTCGCTCTACGTGATCGCGGCCCTGGCGGTTGTGCTCGCGTTCTTCATCGGCACCTCGGCGAGGGAGCCGGCGCGCTAGTCGCCCGGTAGGAACGGTTTCAGGTTTTCGAGGTCGTGCTCGTCGATGTTGGCGAACAGCGCGAGATCGTCGCTCCGGTCGAGGAATCGTCGCGGAAGGATGACGTCGCTCTTGAACCAGCCCGCGGGCTTGAGGACGACGCCGACCAGCTGCTCGTCGTCGAACAGCACGTCCTGCACAGTGCCGAGACGCTTTCCGGTCCGGCCGAGCATCACGTTCTCGCCGCCGTCGATCTCCAGGTCACCCTCCGGCTTGTTCGCGATCTGTTCCATCCAGTTGGGCACCTCGGGTCCCGAACCCAACACGCCCGCCGTGTCCTCGAGCCCTTCGGCGACTGACTCCTCAGGCTTCTCGCGGTAGGCGAGGTACGGAGGTAGTCGGCGCACGTCGGCCGCGCTGAGGCTGAGGTCGATGCGGTCGTGGGTGGCGGCCTTGACGGCCTCTTTCGGCACGATGAACTCGTCGTTGACGAGCCGCGATCCCGGCGAGAAGAGGTAGCCGGAGAATCGCCTCGACTCCTTGATCACCAGCGCTCGCAGCCCGTAATCGGGCCCGACCAGGACGTGCGCGAGCTGGCCCACGTCCTTGCCGTCGCTCGAGCGCACCTCGACGCCGAGATGAAACCCCTCGTCACTCACGATCGGCTAAGCGTACCGAGACCGGTGGTTGGTCTAATGTGGAACGTCGCCCGTCATGGAAAAGCTGAACTCCCCACCCCCGAACAGCATCGACGCCGGCAAGAAGTACAGCGTGACCGTGCACACCTCACGCGGCGACTTCGTGATCGATCTGGTTGATCCGAAGGTGGCCCCGCAGACGGTCAACAACTTCGTCTACCTGGCGCAGAACCACTACTACGAAGGCCTGACATTTCACCGCGTGGTGGCTGGATTCGTCGTCCAGGGTGGCGATCCGCTGGGCAACGGCACGGGTGGCCCGGACTACAAGCTGCCCGACGAGTCCAATCCCTCGAAGTGGCCGCGCGGCACGGTCGGCATGGCCTCCAGCGCGGCGGGCGTGAGCGGATCGCAGTTTTTCATCACGCTCGGCGACGCCCCATTCCTGGCCACGAACGGCGTTTACAACCGCTTCGGGCAGGTCGGATCGGGGATGGACGTGATCGACAAGATCCAGGTCGGCGACACGATGCGCTCCCTCGACGTCAGCAGCTCGTGAGGAGGGTTTTCCTCACCGTCTCCCTGCTGGCCGCGTTCGCCGCGACGGCTTGCGGCTACGCCGACCCTTACGCCGGCTCGCCGCCGATCGCGAACGAGAGCCCCAATCCGTCTGTGTCGCCGAGCGTTTCGCCTGGCGTGGACGACTTTGGCACTTGCTACAACGCCAAGGGCGGCGTGACCTATCCGGATGGCCTGAAGAGCTTTGACCTCAAGGTCGGGACGGGCGCCGCGGCCAAGAGCGGCCAGAACGCCGAGGTCCAGTACACCGGCTGGCTGACCGACGGCCACCCCTTCGACTCGAGCCGGTTTGCGGGCCGGACGTCCTTCGCCTTCCAGATCGGCGTCGGACAGGTGATCCCCGGCTGGGACGAAGGCCTCCTCGGTCAGAAGATTGGCGGTAAGCGGTGTCTGACGATCCCCGCCGCCCTCGCGTATGGGGCGCAGGGGCAGCAGGACCAGACGACGGGGGCGGTCATCATCCCGCCCAATGCGACGCTGGTGTTCGAGATCGAGCTGTTGAGCCTCAAGCCTGGCCCGAGCCCGTCGCCGACACCCAAGGCGTCTCAGCTTTCCCTTCATCCCGGACTGCTCATGCCCAGGCTGGTCGCAGAAGAACGTGTACTGGCCGGCCGCGAGGTTGTCGACCGTGAACGTTTGCGAGTCGCCCGCCTGGACGAGCTCGCTCGCCGCGACGCGGTTGTTGTTGCCGTCCCGAATGATGAGGTCGTGTGCCGCCGATCCCGAGTTGACCAGCCAGAAAGTCACCTTGCCGGCCGGGACGCTGACGGTGTCGGGGCTGTAGCTGAACTCGGTCATCTTGACCGCGATGGATCCTGCGGGCTGACTCCCGCCTCCGCTGCCGCATGCGGCTAGGAGTGCGACCGTGGCGACGGCGGTAAGCGCGACTGCAACGGCTCTCATTTGAAGGCGGTCACTCCCAGATAAAGAATTCCGAACAGGAAAATCCACACCACGTCGACGAAGTGCCAGTAGAGGGTAACGGCGGCCGGGCCCACGTGATTCCGCGAAGAGAACTGTCCGCGCGCCGAGCGGTAGAGCACCAGCGTTAGCAGGATCAGGCCACCGAGCACATGCGCGCCGTGGAAACCGGTCATGGCGAAGAAGGCGCTGGCGAACGTGTTCGCCGTCAGCGTCAGACCACGGCTGAACGCGTTGATGAACTCGTACAGCTGGCCGAACTCGAATCCGAGTCCCAGCACGATCGTCGCGACGAGAAGGACGAACCACCGGCGCCGGTTGTCGCGGGCAAGCCCCTCCAGGGCGAAGTGGCACGTGACACCGCTCGAGAGCAGGATCACTGTGTTGATGGCAGGGATCGGCCACCAGTTGACGTAGTACTCGGGCCGGTCCGTCGGCGGGATCGGTGGCCAGGTCGGATGCGATCCGACCAGGTAGAAGTACATCGCGAACAGGCTGCCGAAGAACATCACCTCGGACGCCAGGAAGATGTACATCCCCATCATCCCCGGCTTGATCGCCGGGTACTCCGGAGTTGGCTCGCGGCGAAGGGCGGCGACCGCCATCAGTGAGGCGCCTCGTGCGTGGAAGGCGGCTCCGCGGGGTACATGCGCACGTCTTCGACCAGCACCCACCCCACGATGCCATACAGGAAGATCAGCCCGCCGATCACGGCCAGCACGAGGCGGACGGTGCCAGAAAACGGAATCGCGCCGAGCGCCAGGAACAGAGCGCCCACGCAGATGATGAACGGGTAGTTGCTGTTGGGAAACAGGTGGATGCCTAGCTCATGGGCGCGGGCGGCGTAGTCGATCGTGACGTCCGCCGGCTCCCCCGGAACGTCGAGGTCGAACCGCGATGCGTCCTTGCGCGCGGGGTCGGCGTCACGCCACGCTTTGAACGCAGCTGAGGCCATCTCGCTCGACGGCCAGAGTTTGTAGCCGCAGTTCCGGCATTGGTCGATGAACCGGGCCGTCAGGAGGCCACAGCGTGGGCACTCGACTGACAGGCTCGGGTTGGCCACGTCGACGTAGCGAGGCTTTCGGGCTACGGCCACAATCGATTTCGGATTCTATCGGGTCGGGTGAGGCGAGGCCGGGTTGCAAATCGGGCCGCCGATATACTTCAAGCTCGTGAAGCACGGCGCACGCCTGCTGCTCGCGCTCGCCGGCACTGCGGCACTGCTGTTCGTGCTCAGCGCCTGCGATCTGGGCGGGGTACATCCGATCTTTCCCGACCCGGTTTCGCCGAACGGGCAAGGCATCTACAACACCTACATCGGCATCTCGCTGCTCGCGATCATCGTCTTCGTCGGTGTCGAGGCCGCGCTGCTTTGGGTGGTGATCCGGTACCGGCGCTCGGCACAGCCGGCCGGCTATGTGCCGCCGCAAGTCCACGGGCACACCGGCCTCGAGATCGCGTGGACGATCGCGCCGCTCGTCATCGTCCTCGCCATCGCCGTGTACAGCTTCGCCGAGCTGCAGAAGGACTTCCAGCCGATCAGCAATCAGCAGATGACGGTGATCATCACCGGCCACCAGTTCGGTTGGGACTACCAATATGAGAACGGCGTCGTGGTGCACCAGGAGGGCAGCCTCACGTCGCAGGTCACGCCGTTTGTCGTGCCCACGCACACACTGGTCAAGCTCCAGTTCCGGGCCACCGACGTGATTCACTCGTGGTGGGTGCCGGCCGTCTCGGGCAAGACCGACGCCGTGCCCGGATACGACAACTTCTCCTGGCTGAAGATCGACCAGACGGGTCAGTGGCGCGGCGAGTGCGCGGAGCTCTGCGGGGCGGGCCACGCCTCGATGCAGATCATCGTCCAGGCTATGGATCAGTCCGAATTCGATGCATGGATGACGAAACAGAAGGCGGCGGCTTCACCTTCCGCTTCTCCGTCGCCCTCAAAGTAGGATAGAAACCGGATGGCCACAACAACCCTACCCAGGCCAAAGGCTTACGACGACACCTTCTTCAAGCCGATCAGCCTCTGGCTGACGACGACCGATCACAAGCTCATCGGGATCATGTACATGGTCACCTCGATGATCAGCTTCGTCATCGGCGGGATCTTCGCGCTGATCATCCGGCTGCAGCTGTCGCAGCCGAACCTCCGCATCGTCGACGCTGAGACTTACAACCAGCTGATCTCGGCGCACGGCGTGACGATGATCTTTTTCTTCGTCACGATCTTCGTCACCGGGGTCGCGAACTACATGGTGCCGATCATGATCGGCGCGCGCGACATGGCGTTTCCGCGCGTCAACCTGCTCGGTTTCTGGCTTGTTCCGGTGTCGATCATCCTTTACTACTGCGGCTTCTTCACCGGCGGCGGGCTGAACGCAGGATGGACCGGCTACGCGCCGCTGACCGAGAAGGCGTTCCAGGGCCACAGCCTCGGCGTCGACTTCTGGGCGATGAGCATCATCGTCTGGGCGATCAGCGGGATCATGGCCTCGACCAACTTCCTGACCACGATCGTCGCCCTGCGCGCGCCGGGCATGCGGTTCTCGCGCCTGCCCCTCTTCGTCTGGGCCCAGATCTCGACCTCGATCCTTCTCCTCATCGTCGGCGCGCCGCTTGCGGCCGCGATGATCCTGGTCGAGTTCGACCGCCAGCTCGGCACCCAGTTCTTCACGACCGCGGGCAGGCCCGTGCTGTATCAGCACCTGTTCTGGTTCTTCGGCCACCCGGAGGTCTACGTAATGATCCTCCCGGCGTTCGGGCTGATCTCGGAGATCGTTCCGGTGTTCGCGCGCAAGCCGATCTTCGGTTACATGTCGATGGTCGCGGCGCTCTTCGGCATCGTCTTCCTGTCCATGACCGTGTGGGCGCACCACATGTTCACTGTCGGCATGAACACCTACGTCGAGGGCTTCTTCATGCTGATGACGATGCTGATCGCGGTCCCGACCGGCATCAAG
>WNGD01012347.1_pt1 | contig 12483 bp, 16 predicted proteins | sample 5400671 | NCBI WGS metagenome assembly WNGD01 (sample SAMN13153369, study PRJNA577476) | soil metagenome | isolation source: 40 cm soil or saprolite under grassland replicate 2 | place: USA:California | collected 2016-06-15
CTTGACCGCCTTCACGAGATCGGTGTCCTCGGCGTCCTTCACCAGGTAGCCGCGCGCGCCCGCCTTCAGGCTCTGGCGGACGAACATGCGGTCGGTGTGCATGGTGAGGATGAGCACCTTGGCGTCCTTCTCCTGCTTGAAGATGCGGCGCGTCGCCTCGATTCCGTTCAGCTCGGGGAGCGTCAGGTCCATCAACACCACATCGGGCTGCAGGCGCTCGGCGAGCTCGACCGCGGTGCGGCCGTCGCCGGCCTCACCGACGACCTCGATCTCCTCGTCGGTGGCGAGGATGCAGCGCAGCCCCTGACGGACGATGGTGTGATCGTCGACCAGCAGCACTCGGATCCGGTCCATCACGCCCTGCCATGAAAGCATGTCTCGCCGGTCTTTGTCTCATGGCGGGAGCGCCTACTGCCGCGGGAAAGCGCGGAAAAATGGGGGAGCCGGCCGCAGAAAATGGGGGAGCGACGGCTCAGTCGTCGCCCGAGCCCCGGCGAGGGGCGACGAAGCCGAGCTGCCGGAGCTTCGCCCACAGCGATTCGCGCGTCATGCCCAGGCTGCGCGCCGTCGCGGCACGGTGGTAGCCGTGCTCGCGGAGCCGCGCGCGGATGGTCGCGAGCTCGACCTCGCGCACGATCTCCTTGAGCGGACGCGCGCCGCCGCCCGCCGCCGGGGGCGCGCCCTCGACGATCCACGCGGCGAGGAGGTCGGGCGTGATGCGCTCGCCCGCCTCCGCGCACAGGACGAGCCGGTGGATCTCGTTCTCCAGCTCGCGCACGTTGCCGGGCCACGGGTAGCGCTCGAGGAGCCGGAGCGCGCGCGGGTCGAAGCCGCGGAGCTTCTTCGCCTCCTGGGCGCTGATCCGCTCGAGCAGGTGCAGCGCGAGGAGCCGGATGTCCGCGCGGCGCTCGCGCAGCGCCGGGAGCCGGATCGGGAAAACGCGTAGCCGGTAGTAGAGGTCCGGGCGGAAGCGGCGTTCGCGCGCCGCCTGCCCGAGGTCGCCGTTGCTCGCCGCGATCACGCGCACGTCGACCTTCCGCCCGCCGTTGCCACCCACCGGCCGCACCTCGCCGTCCTGCAGCACGCGCAGGAGCTTCGCCTGGACGGCGGGGCTCGCCTCGCTCACCTCGTCCAGGAAGAGCGTCCCCCCGTCGGCTTCTTCGAAGAGGCCGCGCCGCGCCCGCTCGGCGCCGGTGAAGGCGCCGCGCAGGTGGCCGAAGAGCTCGCTCTCGAGGAGCCCCTCGGGGAGCGCAGCGCAGTTCTGGGCGAGGAAGGGGCCCCGCGCGCGCGGGCCATGGTAGTGGATGGCGCGCGCGAAGAGCTCCTTGCCCGTCCCGGTCTCGCCCTCGAGCAGCACCGTCACCCGCGTCTCGGCCGCGCGCTCGGCCAGGAAGAGGGCGTGCTCGATGGCGGCGCTCTCGCCGATGATGCCGTCGAGGCGGTAGCGCTCGCGCAGCTCGCGACGGAGCCGGCTCGCCTCGCGTCGCGAGGAGCGCAGCGCGCTCCGATAGCGCGCCGCCGTCCGCGCGAGCTCGCGCCGGCCGAGCGCCTCGCGCACCACCACCGGCACGGTGACGAGGTACTTGCCGTGCTTGACGAGGTAGTCGCTCGCGCCGAGCTTCATCGCCTCGACCGCCACCTCCTCCGAGCCGGCGCCGGTGATCACGATGACCGGCAGGTCGGGATCGCGTTGCCGGATCTTGCGCAGGCACTCGAGCCCGTCGGCGTCGGGCAGGCGGTAGTCGAGGAGGACGCAGTCGACCTGGCTTCGGGCGAGCTGCTCGAGGCCGTCGCGGGCCGAGCCCGCGGCCGTCACCTCGAACGGGTCGCTCCCCGCGCCGAGCGCGCCCGCGAGGAGACGGGCCGTCTCGGCGCTATCCTCGATCAGCAGGACGCGCGCCGGCATGCGCGTGCTCCTTCCAGAACGCGACGATCGTCTCGCGCAGGGCCTGCACGCGCGAGGGCTTGACGCGGAACTGACGGGCTCCCGCGGCGTGCGCCGCGGCCGCGTCCTCCTCCCAGTCGGCCTGGCTCATCACCAGCACCGGAATGGCGGCGAGCTCGGCGTCCGCGCCGAGCTCGCGGAGCACCGCCGGAGCGTCCATGTCGGGGAGATGGAAATCGAGCACGACGAAGGCGGGGCGCGGGGCGTCGGCAAACGGCGGCCGGCGCCCGAGGAAGGCGAGCGCGTCGGTGCCGTTCTCCACCGTGTGCACCGCGAACGCCTCCTCGAGCACGGCCCGCGCCGCGCGGAGAAAGCCCTGATTGTCGTCGACCACGAGCACGGACACGGCCCCGGCCATCGCTACCCCCCTCCGCCCGCGGGCAGGCGGACCGTGAAGCAGCTCCCCGCCCCGGGCGCGGACTCGAGCGCGACGCTGCCCCGATGCGCCTCGACGATGCGCTTCACGATCGCCAGGCCGACGCCGGTGCCGCCGACCGGCCGGCCGTCGACCTCCTGCTCCTGCCCCGGCACCCGCCCGAAGAGCTCGAAGATGCCGCGGTGGTAGGCGGGCGGGATGCCGATGCCGTTGTCGCGCACCGAGAGACGGACGCTGCCGTTCTCGACCGCGCCCGACACCGCGATCTCGCCGTGCTCGGCGGCGACGTACTTGACCGCGTTGCCGAGGAGGTTGCTCACCACGTGCCCGAGCTTGCGCGCCTGACCCCACACCCGCGGCAGCGGGCCGACCGCGACCCGGACCCCCTTGGCGGCGATCTGGGGGTGGAGCGTCTCGAGCGCCCGCTCGACCAGCGCGCCCAGCTCGACCCAGGCCGGGGCCTCGGGCTGCGAGGTGATGCGGAACAGCTCGAGCAGGTCGCGGATCATGTCCTCGGTGCCGCCCGCCAGGCGCACGATGCGCTCGAGGTCCTCGCGGCCCTCGGCCGCGAGCCCCGTCCCTTCGCGCTGCAGGAGCAGGTCGGCGATCAGCAGGATCGCGCTGAGCGGGCTCTTCAGATCGTGCGTGACGGTGTAGACGAAGCTCTTGAGCTCGTCCTGCTTCTCCTCGAGGGCGCGCGCCTTGGCGGCGAGCTCGGCGTTCACCGCGCTCAGCTCCGCGGTCCGCTCCGCCACCTTCGCCTGGAGGTGCCGCGCCAGGTTGCGCAGCTGGTAGCCGTAGCGGTTGGCGTACAGCGCGAGGAAGTTGAGCGTCAGGAAGGCGATCGCCACGAAGGCGATCTGCTGCTGCGTGTCGACGCCGACGTCGCGCAGCGACCCGTGCTCCACCCACGCCATGACGGCGTAGCAGGCGGCGCAGAGGTTCGCGGACGCGAACACGGAGCTGTCGGAGCGCAGCATCTCGCCATGGATCACCGGGAATGCATAGGTGATCAACAGGATGCCCATCATGAGGCCGCCCAGGCGATGGAGGATGATGCTGAGCACGATCACCTGGACGCCCTCGTAGGCGTAGATCGCCCAGCACCGGGGCGCCCAGCGGGGCGCGGTCGCCGCCAGGGCCAGGTTCAGGAGGATCAGGCCGGAGAAGAGCCACGCCACCCTGCCGAGGTCGAAGAGGAAGGTGTTTCGGGTGACGGCCACCAGGGCGAAGAAGGTGCCGAGCCCGGCGGCGGCGATGAGCGTCGCGCTGCGCGCACGGCCGGCGAGATAGGCCGGGTTCTCCGGCTGGAGAGGGCTCGTCGCACGAGCCGCCGTGTCGGGCGCCATGGGCTCCACCCCCGCCAGGGGGCGCGCTTCCCTCTTACGGACGGGCGACGCCGGGAGTCAATCGGATGTGAAGAGATCTTAACGTCAACCGGACGGCGAAAGGACGTTCGCCCCCTGGCGTAGAGATCGCTCCCGACGCGGGCCCGCTCGGCGGCGAGCGCCCTCGCCACGTGAGGCGCTCTTCACACCGCGCGGCGCGTCGGCGCCCGCGGACGGCGCTTTCGGCGCGGCACGCCGGTTGCTCCCACGGGGCCTCCGTGACCTGCTCCGCGACCGAGCCCGCCGACTCCGACCCACCGGCGCCTCCGCCGGCCCCACGGCGGCGCCGGGGCCGCCCGCCGATCCATCTCTCGCTCTCGCTCAACCTGGTGATGCCGTCACAGTTCTTCCCCGAAGGCGGCGATGGGCCGGCGCCCGGGGAGAGGCGCCTGATGCGCGCCGTCCTGAAGGACGCGCTCGCCATCCTCTTCAAGTACGACGCGACCGAGGACCGACGGGGCCGGCGCCTGCTCGCCGAGGCGCAGCACTGGGTCGAGAGCGACGACGCGCAGCGGACGTTCTCGTTCGTGAACGTGTGCGGCGCGCTCGGCCTCGACCCGTCGTGCGTGCGCAAGGGCCTGGCCCGCTGCCTCGGGGCGCAGCGCGCCCAGCGCCGCCACCGTCGTGTTCGGCTGACGCCCCTCGACTGACGGCGGCCTCGCCCGCTACCCCACCTCGGCCCACGCCAGCGCGCGCTCGACCGTCTCGAGGATGGCCTCGGGGTCGCCCGGCTTGGTGATCGCGAAGTCGACCCGGGTGCGCGCGAGCTGCGCGCGGCTCACGCCGCTCAGCACCGCGGAGTAGAGGCCGACGCAGAGGGGCCGGCCGTGTGGGCTGGCGATGCCGCGCGCCCGCACGAGCCGGGTCAGGTCCCAGCCGCTCATCTCGGGCATGTAGAGGTCGGTCAGGAGGACATCCGCGCCCTGGTGCTCTAGCTCGGCGAGCGCGGCCGGCCCGCTCGCGACCAGCACGACGTCGTAGCCGGCCCCGCGCAGCACCGCGGCGAGCACCGAGCGCGCGCTGCCGAGATGGTCGACGAGGAGAACCCGTGCGCGTCGACCCGAGGCCTTCCGCAGCGCGGCGCGCGGCGGCGCGGAGCCGCGGAGCGGGCGCGCGTGGCCGGTCAGCTCTCGATCCATCGGTGTCCTCCCCTCGCCGGCGCCGGGCTCACGCCACGGCCGCGTCGCACGCGGCGCCGCGCGGTGGGCCGAGCAGGGCCGCCAGCGCGCCCCCCTGCGCCCGCTTGCGCTTGAGCTTCTCCAGGAGCGTGGTTCGGTTCACGCGCAGGAGCCGCGCCGCCTCCTTCTTGTTGCCGCCCGAGAGCAGGAGCGCCTGGGCGATGATGCGGTCCTCGATCGCCTCCATCTCGCGGTAGAAGTCGATGCCCGCCGCGCCGAACTGCCAGGGCATCGCCGCCGACGCCTCGCCCGACGCCTGCGCGGCAACCACGTGCGGCGGGAGGTCGTGCACCTCGATCACGTGCTCGGGCCGTCCGAGGACGACCATCTGCTCGAGCAGGTTGCGGAGCTCGCGCACGTTGCCCGGCCACGAGTAGCGCGCGAGCATCTCGAGGACGGCCGGGGCGACGTCGAAGCGCGGAAGGCCTTTTGCCGCGAGCTGGCCGAGCACGCCCCGCACGAGGAGCGGGATGTCTTCGCGCCTGCGCCGGAGCGGTGGCATCTCGATCGGCACCACGCGCAGGCGGTAGAAGAGATCCTCGCGGAACTGCTTGGCCGCGACCGCCTCGTCCAGGGTGCGATTGGTCGCCGCGATGATGCGCACGTCGACCTGCTGCGTGCCCACGCTGCCGACCGGCTCGAAGCGCCCGTCCTCGAGCACGCGCAGCAGCTTCACCTGCAGCTTCGGGCTCATCTCGCCGATCTCGTCCAGGAAGATGGTGCCGTGGTCGGCGAGCTTGAAGCGCCCCAGGCGGCTCGCGACCGCGCCCGTGAACGCGCCGCGCTCGTGCCCGAACATCTCGCTCTCGAGCAGCTCCTCCGGGATGGCGCCGCAGTGGACGGGCACGAAGCGGCCGGCGGCGCGCGTCGAGAGGCGATGCAGCGCGGCGGCGACCAGCTCCTTGCCGGTGCCGCTGCCGCCCGTGATCAGCACGGTGGCGTCCGTCGGCGCCACCCGGCGGATCACCTCGAAGATCGCCTCCATGCTCGGGTGGCGGCCGATGATGCCCTCGAACCCTCGCGGCTCGTCCTCCACCTGTTCCGGCTCGAACTGGACGTCGTCCATCGTCCCCCCCGCTGCGCGGCCGTGGCCGTGCACCGGGGAGAGGAAGCAAGCGCCACGCCTGATGCGGGGTCGGCCCCGATCAGGGTCAGGAATTTGCCCTCAAGCTTGCGGGAAGTCTGACGTTCCGAGGGCGGGAGGCGCGGCGGCAGCGCCTCGCCGGGGCGCGCGGAGGAGGCCCCGCGCGGACAAAGCTGTACGTCGGCAGCTATTTTTGTAACCGCGGCGCCGCGGCCGGGCGGGCCGCTCTTTCCTCCCCGCTCTCCTCCTGGATCGCGCGGTAGACCTCTTCGCGGTAGATGCGCACGTCGGCCGGCGCTTCCACGCCGAGCCGCACCTGGTTGCCACGCACCTCGAGGACGCGCACCGTGACGGCGTCCCCGACCCGGATCACCTCGCCCAACTTCCGTGTCAGGACCAGCATCGCTCCTCCCCCAAGGATTGTCGGCCGGACGCGCGCCCCGCTTTAGCGGAGGGTTAGACGCGCAGCAGGTCCAGCAGGCTCGTCCCTGCGAGCTGCGCGGTCGCCGCGAGCGTCGCCTGGAGTGCCGTCTGGGCCTGCGTCAGCGCCACGCTCGCGGCGGCGACGTCGGTGTCCAGGGCGCGCGAGAGCGCCCGTTGGTCGCCGAGCGTCAGTTTGCTGACCCGGAGAGCCTCCGCTGCGAGCCGGGATTGCCGCACCCCGACGCTCGCGCGCTCCGCGTCGAGAGCGCTGCGTCCGCGCTGTAGCGGACCCCGGGCACGAGCGCGCCGAGCGCGCGCAGGCACTCGCTCACGCCGTCCAGGCTCGCAGCGGCGAGGCGTGCGTTCTGCCGCTCGAGCCCGCGCGCCACGAGGAGCGCGCGCCGGAGCGCGCCGAGCCCGGCGCTGAGCCGCGCGCGGCGCTCGGGCGAGAGGCGCGGCAGGACCGCCATCGCGGACGGCGCCGCGGCACCGCTGCCCGCTGCCGCCTCGCGGACCAGCTCGCGTCGGCGGGCGGCCAGGCGTGTCAGCTCGCGCTCGAGCCCCTGGCGCTCGTCCAGCGAGCAGACGATAGCCGCGGGGCGGAGCGTGATGAGCGCCGCCCGCTCCGCGCCGAGCGTCCGGACGAGCGCCTCGCACGCCCGCGTCTCCTCCTCGAGCACGCCGAGGAGTGCGTCGATCTGGACCACCCGTCGCCCTCGCCTAGGCGAGCAGCTCCCCGAGCAGCTCGCGCAGGAACTGTCGCGCGACGTCCTGGACGTCGGCGCTGTAGTTGCCCTGCGCCACCACGGCGCGGAGCTCCGTCACCTTCTCCTCCCGGAGTACGTCGAGGGGCCCCAGCTCGCCCGTGAGGCCGACCAGCAGGCGGCCCCTGTCCGAGACGCCGACGCGGTCCGGGGCACGCGTGGGGGCCACGGACCCGCGGCCGATCGGTCCGCCAAACCGCGGATGGAGCAGCACTTTCGGCTCATTGACCTTCATCGCTCGAGCCCCGGACGGCGGCCTGCCGGCTCCCCACCGGTGTATCGGCACGGCCGTTCGGGATCTTGAGCCTGTCGTTGCCCAGCCTCGGCGTGGTCATGGCCGGCGAGCGACGCCCGGGAGGCTGCGCTCGAGGTCGCGCAGGAGCCTCGCCTCGGCGGGGTCCGGCCGCTCGTGGCTCGGCGCGGGCGGCGGGCGGCGGGTGGCCTCGAGCCGTCCCGTCTCCGCGACCAGCGCGCTGGCGTCCGAGACCAGCTGAGCGAGGTCCTGACGGCCGAGGCGACGAGCAGCGTGTCCATGGCCCCTCTCTAGGCGATGATCAGGGCTCGTCCCCGTCGCGCGGGTCGCCGAAGTGATCGCTGAGCGGCGTCTTCAGGCGCAGCATCGCCTGCGAGTGGAGCTGCGAGACGCGCGACTCGGTCAACCCGAGCACGGCGCCCACCTCCTTCATGGTGAGCTCCTCGTGGTAGTAGAGGGTGATCACCAGCTTCTCGCGCTCCGGGAGACGCGCGATCGCCTCCGCGACCAGGTCGACGCGCTCCTGGGTGAGCAGCGCCCCGAGCGGGTCCTCCTCGTCCCGCTCCAGGCGGCGTTCGAGGTTCAGGCGTTCCTCGCCGCGTCCGAAGCCCAGGTCCTCGAGGCTGAAGAGGCTCATCTCGCCGATGCGCGCGAGCAGCTCCTGATAGCTCTCGAGCGAGAGGCCGAGCTCGCGCGCGATCTCCTCCTCGCTCGGCGGCCGCCCGAGCATGCCCTCGAGGGTGCGCGCCGTCTTGTCGATCAGGCTCGCCTTCTGCCGCACGCTGCGCGGCACCCAGTCGAGCGAGCGCAGGTGGTCCAGGATCGCGCCGCGGATGCGGAACTGCGCGTAGGTGGAGAACGACGCCTCCTTGCGGGGATCGTACTTGCCGATGGCGTCGAGGAGCCCGACGATGCCCCACGACACCAGGTCGTCGAGCTCGATGTGCGGCGGCTTGCGCGTCGCCAGACGCTGCACCACGCGCCGCACGAGCGGCAGGTGGCGGCGCAGCACCTCCTCCCGGCTGCCGGCGAGCGGCGCGTAGGCCGCGGCGGCGCGCCGCGCGCGCCCGCGCGCGCGGCCGCCCGCCGCGGGGCCGTGTCCCGTCCCGATCATGATCGCCTCCCCTCGCCCAGGAGCCGCCGGAAGAAGAACTGCACGCCGCCGGTCGGCGCCGACGGCGGGCGCGTCGCGAGGCGCTCGGCGAGCTGCACGAGCGCCCGGCTCGCCGGGGCGCCGGGCGCGGCGAGCAGCACGGGGAGCTGCTCGCGCACCGCGCGCGGCACGGCATCGTCATAGGGCACGTAGCCCTGGTACTCGACCCGCACGCGCAGGAAGCGCTCGGCCACGCACGCCAGGCGCACGAAGGCCGCCTCGGCGTCGACCGCGCCCGCCGCCATGTTGACGGCGATCAGGAACTCGCGCCGCCCGTAGCGCGTCGCGAGCACCTTCATGAGCGCGTAGGCGTCGGTCAGCGCGGTCGGCTCGGGGGTGATGATGAGGAGCGCGTCGGCCGCGGCGGCGGTGAAGTGGAGCACGTTCTGGGAGATGCCCGCCGCAGCGTCCACCAGGAGCACGTCGAGCGCCTCGTCGAGCGCGTCGACCTCGTCGAGGAGGCGCAGGCGCTCGGCGGGCCCGAGGGCGGTCAGCTCCTCGCAGCCGCTCGCCGCCGGGATGACGCGCACGCCCGCCGGGCCGTCGACCATCACCTCGGCCAGGCGGCGCTCGCCGCGCAGCACGTCGAGGAGCGAGAGCCGCGGCGCGAGCCCGAAGAGCACGTCCAGGTTCGCGAGCCCGAGGTCCGCGTCGAGCACGCACACCCGCTCCCCTTGCCGCGCCAGCGCGACCGCCAGGTTGGCCGTCACGTTGGTCTTCCCCACTCCGCCCTTCCCGCTCGCCACCGCGATCACGCGGAGCCGCGCCTCCGCCGCTCGGGCGGCGGTGGGCGCGCGGGTATCCAATGCGGTCTCGGTCATGCCTGGTCTTCCCCCCTCATGCGGCCAAGAGGCAGCGCGCGAGCCGGTCCGGCGTCGCCGGCTCGAGGTCGTCCGGGATGCGGCGGCCGGCGGCGACGTGCGACACGGGCACGCCGCGCCGCCAGAGGAGCCCGAGCATCGGGCCACCAGGCCCGAGGTCGAGCTTGGTGAGCACGCAGGCCTCGGGCTCGAGCGGCGCGAAGGTCCGCCAGGTCCGCGCCGCGGCCGAGCTCCCGGCGGCGCCGCTCGCGACCAGCGTGCGCCCCGCCCCGGCCCCCGCCGCCTCCACGAGCGCGGCCAGCTCGGCCAGCTGGGGACCCTGCCCCGGGCCCGCGCCCGCCGTGTCGACCAGGACCACGTCGGCCTCGGCGGCACGCGCCAGCGCCTGCACGAGCTCGCGCGCGTCGACGGCCGCGTGCACCCGCGCGCCGAGGGCGCGCCCGTAGGTCTCCAGCTCCGCGGTGGCGCCCACGCGGTAAGTGTCGGTGCCGACCAGCGCCACCCGCCGGCCCGCGCGGCGCTCCTGCGCGGCGAGCTTGGCGATCGTGGTCGTCTTGCCGTCGCCGGGCGGGCCCATGAAGAGGCGCACGCGCTTCGCTCCCCCGGCGGACCGCTCGCCGAGCGCTCCCGCCAGCGCCGCGTCGAGCGGCGCGCCACCGGCGAGCCGCGCCTGCGTCGCCTGCACGAGCGCGGCCGCGATCACGCCGTCCACGCCCTGCGCCACCAGCGCGCGCCGGAGCGGCAGGAGCTCGCGCCCGAGCCCTGGCCGCTCGTGCCGCCAGTGCTCCTCGACCAGCTCCCGCACGACGCCGAGCAGCTGCCGCACCTCGCCCACCAGCTCGCCCGACGCCGCGCCGGGCGGCTCCGGCATCCGGTCGACGGCCGCCGTCACCGTCACCTCGCCCGGCGCGCTCGCCGTCTCGAGGATGACGGCCTCCGGCCCGAGCGCGGCTTTCACCCGCGCGAGGGCCTGCTGCATGGTGGCGGCGGTGTAGCGGTTGATGATGCCGGCCGCGACCAGCCCCAGGGCCGCGACGAGCACGAGGAAGACGGTCATCCGAGCCCCGCGATGCGCTCCGACGGGCTGGCGACGTCGGTCAGGCGGACGCCGAACTTGTCGTTCACCATCACCGCTTCGCCGCGCGCTATCGGCTTCCCGTTGATGAGCACGTCGAGCGTCTCGCCGGCGAGCTTCTGGAGCTCGATCACCGAGCCGGGCCCGAGCTCGAGCAGCTCGCGGATGGCGAGCCGCGTGCGCCCGATCTCGACCGTCACCTCGAGCGGGATGTCGAGCAGCAGCTCGAAGTTGCGAGGCGTCTCGCCCGCCGCCGTCTCCGTCGCCTCCGCCATGGCTTCTCCTCCCCTAGCTGCGTGCGGTGACACGCACCGCGTTGCTGCCGCCCTGCACGCCGGGTGCGGCGAGGAAGCGCGGCCGCCCCTCGACGCGCACCAGGACCGGCCCCTCGCGCCCGGTGCGCAGCGGGAGCACGTCGCCCGCGCGGAGCCCGAGCACGTCGCGCAGCCGCATGCGGTGCGTGCCGAGCTCGGCCGCGACCTCGAGCTCGACGCCCGCGAGCGCGGCGCGCAGGCGGTCGCCGAAGCCGGCGCCCGGCGCCTCGCCCTCGCCGCTCACGCCCGCCTGGAGGCGATGGCGGAGCGGATCGAGCGCTGCGTTCGGCAGGCAGAGCCAGAGCCCCGGGGCGGCCTGCCCCGCGATCCCGACCGCCACCTCGAGGAGCACGACCAGATCCTGCGGCCCCGCGATGGCGGCGAAGAGCGGGTTCGTCTCCGCGCCGAGCGCGCCGAACTCGATCGCCGCGAGCGGCCGGAAGGCCTCCTTCAGATCGTACAGCACGCGCGCGCCGAGACGCTCGAGCACGCGTTGCTCGATCGCCGAGAGATCGCGCCCCGCGAGCGGCGTCGGCCGCCCGGGCGCGCCGCCGCAGAACACCTGGAGGAGCGTCGAGACGAGCGCCGGCGTCGCTACCAGCAGACCCTGCCCGCGCAGCGGCGGCATGCGGAAGACCCCGAGGCCGACCGGCTGCGGGAGGCGCGCCGTCACGCGCGCGAACTTGAGGAGCTCGAGGCCGCGCACGTCGAGGTCGGGCACCTGACCGAGGAGCGCGCCGAGCGAGGTGCGCAGTCCGCGCACGAAGCGGTCCACCACCAGCTCGAGGCCCGGAAGCCGGCCGCGCAGGTTGCGCTCCTGGCTGGTGAGCTCGAGCCGCTGCACGCCGCTCGCCGTCGCGTGGCCGCGACCGGGGATGGCGCCTTCGCGTACGCCGCGCAGGAGGGCGTCGACCTCCTCCTCGGAGAGAATGCGGCTCACTGGACGATGAACTCCGTGAAGTAGACCGCCTTCACGAGATCGTTGCCGAGGGCGCGGTTCATGCGGTTGATGATCTCGTCGCGCAGGACGGCCTTGCCCTCGGGCGTGCGGATCTCGGCGAACAGCTTGCTGGTGAGGAGCGTGAGCATCAGGTCGCGCATCTGCGGCACGCGCGCGTTGAACTCGTCGGGGACGCGCGCGCCGAAGAACTCGACCTGGAGGGTGGCCTTCAGGTAGCGCCGGCCGTCCTCGTCGGCGAGATTGGCGATGAAGGAATCGAGCGGGAGGAGCGCGCCCACCGCCGGCTCCTCGACCCTGGCCTCGGCCGGCGTGCGCTCGGTCACGAGCCCGAGCAACCACGCGGCACCGGCCACGCTCGCCACCAGGGCAAGCGCGCCGAAGGCCGCGAGCGCCCCCCGTGACCCGTCGCGCCCTGCCTCGGTCCTCTCCTCCGCCATCCCACCGCCCCCCGAGCGTCGGCCAACGGGAGCAACCGATGTGCCACCAGACGGGGCCCGCGCCGCCGCAGGCGGGGCGGCGGGGCGGTCAAGACTTTGCCCCGCGGCGGGCCCGCGGGGGGGGATTCGTGACTTGGGAGGGCGCGGGCGCCCGGGCGCGACTACTCCCCCGCCAGCGCCTTCGTCACCGCCACCGCCCGCTCCCGGTTCATCGCCGCCAGGATCGCTCCGATCTGCTTCTCCTTCATGCACCCGAAGATGCGCGTCGCCGTCGCGTCGTCCAGCCGGTCGATGATGGGCGCCGCCTCCTC
>WNGD01012215.1_pt1 | contig 12480 bp, 16 predicted proteins | sample 5400671 | NCBI WGS metagenome assembly WNGD01 (sample SAMN13153369, study PRJNA577476) | soil metagenome | isolation source: 40 cm soil or saprolite under grassland replicate 2 | place: USA:California | collected 2016-06-15
TACGAAATATTCGAGGGATATTGGCCTTACCAAACAGAGGATAATCCGATTGCGAGGACGTTCAACGCGGCAAAAAAGCATGTGGCATCCCGCACGTTGAAGGCATTGCGATGGAACAATTCGTCGGTACTTGGCGGTGACGTCGTTTCTGCCGTAACCGCGCTCAAGGGGCAGCCCGGACACGACCTTCAAATCATTGGCAGCGGCAATCTCATTCAGACGCTACAAGCTGCATCGCTCATTGATGAATACAACACATGGGTGTATCCCGTCGTTCTTGGCCGTGGGAAGCGACTGTTTGAAAATGGTGCAAGTCCATGTGCACTGCGGCTCGTGGCTTCGAAGATCTCAAAAACTGGCGTTGTGATGAGCACTTATGTTCCAGCTGGAGATATTTCGCTTGGCACAGTTGGCCAAGCCTAGGCCGACAGAGCCTTCACCCTTCATGGGAATCCAATGAACACCCCCACACCAGTAGGCCGCGGCGAGTTTGCGCTGGCGCTGAGCACCATTTATGCCAGCATCACGGTGGTCTTGCTTATTGCCCTGGAAACGCCTTCCGCCATGTGGCCGATCTACCTCTTAACGGCTGGTCTGGTCACTGCTACTGTGTGGTGTAGCCTTGTCGCGCTTCGCGAGCTCCGACACGGTCGCGGCTCTGCGGCCTAACAAGCGCCTGAAGCAGATGGAACCAGCTGTGTTTCTTGCCGCGCTCCTGATATTCGTGGGAATTCCCGCTCTCACGGTCCTCAAGATCGCTCGTCTGCGTGCTAATCGTCCTCAATCACCATCGGCCGACGTCACTGAGCGGCTCGAGGCAGTTGAACATCGTGTCGAGGACCTCCAACAGGAGTTGGCAGAAACGCAGGAGCGTCTCGATTTCGCCGAACGTCTACTGAGCAAGGCACGCGACGAGCGGCGGATTGGCAGCTGACGCGACTCCACCGAATGCGCTTGCGGGCCTCCAATGGGGGGGGTAACCTCTCCGGGTCTACCTCCCGGAGATCCCCGTGGCTCGTCCTCGCACTCTTTCGATCCTGGCAACCCCCCTTGCGGCCGCCGCGGCAGTCTTCGCGTGTTCCGATCGCATTGCTCCGGTTCCTGACTTTGCCAGCATGTCCCGGCAACCCAGTAGCTCTCCGACGGTCACCCCGCAGCAAAGCGGCACCAGCTTCCGGTTCTTCGCGGTAAGTCCGGTCAACGATCGCGTGGTGTGGGCCGGCGCAGCGGGTGGGATGTTCGCGCGGACCACGGACGGCGGGGCCACCTGGATATCGCGACAAGTACCCGGCGCGGCGGCGCTCCAGTTCCGGGATGTGCACGGGGTGAGTGAGATGGTCGCCTACCTGATGTCCGCGGGCGGCGGCTCAGACAACCGCATCTACCTCACGGAGGACGGAGGGGACACCTGGGTGTTGCAATACCAGGCCACCGATCCCCGCAGCTTCTACGACTGCTTCGACTTCTGGACCCCCACCCGGGCACTGCTCTTCGGCGACTCGTTCGACGATCGCTTCACCTTCCTCAAGCTCCCGGACGGCGACACCTGGGAAGACATCAGCAATCAGTCGCCCGAGGCGCAGCCGGGCGAGGCAGGGTTCGCGGCCAGCGGTACATGCATCAAGACACTGGCCGGACAGAGCGCATGGGTTGGCACCGGCGCAGCAGCCCAAGCTCGCGTCCTCGCCACCCGCGATGGAGGCGACACCTGGACCGCCTCCGATGATGTGCCGATCGAGCCTCAGGGCACACCGACGTCTGGTGTGGTCAGCATCGATTTCCGCGACCGCTTCCACGGAATACTCGGCGGCGGCGACGTGGTCGCCAGCACCATCCCCCAGTTGAACGTCGCGCGCTCGGAAGATGGAGGCGCCACTTGGCGCCTGACCGCGCCGACGCCGTTTCCCGGAGCCGTCTACGGGTTGACCTACGTGCCGGGACGCAACAGGCTGACCGTTGTGGCCACAGGCCCGGGCGGGTCCGCCTGGACGACGGACGAGGGGAACACCTGGACATTGCTGCCCGGGATCACGAACTGCTGGGCAGTAGCATTTGCCAGCTGGAAGACGGGATGGCTGGCGTGCGGAGCGGGGAGAATCTTCAGGATCGACTTCTCCGATTGAGGTAATAAGAAACCGCCACCCGATGCAATCGAAGCGTCGCACATGGGCCATCCCGACTTTCGCGTCGGCGGCAAGATCTTCGCCACGCTCGGCTACCTGCTGCGGACCGCCCGCAAGGCCGCGGTGCGCGAGGCGTTGAGGGTGGCCTGGCGCAACCGCGCACCGCAATAGTGCTCGCCCTCAGGAGCCTTTGCTTCGCGCTGCTCCTGCCGGGAAGCGTCACACTGTTGCTTCCTTACTTCATACTGTCGGGCCGTGGAGGAGTGGCCGCCCCTCGCTGGAGCGCGGTGCAGTATCTCGCGCTGATACTGATCGCAGCCGGCGGTGTCATCCTGATCCGTTGCATCACCGATTTTGCCCGCATCGGCCGAGGGACACTCGCCCCCGTGGATCCACCCAAGCAGCTCGTGGTGCGTGGCCTGTATCGCTACGTCCGGAACCCCATGTACGTGGGTGTGCTCGCCGTCTTGCTCGGTGAAGCGGCCCTGTTCCAGTCCGGAGCCCTGCTGACTTATACGGCGATCTGGTTTTTATTTGTGAATCTGTTCGTGATCCTGTATGAGGAGCCGGCGCTGCGCCGGCGCTTCGGCGAGTCCTATGAGCAATACCGCCGCTCAGTCAGACGGTGGATACCCGGGAGCATGAAATGAAGCGTGCTGGCCTGCTCGCATTCCTGATCGGTCTGTCCTTCCCATTACACGCTCAGATGCAGCGAACCCTCTCGCCCAACGATCAGCGCGCGCGCGACATCTTCGAGCAGCTCATTAACATCAATACCACCGGCTCGAGCGGCAGCACGACGGTCGCGGCCAACGCCATGGCGAAGCGGCTCACCGATGCGGGTTTTCCCGCCGCCGATGTTCAGGTCATCGGGCTGGCGGGCTCGCGCAATCACAACCTCGTCGCGCGCTATCGGGGCACGGGATCGCAAAAACCGATTCTCCTTCTGGCCCATATCGATGTCGTCGAAGCCAAGCGGGAAGACTGGTCGCTCGATCCGTTCACGTTCACCGAAAAGGACGGCTTCTTCTACGGCCGCGGCACGATGGACATCAAGGACGGTGCCGCGATCCTCGTCGCCACCCTCGCTCGGCTCAAACAGGAAGGCTATCGCCCCAACCGCGACCTGATTCTCGCGCTGACAACGGGCGAGGAAGGCGGCAGCGACTACAACGGCGTGCAGTGGCTCCTCGAGAACCACCGCGATCTCGTCGATGCGGCGTACGTGATCAACATGGACGCCGGCGATCCCGTGATCCTGAACGGCAAACGGTTGATGCGCTCGGTGCAGGCCAGCGAAAAGGTCTACGTCACCTTCAAGCTCGAGGTCCACAATCCAGGGGGTCATAGCTCGCTGCCGACGAAGGACAACGCCATCTATCGCCTCGCTGCCGCCCTGGGGCGGGTGAGCGCGTATGAATTCCCGGCACAGCTGAACGAAATCACGCGCGCGTTCTTCCAGCGGATGTCCGGGCTGCAGCAGGGGACCCTCGGCGCGGACATGGCGGCGGTCGCGGGTCCCGCGCCCGATTCCGCCGCGGTGCGGCGGCTGTCCGATGTCAGTCCGCTGTACAACGCCCAGCTGCGCACCACCTGCGTCGCGACCCAGCTCGCCGGCGGCCACGCCGAGAATGCGCTGCCCCAGTCGGCGAGCGCTACGATCAATTGCCGGATGCTGCCCGGCACTGCGTCGGACGACGTGCAGCGCGCGTTGACCGAGGCGGTGCACGACAGCGCGGTGGCGATCACGGTGGTGAGCGCGGCGGTGCCGAGTCCGCCGTCGCCGCTGAAGCCGGAAATCATAGACCCGATCGAGCGTGTCACCAGGCGCCTGTGGAACATCCCGGTCGTCCCCGTGATGGAGACCGGCGCCACGGACGGCCTCTATTTCCGTAATGCCGGCATCCCCGTTTACGGAGTGTCGGGGGTGTTCGTCGACATCAACGACATCCGGGCGCACGGCCGCGACGAGCGCATCGGTGTGCAGGATTACTACGACGGCGCGGAATACATTTACCAGCTCGTAAAAGCCGTCTCATCAAGGGGCGGCAATTAAGAGCGGCGGCGAAGGAAAACCGCGCGGACTCGATGGGGTCGTAGCTGCCCAGACGCGGCTGAGCCACGTCGACGGCCAGGCAGGTCAGTTAATCATCGGTGGCTACGCGGTCGAGGAGCTGGCCGGACGCGTCAGCTTCGAGGAGGCGGCGCATCTGCTGTGGCGCGGCGCGCTGCCGGCAGAGGGCGAACTCGCCACGCTACGGCGGGAAATCGCGGCGCTGCGTCCGCTTCCTGACGAGGCGCTGCGCGTCGTGCGGGCGGCCGCCAAGGCTCCGCCGATCGACGCGTTGCGCATGGCGTGTGCGACGCTGTCGTTGGACCTCGCCAAACCCGACGACATCTCGCCCGTTGCGGACTTGCAGGCCGCCAAGCTGCTGACGGCGCGGTTTCCGACGGTCATCGCCGCGCACGCGCGCCTCAGCGCGGGGAAGCAGCCGATCGCGCCGCGCGCCGATCTGCCGCACGCCGCGAACTTTCTCTACATGGTACACGGGAAAGAGCCCGATCCGATCGCGGCCAGGGCGATCGACACCTACTGGGTCACGGTGATCGACCACGGCATGAACGCCTCGACGTTCGCCGCGCGGGTGATCGCGAGCACGCGCTCGGATATGGTGAGCGCGGTGACGGGAGCGATTGGGGCGCTGAAGGGTCCGCTGCATGGCGGGGCGCCGGGGCCGGTGCTCGACATGCTCAAGGACATCAAGTCTGCCGACCGTGCCGAGCCGTGGGTGCGCGCCGAGCTGGCGGCGGGCCGGCGCATCATGGGTTTTGGACATCGCGTCTACAAGGTCCGTGATCCGCGCGCCGCCGTGCTCAGCAAAGTCGCCGACGACATGAGCTTGGCGGCGCTCGAGGACCGCAAGCTGTTCGATTTGGCGCGCGCGGTCGAGCAAACGGCGCTGCAGGTGCTCGATGAAGTGAAGCCGGGCCGCAATCTGCGGACCAACGTCGAGTTCTTTACGGCCCTCGTCCTCCAGGCCCTCGGCCTCCAGCCTCGATCCTTCGTGGCGACGTTCGCGTGCGGTCGGGTCGCGGGCTGGTGTGCGCACGTGATCGAGCAGCACGCCGAGGACCATCTCATTCGGCCCCAGTCCGAATACATCGGCCCGCGCAACTTGAAGGCCCCTTCCGGACGATCTGACGGCGGTTCATGATTGTCATGTCGTTCCCCCGCTGGCGACTCGCTGGTTCTCGGAAGGAGAATCGTATGCGATCGTATCGCGTTGCCGCGGCCGCACTGCTGTTCGCGTGTGGCCCGGTGTTGCTCCACGCACAAAGCTTTTCGCTCTCCGGTGGCGGCGTCTATGCATCGTTGAATGGCTCGGATTTCGATGGGTTCGGCTCGGGACTAGGGGTCGACGCGCAGTTCCGCTACCACGCCCGCGGCGGGGTCTCGATTGGCGGGGGCGTGCAGTACACCAGTCATGATATTACCGGGGTCGACCCGAACCTTGGTGTTCGGGCCTTCTTTGCGGATGTGCGGTATGCGTTCGAACGTGCGTCCTCACCCTCGATCACGCCATACATCGGCGCCCGGGTGGCACTGGCGCACTATGGCGTCTCGCAAGGCGGAAACTCTGTTACGGCTAACGGGACGGCGTTTGGGCCCGCGGGTGGCATACTCGTTAAGCTGGCGCCGACGACGCAATTGGACGCGGGGATTGTCTGGTACTCCGTCCACTTCGGCGATGCGAAGGTGAACGGCGCGACGCAATCCGGTACCAAGTCGAGGGGGTCATCCCTGGCACTGCGTGCGGGAGTCGTATTCGGGTTTGGGAAGAAGTGAACCGTAGCGCTTGACGCACCGCGTTCTCATTGCGGCCGAGCTCAAGAACCTCCTTGAACCGTCCCAGCTGAGTGATCTCGAGATCACCTGGTTGACGGCGGGCGAGCCGACTCCCAAGGGCGACTGGGAGGCGATTGTCTCTCTCCTGAGCCGCTGGGTCGGGGGAACCGAGCTCAAGAACCTGCCTAACCTGCGGATCGTGGCCAACGTCGCCGTCGGCTACAACAACGTCGACGTCGTTGCCGCCGAGATGCGCGGCGTGCTGGTGACCAACACGCCGGACGTCCTGACCGACGCAACCGCCGATCTCACGTGGGCGTTGATCCTGGCCGCCGCTCGCCGGTTGGTGGAAGGCGTAGATCTCGTCCGCAGCGGCGAGTGGACCGGCTGGCATCCCGAGCAGCTGCTCGGAATGGAGCTGCGCGGCCGCGTGCTGGGACTGCTCGGCGCGGGTCGCATCGGTCAGGCGGTGGGCCGGCGTGCCCCCGCCTTCGGCCTCCAGGTGATCTACACCGCGCGTACGGCAAAGCCCGAGTTCGAGAAATTGGTCAGTGCGACCCGTGTCGATTTCAGGCAGCTCCTGGCGGAAAGCGACATCCTCAGCCTTCACCTGCCGGTGACACCTGAGACGAAGGGCATGATCAACTCGGACGCGCTCGCTCTCATGAAACGGAGTGCGATCATCATCAATACGTCGCGCGGCGATCTGATTCGCGAAGGGGCGCTCGCGCAGGCGCTCGAGCTGGGGCAGCTCGGCGCGGCTGGTCTGGACGTCTACGCCGAGGAGCCCAGGATCCCTCCTCGGTTGCTTGCGGCGCCGCGCACGGTGTTGTTGCCGCACATCGGCAGCGCGACCGAGGAGACGCGGCGCAAAATGGCCGCCATTGCGATCGAGAATGTGCAGGCGGTCTTGAACGGAAAGCCCCCTTTGACCCCCGTGTACGGACAGGTGTAAGTTTCACGTTCGAGATGCCCCGGCCCCCAAAAGCGGAAGAACGCACCACTCTACTTGACGCCCGCGCGATGTCGCGGGCGTTGCAGCGTATGGCAGTCGAAATCCTCGAGCTGGCCCACGGCACCGGCGATCTCGTGCTCATCGGCATCCAGCGGCGCGGCGTCGAATTGGCCGAGCGCATCGCCAAGCTGATCGAGAAAGATGAAGGCGCCGATGTGCCACGCGGGGCGCTCGACATCACGCTCTATCGCGACGACCTCGGCGCGGTCGGACCGAAGCCGGTCATCGGCGCAACGCATCTCCCCGTCGATCTGACGGATAAGCACGCGGTGATCGTGGACGACGTGCTGTACACCGGCCGGACCGTCCGCGCGGCCCTCGATGAGCTCGCCGACTTCGGTCGCCCCAAGCGGATCTCCCTCTGCGTGCTCGTCGACCGCGGTGGCCGCGAGCTGCCGATCCAGGCCGATATCGTGGGCAAATCGGTCAAGACCGCGCCCGGCGAGCGCGTGGACGTGCAGGTCGAGGAGCTGGACGGCCGCGATCAGGTGGATGTGATCCGATGACCGCCGCCGCGACGCTCGGCAAAGATCTGACGGGGCTCGAGCACATGACGCCGGAGCAGATCCGGCTCATCCTCGACACGGCCGAGCCATTCAAGGAAGTCTCCGAGCGGCCCATCAAGAAGGTGCCCGCGCTACGCGGCAAAACGATCGTCAACCTCTTCTTCGAAGCCTCCACGCGCACGCGCATCTCGTTCGAATTCGCCGAGAAACGCCTGTCCGCTCCGCCGATACGGTCAACGTCGCAGCCACCGGCTCGTCGGTCTCCAAGGGCGAGACGCTGGTCGACACTGCCCGCAACCTCGAAGCGATGCGCATCGACATGGTCGTGATCCGGCACCCCTCTTCCGGCGCCGCGGAATTCCTCGGCGACCGGATCGCGTCCAACGTCATCAACGCCGGCGACGGCAAGCACGAGCATCCGACCCAGGCGCTGCTCGATCTGCTGACGATCCGCGACAAGCACGGCAAGATCGCAGGCCTCAAGGTCTGCCTGGTCGGTGACGTGCTGCACTCGCGCGTCGCCCGCTCCAATCTGTGGGGCCTGACCAAGCTCGGCGCGGAGGTCGCCGTCTGCGGGCCGTGGACGCTGATGCCGCGCGGCATCGAAGAGCTGGGCGTGAAAGTGTTCGGCCGCGTCGAAGAAGCGATCGAGTGGGCGGACGTGCTCAACGTGCTGCGGCTGCAGCTCGAGCGGATGGAGAATGGATTCATCCCGAGCGTGCGCGAGTACTACCGCGTCTTCGGCGTGACCTCGGAGCGTCTCGAACGCTCGCCGCGCGCGATCACGATCATGCACCCCGGCCCGATGAATCGCGGCGTCGAGATCGACTCGCGCGTGGCGGACGGACCGCACAGCGTCATTCTCGATCAGGTGACGAACGGCGTGGCGGTGCGGATGGCCGTGCTCTACCTGCTCGCCGGTGGCCGGGCCGAGCTGGCCGACGCGGCGAAGCGAGGCAGCGAGTGACGCGACCAATCCTCCTGCAGGGTGGACGAGTCATCGACCCGAGCCGCGCCCTGGATGAGCCGGCCGACGTGCTGATCCAGGATGGCAAGATCGCGAGCGTCGGGCGCGGGCTTTCCGCACCCGATGGCGCGCTCGTCCACAACGTCAAGGGCAAAGTCGTCGTCCCGGGCCTCGTCGATTTGCATGTGCACCTGCGCGAGCCGGGCAATGAGGACGAAGAAACCGTCGCGAGCGGCGCGCGCGCCGCCGCGGCCGGCGGGTTCACCGCGATCTGCGCGATGCCGAACACCGATCCCGTCACCGACAATCAGGCGGCGGTCGGATTCATCGTGCGCCAGTCGGGCCGCGCCGGCTTCGCGCGCGTGCATCCGATCGGCGCCGTCTCGATCGGACAAAAAGGCGAGCGGCTGGCGGAGTTCGGCGAGATGGTGAGCGCCGGCGCGGTCGCCGTCTCCGACGACGGCAAGCCCGTGGTGTCGAGTCACATGATGCGCACGGCGCTCGAGTACGCGCGCACGTTCCACATTCCGGTGGCCGATCATTGTGAAGACCCGACGCTGTTCGCCGGCGGCGTGATGCACGAGGGGCTCGTCGCCACGCGGCTCGGCCTGAAAGGCATTCCCGCCGCCGCCGAAGAGATCATCGTTGCCCGGGACGTCCTGCTCGCCGAGCTGACGGGCGGCCACGTCCACCTCTGCCACATGTCGGCGCGCGGCTCGGTCGCCATCATTCGTGAAGCCAAGGAGCGCGGCATCCGCGTGACGGCGGAAGTCACGCCGCATCACCTCACCTTGACCGACTACGCATGCGAAGAGTACGACACGCATGCGAAGATGAACCCGCCGCTGCGAGAAGCGGCCGACGTCGCGGCGCTGCGCGGTGCGCTCAAGGACGGCGTGATCGACTGCATCGCCTCCGATCACGCGCCCCATGCCTACGACGAAAAGGAAGCCGCGTTCGACGACGCGCCGTTCGGGGTCGTCGGCCTCGAGACCGCGTTTGCCGTCGCGCACACAGAATTGGTGGAGAGCGGCGTGTTCACGCTGCCGGAGCTGATCCGCCGCATGACCACGGAGCCGGCGCGCGTGTTCCACCTGCCGGGCGGGACGCTCGCTCCCGGCTCGATCGCGGACGTCGCCGTCCTCGACACGGGCGCGAAGTGGTCCGTCGACCCGGCGGCGTTCCATTCCAAGAGCCACAATACGCCGTTCGCGGGTCGAGGCCTGACGGGGCGTGCCGTGCTGACCATCGTCGCGGGCGCCATCGTTCACGAGCTATGAAAGCACGTGAGGCTCGGCGCATGGCGCTGTGCTGCCGCCAGCTCGCGGCGCACGGGCTGATCGCGGGGCGGGACGGCAATCTCTCGGTGCGCATCGGCCCGGGCCGCGTGCTCGTCACGCCGAGCGGCGTGATCAAGGCGCTCGTCAGGCCGCAGGACATGGTCGAGGTCGATCTCGCCGGAAAACCGCGGCGGCGGAGCTCCCGCAAGCCCACCAGCGAGTTGGACTTACACCTGCGGATCCTGCGAGAACGACCCGATGTGAAGGCGGTCGTGCATGCGCATCCCCCTGTGGCGACGGGATTTGCCGTTGCGGGCCAAGAGATTCCGGCCAATTTGTTGCCGGAGCTTACTTTCAAGGGGTTGCTGAGGCTCGATGCCTAAGGGTCCGTCGAAAAGCGCCGCCGCCATCCAACGGCTGTTGGAAGAGCGCCGCCAGTACGAGGCATGGCTCGCGCGCATCACCGCGACCGCCGACTCGGCGCCCGAGCACGTCCGCACGCGTGTGCGCGCCGACTACGAGGCGCGGCTCAAGGCCGTCACGGAAGAATTGCGCGCGCACGCCGATGCGGCGCGCCAGCTCATCGCCCAGCGCAAGGAAAACTTGATCGAGCTCCAAAAGAAGGAAAAGGCGGCGGCCGAGCGGTTGGCCGAGACCGAGCTGCGCCACGAAGTCGGCGAGTACGACGAGGGGCAGTGGTCGCAGGTGCACAAGGATGCGTTGGCGGATCTCGGCGCGGTACGCGACGAGCTGATGGATGTCGAGCGCGACATCACCCGGCTGGAGGAGCTCGATGCTCTCGTGAAAGCGAAGCCGGGTTCGGCGGCGCGCGTCGGTCCGCCGCCATCGGCGGCCCCCCCCAAGCGCGACGGCGATGAGAAGCCCCGCAAGACGCCCATCGACGAGCTGGCGTTTCTCAAATCGGTCACGGAGGACAAGAACGCGCCCTCGCCGCGGCGCGCGAGCGGTGCGCAGTTTCAGCTCGACGATCCCCAGAACGCGACGCCGGTGGCGCCGATCGACGAGAATGCCCCGGTCGAGAAAACACTCAAGTGCAAAGAGTGCGGAACGATGAACGTGGCGACGGAGTGGTACTGCGAGAAGTGCGGAGGGGAACTGGCCGCGTTGTAACGGCACGCCAATGGCGTGCCCTTACGACGCCTTATCCTTAAGCTTCTTGACCAACGCCGCCAGGCGCGATTTCTGCCGGGCGGCGTTGTTTTTGTGGATCAGTCCCTTGCGCGCCGCCTGATCGAGCACGCGCGCGGCGAGTGTGTAGGCAACCGCGGCCGCATCGGCGGCGGCGGCGGCGCGCACGCGCTTCAGCGCGGTGCGCAGCGACGACCGTTGGGCCCTGTTGCGGATGGTGCGCGAGCGTGCCTGACGCATCGCTTTCTTGGCGGATTTGATCTTCGGCATGGCGCAGAAACTAGACGGTAAGTTGCGTGGGGTCAAGACTATACATATCTTTGGCCGTCACCTACCCAGAGTCACGCTATCTCATTCGAATTCTTTGTCTGGGCACCGGTGTTGCTGTTTTCGATGGTGGCCCATGAATATGCCCACGCCGAAGCGGCCTACCGGCAGGGTGATTCCACCGCGTACATGCTCGGGCGCCTGACCTTCAATCCCGCAAAACACATCGATCCGTTCATGACCGTGATCCTGCCGGTCGTGTTGTGGTTCGGATCGAAGGGCACCTACACGTTTGGAGGGGCGAAGCCGGTACCGGTCAATCCGCGGAATTTCCGGCAGTACGTGAGGGGCGACATCATCGTCTCGCTTGCCGGCATCGCCGTGAATCTGGTGCTCTTCGTCATCTCGACCGGCCTGTTCGTGCTGGTTGGCATGCTGGCACAGCAGGTGCCGTCATTGGCCTCGACGCTCGAAATCGTGCAGCGGATGATGTTCTACGGGATGTGGCTCAATCTCGTGCTCGCATTCTTCAATCTGATTCCCATCCCGCCGCTCGATGGCAGCCACGTCTTCTACCATCTCTTGCCGCCGGGCGCCGGACTGCAATACCGTCAGCTCCAACGGTTTGGGTTTATTCCCATTATGGTCGTCAGCTTCATGCTGCCCGGCGTCATCCACTTCTTTTTGTGGCCCGCCGTCCAGATTCTCACGTTGGCGCTCGGCGTCGTCTATCCGCTCGCGCTGCCCCACGGCATCCCGTCATGACCAGCCCGATCCTGCGTGACCCTGGCGGCAGCGGCTTCGTCGTCGAGCTGGAGAAGTTTTCCGGCCCGCTCGACCTGCTGCTGCATCTGATTCGCGAAGACGAAGTCGATATCACCGATCTGCCCATCGCGAAGATTGCAGACCAGTTTCTTTCGGTCATCAATGATCTCGGCCTGAATCAGGCGGCCGACTACCTCGAGATGGCGGCGCGGCTGCTGCGCATCAAGGCGCAGATGCTGCTGCCGCGACGCCTCGGCGACGACGAATGGGAAGATCCGCGCGCCGAGCTGGTGCGGCGGCTGCTCGAGTACCAGCAGATCCGAGAGCTGGTGGACTGGCTGGGCCACGCCGCCGCTGTCCGCGCGGAGCGGTTCGGCCGTGGGTACGAAGCGCCGCCGCCCGATGCTCCGCCTGCGCCCCTCCAGATCGACTTGAACGACCTCCTCGCGGCGGCAGAGCGGGTGATTGCCCTGATTCCCGAGCCGATGCTGCACCGCGTGGTGCCGCGGCCGCTCGACGTGGAGGGCGCGACAGCGCGGATCCTGGCATTGCTGGAAAAAC
>WNGD01005332.1_pt1 | contig 12477 bp, 8 predicted proteins | sample 5400671 | NCBI WGS metagenome assembly WNGD01 (sample SAMN13153369, study PRJNA577476) | soil metagenome | isolation source: 40 cm soil or saprolite under grassland replicate 2 | place: USA:California | collected 2016-06-15
CTCGCCTCACCATCCGAAGGAAAGCCAGTTCCTGATGAAGGAAAAGACGCCGCTGCTTTGCTATGGCTGCCACCAGGAAGTGAAGCAGCAGTTCAATCGCCCCCTCCATCACCGTGTGAACGAAGGCCTCGTGCAGTGCAATGACTGCCACAATCCCCACGGAGGTTTTCTGACCCGGCAGGTCCGCGCAACTTCCTCTCAGGATACCGTCTGCTTCAAGTGCCACTCCGACAAAGCTGGCCCGTTCGTCTACGAGCATGAAGCGGTAAAGATCGAAGGCTGCGTGTCGTGCCACACTCCGCACGGCTCCTCAAACGCGCGGCTGCTGAAGCGAGCACAGGTGAACCTCTTGTGCTTGGAGTGCCACGCGTTTTCCGCGGATGCCGGCGCTCCCGCCATCCCCACCTTCCACAACCAGGCGCAGAAATACCAAGCCTGCACACTCTGCCACACGGCGATCCACGGCTCCAACACTGACAAGTTTCTCTTTAAGCCCTGAGGGAGGCGGCCATGCGTGTCATCCGGATTGCACAGAATCTCCAGAACGGTCGCCCATTTTCCTCCCGTTGCTTTCTCCTGGTCACTACCTTGCTTGGATTGCTCGCGTCCCCAGCACTGGCCCAGCAGGAAGAAGAAGAAAAAGGGATCGACCAGGGCAATTACAACATCAAGCAGTCCATCGAATTTGGCGGGCGCTTCACAAGCCTCGGCGGCGACTTCCAGGCATACGACACCTTTGTGAATTTGGAACAGGGACCCCGGCTGTTGGATTTCACCACGGAGATGCGCTCGTTGGATCACCACGCCACGCTCTTTGACAGGCTCTATTTCAGCAACTTCGGCTATGGCGGCGACCCCAATAATGTCTCGCGCTTGCGGGTGAGCAGGAATAAGTGGTACAGCCTCGACGCCATGTTTCGGAAAGATCAGAATTTCTGGGACTATTCCCTGCAGGCCAATCCCCTGAATCCGACCACGCCGTTTACAAATGGCCCTGCTGGCTATGGCCCACCCGCCTGCACCAGTTGCGTCCTTACAACGTCGCCTCACCTTTTTGACACGCGCCGCAAACTGGGGGATTACGGCTTGACTCTTCTGCCGGACTCCAAGATTCGCGTTCGCGCCGGATACTCGAGGAATATCGTCGAAGGTCCGGTCTTCAGCTCGATTCACGAAGGCACGGAGCAAGCGCTCTTTGAAGACTACAAGACCACCGTGAACACTTATCGCATCGGCGTGGACTTTCGGCTTCTGCCGCGCACCAACATCAGCTATGACCAGATCTGGAACTATTACAAGGGCGACGCCGGCATCACCGATCCGAATCAAAACCCCCTGTTCACCTTGTCCAATGGAAGCCACGTGGATCTCGGGTGGTCCCTCAACGCGGGTGCCAGCCAGCCCTGCGGCAACACCTTTGGAGGGCTTCCTGCAGGTTCGGGAAATGTCAATCCGGCGTGCAGCGCCGCTTTCAGCTACCTCAACCACGGCCGCACGCGCACAAACACGCCCACCGAGCAACTCAGCCTGCAATCCAATTACTGGAAGAACCTGGATCTCTCCGGACGCGTGAGTTACTCGGGCGGGGACACTAATGATTTCGGATACAACGAGAATTTCTTTGGACGCGTCTCGCGCACCAATGCCCGCAACGATGCGTTTACCGGACCCGTGCACGGCAGGCGCGTCGCCGCTACCGCCGATTTCGGGGCCACTTGGCACATAACGGACAAACTAAGCTTCCTCGATTCTTTCCACTTTTCGAATTGGCACAATCCCGTCGCTTTCCTGTCCACGGAATGCTCCTTTTTTAGCCCCAGCCTTTTGACTCCGGCGAACGTGTTCACTTCGGTGGCAGCTCTCCCGGCCACCTGCGCGGCGCCAGCGGACGGCGTCGCGGGGACGCCCGTACATTCCGGCTCGTCCGGACCTGACATCAGTTTGTTAAATGTCAGCCAGTTCTTGAAGCAGGACGAAAAAACCAACTTGGCCGAGGTGGAGTATCGCTTCTCCTCGCGGTGGGGCGCGCGGCTGGGGTACCGCTACCGGAGCCGCACGATTGCAGACGCGACACTTGCCTCGGGAACTTTTGTCTTTTTCCCGAACAATCAAAACAGCCGCACACCGCCTGCTCCCTACAATTCGATAACCTGCCCGGTGGCTAACAATCTGGCGGATGGAACGTGCATCCTGACCATGGCGCCACAGGCTGGCGGCTCCAGTATTCCGATTCACGAATCTGCCGGTGTGTTCGGGATCTGGGCGCGGCGAACCAATAATTGGAGGATTTGCTTTTACACGGACTTGATGAGCGCGGACAACGCCTTTACGCGCATCAGTCCGCGCCAATCGCAGGAATACCGCGTGCGCTCAAGGTATAAGGTTGCGGATTGGCTAAATCTGAATGGCAGCGTCACGATTTGGGAAGGGCGTAATAATGTTGCGCAAACGAACGACTTGCAGCACAACCGCGCCTATGGCATCTCCGCGCTGATTCAGCCTAACGAGAAATACGGACTGGAAATCGGTTACGACTATAACGATGTGTTCTCACAGGTCTTAATCTGTTACGTCAGCGTGGCCGCGGGGCAGCCTGGTCCCGGCATCCAGGCGTGTCCCAACGTTGCTGGCCTGGTGCAGCAACTCTCCACCTACACAAACAAATCCCACTACGGCTACTTCAATCTCACCATCACGCCTTTCCGGCATTTCACCACCCACTTGGGCGCCAACCTGACCGGAACCGAAGGCACCCAGCTGCGCCTCGATCCCCAAGCGCTGATTCCCAATCAGGTGACCGGCCCTCTCAATTCGAAATGGCTGCATCCTTTTGGCGGCTTCGATTATCAGTTTGCGAGGAACTGGACCGGGAACGCGTTGTGGGATTATTACGGCTACCACGAAGACCCCACCGCCGGCGCGGTTCAGGACATTTTCGCGCCGCGAAATTTCAGAGGCAATCTCGTCACGCTTTCTGTGCGATACGCTTTCTAAGGACGCGCGGTCACCACCGTTCGTGTTTCGGATTCCATCAGGAGGAAGACACTTTATGCAAAGAAACTGGTCCACCAAGCTCATTCTGGGAATTGGCTTGCTCTTTGTAGCGACAATGTTTTGCGCACCGACGAAGGCTGACGAGAAAAGCGCAGCACTATACAAACAGAAATGCGCAGCGTGCCATGGCGTGGATGGGAAAGGTGAGACGCCCACGGGCAAGGCGATGAAGGTGCAGAGTTTTGCCGATCCCGAAGTCGCAAAGATGAGCGACGACGAACTCGCCGCTGCGATCGAAAAGGGCAAAGGCAAAATGCCCGCTTACGGCAAGAGCATGAAGCCTGATGAGATCAAAGCCATGGTCGCTTATATCCGCAGCCTGGCAAAGTAATGCCGACGGTCTCGATCCTACTGCTGATTGCGTTGAGCGTCGCCTTGGTCGCCGTCTTCATCTTTCGCCCGCAAATTACCGCGACCCGCGGCGGAAAAATGGCGGCATTTCTGGCGCTGTTTGCGCTGCCGCTCCTCTGCCTCGGAATGGGAACTTCCAGCGAACTGGAACACGCAAAGAGCACGGAATTCTGTCGTTCGTGTCACATCATGGAGCCGTACGGAAAGAGCCTGCGCGTGGATGACCCGCAGCACCTGGCCGCGGCCCATTTTCAAAATCATCGCGTTCCGGCCGATGAAGCCTGCTACACATGCCACACGAATTACGCGATGTTCGGCGGGATCAAGGCCAAACTGGGCGGGCTGAGACATATCTACGTTTATTACCTCGGAACGCCTCCGGCCCCGGAGAACATCAAGCTCTACGAGCCTTACAATAATCGAGAGTGCCTGCACTGCCATGCCGGCGCGCGTTCCTTTGAAGAAGGCGCCGTGCATACGGCCGACCCGGACTTGCTTCCAGCGCTGAAGGCGAACAAGAAGTCGTGCATTTCGAGTGGCTGCCACGACGTCGTACACGACGTTCGCAATTTGAAAGACGCGAAGTTCTGGAAGGGAGGCGACTGATGCTCAGCAAAATCCCCTTTGACCGAAAGCTACAACTCTCCGGAATCGTTTTGATTCTCGGCCTGGTCCTGGAGGCGGTGTGCCTTCTGCGCCATGGTCCGATTGCGTTCATTGTCTTTGCTGGCCTCGGCGGCGCTCTCTTCGCGGTCGGCATTCTTCTCTATCTGTATTCGCTTGTGAGCGCTAAGGGAGAGCCCTCCAAAGAATAGGTGGCAGCTTGAGATCCGAGGGCTGGGTTCAATGAATAATCCATCAGCTGAATTTGCTGCATACCAGGTAAGAGAGTCTCCTGTATTACGATTCAGATTACGACTCAAAGCACTCAAAAGTTGTGAACAACTTCTGAACAAAACTGGCCAAATACCATGCAAAGCCATAGGGTATGGTGAGGAATAAAGCGCGTGAATCCAACAACATGATATCGGCGGAGAAATCGGCAGGTCGCGAGTTCAACTCTCGCCCTCGGCTCCAGAATTTCCTGACTTACTTTCTCTCAATCAGTTCACTTTCCCATTTTCCATACCCGTTGGGCTTCTCAAACGGCCTGTGCGTACATGTTCCGCGTTGTTTTGAGCTCTGAATGGCCGAAAAGAATCTGAGCGATCCGTAGGGGCTCACGCATTTCCGAATGTTTCGGGCAGGAATGAGGCAAGTTACGAGCGAATTGACGGCGGGTCAAGCGGGCCCTAAGATTTGAGCGAAATGCCTGCAACTTCAGGAAATTTCTCGCGCCGTTTGCGATGGATTCCGATTCTTTCTCTCGTTGTGTTTTGGTCCGAGATTCTCTTTTCCAGCGAAAGGGAAGTCCGGTATCTGAATTTCGCAGAGGTCGCTGAAACACTGCTGCTGTTTGCCGATTCGGCGCTGCCGGGGAGCAACATCGCCGATTCCGATGCGTGGAACAGGCACCGCAGTTTCCGAGCGGCCAAAAATCAATCTGCATGCTTGAGGCGAAAGCTCTTCAGACACCGCTCGGCGGTCTCGAGCTCAGAAAAACGGCTGCCTTCTTGTTCCACGAGGTAATACTCAACCCCGCCGGCGCTTTCGGCTGCCGCGAAAATATTTTTCCAATCCGCGCTGCCTTCGCCAAACAGAACGGTGTATCCCTTCGCGGGGTCGGGCGACCAGTCTTTGCAGTGGAGCGAGCGAATTCTGCCCGGATTGGCGCGAATCCATGCCACGGGATCCGAACCGGCCTCCAGGCACGTGCCCACGTCGAGCTGCAGCATGACCGACGGCTTCGTGTTTTTTGCCAGGATTTCGATGGGACGCTGGCTCCCGTCGGGCGTGAATTCCCGTTGATGATTGTGATAGCCCGCCTTCAAGCCGGACGCTTCAAGCTGATCGGCGGCAACATTCAGCGAATCGGCAACCGCCTTCCAGCCGTCCGGACCAGGTTTCGGCTTCGCTGAGGCCATGACCACATATTTGCTCCCCAGAATCAGGTTCATGTCACGCGCCCGGCCGATTTTCTCCGGGCCCAGAAACGAACTGTCGTTGTGCGTGGAGAAGCAGCGGATGCCCAGGTCGTCGAGAAATTTTCTCATTTGCTTGGTTTGATTCTCGGACCAGTCGAAATAAGGCGCATAGAACTCCACGCCTTGATATCCCATCTGGGCGACAGCGCGCACGGTGGCCTCCAGGTTTTGCTTCAATTCGTTGCGCACGGAATAGAGTTCGAGGCCGACGGGAATCGGCGCCAAGGCTCGCGCCGAAAAAGCCCACGGCAGCGTCGCCGAAATTGCGAGAAACGAGCGTCGCGAAAGAGTTTGCGATGGCATGGCTGAATCCTACTCTGCTGCGGGCTGCGCAGCGCGTCCCGGAACGATGCTTCTCACGATCACATACAGGGTCGGAATAAACAGCAAGTTTAGCGTAGTCGCGGCAATCATTCCGCCGAAGACCGTCGTGCCGACGGAGATGCGCCCGGCCCGCCCCGCGCCGCGGGCCAGCACCAGCGGCACCACGCCGAGAATGAACGCGAGTGAAGTCATCAGGATGGGGCGCAAGCGGATGCGTGCCGCTTCCACTGCGGCTTCGACGACCGACCTGCCTTGATCGCGCAATTGTTCGGCAAATTCCACGATCAGAATTGCGTTCTTGCTGGCCAGACCGATCAGCATCACCAGGCCAATCTGGCAGTACACGTCATTCTGCAAGCCTCGCAACGCCTGCGCTCCAATCGCTCCCAGGAGCGCCACCGGCACCGCCAGCAGCACGATAAACGGAAGCACATAACTCTCGTATTGCGCCGCCAATGTCAGATACACGACCACGAGACCGAGCAGGAATAGAACCAGGGCCTTTCCGCCGGACTCGATTTCTTCCAGGGAAATTCCGCTCCATTCGAATGCCATTCCATTCGGCAGCACCTTTTTCGCCAGCTCTTCCATCGCCGCGATGCCCTCGCCGGAGCTTCGGCCCGGAGCAGCGGATCCGTCAATCTCGGCGGAGCGAAACAAATTGTGGTGGCTGATAACCTGCGGATTGGCGGTTTGCTCGACGGTCACGAGGTTGTCGAGCGGGATCATCTTGCCGGTGTCCGAGCGCAAATAATATTGGCGGATATCCTTTGGCTGCGCGCGGAAGGGAGTGTCCGCCTGCACGTACACGCGATACGAGCGATTATTAAAGTCGAAGTCGTTCACGTACACCGAGCCCATGTACACCTGCAGCGCGTCAGTGATCTGGCTGAAGGGCACTTGCAGGCTCTTGGCCTTTTCACGGTTGATGCGCACAAGGTATTGCGGGTCGTTGGCGGTGAAGCCGGTGAACAGACCCGTTACATCTTTGCTTCCGTTCCCCTGAGCCACGAGCTTGTTCGCTGTTTCCGAAATGGCTTGCAGCGAGTTGCGTCCAAGGTCCTCCAGCTCAAACTGGAATCCCCCGAACTGCCCCAGGCCCTGCACTGCCGGCGGATTGAACGGGACCACCAGCGCGCCCGATATGGCCGAAAGAGTCCCGCGCAATCGCTGAATGACGGTGGCCGCGGAATGAGCGTCCTCCTTGCGTTCTTCGAATGGGCGCAGTTTCGCGTAAAGCACGGCTTGATTCGATGCTGATCCCGCGACGCCAAACCCCACGATGGTGAATACGCCGTCAATTTCCGGATCACGCGCGATTACTTCTTCTGCTTTCCCGCAGATATCGCGCGTGTAGGTGAGCGAAGCGCCTTGCGGAGCCTGCACGATAAACATCAGGTAGCCCTGGTCATCCTCGGGGATGAAGGCGCGTGGGACATGCTGGTAGAGCCAGTATGTACATCCAAGAACGGCAAAGAAAACCACCAAGGTCGCAAGACGCCAGTCCAGTGCCCGCCGCACCGTGCTTCGGTAGAAGCTTGCTCCGGCGTCAAAAACGGTGTTAAACAGTTTGAAGAATCGTCCTTTTGCGCGCTCCCGGTGATGCCCCAGGAAGATGGCCGAAAGGGCCGGAGTCAGCGTCAGCGCGTTGAAGGCGGAGATCGACACCGAAAATGCGATCGTCAGCGCGAACTGCCGGAAGAGAATACCGGTCGTTCCGGGGAACAGCGCGACTGGCACGAAGACCGCCACAAGGACGAGCGACGTCGCAACCACCGCCCCGGCCACTTCCTTCATGGCCACCGATGCCGCATTGTGCGGCTCCGTGATGCCCTCGACGATGTGACGCTCCACGTTTTCAATCACCACGATGGCGTCATCCACAACCAGACCGGTCGCCAGCGTTATTCCGAACATCGTCAGCGTGTTGATCGAAAAGCCCAGCAGCTTCACGAAGACGAATGTGCCTATCAGCGAGACGGGGATGGTGATCGCGGGGATGAATGTGCTCCGCCACTCCTGCAGGAAAAGATAGATTACGATAATGACGAGAACAATCGCCTGGAGCAGCGTCACCAGCACGTCCCGAATGGATTCCCCGATGACGGTCGTCGTATCGAAGGCCACGGCTGCCTTGAGTCCGGGAGGAAAATTCTTGGCGAGCCGCTCGAGCTCCGCCTTCGCGGCCTTGTCCACGTCGAGCGCGTTGGCCCCTGGGAGTTGCGTGACCGCCAGTCCCACTGCGTCATGGCCGTTGAATCGCAGGATGGTCCCGTAGCTCTCGGCGCCCAGCTCCGCGTGGCCCACATCTTTCACGCGCACCAGCGTGCCGTCGCTTCCCGTTTTCAAAATAACGTTGTCGAATTCAAAGGCCTCGCTCAGCCGGCCGATCGCCCGCACGCTGATCTGATAAGACTGTCCTTCCGGCGACGGCGGCTGCCCGATTTGGCCCGCGGCGACCTGCACGTTTTGCTCCTGCAGGGCGCTCAGCACATTCGTCGCCGTCAATCCGCGCTGCGCCATCTTCGCGGGATCGAGCCAAAGGCGCATGGCATATTTGCGTTCGCCGAAAACAATCGCGTCGCCGACCCCTTTCACCCGCTTCAGCGCGTCCTTGACGTACACATCGAGATAATTGCTGAGGAACAGGCTGTCGTATTGCCCCCCATCAGCGTAAACCCCGGCGCCAAACACAAATCCGCCAATCTGCTTGGTGATGATGATGCCCGTATTCTTGACTTCGTTAGGCAGCCGGCCCAGTGCCTGGTTCACGCGGTTCTGCACGTCCACCGACGCCAGGTCGACACTTCGCGTCACGTCAAACACTACGGTGATCTGGCTCGTGCCGTCGTTTCCGCTCGTCGAGGTCATGTATTTCATGCCCTCGACGCCATTGATGGCTTGTTCCAGCGGAATCGTGACCGCGGACTCCACCGTCTGCGCGTTCGCGCCGATGTAACCGCTGCTGACGATGACCTGCGGCGGCGCCAGATCCGGGAATTCCGCGATCGGCAGCGTGGGAATGGAAATCGCGCCCGCAAGAATGATGAATAGAGCGCAGACCGTGGCGAAAACCGGGCGCCGGATGAAGAAATCAACGAACAAGGCCGGGTTCCGCCTTTGCTTGGATTGGAGTGGCGCCGCTCATTTTCTCTGCCGCGCCTACTTTGCGGGGGCCTTCTTGCCGTCGTCCTGAATCTGCTCGGCGACCGCCGCGCCGTCCTGCAAGAATTGCGTCCCGGAGACAATGACGTGATCTCCGGGCTTGATGCCATCCAGCACGGCAAAGTCGTTGCCGACCGTATCGCCCAGCTTCAAGGGCCGTTGCCGCGCCAAGGTTCCTTTGCCTTCGTTCACGGACACGAATGCGAAGAACTGGCCGTTGATGCGCTGCACCGCAAGCACCGGGATAACCGGGCCTTCGTGAGTGCCCCAGGTAATTTGCGCGCGCACCTCCTGCGCGACGCGAAGCTTTCCTTGCGGATTCTCCACCGTAGCCTTGGCAAGAACGCTCTGCGTGTCGCTGTCCACCTGCGGCGACACAAAGGTGACGCGAGTCTCACTCAGGGAATTCCCGGCGGCGTCCAGCAGCCGCACTGGCAATCCGACTTTCAAATTATGGGCGCGTTCGGCAGGAACGTAAATGTACGCTTCGAGCGCCCCGCGTTCGTCGATGGTGGTCAGCAACGTGGTGACCGCCACGCGGTCGCCCATACGCACGGGAATGTCCCCCACGATCCCGTCCATCGGCGACGTGACGCTATAGTAGTGGAGCTGCACCTTTTGCTGCCTTACCTGTTCGTCCAGCGCCTTCAACTGCGCGACGGCCGCGTCATAAGCCGTTTGCGCATTGTCGTATTCCTGTTTGCTGATCACTCCGGCGTCCAATAGCTTCTGGGCGCGCTCCAGTGAAACCTTTGCGTATCGCAGGTTCGCTTCCTGCGCGGCCCGCGAGGCTTCCTGGCTGTTGACGGTGGCTTCCTGCTTCAGCGGGTCGATTTGCAGGAGCGGAGTCCCCGCTTTCACGTGCTCGCCGGACTTCACGAAAATCCGGGTGATTTGTCCTTCCACTTGCGGATTGATGGTGGCGGAGTGCCGCGATTTCAGGATGGATAGATACTCCGTCGTGTCGGGAATCTTGACCGATGGCGCAATCCGCACCTGGACCGGCAGGGCTGGTGCGCCAGCGCCCGGTGGATTGTCGGCAGCGCTCTTCTGGCAGCCAACCGCCAAAGCACCGGCTGTCAGCGCCAGCAGCACGGCGCTTGCCCGCCGTTCCGAGGCATGTTTCTTGGTTCGAACGCTACCCGATTCCATTGCGGAAATCCCCGTGCAGAAATTCTACGACACTCTTGCGTTGGAACATAGTGCCGCGAGGCTCCGACTCTCTATCGGACGCCGGGGAATGGAATTGGTTACCTGAAGTGGCTCCCGCCTGCTAGCGCCGTTCCAACTCAATGAAGCAAACGTGAGAAACTCTGTCTCTGCCTGTTCCTCGGACGCGACGTTGCACGGAGCTTGGTCGCAATAAGTTTGAACGGCGCTAGTAAAAATCGCGCGAATCGATTCTCTTGCCGGAGAGCCCAAGCTGGAGAACGTCCATCCGGTCTGGCCGGTCAAAAACTTTGCCGGGGAAGAACATCTTCGTGATTACTCGCACGCCGCCGAAGGCTACGCCCAGCACGACCGCCACGATCATGAACAGAAACGTAAAGATGAAAATCTTTCCGAGGATGGTCGCCCACGGCGGATCGGTAATCGTGTGGGTCGGCTCGTTCCAAGTAACTTGCGTCTCATAATTCACCGCGCTGCGCAGCGCATCGCCATACGCCGCAGACGACGGCTTTAGGATCAGAGACAGCAGGGAAGCTTTGCGCTCGATGGTTGTGCCGGCCTGCTTCGCTGCGGGCGAGAGTGCCTGTTCCAGATGGCGCAGGTGCTGCTCCGCCAGTTGCGGCGTCGGATATTCGATCAACAGCACCACCGCCTCATCTTTTCCGGCCCGGTATTGCGCGAACATCGCCTCCGCGCCCGAACCGAAGCCCGCTTCGCTTGCCAGGTTCGCGAATTCAGAGCGCCCCAGCGACACGAACGCATTCCGGAACGCCGCGGCTCCCAGCGCATACCTCTGGGTTCCGTCCGTGAAGCCCTGCGGCAAATAAGAACGAATCGGTGGCAACGGTGTCTGTTCCGAACGAGCCCGAAGGCTTTTCATCAATTCCCGAAGCTCTTCCGTCGAGGGATTTTGCACCGGCCAGACTCTGACTACAAGATTGCCGGTCAGCGCCACGAGCGTGCTCCCGCCCACAGCCGTGTTATTTCCCACCGTGGAAGGCAACATACTTGGGTCCAATACGGATGTGTAGATTTCGTACGCGCTGCTCGGATCGCGGAATTGATAGACTACAGTGGTCAGCGTGCGTCCGCCGTCCGAATACGTCCGCGCGAGCGAATTCACGAACCCTGTTTCAAGCAATTCCTCTTGTGTGTTCTCCGGCTTGATGCTGCTGCTTGGCGAAACAGCGGACCACTTGCCGAAATGATCGGGCAGGGCCCGCCGCTGAGCAGACGAATACGCCGCGGCGGCCAGCGCCAGCACGATAGACGCAACGATGCGGAGTTTCCCCATCCCTACTCTGCTATTAGACACCACTAGGTTAGTTCTGGTTGCGAGATTGTTCAACCGCCGTCTCGCTCGGGCGCCGCACGCCTGGTTTCACGGGCAGATTGACGGTCACGCTGTTCATGCTCTGCAGGTAGCTGACGACACCCTGATACAAGCCCTCGGCTACTTTCTGCCTCTGCTCGGGCTTCTTCAACAACTGCTCGTCCGCCGGATTGCTCAGGAAGGAAATCTCCGTCAGGATCGAAGGCATGTCCGCGCCGATGAGCACAACGAACGGCGCTTTCCGCACGCCGCGGTTCCTCACGGTCCTGCTGGACTTCTGAATCCGCTTCGACAGGGAGTCCTGAATATCCTCGGCAAGCTCTTTCGATTCGTCGATCTTTTCCGTTCGCGCGATTCTCTTCACCAGATCCTGCAAGTCGTGGACGCCTTCCTGCGCCGTGGCGTTTTCGCGTGCCGCCACTTCCATCGCCTCTGCCGAGCCCTTCAGATTCAAGTAATACGTCTCGATGCCCCGCGCGGCGTGGTCCCTGCTCGAATTCGCGTGAATCGAAATAAACAAATCGGCCTTGGCCTGGTTCGCGATGCTCGTCCGTTCCTCCAGCGGAACGAAGCTGTCGTCCGAACGCGTATACACCACATTTGCGCCGGGCAGCCGTTGCTCGATGATCTTGCCGAGCCGCAGCGCCACATCCAGGCACAAATCTTTCTCCATCAAGCCGGTTGCCCCAATCGTTCCCGTATCGTGTCCGCCATGGCCCGGGTCGATGACAATCCTCCCGATCTTCAGTCCCAGCGTCCGCGTCAGCGTGGCCTGGCCGTCGCGCGTCGGCTGCGGCGCGCTCGTCGGCTGAATCAATTCGGGCTTGGCGCTCGCCGAAGCCGTCTTCACCGATTTCGGGTTTCCTTTTTTCGCGCCCGGCAGGGAATTGCGCGCAGCCGCGGACGGATTGCCGCCCGCGCCTGCACCGTTCATCGTGGCGGTGATGGCTCCCTTTCCATTCGACGCCGGCTGATCGGAGGACGAAGACGATTCCA
>WNGD01005337.1_pt1 | contig 12472 bp, 16 predicted proteins | sample 5400671 | NCBI WGS metagenome assembly WNGD01 (sample SAMN13153369, study PRJNA577476) | soil metagenome | isolation source: 40 cm soil or saprolite under grassland replicate 2 | place: USA:California | collected 2016-06-15
CAGTTGAGATCAGATCGACTGAGTTCGGGCCGACTGGTGCGCCTGGCAAGAATCGAACTTGCTGCCTCTTGCTCCGCAGGCAAGCGCTCTATCCGGTGAGCTACAGGCGCATGGCGGGTGATTCAGTTTAGGCGAGGGTCAATCGCGGCCGTCGCTGCCTTGAACGTGCTCAGGTCGAGGTTGGTGACCACCACCAGCGCCACGAACACCGAGCGGCGCCAGCAGGCCAATCGTACCGAGGGTCGGTCGTAGGTAAACGAGCTGAGCCCGAGCCCGGTGCTCGTGCCGCGCACCAAGCCTGGCAGCAGCTCGCCCGCAGGAGGTGGCGCGAATCCGAAGACGCCGGCCGACCAGGCGCGATCCGCCGCGCCTTCGCTCTCGAACCGAGCGACGAAGCTCGACATGGCTTTGACGTTGATCGCTGCCCCGAGCTCGGCTTTGCACGCCGACGGACTGGCGACAAAGGTGGAGATTGCGCCCGCGGCGGCGCCTTGCGTCCGCAGCTTCAGCCACTGGTCGGTCAGCCGACTGGCGAGCGTGGCGTCGGAGTTTCCGAGCACGGAGAGGTAGACATCGATCGGCCCTGACCCGACGCACACGTTCAGACCGCTTGGCACGTCGCCTGACTGCAGGATCGCGGCGGTCGGCTCAGCGTGCGGAGATGGACTCGGGACCGGGCTGAATGCCGGATGCGTGTTGTTCTGACAAGCCGCAAGCGCGAGCGCCGTCAGCAGCAGCGACGCGAATCGGCCCACGGGGGCCGGAGTTTAGACTGACCAGGTACTCCCGCGCCTGTAGCTCACCGGACAGAGCGTTCGGCTCCGGACCGAAAGGCAGCAGGTTCGATTCCTGCCAGGCGCACTTGTATTCGAAATCGGCCCCGCGCGAGACAGAACGCGAACCTTTTCACGATCGTTAACCGCGTCAGGTACCCGAGCTCCGCGCACCGCCCGGGGATTGGGCCGGCCGGGAATAATCTGGTCCGTGACTGGCGCCTTGCCGCAACGGCCGAGTTGCCCCACGTGCGGCGAGTCCGGACGTCCCGTCGTTCGGGCCGATCGACTCCAGCAGCCCGAGAGGCCGAGCACTAAGCACATTTACTCGGGGACGATCGGAGAAGAGCTTTAGGCCGACGAGATCGCGTCGGGTGAGGCCGTGGTCGCAGAGGAGCCCGGTCCTCCGGGTGTCAACTGGGATCAACTCTGTCGGTCTTGCGGGCACGGAGTCCTCGGTGAGCCGTCGAGGAGTCGCCAATCGGCGTTATACACGGCAGTATTATCCGGCGCTGTATAACGCAGTCGGATTAGGAGTCATCCGTCGTTGCGTGGTTCTATGGACGGTGAAGGTCCCCCTCGGGCCCAAGGTCTTCGGCCAACTCCCCGACGATTAGATTCGGAGCCCGGAAAAACCACCACGGCGCATCCGGGCCCCCATGAATCTGCCGCGCCACCGGGTGCGTCACGGCCTTGTAGCGCAGGTCCCCCTCTTCGATTTCCCGCTCAACCCGCGAGCGCACTTCGCCGGTTGGGATGACGGCGAGGACCTCGACCAACAAGTTTCGAACGCACAGGTCGTTCGTGTAGTCGTACACCGTCAACCGATACCCGCTCTCGATCTCGTCCGCCAGCTCACGCCAGGCAGCGAGCATCCCGTTCAGCGTCCAGAAGCGTCCCGGGGCATGCTTGGCCCGCTGTCGAAGCGCGTCGATCTTCGCCTCGGCGACTGCCAAATCGTCCCGCGCGTCGCTGTGATCCGTCACGCCGGTCGACCCTCGTCCCCGGGTTCATCCGTGAAACGACCCTTGCCGCACCGAACCCCCTCGCAGAGAACGTCGATGACTTCGTCATAGAAAAGCAGCTGAATGTGGCGGCAGTTGGCCAGGTGCGTTTGGCCGAAGGATTCGAGCCAGGCGCTCCTGCCCAGGTCGAACATCGCTGCGGGTCCAAGCTCGTTATAGCGGTCACCCAGCTGGTCGGATCCGATCACCTCCTCAGGGGTTATCAAAACGGCTTGGGGGCGCTCCAAGATCACGTGGCGGAGATCAGAGTCGATATCCGTCCAGTCTGGATTGAGGTATTCGATCGCCCTGATGGACGTGCCGGTTGCATTCCATATCACCCGGTGCGTCTCGGGCCCTCGACCATCGCTCCAGAAGTCCTCGACATGGAGGGGTCCTCCCGTACTTGGCGTAGAGGTTCCCGCCACGATGTACAACGGTAGCCTCGAACGCGGTTTGACGGGATTAGCCGCTGTCCAGGGTTCTGGTGGAGCTGGACCTACCCGCCGCGGCCGCCCCTGCAGATCGATAGCCTTCGCGACGGACCTTGGCGTGCCGGCCGGCAAGAGCGATCGGGCCGCTGTTAAGGAAGGTCAAAAGGTTCTTGTTGTAGAAAGCTGGGCGCACTCTCGTACGAAGTTGTGAATCGATCCGCCGCATACTTCTGGGCCGCTGCGGCCCCCGCTCGTGTGGCTCTTTGCTCTGGCCCCCGTCGTTTGCAGCCATCTCGCCGGATCGCGTCATACGCGCTAGGCTGAGCCGGTGCAGGACACTCGGCAAGACGCCAGGCGCGAGGCCATCTACCGACTGTGGACGGAGCGCGGTGGGCAAGTTCGCCTGCAGCCGACCGAGCGTCGGATCCGGGCCGTGCTGAGCGGGACCACCGTGGCTGACAGCAAATGTGCTCACTTGCTGTATCTGCCGCCGCCGCACAATGCCTACGCTTTTCCACGAGAGGACATACGTTGGGATCTGATCCGCGAATCTGACGGGACAGATTCGGTTCCCGGCCTGGGCGTAGTCAAGCTCTGGTCGGTGGAGGCAGGAGCCAAAACTGCCGAGAATGCCGCGTGGACTGTACCGCAGCCCCCTGGCAGCCTGGATGCACTGGCCGGGCTTGTGATGTTTCGGTGGAACCTCATGGACGCCTGGTACGAAGAGGACGACGAGGTGTTCGTCCATCCCCGCGATCCCGGCCATCGCGTCGACGTCCTCAATTCCTCTCGGCACGTCAAAGTGATGGTCGGTGGCGAGCTTGTCGCCGAGACAGGGAGGCCCCGACTGCTGTTCGAGACAGGCCTTCCGGTTCGGTACTACATCCAGCGGCTTGACGTGAGGATGGACCTGCTCGAGGCAACCGATACCGTCACTCGCTGCCCCTACAAAGGCGTCGCTTCCTACTGGTCGGTCCGCGCCGGCGGCACGATCCATAAGGATCTCGCCTGGTCGTACAAGGCTCCAATCCCTGAGTGCCCGAAGATCGAGAATCTCATCGCCTTCTTCAACGAGCGGGTTGAGCTCGAGGTTGACGGCGACCTCCTGGAGCGGCCTCGGACCCCATGGTCGGTGGACCGGCAAGGCTAGAGGTCGTGTGTTCAGCGGCGCTGGACCGGTTCATACTTTTGGCGCCCGATGTCTGGCCGACCCATCGCTACACGGTATGGGGCCGTAGGAGTTTGGCATTGGCTCACGGCCGTTTTTTTGCAGGGACCTACCTGTGTCATTTGCGGCCGCGGACACCCATCGACCGGCTGGCTGGTTGATCCCCTAGGCAGGATCTCCGGCCGCTGTCCGGGATGTCTCAAGGACCCACAGGCTCAGCACCGGCAACCCCAATCCAGTTCGATCTCTACTGAATCGGCCGTGACGTAACGTATCGGCGAAGACTCGATTCATGCCGTGTACCGGTGATGACTGAACGATGGGCGGGGCCGACCATTGATCCACATAACGAGAAAAAGGAACTCAACAACGAGCGACAACAACCCTAAGGGGACGGCACCCATAGGATCGAGCCAGTCGCTCTCGCGGTAGTAGGGCAGACCGGTCGTTCGCGCCAGGACGTATGCGATGATCGCGACCGCTGACGTCAAAGCCGCGAGCGTCCACGCTGTTTTGTTCCCTGCTCCTATTCCGACCGCAAGCGGCACGACCGCCAATGCCAAGAGCAAGACAAGACGCCTACGTACGGGGCCACTTTGAAGTGGTCCGGAAACGCGATTACGTGAATGGCGGCGTTGCTGAGCAGAAGCGCACTCGCGGCGAACGCCTGGCCGTGGCCTCGCCTCACGTGCATCGGCAAGTCGCCCCAGCGACGAAATGCATCTAGTCAGGGTTACGGTTGCGGGTTACGTCGCCTGTGGGAGCCTTAAGGTAAGAGCAGAAGTAGCTCCGCGGGGAGGGACGTAACCATGCAGACGACAACCAATGTGGCCGACGTCAACGGGATTCAGCTTGGCTACCAGGTCTTTGGCAAAGGCAAGCCTGTGATGCTCCTCCACGGAGGCTTTGGATCGCTAGAGATGTTCGGGCCGAACGTCGAGCTCCTGGCCAAGGACCACCAGGTCATCGGGGTCGACCTCCAGTCCCACGGACGGTCCCCCGCCGCGAAAAGGCCGATGCGCTTCGAGTCGATGGCGGACGACATCGCGGAGTTGATTCGCCAACTCGGGTTCGAGCGCGCGGCGATCATTGGCTTCTCGCTCGGCGGCGGGGTTGCCCTGAGAACCGGGATCCAGCACCCAGACGTCGTCGAGCGCCTGGTCCTGGTCTCGACCGTCTTCAAGAACACCGGCTGGCATCCGGAGATGACGGCGGCCATGAAGTCGATGGGACCCGAAGTCGCCGAACCCATGAAGCAAAGCCCGATGTACGCGGCCTACCAGCAGGTGGCGCCAAAGGTCGAGGACTGGCCGGTCCTCGTGGACCAGCTCACCTCACTCCTCAAGCTCGACTACGACTGGTCAGCGGACGTGCCCAGGCTCTCGATGCCCGTGATGCTCGTCATCGGCGACGCGGACGGGTTGCCGCCCTCGCACACGGTCGAGTTCTTCAAGCTTCTTGGCGGCGGCCTCCGCGACGCCGGATGGGACCGCTCGGGCATGACCCACCACCGCCTCGCGATTCTTCCCGGCGCGACGCATTACGACATCAACGTCTCGCCGGCGCTGGCGGCGGCGGTGATCCCGTTCCTCGATGGCCAGTGACACGCAACATAGACAGGCCATAGTCGACGAGCTCGTGGGCAATGCCCACGGCAATCTGGCCCGGGTCAAGGAGCTGGTCGTCCAGCACCCGGAGCTGCTGAACGCGAAAGCGACCTGGGACGAGACCCCAATCCAGGCCGCGACCCAGATGGGCAACAGACCGATCATCGATTTCCTGCTGGGTCACGGAGCGCCCCTCGACTTTTTCACGGCGCTGGTCCTCGGCCGGCTCGACAAGATCGATGGAGAGCTGAAAGCCGAGCCGGGGCTCGCCGCGGTGCACGGAATCCACGACCTCCCGGCGCTCTACTTCGCCGCCATCGGCGGCAACATCGCAGCTGCCGAGCGCCTGATTGCCGCCGGCGCGGATGTGAACGCCAGGGCGCAGGCCGCCGCGCCCATCCACGGCGCAGTGATGGGCGGACACGCCGACATGGTGAACCTACTCTTGAGTCACGGCGCCGACATAGCGGCGCTTGACTACGGCGGCCGTGACGCGCTCACGCTTGCGCGCGAGCTCAACCGCACCGAGATCGCCGAGCTGCTTAGCTGACCTCGGGCACGTCCAGGCTGTCGAACGTTTCTTTGTTCACGAACTTGAAGAGCTGCAGAGGCTTGGCGCCGCCCTCGTGCACCTCGGCGATCACGGCGTAACGCTCCTGGCGCTTGCCGCCGCTGGTGGTGCGCACGCTGCGGCGCTTCTTCAGCTCGTTGTCTGGGATCTGGACTTTCCTCTTCGTCTTGAGGTTGAAAAACTCCACTGCAGCCTCCTTGCGTTGAACTGGCGCCGACCACAATAACGTTTCCCCCGGGGGGCGCGTCGGCGCCGCCGGGCGTCTGGTAGCTTGAGTTGGTGATCCCGAAGGCTGAGTTCGGCCGCACTGGGCACAGGAGCACGAGGGTCATCTTCGGTGCGGCAGCCCTCGCGCACGTCTCCCAGAAGGCCGCCGACGAGACGCTCGAAGTCCTTTTGCGTCATGGCGTCAACCACATCGACACGGCGGCTTCATATGGAGACTCAGAGCTGCGCGTGGCCCCATGGTTGAAGCGGGAGCCGGGCCATTTCTTCATCGCGACGAAGACCGGACGGCGCGACGAGAAGGGGGCTCGTGAAGAGCTCGAGCGCTCGCTCGACCGCCTTGGCGTCGACCACGTCGACCTGTGGCAGCTCCACTCGCTGGCCGATCCGATCGAATGGGATCAAGCCCTCAGCGCCGGAGGCGCACTTGACGCGGCGCTCGCTGCCCGGGCCGAAGGGCTCGTCAGATGGATCGGCGTCACCGGCCACGGCGCGCAGATCGCGGCCACCCACCGGCGCAGCCTTGACCGGTTCGACTTCGACACGGTGCTGCTGCCCTACAACTACATCACGATGCAGAGTCCGTACTACCGCGACAACTTCGAGGCGCTGCTCGAGACCTGTCGTACGCGGAAGGTCGCGGTGCAGACGATCAAATCAATCGCCCTGCGGCCATGGATGGAGCGCGAGCACAACCGGACGACCTGGTACCAGCCGCTCGAGGACCCCGGTGACATCGACCTGGCGGTCTGGTGGGCGATGGGCCGCCACGACGTGTTCGTGAACGGCGTCGGCGACGTCGACCTGCTGCCCCTCGTTCTCGATGCCGCAAGGAGGTTTCACGAGCCGCCGGACGACGGGGCGATGCAGGCGCTGATCGCCCGATCGCACTCGGTCCCGCTCTTCGTCTAGTCCCGCTCTCGCACCGTGTAGCCCCGCGCCGGATTCCAGGACTCGATGACCAGGCCGTTGCGTGCGTCGTTGAGCCTCGTGATGACGACCTCCTGGATGTCGATCTGGAACGCATGACCGTCGCCGCTTGAAGCCAGCTCTACGGCCCTCCCCGCGACCTTCGCCTCGCCGCGCCACGAACCGCTCTTCGCGGGGTCGTGCGTGGGACCGTGAATCGCCACCCGTGGATCCTTCCGCAAATCCGCCGCCTTGACGGCTCGGGGCATGGAACCGATCTGCAGTTGATCCGTTGAAAACTGAACCTCTGTGCCGCTGATGCGCGGCGAGCCGTCCCGCCGCAGCGTCGCCATCGTCAGGTGCTTGCGCGACGTCATGAGCTTCTTCACCCGAGCCGCGAATTTCGGCTCCGCGGCCTCGAACTCTCCCCAGGTCGCCACACGAACAAATTACCCGTACGCTGAAGTCGCCAATGGCAGAGCCCCGTGGGACGGCTGCGAGCCCTCAGAACGCTTTCGCGGCCGGCCTGTTCGAGGGCTTGGCCCCGCGCTACGACCGGCTGGCCCAGGTGCTGTCGCTCGGCCAGCACGGCCGCTGGCGTCGCGAGCTGGTCCGTCACATCGCTCGCTTTCGGCCGCGGCGAATCCTCGATGTGGCGACGGGCACCGCAGGCGTCGCGATGGCGCTCGCCGTAGCGACCGATGCCGACATCGTTGGCGTCGACCTCAGCGAGCCGATGCTCGAGGTCGGCCGCGAGCGGATCTACAAGGCGGGCCTCGATCGGCGCATCAAGCTTCAGCACGCGCGGGCCGAGGAGCTGCCCTTCGAGCCCGGGTCCTTTGACGCCGTGAGCTTCACCTACCTGCTTCGCTACGTTCCCGATCCGGCCGCAACGCTCGCGGAGATGGCACGGGTGCTGCGGCCGTCGGGCGGCATGGTGGGTCTGGATTTCTACATCCCGCCAAACCCTGTCTGGCGCGCAAGCTGGCGTCTGTACACGCGGATCCTCATGCCTTCCGCGGGATACGCGCTGGGTGGAAAGCGCTGGTGGGCCGCCGGCCGTTTTCTCGGCCCGAACATTGCGGACTTCTATCGCCGCTGGCCCACCTATCGACTCTTCGAGGCCTGGCGTGAGGCCGGATTCGTCGACGTCGAGGACCGTGTGATGAGCCTCGGCGGCGGCATCGTGATGTGGGGCCGCAAGCATCATGTCTGAGCCTGGGCTTGCGCCCGCCTATTACGCAGCCCCCGCACGCGGGTGGCGCCGCGACGTGTGGGCCGTGCTGCATCCCCCGTACACCGCCTGGCATCTCTCGTACGTGCTGATCGGGGCGAGCCTGGCGCCGGCGCTGAACCTCACCCGCCTCGCCGCCAGCCTGCTCGCGTTCTTGCTGGCGGTCGGGATCTCAGCCCACGCGCTGGACGAGCTGCGGGGCCGTCCGCTGCACACCGAGATCCCGTCCGGCATCCTCTGGACAGCGGCCATCGCCGGCCTCGCGGGCGCGGTCGCCCTTGGGCTCGCCGGCGTCTGGGTTGTCGGAAGTGGCTTGCTGCCTTTCATCGCCGCCGGAGTCCTCTTCGTTTTCGCGTACAACCTGGAGCTGCTCGGTGGCCGGATGCACGGGGACTTCTGGTTCGCGCTGTCGTGGGGCGCCTTTCCGGTTCTCACGGCTTACTTCGCGCAGACCGGCCGCGTCTCATTGGGAGCGATCGCCGCGGCCGGCGCTGCCTATGCGCTGTCCTTCGGCCAGCGCGTCCTGAGCACGCCTGCGCGCATGTTGCGCCGAAAGACAAGGTCAGTGACCGGCACGCTTACGCTCAGCGACGGCACCCAGACTCAGCTCGACGAGCCGGCGCTGCTCCACCCGCTCGAGCATGCCCTGCAGGCGTTCTCGTGGGGCGTCGTGCTGCTCGGGCTCGGCCTCGTCGCAGCGAAAATCTTCTAGACCGGAACGACTCCGTGCTTGCGGTCCGTGCGTGGTTGCACGCGCGTCGCATAGGAGCGGTAGCGCGCGATCAGGGTCTCCCGAAGGTTCTCCGGTTCGACGATGTCGTCGACGATCAGGTTGGAGGCCAGCTTGTACAGGTCGACGTCGTCGCGGTACTCGTCCTCCAGCTCCTTGCGGCGCGCGTCGCGCTCTGCCTCCGGCAGGCCGGCGAGCTTGTTGTAGAAGACCGCGTTGATCGCCGGCTCCGGACCCATGACCGCGATCTGCGCCGAGGGCAGCGCGATGACCGCGTCGGAGTCGAACGCCGGACCGGCCATCGCGTACAGGCCGGCGCCGTATGCCTTGCGCACGATGACTGAAATCTTGGGCACGGTCGCCTCGGAAACGGCGCTCAGCATCTTCGCTCCGTGCCGGATGATGCCTCGCTTCTCGACGTCGGTGCCGATCATGAAGCCGGGAACGTCGGCCAGGAACAGCAGCGGGATCTCGAACGCGTCGCACAGCCATATGAATCGCGCGGCTTTGTCCGCGGAATCGTTGAACAGCACGCCGCCTTTCTGCATCGGTTGGTTGGCGACGACTCCGACGGGATGGCCGTCGAGTCGCGCGAAGCCGGTGAGGATCTCTTTGGCGAAGAGTTTCTTGATCTCGAGCCAGCTGCCTTCGTCGACGATCGCGTCGACGAGCTTGCGCATGTCGTAGCCGCGGTTCGGTTCGGCGGGGATCAGCTCGCTGATCGGCTTTGGACCGACACGCGCCGGTCTCGGATCGCATCGCTCGGGTCTTTCGCCGGACCGCTGCGGCATATACCTGAAGTAGGCCCTGGCGAAGTCGATCGCCTCGCGGTCGTCCGCCACCAGCGCGTCACCGCACCCGCTCTCCGTGCAGTGCATTCGCGCACCGCCGAGTTCTTCGAGCGTGACCTTTTCGCCGACGACAACCTCGACCATCCGCGGCGAGCCGAGGTACATCGACGCGTTGCCCTCCACCATCACCACGACGTCGCAGAACGCGGGGATGTAAGCGCCACCGGCCGCCGAAGGACCGAGCAGCAGGCAGATCTGCGGGACGACGCCTGAAAGCTGGACTTCATTGAAGAAGATCCGCCCGGCGTGGCGGCGCCCGGGAAACATCTCGATCTGGTCGGTGATGCGGGCGCCGGCCGAGTCGACGAGGTAGAAGAGCGGCACCCGAATCCGCGCGGCGGTCTCCTGGATGCGGACGATCTTCTCGACGGTCCGTGCGCCCCAGCTTCCGGCCTTCACGGTGGGGTCGTTCGCCATCACCGCGACCTGCCGGCCTTCTATCGTGCCGAGGCCGGTCACGACACCGTCCGCGGGCAGCTCGTCGGCGAGCACGTTGGCAAAAAGACCGTCCTCGACGAACGAGTCCTTGTCGAGCAAGAGGTCGAGCCGTTCGCGCGCGGTCAGCTTGTGCTGCTCTCGCAGCTTGGGCAGATAGCGCGTCCCACCTTTGAGCGCCTTGTCGCGCAGCTCCCTGGAGCGGTCCGTCACTTCCCTTTGAATTCCGGCTCGCGTTTCTCGAAGAACGCCTTGATGCCTTCCCGCGAATCCTCCGTCTGCGAGACCAGAAGGAACTGGCCGTGGAGGTAGTGAAGCGCGGCACGGAAGTCCATGTCCTGATGTCGATAGAAGGAATCGCGGCCCAGCCGCATCGCGACCGGCGACTTGCGGGCAAGCGCGCCGACGATCTCACCAACCGTCGAGTCGAGCTGGTCATGTCGCACGACCCGGTTGACCACTCCGAGCGTCTGAAGCTGCATGGCGGTCCAGCGGTCGCCGAGCATCTCCATCTCGAGGAGCACCTTGCGCGGGATGTTCCGCGACAGGATGGCCTGGATCATCATCGGCCAGATCCCGACATTGATCTCGGGCGTGCCGAAGGTCGCGGTGTCGACGGCGACGAGCAGGTCGCACGAGCAGGCCAGGCCGAGGCCGCCGGCAAGGGCGTGCCCGTTGATCCGGCCGACGATCGGCTTGCCCAGCTCGGCCATCAGAACGAACAGGTCGACGAAAAGGTCGCGGCTCCGGTAGCGCTCGAGGCCGGACATCTCGCCGTCGAAGCTGCTGAGGTCCGCCCCGGCACAGAAGACGCGCCCCGCTCCGGTCAGCACCACGACCCGGGTCTCGGGCTCGTCCTTGCACCACCGGAATGCCGACGCGAGGTCGCGAAGCATCACGGCGGATAGAGGGTTGCGCTGGTCCGGCCGGTCGAGGGTGACGGTCGCGACGTGCCCAGCGGTGGTGAGCAGAACCTGCTCCAGGACCGGAAGCTCCGTCACGTTCCTATTTTCCGTCCCCGCCTGGCGGGGAAGGTACGTCAGGCCACCAAAGCTTGCCTGGCGGGAATCCGTTAGGCGATATGACCGCACTCCTTAACAAAAATACTTTGCTTGCCCCATTTGGGACTTTCAGAATTGCATCGAACCTGCAACCGATCCTGTCACCCAAAGTTAGGCCCGCAATCGCTTAAAGCACACATTCCGCCCGCCCCACAAAGAAATGAAAGTCAAGTCCCGCGACGCCTTCGCGACCTCCGGCGCGGCCGGCCCCGAAGGCTCGATCGATCTCGACAAGCCGATCTTCACGCTCAGCGTGGCCTCGGAGATCCTGGAGGTGCATCCCCGCACTCTGATGATGTACGAGCACTTGAGCATGATTTCGCCCAAGCGCACCGTTACCAATCGAAGGCGCTATTCGCGCCGGGACGTGATGAAGCTCCAGGCCATCCAGACCTTGACCCGCGAGCATCACGTCAATCTCGCTGGCGTTCGCTACATCCTCGCTCTGCTCAAGCGGCTGCAGAACGCAGGAGTAGACCCCCCGGAGACCCTGAAGAACCTGGACGTGACCCAGATCGACGTCTGAGCAAAAACCCGGTTTGAGGGAAAGGCAACTAAGAGGCAAATGTCAAAGAAAAGAAGGCGTCTAGAGATCAAGGTCGACCCAATCCCGGCGATGTACATGGAAGAGACCGCTTCGTGCCCCGTCTGCGGCCGCGACGCCCAGGCGATAGGGCGCCGGCATGTTCAGATCGTGTTTCGCTGCGACGGCTGCAAGGTCGTCTTCAAGCGAAACCGGCACTGGCCTTACATCTACTAGGGCTGCGAGCTCGGCGGCGGTGATGGGCTCGGCTTAGGCGCCGGCGCACGCCTGCGCCGAACCTCAGCGCGAACCAGGCGAAACACTGTGGAGAGAAAGCCACTCCGTGGCGCGCCCAGCAACTCCCACGCGCGGCCGAGGCCGATCGCGTACAGGCCCAAAAGCAGCTCGAGCAGGCCCGTGAGGACGCCTGTGTTGTTCGGTGAGCTCCAGAGCCGGATGCCGAGCGTCAGCTCAAATCCGTAGACCAGCGCGCTGGCGAGGAACAGCACAAGCCCCCTGGACACGATGCCCTGGGCGCGCCAGTGCTTGATCAGGCCCAGCAGGGCGAGGGTCTGCAACGAAGCGGGGATCGCGACGACCGTGACCACGATCCCGATCTGTATGGAAGGAACCAGACCCTCCATCGAGATGAAAAACACGTTGGCAAGAGCAGTGAACGCGCTCAGAGCCTGTGCCTGACGCACGGCTTCGGCCTCGTCTCCGAAGACACGTTCCGGTGCGATCGAGACCGCGACGAACAGCAATCCGATCAGGGCCGCGCTCGCCCCCGAGCTGGCAAGGAAAAATGTTTCGAACTCAGGCGGCAGCATGCAGCGCAAGTTTGATGCCTTCGCGCTCGTAGTCTTTATTGGGCGATGAGGCGCACAGGGCGTACGGCCCTCTACGGAGCCTTGCTCGGCCTTGCCACCGTCGCGGTGGCCGAGGCG
>WNGD01005338.1_pt1 | contig 12471 bp, 14 predicted proteins | sample 5400671 | NCBI WGS metagenome assembly WNGD01 (sample SAMN13153369, study PRJNA577476) | soil metagenome | isolation source: 40 cm soil or saprolite under grassland replicate 2 | place: USA:California | collected 2016-06-15
GACGTGCGCTATCTGTGGATGCGCCAGAAGCAGATCATCGGCTCGCACTTCGCCAACGCCTACGAGTGCACGCGGGCGAACCGGCTGATGGCGGAGGGCAAGGTCCGCCCGGTCCTCTGGAAGACGATGGGCTTCGAGGGCGTCCCCGAGGCGCACCAACTGCTGCACGAAAACAAGCACCTCGGCAAGATCTCGATCCTGGTCGGCGCCGGGGCCGAGGACGAGGGCAAGAGCGAGGACGGCCCGGGAGCGATCCGGGCCGAGGTGGGAGCGTAGACATGAGCGAGGTCTGCACGATCGATTGGCACGTCGCCCCCTTCAGGGCGGACCGATGGCTCGAGCGCTGGGAGCCAGCCGCCGCCAAGATGCCGGCCTTCGGCGCGAGGAGCTGGTCGCTGACCCGCTCGGTGGACGACCCCCTGCACTTCCTCCAGTCGTCGGTCTGGGAGAGCCGCGCCGACTTCGAGCGCTACTGGTTCTCCGAGGAGATCGAGGCGGCTCGCGCCAGCGTCATCGACCTCCACGACCTGCCGGTCCTTCCGGCCTGGCACACGCTTCTGGCCAGCGCGTAAGCCGCCCCCGCAGCCGGGCTATGCCCGGCTCACCGGTCGGCGCTGACGCGCCTCCCTGAAGCGAAGGCCCATCCATATCTGATTCTTTGGGCCTTCGCGGGAGCAGAGGAGGCGGCGCTATGTTCAAGCGCGCTCGAGCGGCGCCATCGTCAGCCCCGCCGCGTCGAGCCGCTCCCAGTAGTGCTCGGCCGGCTCGCGCGGCCCCACCCAGACGATCGCCTGGCCGCTGTTGTGGATGCCCTCGGCCAGTTGATGGCCCTGATCGAGGGTGACGCCGGGCAGGATGCGCGCCAGCGTCTCAGCGACGTGGTCGAAGGTGTTGTGGTCGTCGTTGCAGACGATCACGCGCCAGTCGCCGCCCAGGCCCGAGCCCGGTCCCGCGCCGCGCGGCTTCTCCACCGTGGTCGTCGACACCCTCGCATTATGCGAAAAGAAAGCCAATCGGCGCATGGGGAGACGGATGTCCGATCTAAACCTGATCTAAATACTCAAGTTAGTTATGGTCCAAGGTAGCGCTTGGAGACAGAGACGACCGAGGAGGTCCCGAGGTGAGCGAAGACGGTGAAGCTGCGGCCGATCCGCGCCTGGAGAGGGCGCTTGCCCACCCGCTCAGGGCGAAAGCCCTGCCGCTGTTCGGCGAGCGCCCGATGAGCCCGAACCAGGTCGCCAAGCAGCTCGGCGTGGACGTCGCCAACCTCGCCTACCACGTGAGGATGCTGCGGAAGCTCGGCTGCATCGAGCTGGTCGAGACGAAGCAGCGCCGCGGCGCGGTCGAGCACTTCTACCGGGCGACCGATCCGCCTCCGGAGAAACCCGGCTAGAACGGGCTCGGGACCCGGACCACGACGTTGTCGACGCTGGCCTGAGCGCCTGTTGCGCTGGCGGTCGAGCCGACCGAGACGCCGGAGGCGCGACCGCTGAGGTCCGCGGCCCCGGCATCGGCGGCTTCGGCGACCAGCTTGCCCCCGACGAAGGCGAGCAGGCGGCAATTGCCGTGTTTTTCCCCGCTGGTCGCGTTGATCGCGCTGAGGCGAAGCTGGTTGTCCTGGTTGACGCCCTTGACGCCGCTGACCGACTTCTCGACGTCGAGGTACTTCACGGTCCCGTCGCTGAGGGTCTTGCGGAGCTGGACCTTGCGCTGGACCGGGTAGACGGCAAGCTGGTAGCGGGCGCCGCCGCCGGCCCGCAGCACGAGGCCGAGGAAGACCTTGCGCTGCAATGCCTTCGGCGTACCGCTCAGCAGCCGCTCGGTCGCCGCGATCTCGAGATCGCGGCCGAGGACCGGCGTGCGATAGGAGCACTCGCTGGTCCGCTTGCCGAGCTCGATGCGCAGCGCCCCGCCGGAACCGCCGCGCGTGCAGCTTCGACCCGAGAGCTTGACCAGCTGGCTGCGCTGGGCGGTCGTCTCCATGCTGTTGCGGTAGATGCCGATCATTGCTCCCGCGGCGCCCGCCGCGAGCAGGAGCGCTGCGGCGATCGCGGTGGTCATGGCGCTTGTGACTCGCAATCCCATCCCGCGAGAGCCTAAACACAGGTTCCGGGAAAAGATGCGCGCTGTGACGGATGAACGCCGTCTTTCCCCTTGTGGCAAATATCATTGGCTCGATGGCCAAGCACAGGCTTCCCGAGCGCGACCGTCCCTGGGTGATGCGCACCTACGCGGGGCACTCCGACGCCCGCCGCTCGAACGAGCTCTACAGGCGCAACCTCGCCAAGGGGCAAACCGGGCTCTCCGTCGCCTTCGACCTCCCCACCCAGACCGGGTATGACTCCGACCACGTCCTCGCCCGCGGCGAGGTCGGCAAGGTCGGCGTCTCGATCGCCCACAAGGGCGACATGCACCAGCTCCTGGACGGCATCCCGCTCGACGAGATGAACACCTCGATGACGATCAACGCCACCGCCGCCTGGCTGCTCGGCCTCTACGTCACGGTCGCCGAGGAGAACGGCGTCGAGCGCTCGCAGCTGAAGGGCACAACCCAGAACGACATCATCAAGGAGTACCTCTCGCGCGGCACCTACGCCTTCCCGCCCGAGCCCTCGATGCGGCTGATCGCCGACATGGTCGCCTTCACCGTCAACGAGGCGCCGAGCTGGAACCCGACCAACATCTGTTCCTACCACCTCCAGGAGGCGGGCGCGACGCCGGTGCAGGAGATCGCCTACGCGCTCTGCACCGGGATCGCCGTGCTCGACGAGGTGAAGGCGCGCGGCCAGGTCGCCGCCGCCGATTTCCCAAAGGTCTTCGGCCGCATCTCCTTCTTCGTCAATGCCGGCATCCGCCTGATCGAGGAGATCGCCAAGCTGCGCGCGATGGGCCGGCTCTGGAACGAGATCGGCCGCCAGCGCTACGGCGTCACCGACGAGAAGATGCTGCGCTTCCGCTACGGCGTCCAGGTCAACAGCCTCGGCCTCACCGAGGCCCAGCCGGAGAACAACATCCAGCGCATCGTCCTCGAGGCGCTCGCCGTCACCCTCAGCCGCGACGCCCGCGCCCGCGCGATCCAGCTGCCCGCCTGGAACGAGGCGATGGGGCTGCCCCGCCCCTGGGACCAGCAGTGGAGCCTGCGAATCCAGCAGGTCCTCGCCAGCGAGACCGACCTGCTCGAGTACCCGGACGTCTTCGAGGGCTCGGTGGTGATGGACGGCTTGGTCGAGGAGCTGATCGAGGGCGCGCGCGCCGAGATGGCAGTGGTCGAAGAGCACGGCGGCGCCGTCGAGGCCGTTCCCTATATGAAGGCGCGCCTGGTCGAGTCGCACCGCGAGCGGGTGGCGCGGATCGAGCGCGGCGAGCAGCAGGTGGTCGGCCAGAACGTCTATACGGAGAGCGAGGACTCGCCGCTGACCGCGGGCGCCGACGGCGGCATCCTCACCCCCGACCCGGAGGTCGAGCGCGAGCGGGTCGAGGCCCTGGAGCGCTGGAGGGCCGAGCGCGACGAGGGCGCGGTCCGCGCCTCCCTCGACGAGCTCGCCTCCGCGGCGGCGGACGAGAGCCGGAACATCATGCCGGCGACGATCGCCGCCGCCAAGGCGGGCGCGACCACGGGCGAGTGGGCCGGGGTCCTGCGCGAGGCGTTCGGCGCCTACCGGGCGCCGACCGGAGTCGACGGCGCCGCGCCGCCGGGCGATCGCGACCAGCTCGACGAGATCCGCCGCCGCGTCGACGAGGTCTCCGAGCGGATCGGGCACAGGATCAAGATCCTGATCGGCAAGCCCGGTCTCGACGGTCATTCCAACGGCTCCGAGCAGGTGGCCCTGCGCGCCCGCGACGTCGGCATGGAGGTCATCTACCAGGGGATCCGCCTCACCCCGGCGGAGATCGCCGAGTCGGCGTTGCAGGAGGACGTCGACGTGGTCGGGCTCTCGATCCTCTCCGGCTCGCACCTGGAGCTGATCCCCGAGGTCGTTCGGATGCTGCGCGACGAGGGCCTCGACGTGCCGGTCGTGGTCGGCGGCATCATCCCCGTGGCAGATGCCGAGCGGCTGCGCGGGGCCGGAGTCGACGGCGTCTACACCCCCAAGGACTTCGACATCAACCGGATCATGGGCGAGATCGTCGATCTCGTCGCCCAGCGAGCCGGCAGCGCAACCCCCGCCTAAGGGCCTATCCCGGTAGGGGTTCCACTTAACTTTTTCGAGCTGCGTCTGTGGCTACCGGCAATGGCTGCCCGCGAAAAAGTACAAGACGTTCCACCCCTACCGGGATAGGCCTTCAATGGGCCTCATCGGAGGCGTGAGCGGGGGGCCGGGACTCCTCGGCGAGCGAGGTGATCTCCAGCGGGCCGTGGGCGGCCTCTTCGAGCACGTCGGTCGCCTCCTGCACGGAGCGCGCGTAGAGCTCGACCAGCATGTGGACGACGATCTGCTCCTCGTCGTGCTTGTGGAAGCGGACGTGGGTGAAGAACTCGCGCACGCCGGCCTCGCCGAAGGCGCCGTAGGTGAGAAACTCGGTCGCCTCCGGGCCGGAGCAGGCCTCGACCCGGTCCTGGTCGACGGTGACGGTGCAGGAGGCGACCCACGGCGTGCCGGCGACCATCCGCTCCCAGCGGTCCTCGATCGGGACGACGCGGTCGTCCTGGAAGGTAAGGTGGGGCTGGTCGTGCATGCAGTCCATGCACTGGACGACCGCCTCCTGCACCTCGTCGACCCCCTCGGCGGGGATGCCGCTCTCCGGGTCGACGCGGCGGATCGCGTCGTAGTGGATCTGGATCTCGAGGCTCTGGGACCAGCAGCGGTAGCAGCGCAGCCAGGCCGAGCGGTCTCCGTTCAGCTCGCTCATGCCCCCATTGTCGCGCCCCGGAGCGCTCGGCGCCACTCAGGCCGGGTTTTTGCGGGGGACGAGGACGAGGCGCTTGAACTCGGCGACGAGTAGGCCGTCCTGGTTGAAGGCGCGGGTGTGGACCTTGACGATGCCGCGGTCGGGCTTCGATTTCGAGGGCTTTACGTCGAGCACCTCGGTCTCGACGAAGAGCGTGTCGCCGTGGAAGACCGGGTTGGGATGGCTGAGCTCTTCGGTCGCCAGGTTGGCGATCGCCTTGCCCGAGACGTCGGAGACCGACATCCCCAGCGCCAGCGAGTAGCCGAGCGGCCCGACGACGACGTTGCGGCCCTGCTGAGACTCCTTCGCGTAGACGTCGTTGACGTGCAGCGGATGGTGGTTCATCGTCAGCAGGCAGAAGAGGTGGTCCTCCGCCTCGGTCACGGTCTTCGCCGGCCAGTGCTTGTAGACGGCGCCGACCTCGAACTCCTCCAGGTAGCGGCCGTAGGCGTGGGCGCCGGACGCCTCGCGCTCGGCCTGGTCGGTGCTCAGCTGGTGCTTCTCGTCGCTCATCGGTGGGTGTCGTCTCCTTCTGCGGTTGCGGCGCGGCATCCTACAGGCAGCGACCCCCCGCCCCGGCGACACTAGACTGCCGGCGATGAAGATCGGCATCGTCGGCCTCGGCTACGTCGGCCTCCCCCTCGCCGTCGCCTTCGCCGAGGCGGGGAGCGAGGTGGTCGGCCTCGACTCCGACCCGCGCAAGATCGAGAGCCTGGGCGAAGGCCGCAGCTACGTCGAGGACGTCCCCGATGCCGCGCTGGCGCCGCTGCGCGACCGCCTCCAGCCGACCACCCGACACGCCGACCTCGCCTCCTGCGACGCCATCGTCATCTGCGTCCCGACGCCGCTGACCAGCTCGCGCGAGCCCGACCTCACCTACCTGCTCGACGCGGCGACGGGGCTCTCCCAGGCGCTGCGGCGCGGGCAGCTCGTCGTGCTGGAGTCGACCACCTACCCCGGCACGACCCGCGAGCGGCTGGCGCCGATCCTGGCGGAGTCCGGGCTCACGGCCGGCGAGGACTTCCACCTCGCCTTCTCCCCGGAGCGCATCGACCCCGGCCGCAGCGACTACACGATCCGCACCACGCCGAAGCTGGTCGGCGGGCTGACCGAGGCCTGCTCGGAGCGCGCTCGCGAGCTGTACGGGACGGTCTGCGACGAGATCGTCGTCCTCTCCAGCCCCGAGGCGGCGGAGCTCTCCAAGCTGCTCGAGAACATCTTCCGCTCGGTCAACATCGCCTTCGTCAACGAGCTCGCGCAGCTCTGCGACCGGCTCGGCATCGACGTCTGGGAGGTGGTCGACGCGGCCGCCACCAAGCCGTTCGGGTTCATGCGCTTCGACCCGGGGCCCGGCATGGGCGGCCACTGCCTGCCGATCGACCCCTTCTACCTCGCCTTCAAGGCCCGCGAGCACGGCTTCTACCCGGAGTTCATCGAGCTGGCCGGCAAGATCAACCAGGCCCAGCCGGCCTTCTGCGTCGAGCGGATCGAGCGTGCCCTCAACGACGCCGGCAAGCCGGTCAAGGACTCGAAGATCCTCGTCCTCGGGGTCAGCTACAAGGCCGGCGTCGGCGACCTGCGCGAGTCGCCGGCGCTGAAGATCGCCCGCTTGCTGGGCGAGCTGGGCGGCGATGTCTCCTACCACGACCCCCACGTCCCCGAGCTGGCGGAGCTCGGGCTTGCGTCGGTCGAGCTGTCGGATGCGCTGCGCGGCGCCGACCTCGCGGCGATCGTCACCGCGCACCCGGAGCTCGACTACGAGGAAGTCGTCTCGGTCGCACCGCTGGTCGTCGACTTCCGCGGGGTGACCCGGGGCATCGACGCGAAGAACCTGGTTCGGCTCTAGCGGACCTTTTTCAGGTGGGAGCGCTGCTCCTGGCGCTCGACCACCTGGGCGATCAGCTTCTTTACGTTGGAGTCGCCTGTCACCTTGATGTGGCCTGTCTCGTACGCCTTGCGGTAGCTCTTCGGCGTTCCCTTCTCCGCCAGCTCGTTGAACTGGGGCCGGTCGATCTCGACCAGCACCCGCTCGTCCTGGGCCAGGTCCTTGCTGATCTTCGGCCCCGGCAGCTCGACCCGGTAGAGCTGGATGTCCCCCCTTCCCTTCAGCTCCAGGCCGAAGACCAGTTTCAGGTTCTGCAGGGCCGGGACTTCGGCCTGAAAGCGCTCGACAGCGGTGCGGATCAGGTCGGCGGTCGACGCCATTCGGCTAGATCTTGTGCCTTTGCAGCAGCTTCTTGCCGATCACCATGCGCTGGATCTCAGAAGTACCCTCGCCGATCAAGAGCAGCGGCGCATCGCGGTAGAGGCGCTCGATCTCGTACTCCTTCGAGTAGCCGTAGCCACCGTGGATGCGGAAGGACTCCTCGACGCACTCCTTGCCCGTCTCCGAGGCGAGCAGCTTCGCCATCCCTGCCTCGAGGTCGGAGCGCTCGCCGGCGTCCTTCATCCGCGCCGCCTTGCGGGTGAGCAGGCGGGCCGCCTCGATCTTGGTCGCCATGTCGGCGAGCTTGAACTGGATCGCCTGGTGCTGGGCGATCGGCTTGCCGAAGGTCTTGCGCTCCTGGCTGTAGCGGAGGGCCAGCTCGAGCGCGCGCTGGGCGATGCCGACGCCGCGCGCGGCGACGTTGACGCGGCCGACCTCGAGCGCGTCCATCATCTGCACGAAGCCCTGGCCCACACCCGCCTCCTCGCCGCCGAGCACGCGCTCCGGCGGGCAGCGGTAGCCGTCGTAGACCAGCTCGGTCGACTCGACGCCCTTGTAGCCCATCTTCTTGATCTTGGGCGGGATGACGAGGCCCTTGAAGTCGCCGCTGTTCTCTTCCGCCCAGGGCTCCTTCTCGGTGATGAAGCAGGTCATCCCCTTGTAGGCGGGCTCCGCCTTCGGGTCGGTCTTCATCAGGACGAAGACGACGCCGGAGCCGAGGCCGTTGGTCACCCACATCTTCTGCCCGTTCAGCTCCCACCTGCCGTCCTCGCCCTTCTTCGCAGTGGACTTGATGCCCTGAACGTCGGAGCCGACCTCGGGCTCGGAGAGCGAGAAGGCGGCGCGGACCTCCCCCGTCGCCATCTTCGGCAGGAAGTGGTCCTTCTGCTCGTCGGTGCCGAACTTCATCAGGAGGTAGGAGCCGATGAAGTGGGTGTTGACGACGCCCGAGATCGAGATCCAGCCGCGCGAGATCTCTTCGACGATCATCGCGTAGGTGGTCAGGTCGAGCCCCATGCCGCCGTACTCCTCGGGGATCGTCACCCCGAACAGCCCCAGCTCCTTCATCTGCTCGACGATCGGCTCCGGGAAGGAGTCCTCGTGGTCGTAGCGCTCGGCGTTGGGGATGATCTGCTCGTCGACGAACTGGCGCACCATCTCGGTGATGTCGCGCTGGATCTCGGTCTGCTCGCTGTAGGCGGCGGTCTCTACGGCCATGGCTCCTAGTCGTCGGTCGGGGGCGGGATCGGCCAGGGGTTGCAACCCTGGCGGCGGCGGGAGGCGAAGGATATCGACGCCTCACCGGCAGCGCGTCAAAATGGTCCCGCATGCCGCCGCCTCCCCATTCCGACCCCGAGCAGGGCGTGTTCGAGACGCTGCTGGCGCTCGACGGGCGCCCGATCGAGCTCGATGCCCATCTGCGAAGGCTCGGCGCCAGCCTGGAGGCCCTGTTCGACTCCGCGCTGCCGTCCGGTGCGCGTCAGCTCGCGCTCGACGGCGCCCGCCGCCTGACGCTGGGCCGCTTGCGGTTAACCGCGGCTCCCGGCGAGGGCGAGCGCCTCAGCGTCGAGCTGGCCGCCGAGGCCCTCGACCCCGAGCTCGTCTTTCCCACTCGGAAGCGAAGCGTCGAGCTGCGCAGCCTCTCCGTCGAGGGCGGCTTCGGCGTCCACAAGTGGGTCGATCGCCGGCTGCTGGAGCACGCCGAGGCCGCGCTGCCCGCCGCCGCGGCGCCTTTCCTCGTCGATCACGACGCCACGGTGCTCGAGGCGTCGCGAGCCAACATCTTCGCCGTACGGGACGGCGCGCTCGTCACCCCGCCGACGGATGGCCGCATCATCGCTGGGATCACCCGCGGGCGCGTGCTCGAGCTCGCCCGCGCGGCGGGGCGCGAGGCGCACGAGGAGCGCCTCTCGCTCGACGACCTGCTTGGGGCCGGCGAGGCGTTTCTGACCAACTCGGTGCGCGGGGTCGAGCCGGTCCGCGCGATCGACGGAGCCGAGCTCGGCGGCGGCGCGGGGGTTACCGCGGAGATCGCGGCCGAGCTGCGGCGGAGCTGGCTGGTCCAAGGGGCACCCGCTGGAGCTGGCGCAGCCGCTCCATGAGCTGGTCGGCCCGCTCGCTGAAGTCGCTCAGGCTGTCGCCCGATGACCCCGCCGCGCCAGGGGCTTCTGCCTGGGACGCCGGGGCCGGGCGGGGATGGCGCTGTGCGTTCGCGGCGCTGCTCGCCGCCCGCTCGGCCAGGTCCGCCGCTCGCCGCGCCTGCTCGGCGGCGTCCAGCGCCGCCGCTCCCACCGTCATCACCGCCGCCTCGGAGGCCCGCGCCGTGGCCAGCGCCTCGTCGATCCGCCCCTCCAGCTCGCCCAGCGAGGGGGGCGTCATCTCCTCGGGCAGCAACCAGTCCTGGGTGCTGTCGCGCTCGCGACCCGCCATCGCCGTTGACTGTAGGGCCGGCGCAGGCGGCAAACGCGGCGATCCGCCGAGGGGGCCGGTTGACTAGATTTCCCCGCCGATGAGAAATCCCAGAGACTTCCTCCACCCGCTGGCGATCGGCGCCCCCGAGCCGCTGCGCGAGATCCCCGTCAAGCCGTCGCGGATGATCCACTTCCTCGACTTCTCCAACGAGAAGATGGTGGCCAAGGCGGCCGCGATCGCCAAGAAGACAGACATCCTGCTCGGCAACCTCGAGGACGCGATCCCGGTCGACCGCAAGGAGGCAGCGCGGCAGGGCCTGATCGAGGCCGCGAGGGAATCCGACTTCGGCCAGACCGCGCTCTGGGCCCGCGTCAACTCGCTGGAGAGCCCATGGGTGCTCGACGACCTGACCACCCTCGTCACCGAGATCGGGGACAAGCTGGAGGTGGTGATGGTGCCCAAGGTCGAGGGCGCCTGGGACATCCACTACGTCGACCGCCTGCTCGCCCAGCTCGAGGCGAAGGCCGGCCTCGAACGCCCGATCCTGGTCCACGCGATCCTCGAGACCGCGCAGGGCGTCGTCAACCTGGAGGAGATCGCCGCCGCCAGCCCCCGCATGCAGGGGATGAGCTTCGGCCCCGCCGACCTCGCCGCCTCGCGGCGGATGAAGACCACCCGCGTCGGCGGCGGCCATCCCGGCTACCGCGTGATGGAGGACCCGGCCGACCCCGAGAGCCCCGAGGCCGACCGGGTCAGCGCCCAGCAGGACCTCTGGCACTACTCGATCGCCCGCATGGTCGACGCCTGCGCCGCGACCGGGATCCTTCCCTTCTACGGCCCCTTCGGAGACATCGTGGACACGGCCGGCTGCGAGACGCAGTTCCGCGCCGCCTTCCTGATGGGCTGCGTCGGGGCCTGGTCGCTGCACCCGGTTCAGATCGAGATCGCCAAGAAGGTCTTCAGCCCGCCGCCCGAGGAGGTCAAGTTCGCCAGGAAGGTGCTGGAGGCGATCCCCGACGGCCGCGGCGTCCACATGATCGACGGCAAGATGCAGGACGACGCCACCTGGAAGCAGTGCAAGGTGATGGTCGAGCTGGCCGAGATGCTGGCCGAGAAGGACCCCGAGCTCGCCGCGACTTACGGGTTCTAAATCGTTTAGAGCGGGTAGAGACTCGTCCTCCGCCCGAACAGTGCACATCCCCTGTCGCAACGCGAAATTCTCGACGTTCCCCCCGCGACCCGCTAACGTGACTACCAGCGGATGCCGATAGGGGAGGACAAGGATTGGCTCCCTCAAATATGAGCTTCGGTCAATAGAGATTCACTATCGAGTCGCTCTCCCTTCATGCATCCCTCGACTGACCTCCCCCTAGACCGTCCATTCCCCACAGGGGCAAGGCTCCGCGAAGCGGTCGTCCAGGACCGTCCCACGCTCGGCACGATGCCGCGCGCGAGGCGCGGGATCGGCTGGTGGCTGCTTCCCATGGTCGACCTCGCCTCCTCCTCGATCGCGCTGGCGGCCGTCGCCCTGGCCACCGGGTCGAACCTCTACCCGGCACTGCCGCTGACGCCGCTGCTCCTCGTCCTCGTCTACGGGGCGCTGGGCGTCTACGGCGCCCATCGCTTGCACGGGGCGCTCAGCGACGAGGACGGGATGGCGTGGCCGGTGATCCATCTCCTCGCCGCGGCGCTCTTCGCCTGGTCCACCTCGCTCATCGCGCCGCTCGACGGCGGCGCGCAGCTGGCGCTGTGGGGCGTCTTCGTACTGCTCGACACCCTGGGACGGAGGCTCGGCGCTCCGCTCTTCCATCGCCTGGACCTGCCCGAGCGCTGGGTGCTGGTCGGCGACGAGTCGACGGCACAGCGGCTGCGGGCATACGAGCCGCTGCGCGCCTACGCCACCGTGATCGGCGCGGTGCCCGTCGGCGAGGACGCCTCGCAGGCGGCCGGCCGGATCGCCGCGCTCGAAGTCGTCGAGCAGTACCAGGCCGATCGCGTCGTGATCGCCAGCCTTCACGCCGACGACGAGGGGCTGCTGGACCTGGTGCGTGCCTTCAAGTCGACCGGGGTGCCGGTCAGCCTCCTCCCCCGTCCCCTCGACCTGCTGGAGGCGCCCGCGGCGACGCCGAGCCAGGTCGGCGGCGTGCCGCTGATCGAGGTCGAGGCGCTCGCCGCCCGCGGCGCGGTGCCCTACGCGGGCCCCGACCGCCGCGCCAACCGCAGGACGCGAGTGAGCGTGGTCGTCCCGGCGATGAACGAGGAGAAGAACATCGGCCTCGTCCTCAGTCGCCTGCCCGACGACCTCCATGAGGTGATCCTGGTCGACGGAAACTCCGAAGACAACACGATCGAGGCGGCTCGTCGCGCCTACCCGGAGATCCGCGTCCTCAGCCAGAGCGGACGCGGCAAGGGCGACGCCTTCCGCACCGGCTTCGCGGCGGTCACCGGCAACCTCGTCGTGATGCTCGACGCGGACGGCTCGGCCGACCCGGCCGAGATCCCCCGCTTCGTCGAGGCGCTCGAGGCCGGCGCCGACTTCGCCAAGGGCTCGCGCTTCCTCGAGGGCGGCGGCAGCGCCGACCTGACGATGCTGCGCAAGATCGGCAACGCCTTCCTCAGCGGCACGGCGAACCTCCTCCACGGCACGCGCTTCACTGACCTCTGCTACGGCTACAACGCCTTCTGGGCCCGCTGCCTGCCCTTCATCTCGCTCGATGCGCCCGGGTTCGAGGTCGAGACGCTGATCAACCTGCGCATCGCCGGCTCGGGGATGAAGATCACCGAGGTGCCGAGCTACGAGGCGAACCGGATCTCGGGGCAGAGCCACCTGAACACCTTCCGCGACGGGTTCCGGGTGCTCGGGACGATCCTCGGCGAGGCACGCCGCCGGCGCGCGATCCGCCAGGCCCCGGAGCCGATCGGCGAGTCCCAGGCGCAAGCAGCACAGACGGCAGCCGCCTAAG
>WNGD01005339.1_pt1 | contig 12470 bp, 12 predicted proteins | sample 5400671 | NCBI WGS metagenome assembly WNGD01 (sample SAMN13153369, study PRJNA577476) | soil metagenome | isolation source: 40 cm soil or saprolite under grassland replicate 2 | place: USA:California | collected 2016-06-15
GGATTCCGGCACCGAGTGGCACCCCGCCCGAGTTGCATGATTCGTTCAAGTGGTACTACCGGGTTCTGGGGCCTGCCGCGACGCGTTACATCGACGGCGGCCTCGGGCGATATGGCCGGAGGGATCCGTTCCGGGTCACGGCAGAGGCGATGCATCCCAGCGTTGACGCCTTATGCCTCGAATACGCGTCGCGGCCCATGCCGTTGGTCGACCGGCCCTACGCTCCCGCGAACGTCGCGGAGTACGAGGCTCGGAAGAAGGCGTCGCTGAAAGCCACCGGGGCGACGCCCAACTATCCGCGGGACGTGAGATAGCGAGCCGACCGTTTCGGCCACGCGAGGGCGCGCGGCTCCCGAATGTCCTCGACTCTTAGGCGGAGGCTCGGATGACGACCCCTCAGATCTGGAATCCCAACGAAGCTCCGAAGGAGAGGGTCGCGTTATACTTTCTCGCGATCGGCGTGTTCGTTGTGCTCGGATATCTCGCAATCCGCGCGTACCTCAGTCTCGCCGGACTCGTAAGCAACGAGTCAACCCAGCCTACCGTCATATGGGGCTTCTCGATGAGTCGGCCCGTTGCCGCCTGCCTCATCGCCGGGGCGCTTGGCGGTGCCCTGTCGGCTCTCCTCTCCGCCGCCAACCGTTTGGCCCACGGCCTTGAGTCGTGGGCTGGCAAGAAGCATCCCGATGCCACGAGGCCAGACAAGTTCTCCCTACGGATGGCCCCCTTTTTCTTGATCAGGCCCGTATTGGGTGCGTCAATGGGGTTTGTCGTCTACGTGGGCATCGTCAGCGGGCTTTTATTCGCGACCAAGCAGACCGATAAGAATCCAAATCAGGAGGGTCTGAGCCTTGAGGCCCTGGCCTTCTATTCTACACTCGCCGGCCTCTTCGCGAAGACGCTCCTTGAGCGCCTCAAGATCATGTTCAAGTCCTTCGTGGGTGTGACGGACGGCGGGCCATAGGGGAGAAGCAACGGGAAAACGGCCCACCAAGCAGCGAACCGTTATCCGAAGTGAAGCTTCTCTTGATTGTAGTGCGCCTTAACTGCGTTGACCGGTCGACCAGATCGTTTTGTTCGAGGTAGAGCCTGCAACTGTCACTCCGATACGTCCCCACATTGCCGCCGGCAGTGGTAGACGAGGAAACGCGCGCGAGTGCCCCGCGGCTTGCTGAGAGGCTGGGAGTAAGGAAATCTGATTCTGCAAGCTTTCGATACTTTATCGGTTGTAAACGCGGAGAGCTGCCCTTGCAGATTGGTTCTTTGAGGGCAGCTTTTCTCCTGCAAGCATACCCTTGCACGCGAATACTAGTTGGGGGCAGTGGCCTAGAGCTCGGGGGAAGGCCTATGACTGGCAAACTGCAAGGAACGCTTGTCACAGCCGGCATTGGTGCGATCGGAGGCCTGGTGGCTGTTCTCCTTGGCCACGTTATGGGCCTAAGCGCTGAACGCCAAGAGCTGCTCGAACAAGCGCGCCGTGACGCCTACGTTGAATGGGCCGAGGTGAGAGAATTGCACACGCTCGTTGACCACCTTCGAGCCGTAGGCAAGAGCGCACCGGCGGACAGCGTGATGACCCTCTTCAACGTTGGGGCACAGAAAGTGGGGAATCGTATCGCGATCTATGGCGAGAAGCAGGTCGTCGAAGCCCTCTCCGCTTACTTCAGTCAGATCTACAGCGCGACGCCTGCTTGCCCGGAATCCTGGCAAAAGGACGTCGCGATCTACAGAGGCATGAGACACAGCCTGCTAGGCACAAGAGAGGCTGTGAACGACAGTATTCTCGCGTTCTTGGTACTCCGCTGCGTCGCGCCTTCCACTTCCATTCGGCCTACTTCTCCTTGATCAAACCGGCCCTGCCGCCTAACGCCTTCATGAAACTCAGACGGGCAGCGACCACCCCAGCAATCAAGGCGAAGCCGTTGAGAAGTACGGCCCGGCCGAAAACGAGACTGAGCAAAATCGCAGGCAAGAGAGCGAGCCACCCACTAGGCGCCACCGTCTGCCCGCTCAGCTCCTGCTCGCGCAGCAAGCGGACGATCTGCTCTTCGTGAAACCGGCTGACCCGCATCGGACGCCCCCTCACGGGCACCCTGTAGCATATGTCTCATTCCTGTTGGTCCGAAAGGCGGGGGGCACTCCCAGCTGACCCGCGGGATGTCGCATTTCAACCCCCCCCTGCCGCAAAAACGCCCTATCGCGTCTTCTCCCCTAGCTGTTCTGTTAAGAGCCGGTCAGCGAGGGTCGCCAAGTGGCTGGGCGTGCCTGCACGCTGCCTGCGGAAGGCCGTCAGCCGTGCACGTTGAACGCGTCCTGCCATAGGACCGAACCTGCCAATGGTGTCGCGGACATTTGCCGAACTGGTGAAGGATCTGCGGATGCGGCGCACGGTGGGCGACAAGCCCCCGGTGCTTCTGTTAGGGGCCGGGGCTTCCGCAGACGCAGGTATCGGCGCCATGCAGGAGTTGTTCGCGTTTTTCGGGTGTGCGGACTTTGAAGCGTTCTGCAAGTACATCGGGCAAACGAGTGCGGCCGAGCGATATCGCTACCTCTCGGACTTCCTTCAGACTGGTAAACAGGCCGAGGTGAGTCCTGGCTATCAGGCGCTGGCCACGCTGTGCGCGGAGAAATACTTCGATCTCGTTCTGACGACCAACATGGATCCGCTGCTGGACGATGCAGTAGCGGCAGCACGGATGTGGCGGCGGGATTACCTGCTCATCGTAAACGGCGTGATTCGTCCCGACCGGCTGGAGCTGCTCCTGGGTGCCCAAAGACCACGCGTGAAGGTTGTGAAGCTTCACGGCGACCTGTTTCAGCGCTTCATGGCCTGGACGGTGGAAGAGATGGATGATTTCCTGACACAGGTCGCACCATTTCTGAAGCCCGCCGTAGCAGGCCGTGACTTTCTCGTCGTGGGCCACAGCCTGCGCGACGCCCGGGTGCGCGAACTGGTTGAATCCACGAGCGGCTCGCTTTGGTTCACTCACCCCGACAAGGTGCCCGACTACCTGACAGGGAACGCAACGATGCGCGCCGTCGTGGCTCCCGAGTGCGCGTTCGAGCGATTTTTCCCTGCGCTCGCGCTGGGGTTGCAAGTGGAAGCCCCCCAGAGACCTTTGCAGCCAGCGCAGGTCGGCTTGCGCGCGCCCGCGCCCGTGGTTGAAGGCGCCGAGACCTTGGACGATGTGATCTCCTCGGTGTTCGCCGTCGCTGGGCCTCAGGGTACCCCTAGCTCCACCGCTTTCCTTCTCGCGCGGCCGCGGGTGATCGTGTGTGACACTTTCGCCACCGGCGCGGGCGACGAATTCACTCTCATCGCTCGGGGCGATCGTCCGTTCAAGACGCGGGTCGTTCGCATCAACACGGCCCATCCTTTCGGCCCCACGTTGCTCGAGGCACCGGAGTCGTTGCGGGTCCCGGGTTTGCGACTCGACGCCGAGTTGTTGCAACCCGGCGAAGTCGTAACGACAGCAGTCGCCGCCGGAGCCGAGACCGGAATCAGCAGGGGAATAGTGACCGAGGGGATCAGCACCTCCGTCAACATCGATCCCATCGGAGTCGTCCGCGATCTCGTTTCGCTGAATTGCTTGGTAAGGCCAGGGGCCAGCGGCGCGCCGGTCGTTGACAGCAAGATGTCGGTCCGGGGGTTCATCGTAGCCGGGAGTATGGACGAGAGCCGGCCCGTCTCGCTCATGTATCCCACGAACTACTGGGTTCAGTTTCTGTTGGATGAGAAATCAACGAGGTCCCGGAAGGCGCGTGGCAAAGCGAAGAAGCGCTGACGGCAGCGGCCACCGAGGGACGCGCTTCGCAACTCTTCTGCTATCGGGGAGAGGGTATGGAAATGACAGAGCCAGTCACGCCGGCGACCACTAAGGATGCGTCCTCGAGCCACGATGCCGGCCAGCCGATGGGGCCCGGCATTGGTGGTATCTGTTGCGACCCTTTATCGGGATGGCGCTGGCGCTCGGGTTTTATTTCGCCGTGCGCGCCGGCTTCTTCGCCACGAGTGCCGGGAAGGCGACTGCACTGCCACGGGCTTTCTGGTGGGGATGTTCACGAGACAGGCCACGGAAAAGCTGGCCGAGGTGGTTGCAACGTTGTACGCACGCCACAGGTTCACGAACGAAACCCGAACAACCGTGCACGGGGTTGCCTCGGCGCTGCACGAACAGGTCGGCGCATGGGAGGTGCGCATTTCCGCCCGCCGCTGCCACAAAAGCGCCCTAGTGCGGGGGGCTTGTGCGCAGCAATTTCCCGCTAGTACGGATCGACGATACGTACGTCGATGCTTAGTCCCCACGAAACTCCGAGGGGAACAGCTCAAATGCCCCAGCGGAACTTGCGGCTCGCCAGAGCTTGCGCGGAGCTCATTCGCGCCTGGCATGAGCACCATGGAATCGAGCAGCGACCATCAAGCATGGACGAAGGCGAGTTCCGTCGGTATCAAGACCGCGTGGAGCATTTCCGCAATGCGGATTTGGCTGATCGAGTCGGAGCCTCGCTGGTAACCACCATCTCACAGATCATCGACGCTGACGAAGGACTGTCCACGGAAAGCCGCGCCGAGCAGATCCGCCTGCTTGTGGACTTTCTCTTGGACTACCTAGACGCCTTTCCTGATGGAACCGAGCGAGCCCTGACGGCGCTTCACCAGGCGCATCGCAGTGAAACCCTCACGTATCTCTCGGCGTGGTCCAATCGCCTCGGTGCAGAACCCGGTGCTCGCATTAGGCGTGCACTCGAACCTTCGGACGGGCACACGTAAAGACGTCACGACAATCGCTTTCGGGGTTGAAGTGGACGAACCATTTCAGACCATACATTTGGACTCCGCAAGTGACTTCATTGATCACTTGCTGCCGAACGGGCCCCTGTTCAGGAGCAAGGACCTGCGTTCCTTTGCCACGGGACTCGGAGCTCCCACATGGGTTTTCCGTGGCGTCGACAACGCAGACTATCCTCTGTTGCCCACAGCACTGCGGGATGGGAAACTTCTCCTGACAGGAGGGTGGAAGTCTCTCGAGAGTCCTATTTCTGACGGTGACCAAGCCCGGGCCGAGTACTCCACGCTCCTGGCGTTTTTTTGGGCCCTTGACGAACAGGGACTGTGGATACCGGAGGACTCGCAGGCGCTGCGGTCCCTCTTCGGTCCTTCACGACCTGACGTCGCCACGCTGAGCAAGCAGCGAGGAGAGTGGCTGCCGGATTCCCTGCTGTCGCTTGCCGCGCTTGCCCAGCACTACGGTCTGCCGACGAGACTGCTCGACTGGTCGTACCACGCTCTAACCGCCGCGTATTTTGCCGCAGCAGGAACTCCCGGCAAGCGCTTGTGTGTGTGGGCGCTGGATCTATCTGCGTTGCCCATGGTGGATAGAGAGGGTAGAGCACGAGGATTCCTTCGGCATGTGAGCGCACCGCGCGCCGGCAATCCCAATCTTCACGCTCAGGACGGGTTGTTCACCATGTATACGCCCATTCCATTCGATTGGGATGCGCAGCGAAAAGCGACTCCGGTCGAACAGTTGGTTCAATCGTGGGGCCGGATCCGGAATTCACCCATCTTATTCAAGATCACGCTCGAGGGTGGTCAAGCGGAGGATTTGCTCCGCTTGCTACGTCGCCATGGCATTACTGCGGCGCGACTGCTTCCCGGATACGCGGGCGTGGTCAAGTCCCTCAAGGAGCGAGGTTCCTGGGGAACCCGATGGGGATCTCCGGAAGGAATCGAGATACCGCATTACTACCTGCGCCGAGCAGAGGCCGGCGAAGCAGGTCCCGCGTCGGACTCGGGGGCTTAGGGTTGCGCGAAGAAAGGACGGGAGGAAGTCACCGTGATCGACGCGAAAGTGATCGAGGAGCTGCTCCACCAGGTTCGGACGCTCAAGAAGGCGATTCAAACGGCCGGAAACGAGGGCCGGACCAAGCTCGAAGCCATCAACATGGACGTGGTTCTCAAGGCGGTCCCGCTCTCCGAGGAACAGCTCGACGCCGAACGCTGGTCCGCCCTGCCCGAAGAACGGACCGCAGCTGGGGCGGAGGGGAAAAGGGAAGTCCACGATCGGCTTGTGCAGCTGCGAGATTCGCTGCGCGACGCGGCTGGCCTCGATGGTCCGGCCGATCCCAAGCACATCATGCACGAAGCCTACGCCTCCACCCCCACCATCATCATCGGGACGCTCACTTCCTTTGGCCTCGTGCTCGGGCTGCTGTGGGGCATCGTCAGCAACTGGGATCGCGCGACCAATACGGACTTCGCCTTCCGAATCGGCGAGGCCCGCGGCGCGGTGGCGCGGTTGGACACAGCGGACAGCTTGGAGAACAACGCGGACGGCGCCCTTGGCAAGGCTCAGCGGAGCGCCGAAGCCGCGGAGGACGACTCCGGTCGCCGCACTGCTCAGCTCGCGGTCGCCGCGCGGACACGCGAGGCCGAGGCCAGCCGCGAGCAGACGGAGCGAGCGAGGGCGGAGGCGGCCCCAGCGGCGATTGCCGCGATCCGCGCGATCGAGAAGGGCGGCGCGACGGAAAAGGTCGTATTGCTCATGGTTACGTTGCTGGGCGCGCTGGGTGGCTCAGTTCACCTGGTCGGGTCGCTGGTCAAGTACGTCGGCAACCGCCAACTGAAGCGAAGCTGGCTGCTGTACTACCTGTCCCTGCCGTTCGTGGGCGGCGCGCTTGCGCCGATCGTGTACATGCTGCTCCGCGTCGGGATCCTGACGCCGACGGGAATGGGCCAGGGAGGCACCGGCACGGCCGCCTTGAATCTGATCGGGATCTATGCGTTCGGGGCGCTGACAGGGATGTTCGCGAAGCCGGCGGCAGACAAGCTCAAGGAAGTGTTCGAAACGATATTTACCAGACCCACGACGAAGGACGCGCTCGGTCCCGAAAAGCCGCCAGGGGTGGTGCCGGCAGGGCCAAAGACGGCATGACCCTCGGGCGGCCCGAGGGAGCAGCGTCGAGGGCCAATGGTAACCCACGTTCTCGGGTTGCCGGCCCCGGGGTAACGCTGACACGGTTATTTGTGGCCTCTCCTTATCGCTACCACGTTGAACGTGGTCAATTGGACGATGGCTGAGCGATACGCCCTCCTCGGTAGGAGGAAGCATACGAATCAAGGCAGCTTTGGTCGATAGAGTGCGGAACCGGCAAGCGGTTCCGTTTGCCGGCGGTGGCGTTTCCTGGAAGGCAATTCGATTTGGGGGACTCCACATCCGCGATCAACTCGGTATGCAGATCAAGCGTGATTTCCCCAGTTATGAGTGGGAGAGCCGCTCAGTTGAGGATGTCTGTGACGAATACGCCGCGTTCAACTATAGACTCGCATTGGTTGATCGCCTAGCCGGGCTCATCCCTCAGGACCGAGCGCCGCAAGAGAGTCATACCGCGGCAGTTAGGGCTTTTCGCTTCATAGTAACTACCAATTGGGACCTGTTGTTTGAGTCCGCCTACCGAGAAATAGGCCAACATTACCAAGTGCTCTCGCAGGAAGCAGACGCTCCGATGTTTAACTATGATCAGCATAACCTCTTGAAGATCCATGGCTCAGCCGATCGACCCGTATCGCTGTTGGCGACCACTGACGACTATGAGAACTACGATGAGACTCATTCAAACTCTTGGACAAGGTCACGGAGCTTCTTCAGAACAATACTGTGTTATTCCTGGGTTACGGCCTTCGTGACGAGCATGTAAGACACTTGCTCTCCCAAATCCGGAGGAGGCGACAACAGTGGACGCGGAAGGCGTTTGCGGCCGGCTTTTAGGATGACGTGCGAACCAAGCTGCTGGCGAGTCGACAAATCGAAGCAATCCAGGCGGATGCAGACGTGTTCCTCACAGACCTTGCGCTCCAAGCCGGTGGCGAGTGAGCATGCCCTGCGAGCTCATTCACAACGTGGAGTAGTGCTCGCTCACGCGACCCCGCCACTTGAGGAAGATCTCGGTCAAGGCCCGGCGTTCCTCAGGCGACTGCCCGTGCATCGGCATCTTGTTTACGAACACGTCCGTCACTCCCTCGTCAAAAACACCGCCGGCAATTCCCGGTTCGCGGAAGATCAGGAGCGGGAGCTTCAAGCCAAAAAGAATACCCGCCTCAAGGTGGTTCCACGGTGTCGGTAGTCGCACGAGTTCGGTAACGGTGCGCTCGCTGGCAGACCCATGCTTCCAGACGGCGGCCTGGGACCGGAATTGCTCGAACCCCAGGATGATTCCCCCAGAGCAGTGTCGCGCGATAACCGCCACTTCGCGCAGTGAGTAGTCCCTTGGATAGTCGGAAACACCTAACCGACGTGGCTCAAGCTGAAGATTCGCCAATTCCTCCAATACAATTGCGTAGGACGCCGCCTGCTCATCATTAAGGGCGGTCGGGGCGGAGACAAACACAGGGATGCGCATCTTCACCTCGTCGCACGGCGTTCAGCGTGGCGCGCAACCTATCTCAGGCTAGACAAGCTTGTCGCCCGCCGACAGTCCCGTCGAGCCGGCTTTCGACTTGCTCATGTCATCCTCCGCGAGCGGGGATGCGAATGCCGTCCCCCAACCGCACCGTCCCTCGGAGCCGGACGTCAGCGATGTCTTCCGCGATCACCTCCAGCGCGCCGCCAGGCTCGACCCGAGCCGACAGCTTCCAGGACGCCTTGAGGTCACCGAGGCGCAGCTGCATGACTTTCCCAGCTCGAATCACCAGCACCGCGCCGTGCAGCGCGAGCGTGACGGCGCAAGGAAACGCAAACTTCACCACCGACTGGCCTGCGAGCAGGACCTCCACGCTCGGCGTCACGGTCTCCTTTACCTCGTGATCGTACAGCGACACCTCATGCGTCTCTTCGGAACCGAGCTGCCTCGGATCGGCATATTTCAGAATCTCGGCGCGCTTGTTCCACGCCGTGACCAGGACGTCGGTCACGGGCGAGCTCAGTGCGCGCGCCAGCTCGCCCACCACGCCGGGGCCGATGTCGAGACCGCCGAGCAGGGGAAAACCCTTGGCGGCCTTACGCACCCACGCTGCCGCCCGCTTCGCCGACTCCGGAGAGAAGACGTCGGTGGTGGGAGGCGTCGCCTCGAGCTTGACGACGGCGCTGAGCGAGATGTTGGAGTCGGTCATGGGGAGCCTACCCTGTGATGATGCGGTCGCTTTGGACGAAGCCAGCTTGAGCCTGCGTCACGTCGATGTACGCCACCCCTCGATCGAGGCGAACGGTGACCTCAGCCTGTAGCAGCCGACCCCCAGCGCCGGCGGCCACGGACGGGAGATCGCCGCCGAGCGTCGTGCGGAAACTCGGAGCAGCCGCCGCTGGAGTCGGCTCCGGGTGATCTGGTACCGGGCGCGTACGCAGCCCGAGGAACAGGAGCGCCGCCACCACGATGCCGGCGACCGCCGCCACTGGGAGGGCCGGCACCGGATCGGAGATCGTGACTTCGAGCGTGGTCCCGGGAGCGACCTCCGCGAAGGGAGCGGGCTGCTGCGTGGCCACGACCGCGTCTCCAAGACGCAGCGAGCGGGCGCGTCCGACGACCCGCAGCGGAAAACGCTCGCCTTCCGCCTCGATCAGGGCGCCATCCTCGGTCATGCCCAGAACCCTGGGCACGCGCACCTTCACCACCGTCCGCACCGGCCGCGCCTTAAGACGGACCAGGATGCCGGGGAGAACCTGCTCGCCCGGGGCCGGAGCCTGGGCGTCCGTGAGCCAGGCGCCCGCTGGGACCGACGTCTTCTCCGAGTCTACGACGACATTCCGGAGGCCGGCCCGGTCCAGGCGTCGTAGCGCCGCGACGACGGGTGAATCGACGACCGCCGGCACGACGACCGTCGAGTCGGGGGACGGGGGCGCGTGTCCGCCGACTTCAAGCGCAACCGGCGACCCGGGCGCGACCAGGGTTCCCGCGATCGGACGCTGGTCAAGCACCACCCCCGCTGCACCCTCCGGCTTGTACGTCGGCGAGTCGGCCGAAAGGCCGCTGTCGATCAGCGTGGCGACCGCGTCCGTGTAGCGCCGCCTCCGCACCTCGGGCACGGCTACCCGCGTGGGTCGCTCGTTGACGTCGATGTCGATCGCGGTGCCGAGCGCGGTGCGCTCGCCCGGCGGCAACGACTGGGCGACCACGACGCCGTCGGGTTTCGCAGTGTCGACCGCGACGCGCACGGCGCCAAGCGCGAGGCCCGCGCGCGTGAGCGCGGCGGCAGCGGAGTCGCGGGAGCGTCCGATCAAGGGTGGCACGGACGCCGAGCGCGGTGCGCCGATCGTGACCACCACCGCGTCATCGATGTGCAACGTGTCGCCGGGGTGCGGCAGCTGATGCACCACCAGCCCAGCGTCCTTCTGGACCGCCACGGTGTCCGCGTGATCGAGCTTGAGGCGAACGCTTGCGAGCGTGGCTGCCGCGCTGTCGAGGCCTAGGCCGATGAGGCGCGGAACGACCACGATCGTGGTATCGGGAGGGGGCCCGCGCGAAACCCACACGCGTACGGCCGATCCCCGCTGGGCGAGGGCGCCGGCCTCGGGATCTTGGTGGGTGATTACGCCGGGCGGGTAGTGGTCGTCGAAAACCGGAGTCGCCGGGCCCAGCTCCAACCCAGTGTCACGCAGGGTGAACCGGGCGTGCGCTATATCGCTCCCGACCAGCTGCGGGACAATCGCGCGCGGGTCGACCGACACCCGCAGCGTGACGCGGTAGCCGACGGGGACCCGGTTCGGGGCGGTGGGGGATTGCACGACGACACGGGCACGGCCGCTGTCGGCGAGCGACAAGGCCGGTCCCACGGGAACGAGGCCGACGGATCTGATGCGGTCGGCTGCCTGGGCGTACGGCTGCCCCCGCACGTCCGGCACCGGGACGAAGCGCGCAGTCTTGGGGCGCACCACGTAGAGCGTGTCGACGGCGCCGGGCCTGACCACGGTCCGGGCAGGCGGGCTCTGCCGCAGTACGGTGCCGGGCCTGGCGGTGGTGTCAGCCGAGTCCCGACTCACGACCGTAATCTTCAGCCGTGCTAGGATGGCGGCGGCGACGGCGTAGGTGCTATCGACGACCGACGGTCGCCGGGGAACTTGGGCGAGCATGGCCGCCGGCCCGGCGAATGCTGGTGGGTGTTTGACTACGTGGGTCGTATCCTGCGCCCACCCCTGGGCGATAGCCACGCAAGTCCAGACCAGTGCGATCGCTCTGTACAGGCAAGTCTTCATCGCCCTTTAAAGATTCACTCGCCGGACCGGCATACTAGGGCGAGAATGCGGCAAGGAGGGTCCCGAACGCGACAGGATTCACGAAACAAACCCGAATCGCGGGGCCCTTTGGCTCGCTCCGCCCTTCCCGTGCGGTAAGCCCGATCGAATCCCAGGCAGACCGTCAGCGGACGGGATTACATTACCGATCGTCCGACGTACAAGGGGCAGATATGACCGAGGCTCTCAAGAAGGCGTTCGAGGCCGCCTCCAAACTTCCAGAGGCGGGGCAGGACGCCTTGGCGGCGGCCATCCTCGAGGAGCTAGCGTCCGAGAGACGTTGGGACGAACTGTTCGAACGCTCGACAGACACGCTCGCCAGGCTCGCCAAAGAGGCGCTCGCCGAAGATCGAGCGGGCCGCACCAGGCCGTTGGACGAGCTGCTTTGATCTCTCAGCTCAGCGCACCCGACGAGAGCGCGGACGCTTGGGCTCGGCGGCATCTCCCCAGCGCGCGAGGAACGCCGTCACGAACCGCCGCTCCGCACCGGGCTCGACGGTGAGCGGGGCCAGCGTCAGGGCGACCGTGAGCGCGACGTGATAGTCCTCGGAACGGAGCGCCGCCGCACGGCGAAACGCCGGATGTGCTTCGTTCACCCACACCGTCGAGTCCTCGAGGCGGCCGAGTTCCGCGTCGTCGGGCCGATGGCCGAACCGGATCGTGAGGCCGGAATGGACCGGTCGCCTGGGGCCGGCCGTTGCCGGCGGCAGCGCCGCCACTGGCAGTGACGGCGCCAGCTCCGGCTCGGGAGGGGCACTGCTCGGCGGCGAGGGAACGGCCTCATGCTCGGCCACCGCCGCGACAGGAACCACGACACTGCCCGCGACGGCCGCGCCCGCGGCACGTCCGGCAAGCTGGAGTCGGCGCTGCCCGCCCCGGCGCCAGTCCACCAATGCTGTGAGGAGCGGGAACTCCTCGGCCAGGTCCGCGAGCACCGTCTGGAGCGCCCGCTCGATTCGGCCTGTCCGCGGGCGGCGCGCGTTCTGGGCGTCGCGCGCTTCGCCCCACGCCGCGAGCTGCGCAGCGACCGCCTCCTGCACCGCCTTGCGGTGTGCGAGGAACGGCGCCCCGCGGGGGCCGGTGCGCAGGAAATCGCCCTTGGTGAGGGTCAGCGACGCGGCGAGGGCGGGGATTTCGACCAAGCCGCCCACGCGCTCGAGGTGGGCGGGGGAAAGGCCCACCCAATCCCAGCCCCGCTTGATCACCTTTCCCAGCGTGCTCACCGCCAACCCCCGACGCTCCTCG
>WNGD01005582.1_pt1 | contig 12470 bp, 8 predicted proteins | sample 5400671 | NCBI WGS metagenome assembly WNGD01 (sample SAMN13153369, study PRJNA577476) | soil metagenome | isolation source: 40 cm soil or saprolite under grassland replicate 2 | place: USA:California | collected 2016-06-15
CGCCGCAGATGGCCGTTACCTGGCATTGTGAAATTGCTAGTAATCGAGCAGCCTGGGATCAGTTCACGATTACCTAACAGGGGGTCGCTTTCTCCGGTTAAGCCGGAGAACTTCGTGCTTGCAATCCATGCGTTTTGCAAGAACTCGAATTGGCGCAAGATGTTCGCGTTCAAGCAGATGAAGTTTATTCCGCACGGCGGCTCGTTTTGCGACGCAGGCTCGAGCGCCTGCTCTGGTGGTAGCTCCGAACCGTACTCCCGGCCACGCCTGAGGATACGATGGAAACGAACCGACGAAGTTAGATCGTCGTAGAAACCCTTCGGGCCAAAGCCCAGCATGATAATGAGCTTCCTCAGTGTGCTGAGGCGTCGCTCATGAAAGTCGCTATTCCGCGGATTCGCGCGGCGAATATGTGCGCCGAAAGGACAACGAGCGCCGACTGCATCGCTTTCGTAGGAAAATTGATTCTGCTTAACGGTGGCAGGATCAATCCCGGGGATTGTTTCCTCTTGGATTTTTTATAAAGGAACTGCCAAAACCTTCGGACATCTTGTTCCAACTGCCGCATCACGAGATAGGTCCCGTTGCGGCCAAGATCTTTTTTCGTTGGCGCATCGTCAGCGGCGAGCAATTCCGCAGTGTCAGCGTCGGGTTCCAGCACAGGCCGATCGGTAATTTTGCCGTATTCGTTGCGATAGCCGAGAAGAAACTCACCCAGTGCAACAATGTTAGTGTATCTGAGCTGAATACATGGCGTTTGCCGCTGCTGCGTCCAGTCGATTTGCGGCTGACTGATTCCATCAGCAAAACCGAATGGTTCATCGCCATCGAGATTGCTCGTCCCAAGCCAGGTCGACTCTTCGAATGCGTCGCTCCAAGCGTTGCCTTTGGCGCTTTGGACAAACGATTCAAATTGCTCGGGCTCGGCGAAGAACATCACGAGAAGATGCGGCTCGCGTCCGTAGCTGCCCCAGAACCACTTTGATGGAGCGTTATTGCCAATATCGCCCAATTGCCGGGCACGGCTTTGTTCCGCCATCCCTCCGCGAAACTCGTGCGAAAACCCGGCGATGATTGACTCCGATATTCCAAGCGCCCTAAGACCCGGCGCTGTGAATGCGATATTTAAAGCAGTCTTTGGCGGCGGCGTCTGAGCAACCGCGCTGGTTACAGGAGCAGACCGGAGCCAGTCTTTCGCCGCAGCCACGTTTTTGACGTTCACGAGCGCGTAGGAGGCGCTGGTCATGTGGCCATAGCCAAAGCGAACCAGGCCTTGAACGTCGGCGTAATCCACTTCACTCATAGCAATGCGACCCATTCGCGGGCCTCCTCGTTAGTCATGGACGATTTTTCCAAACCTCGCCGAAGCCGTGTGTTTCTGTCCAAGTCAACCGCGGTCAAGCCTGGATAGGCTTTGTACCATACTTGCGTCGGCAATGTATGGCGACGGAGGTACTCTTTGTACTTGCGCTCGTCGATGCAGCCATCCATTACCAGCCAATTCGTTCTGGGATAACCGATCCCGTTGCTGAAAGAAGCATTCAGGCCGAAACCGGTCTTGTTAATGAAATCGTCCATGTAACTCTCGACGCTGCCATCGTAGTTGCTAAAAAAGATCATCCGCTCTCTACCGGCCACAAACACCCAGCGTGCGAAGTGGATCGAGCGTATGCGTCCGAGAGTGCCAGGCCGCGTAATATGCCGAGCGCCATAGTTAACAGTTTTGAGCACAAATATCGCCGTCAGCAGTCGCACCAAACCGGGCTTGAGACTTCCCATCGCACTGAATTGATTTGTCACGTCGTGATCTTCGAAACGTGACAAGTTCTCGGAATGCTTCTGATCTACCGTAGGACAAACTTCAGGGTCCGTCTTTTCCAAACGGCGAAGCGCGAAGACATAGAATGGCGCAACGAGAATGAGCAACGGCGATGCAATCAAGACCACCAGTGGCATGCCGAGCAGGTGTAGAAGGTTTTTGATCTGCCATCCAACCGGTGTTGGACTTTCGCCAGACAAAGTTAACCGTCCCTCCGATTTCTCGGACTCGACGAAGCTTTGTAATTTTGCGTGGAGTTCCTGCGGTGCCAGATCGCGAAGCACAGCTGCGTTTTTTTCGATGTAATTTTCGAGCGCTTCGTAAAGAGCCGCTTCCTCGCGAATCTGGCGCACCGTCCGTCCCCGCCAATTCACGTACGCTGCAATGGCGGGAGCATTGTGTTGTCTCATCCACGCCAGAAGGTCGGAACTAGAACTGAATCCCTGGCAACAGGAAAAAATTCTGGCCAGGCCTTTTCCAGCGCGCTTGATCAACTTGCCCAGAAACGCGTTTGCATCACCGTCGACATCCCCCAGGAATGCCAAGTAGAGCGGATACTGGCGCGGAGCTAATCCATAGACACGAACATCTTCGGTCGTCTTATCATCCAGGATGATGAATCGTGCGAAATGGAGCGTGTCGAATTCCGTGAAAGGAATCAGCTCGTTGTCTGAGTTCACGCGGCCCGGGGCGCGATTCATCGAATCAAGCAACTGCCGAAGCTCGGTCTCGCGCTTTGGATCGATCGGCGCAAGGACCATGAACGTCGACTGCGGAGTCATGATCTCCTAACCGAACACCTCATCCCCTGTCGGCTCGTAATGAGGAGCGTTGTTCATGTTATGCCGCAGAGTGGACAGCTCTAGGTACATCCGTTTTCGGGCGCGGCTTTGATTACCTAATGGGCGATGCTCTGCAATTGTATGCCAGGGATTGTAAGAAAGCCTTTTGGCAAACTCCATTTGCGCCGGTGAATCGAACTTCTGTTTTGGCAAACGTAGCGTCGCCACTGAAACCCGTGGCGAAAGTCGCTCCGGCCAGAGCACGCCGTTGTTCTCGATCGGCATCAGGAAGGGATCAGTTTGTAGCTGCAAGCGGAAGTCCAGTTCCACATCGCTTTCGCTGAGCGCCTTCACCATGGCATCGCGTAGATAATCGTCCCGCGGACGGAAGGGAAGCCGCGGAATCGGAGTTTTTTTCTTCGTCTTCGGCCAAACGGAGTATTGCATCGCTTGGCCTTCTCCCAGCAGATACGGCACACAACTAAAGTAAGGAGCTTCAAAAGGGCTGCTCTGCGTCTTAACCCACAGCCCCTGCATGATCATGTCCAGAATGTGTGGCTGCTGAAAATTGACGAAGTGAAAAATCTGCGCGTTTTTCACGCTCCACTTCTGCAGGTGGGCATTCGACTTTGTGTCTTGCGTCACAAAAGTCGGAGTGGAAACGCCGAACATATCGAGCGTGAACTTCTCCTCATCCATCAGCTTCGGTCCGGGCACACCCAGGAGTTTGATGCTGATGCTCATGAAGCCAACGTCATCGATGTCCGGTGTGATGTAAGGACCAGGCCCTGAGAAACGGACCCAACAACGGAAGGTCTGCGGTTTGGCATAGATGCCGTGCCGGAACTGGGGCGGAAGATTGTCATGAACGATAAATTCGCCGCGCAAGATGCCTTGCGTCTTGGTGTTCCCGCCGCGCTCGAAGCCGCCCGGTTTCCAGAGCCCTCGCATCTGCGTGGTGAAACTCTCGATGATCGAGCTAAGGTATTCCTCCTCATTCGGCAGCGGTTTTTCCTCGGCAATCTTTAGGCCTTCGTCCTTCCGCTGCATGTTGATCAATGCTGTGACCAGGCGCGCGATTGGGTCGCGAAGGATGGCGTCGAATGTTGGGCGAAGCCAGTGATCAACTCGGCGTTCCATCTGCAAAAGGAACATCGTGGTGTCGCTCACCAAGTTTAGGAACCACGAGCCAGTATTGGCGCGCGGCATTGGTCGGCTGACGTTCGAATTCACGGCTGACATGAATCCAAGAATTCGACTCTGCTATTTCGAACTATCCCGAAGGCGGAAACTGGAGCGCGAAGTGGATCAGCTTCTTTTTACCCCAGTAGACCAACCCGAGGTAAATGCCGGGACTAACCTCGCGAATCTCATCGCGTATCCAATGCGCGACGAGTGAAGTCTTGGAGTAATCGAGCACGATGCACTCCTTCTGATCGAACCAGCTCTTGTCCTTATATACTTTGGCGACAATTGCCTTGTGTCCCATAGGCAGGATTTTGTTCCGAAGCTCCCCTTTCTCCGGGTCGAAGACTTTTCCCTTCCATGTGAAGACATTTACAAACCAGGCAATTTCATCCGACACGTTGGTGCCGGGCGCCATGATCGCTGTTCCTTTTCCTTCCCCGCGCGGGATCTCGCCATCTGGACTTTGAGTGAACAAATCGTCGAGCTGCGCCTGCGACATTTTCAACATTTCAGGAACTGTAACTGCCATGTTTTCTCCTTTCGTTAGGTTGAATTACATTTCTTGGATATTCGATCAACCGCCTTTGTCGGCATCGGCCTACGATGCTGACAGCCTCGCGTGGACAATTCAAGGATTTTTTGGATTGACACTGCCATCTCTCAACTAAGGAGCTTGGGCAATGTGACCGGCTTTCAGCTTCGCGTCTTGACGTCGTTTCAAATCCTGCGCCAGTTCAGGCGTGATTTGCGCGGTGCTGAAAACCGATTGATAAAAATCTGGCTCTAAGGCGCCTCGGCCTTCCTGGCTTTTTTGGTATGCGATCTTTCGCGCCACGCCAAATTCACTCGCCGGTTGCCGGATGCTGTTTCGCTTGTCAGCAATCCAATTGCCAGGATTGGCGCCCATCTCGGTAGCGAGAATTGCCCAGAGGCTGGCGTCATCCGAGTCAAAATCGGTTTTTGGGAACACCACGATCCCGACTCGTTGCTTGTGATCTTCCTGCCACGGCCGTTTCAATGCTTTTGTCGGGGTCTTTTCTTCGCTCAAAAACGGAATCCAAACTAATTGAAACTCGATGTCGCCTCGCAGTTGTCTGTTTTTCCACTCCTCAGTGAGGTGCCGTGGGCCAGCGTGAAAATCCGGAGCGCGGTTTTCCTCGCGGGCGGGAACGAACGTGAATTTGCCGCCAGTGCCGCCGACTTCGACGATACCGGTCCAGTATCTTTGATACGCGGTGCTAGAGAGAGCGGTGGGCAGTGTTTGTTTGGTCAGGTGGAGCAAAGTCTCGCCGGCTTTGATCAAGCCGATGCGATGCGCTAGCGCAAGGCCGAATTCGGTTTCCTGCGCGCCAAGGTTCACGAGCTCATGCGCGCCCAGTTTTCCAACAAAGGGGACGTCGGCACCCGCCGACTCTCCGGTCGCGTACAGGACTGACACAAACTCGCGGTGATCATCAGTGGGCGCCGTCGGATTGTTGATGCCGAGAAAATCCACACGCTGGCCACCTGGAGTTTGAAAAGCGACCATGATGCCGAGGAAATCTGGATTAGTTTCCACATGCGGCGTGCCCAGTCCGGTAGAGATTCGGCCAATGCCGCTATGCTGCGCGCCAGGCTGAAAAAGCCCGAGGCCGCATAAAGGTCCAGGCAAATCGTTCGCGACCCGGAAAACAACCCTGCTGCCAGCGATTTGATATTGGTGCGCTACACGGTCACGAAATTTGAGATCCGCATCGTTAGCGAGAAGTTTTTGCTGGATGTCGGGGATCTCCCCCACGTCCTTGCCAATGGCTTCCAAATCCGCTGCGCTGGGCCGAAACGGACACCACTGACTTTCGTTTTCTGAATTCACAATTTCTTCCCCGTAGACATGAACAGAGATCAGTGGCCGACAGCCCCCACAGGCGTTCGCGCTTGTCTGTAACCGCACAGCATGATGACCACCCCAACGAGGTTAAGAAAAGGCGGAGGCACCAGCAAGATCCAGCCGAGGGTAGTCAGCGACGGTACGGCGAGGATGTACGACACATCCGTGAACAAATCTGAAAAACGCACGCCGGCGCTCACAGCGAGCCAGACGGGATCCTTTCGCCAACGCCAAAGTGTGATGGCTTGTGCCAGCGCGAACGCAGCCCACTGGCCAGCGGAGCGACGCAAGAGAGCGGTTTCAAGACCGGCCGGCACGCCAGCGTGGAGAAGCCGAAACCAGATATCAGGAGCGAGCCAGGCCATCACGAAGAGAACGGTATCCTCCACCAAAGCTGCCCAGAGATAGATGACAATGATCGTCTTGAGTCGTCGATCAATCATAGATGCGCGTCGCTCACCGGCGGCCGCTCAACTTCTTTTTGTTGTGTTGTATGTTGCATGCGAATCAAAACGTTTTCAGATATTCGATCAGCGCGCGTTTGTCGGCATCGGGCATCTGCGTCCCAAAGTAGTGCCCTTTGTCCTCGATAAAATCGGGGCATTTATTTGCTTTGATGAGATCTGGAACAAGATTGGCGAAAACCTTCTTCGCGGCTTCGCCGTCTAACTGTTGATCGCGGATCTTGTCCAAGTCTGCTTTAATTCTTGGAACTAGAGTCAGCATATCCCAAAAGCTTGGCTCGAGGTTTGCAATAAGGTTAATTGGAGTTCCTGCGGGGATCGGACCGATACTGAAATACCCGTCTTTGTCGCAGCGGAAGCGCAACGCCCAAGGGACGTATTCTTTGCGAATATGCAGCGAGCAGCGCTGGCTGGTGCGCCAAATACAGTCTGGTCCTTTGCGCTTCTCCGGCCAAAGCAGCTTTTCGATCGCGTCGTTAAATGCTTCCATGCGGCCCGCTACCGAAGGATCGCCGGTGAATTTTCCAAGCATGTTGTTGTGCAACAGCGGCGCGGAACTCCAAACACTGACCAGGGACGCCGTGCGATAATAACCGGGCGCCACATTTTCCTCCTTCGGCTTGAATTTGATCGGCTGCGTCTCATTAAATGGGTTGAAAAATTCGAGCTCGTCCACCGGCGAGAGTGCCTTGTAAGTCGCCGAGGAAAAGTTATCCCAGACGTGACCGGCTTTTGCATTTGTCGCGAACGCGCGTGCGGAATTGGTTTCGATTTTGGTCAATGGATAACGCTTATCGTTTGATAGAAAATTGTTTTCCAAAAAATCGGGTTTCATGACTTCAGCGCGGAACCACGCCTTTCCCTCGCCGGAGCGCGGATCAATACTAGCAGGCGGTTGTTTGCTCGAGTGACATGCCGCGCAGCTTTCGGCGAAAACTTCCTTCCCGCGCGTCATCACGGCTGAATCCGCCGTGACGTACGCCTCCCCGCCGGGCGCGTCGGCGAGACGAAACGATTTCAGTTTTCGAAAGAAGGCGGCGATATTGTCGAGGCGCTCCTCGGTAGCGCGCCAGAAAACCGAATGCTCACGCGCGTAGGGAATTTCAAAAGGTTTTTGCGGTGCAAGTCCGATCAGTCGGTTGTGACGCGTCAACCAATACTCGGAGAACATGCCGATGTTGACGTAAACACGAATGGTTGCTCCGCGTACACCAATTGAATCCGCGCCATCTTTTAGGATGTGCGGAACCGGCGACATGTCTTCCTTTTCGCCGGGCAAAGCGAGTGTGCCGCCTGCCATTTTCTCCGGCACCGCGATACGCTCCCGCTCTGCCAGCAAAAAGATTGCGTTGATCGCGTTTGGATTATTGATGTGATCGGTCGCGATCCGCGAAGTATCGGAAGTGCCGCGGGGCTGCGTGGCCAGCATTTCGTAAAAGAACCCGCCTTTCTCGACGTTGCAGGCGAAGACTTTCCCCTCGTTGATGTACTGATTGCCAATCGCCGACGCGAGATTTTTCCAGCGCGGATTCTCTGGATCAGCGGGCGGATTGCTCGGATTTGGCGCTATGTGACAGGCGCCGCAGGCCACGCCGACACGATAGGGACGCACGAGCTGATTGTCGTTGTAATAAGTCGGGTCCTCGTAGAAACGTTTGCCGTCCCACTTCTTGCGCGCCTTCTCATCGAACTCCGGATTTGGAAACAAACGGAAACCAAGGACGCCGGAAGCTTTGCCGTAGACTTCTTCGTTAATCCCAGCCGGTTCCGGCTCGATCTGTTCGTCGAGCCACAAGCCAAATTCGTCAGGTCTGGTGGCTGCACGAAATCCTGGCTCGTTCATCAGACCCAAAATTTTGAAACGCTGGCTGCGCGGAAATTTGCGGTTATCAAGCATCTTCAAAAGATCCATCAACCCGAAACTGTCCTGTGCGGCCTGATTCCAAAAGTGCTGGTTACCACCGCTCCACAGGTTCCAGGTGTTGCGGCCCATGATTTCCTCGGGCGAAAGATCGAGGCCGCCATCCATCGGCTTGAAAACATCAGCAGTAATCTGCGGGAAATCGGATGTTGTCAGGCCGGAAGCTGTGGCCTCGTCCACCGGCTCGTCTTTTTTACATGCGCCCACTGCCGCGCAAAAAACGACCGACCAACTTGCAGCAATAACGACGCAAAAATTTTTCATCAAGCTTTGTTGTCTTCCGCGATGACGTCACTTGCCTTCTCGGAGATCATATAGATGTTTGTAGCTATGAAGACTCCGGGGATCCGCGGGAAAACGCTGGCGTCGACGACGCGAAGATTTCGGACCCCACGCACGCGAAAACGGCTATCGAGAACAGCCATTGGATCACCTTGTGCGCCGATTGGACATGAACAGGAAGCGTGATGACCCCAGGCTTCCTTCGCGACGAACCGGCGAATCGAGTCCTCATCTTCAAGGTTCTCTCGCGGCCCCGGCCAGATTTCGCGTTTTACTACGCCTCTCGTCCTTGCAATCTCGTTGATTCTGCGGGCGAATTTGAATCCTTCGACAATCGCGGCGAGGTCTTCGCCGGTATCGCGGTCGGTGCCTTCGTAGAAATAATGGAAATTAATTTCAGGCACATCGAGCGGGTTGGCTGAGCGTAGTTTAACAGTACCCGCGCGATTTTTGGTATGCGCTTTCATCACGAGCCATGTCAGGAGATTGTGTCTCGTGGCAAGGTCCGGGTTAGCTCGATCGACAGAGTAGCCTTTGTAATAGCCTTTGAAGAATCCCGGCACAGCAAAAATGAAAAGATCCGGCGCCGGTAGATCGCGCCGGGATTTTTTCAGAAGCCCGATAATGATCGCGTTGCTGGTGTAAAGACCGGTTTTGCTTTCTCGCCATTCCCTTAGCGCGGGGTCAGGCTGCTCTCCCGGTGCCGGTATACCCATGGCTAGGTCTTTGAGAAGCTCGAAGTCTGCTTTCGCTTCCGAGATAATGCCGATCTCGTAGCGGTCCTGCAAATTCGTTCCTACCCCGCGCAGATCTATGCGAACGGGAATTTGAAACACCTCCAACTCGGCTCTCGGACCAATGCCCGAAAGCTTTAGCAATTGTGGCGTATTGTAGACGCCACCGCACAAGACCACTTCGCGGCGGCAAAAAACTTCACCACTTGTTCCACTGGCATTGCTCGGCTGCGGATGTGCATTGTACAGATGCTTGCCGCGCAGGAATCTCACACCTATTGCAGCAGGTTCGCCCGCCGCCCCGGGTTCTCGATCAAAGAGGATTTCGGATACCAATGTTTCAGTCTGAATAATGAGGCGCTCCGGATATTTCTTTTGCACTTCAATCAAGTAATCCCGCGGACTGCTTCGCTGACCATCGCGAACTGCGATCGGAATCAGCATCAGACCCTCCGGGCGCCGCTTCATTGTCTCCCAGTTATTTGGATCGAAGCGTGCCTTGACCTGCTGTCCGAAAAGATCAGATAGAAACGATTCGATTGTTGCGATAGCGCCAACGCCCTGGTCGATAAGAGTTGCCGCTAGCGCGGATAGAATTTCTTCGCCTAATTGCCGGTCTCCTAAGCCAAGCTTCGGATCGGCCACAGTCGTATGGAGCCACCCATCAAAGCCGTGCCGGCCCGCGTTTCCTGCGATTCCAAGCAGACCTCGAATCTTGCTCCAGATTTTCGCCAGGATAGAATCGTCCTTTGACGCCGGCCACCTCGCGTAATCGCAATGTTCGAGCCGTTCGAAATAGGCGCGCATTCGCTCGCCGCTCCATGAATCATCGCCCGTGATCCTCGCAATCTCATCCCAATCACCACTTGGTCCGCAAAGGGTGATCATTGCGTTGTGGAAAGTGCAGCCGCCTACCGTCGCTGCGCGCGGATAAAAAATTCCGTTCCCTTTCTCATCCCACTTGGAATCCCGCTCCTCTGGATTGGTGTAATGCTTAACGAAGAATTCCCAACTCAGATCAGGATGCTCGCTGGCGTGCGCGTGAAAGGCAGGAACTTGCGCCACCTCGGGCGCATCCCATCCACCTGCTTCCAAGACCAGAACCCGAAAACCATTTCTGGCAAGATTGCAGGCAAGCGGCGCACCGCCTGCGCCGGAGCCGACGATGATGAAGTCGTACTCCGCAGTTTGCTGTTTTGGATGGAGCGGAGTGTTGTTCATTTCAACCAGGACACAACGCTGCCCTTCCGAGCCTGCGTGGCTAGAATGTCTTCAGCAAATCGATCAGGTCTTCGAGTTCCTGTTTGCTCAGGTCTTTGGCAAAGTAATGACCCCGATCCAGCACCAAATCGGGTGAAGTACTCATTCCAAGAAGTTTGGCCACTTGCTTGCGTTCAGCATCTGTGCCGGGTTTTTTCAAATTTCTCATTCCGTAGGTTAGTGTGACAAGATTCGCAGGCTTGGTGATCGTGATCTCCGCGGGATCGAGGTTCGCAAGCAGATCGACTGGTGTGCCAACCGGGAGATGCAAGACGTTGAGATCACCGAACCAGCCGCGAATAAATGCGGCAAAGAATCCCAAGAGTAGGGCCAGCACGAGCACGATGTATCCGAGCGCACGTTTGCCGCTTGCGAGCAGGATAACAAGACCAATCAGCAGTAACACGGCGAATGAGATCCACGGATAATTTACGAGCCACCTGATCCAATCGGGACTCACCCCCGCAATGAATTGCTGAATACCACTCGCTGGAACATGCAGGTGCGTTTCAACCGGCGTGCGCCAGACGAGACCACGGTCCTGCTTCAATCGCTCAGCGGTCGCATGATTGATCGGGGTTCCCATTTCCAAGGAAGGTCCATTCGTCCAGAGATAACGATTCGCCGCCGCTTCCTCATCTGTCTGGCCTGGTGTAAGCAGCCGATGGATTCCATCGTCAAACGCTTCCAAGCGTCCCTTGACCGACGGGTCGTTGTTGAACAAGCCACAAGTGTTGTTGTGGAGAAAAGGCGCCGTCGCCCATATCCCAATCAGAGGCGGAGGCCGATAATAACCGCGACCGTTGCCCGGTGGTTGCCACTTCACGTCTCGCTGTGCGGCCGGATCCCAGTAGGTAATTTTTTGCACCGCGGGGAGATTCTTATAAGTGTCGGACGAGTAATCCTCCCACATGTGTCCTGCCACCGCGTTGCTTCCCAATGATCGCGCCGCATTTGTTTTAATTACAGTGACGGGGACGCGAATCTCCGTGGAAAGAAAATTGTTTTGCCAAAAGTCGGGTTTTTCGACTTCCGTCAGCGCCCATTGTCGGTAACCCGGATCCTTTAAGTAATCGAGCAACTTCTTGGCGTCCAACTTCTCCGGTCCCGAGGGCGCACCGTTCATTCCATTTGGCTGTTTGCTCGAGTGACAGACGATGCAGCGCTCGGCAAAAACTTTGCGGCCAGCCGCCAATGCCGGATCCCACGGTACTCCTTCGCCTTTTAATTGGCCTAACTGCTTGCCTCCGGGTGCATCTTTTAGCCGCATCGGTCCGGTCGATTTGAGGAAGAACTCCGCGAGGTAATCGACGTTGCCCTTGTTTACCTGCCAATACACCGAGTTCTTTTCGACATCGGTGACCTTAAAGGGCTGCTGTTTTCGAAAACCGATAAAAAGGTTCTGAAGAGTGATCCAGCGTTCCGAGAACATGCCGATGTTGAGATACACACGCGCCAGCGCGCCCCACGCGCCGATGGAGTCCGCGCCTTCCAACAAAACGCGTGGCACCGGTCGGGGGTTGGCATACACGTTGGAAAGCCCATATAGCGCGACCGGCATTGTTGCTGAAACCGTTGAGAGCTGTTCAAATTCGTTATGCCCATAACGCGCCAAATAATCTTTTGCATATTCGGCACTGCGATAACTCGGAGAAATGCTTAACAAACCGGAACGGTCGAGCCGTGCGCCAAAATCCCAGAGCGCATTCATCGTGCTGGTGTTGTTGATCTGATCAGTCGCGATCAACGATGTGTCTATGGTTCCTGGCGGCTGGCTATCGAGCAGGTGATAAATAAAATTGTCTTCTGTTAGCTGGTTTCCGAATACGGCACGCATGCGCAGATATTGAGCGCCGATAGTTGTCGAAAGATTTGCCCATTTCGGCGCTTCCGGATCCGCCGGCGGATTCAAGGGATGCGGCGCCACATGACAAAAAACGCACGACATTCCCACTCGATACGGACGAACTAAATTCGGGTCGTTGTAATATTTTTCGTCCCTTTGGTACCTGAATATGTCCCAATGTTTCCGGGCCTTGTCGTCAAACTTCGGATTCGGGAAAAGCCGGAGGCCGACAATTCCGGAAGAATGCCCGTAGATCTTTGGATTGGGTTGAGGAGCGGTTGGCTGTTCTGGTCGCCGAATGTACAAA
>WNGD01005704.1_pt1 | contig 12470 bp, 15 predicted proteins | sample 5400671 | NCBI WGS metagenome assembly WNGD01 (sample SAMN13153369, study PRJNA577476) | soil metagenome | isolation source: 40 cm soil or saprolite under grassland replicate 2 | place: USA:California | collected 2016-06-15
GAGCAGGACTCGCACCAGGAGGAGGTCAACGTCATCATCCGCGGCTCGGGCGTGTACCGGGTCGAGGGCGAGGAGGTGCCGGTTCGCGCCGGCACGGTGATGCGGTTCGATCCGGAGACGACACGTGTGCCGATCGCGGGCCCGGACGGACTGACGATGGTGGCGGTCGGCGCGCGCAGGGGTAGCTACGAGCCAAGGGGAAACTTCTGATGCATACGATCGAGCTGTCGGACGAAGAGCTGCAGCTGCTGCACGCGGCGCTGCATGCGTACCTCGACGACTTCGGCCACGAGGAGGCCGACGTGCTGCGCCTCGTCAAGGCGCTGATCTCGAAGCTGCCGCGCCCCGGGTGACGCTCGTCCGGATCCTGATCTGGAACCTCGCCGACTCGAAGACGACGCTTGACGAACTGCACGGGCAGCTGCCGCCGGCCGACAACGGCGACGTGTCGATCGGCAACGACGTCCAGGAGCGGTTCGGGCTCGTGTCGCTGAACGAGTCGCTGCCGGATCTCGAGCGCGTGCGCGGTCTGATCGGCAAGGAGCCGGAGATCGCCGAGGAGTTCGACGTCCTGGTATGAGCAACCGCTCTGCAATTCAGAAGTACATCTTTCCCGTCGTGATCATCGCGGCGCTGATCTGGCTCGCGGTGCAGACGATCGGCGGCGGCTCATCGCACGAGAAGCTTCGGTTCAGCGAAGCTCTCGCTCTCGCCCGGCAAGGCGTGGGAATCGACCACGTGACGTTTCACCCCTCGACGCAAGAAGTCGACTTCCACTTCCTCGCTGGGAAGACCAGGACAACCGTGTACCCGGTAGATCAGTCCGGATATGAGCTGCAGCAGCTGCTCGTGAGCAAGCACATCCCGTTCGACGCAAAACGCCGAGGGAGTTCGCCCTTCTGGGAAGTGTTGACAAGCCTGCTCCCCTTCGTCTTGCTGTTCGGCTTCTGGGTCTTCCTGATGAGAAATGTGAAGCGCGGTCAGCCCGATCAGCAGAGCTCACCACACAGCACCTAGGCGCCCCCAAGCTGGGGTCAGGTCTTGCATTCGGTCAGAACACCGAGGCCTTACGAGGTTGACGAAATCCAAGACCTGACCCCGGGTTTCTCGAGGGCGTACGCGATCTGATCGGCAAGGAGCCGGAGATCGCCGAGGAGTTCGACGCACTCGAGCGAACGGCTGGGGTCAGACCCTGAAAGGGTCAGACCCCGTTCACAACCAGTCGACCCACCGCTCCTGAAGCGCTGAGGCCGGGGTTTGCCCGGCCTCAGCGCCGTACCTAACGCCGAGCGGCGGAGCCGCTCGGCGTTCTAGGCCGTCGCGACCTGCGCCAGGCGACGGCTGGAGACGCCCGCGAGCACCGGCTCGCCGTCCTTCCGGGTCCGCAGGAAGAACTGCACGTGGTAGCCCCGCTTGAGCGGGAACGTGCTCCGCGGGATCATCGTCAGCGCCAGGTACCCGGACTGGTTCGTGACCTGTTCAGGCGGCGTCGACGTGACGAGCGGCGTCGAACGTGCGAAGACGAGTGCGCCGCGCACGACGAAGCCCCTCGTGTCGGAGACATGCACGCGAAGGGCAACGGGACCGCGTCGCGACGTCACCACACCCGGCACGAAATGGACGCTGTCGATCACGAGCCGATTCGGCAGTGACACGCTCGCGACCGGAATCGACGTCTTGCCGTTGGCGAGCCGGATCTGTCCTTCCGGCCCGGTTGTCGTCGTTGGTGCGGTTGTCGTTGTGCTCGTCGAGCTCGTGGAAGTCGACGTCGAGGTGCTCGTGGACGTCGAGGACGACGTCGAGCTGCTGGTCGAGTCCGTCGACGTCGAACCGGTCGTGCTCGACGTGGTCGTGTCGGCGAACGGGCTGAGTGTGCCCGCCACGCCCGCGCCGGCGAGGTAGCCGAGGAACGCCAGCGTCGTGAGCGCAAACGCGCCGACAAGCGTTCTGAACCAACGCTTAAAGAACGGTCTGCTCCGGGAAGACCGCGCCCTCTGCGAAGCGGTCGAGGCGGTACGGCGTCAGATCGAGCGGCGTGGTGCCGTGCAGCAGCTCGTGCGCAACCGCACTTCCGACCGCCGGCGACTGCATGAAGCCGTGGCCTGAGAAGCCGCACGCGGCGTAGACACCGTCGCCCACCCAGCCGATGATCGGATGGGCGTCCGGCGTCATGTCGTACAACCCCGCCCACGCGCGTACGACCGGCGCGGACGCCGCCCGCGGGTAGCGGTGCGCGAGGCGAGCGCGCCAGTCGGCCACCAGCTCGTCGTCGACCAACTCGTCGCGCGTCCAGCGCGGAACCGGCTCCGTCATCGCGAGCCGGAGCGTCTCGCCGCGCCGGCGGAAGTGGAAGGTGGTCTCGTCCTCGATCGTCATCGGCAGGTCGGCAGGCAGATCTGCGACCGGCCCGACGTCGACGAGCTGCCGGCACAACGGCCGGACGGGCAGGTCGGGGACGAGCTCCGTCGACCCTGCGCCGCACGCGACGACGAGGACGTCGCGCGGAAGGTCGCGCGCGTCCGTCTGCTCGCGGACGTCGACGCCGAGGTCTGCGGCGCGACGGACAAGCTCGGCCGTCACGGCCGACGGCTCGGCGACACCGTCCTCCCAGCAGGCGACCGCGCCGGCGACGTCGTCGGTGCGCAGCCCGCGCACGCGCGACGGATCGACCTCGTCGACCGGAACGCCGAGCGACTGCTGCATCGCCGCACGCTCGCGCAGACGATTCCAGCCGTTCTCGGTCGTGGCGAGAAACATATAGCCGACCGCTTCGAACAAGGGCGGGCCGAGCTCGCGGAAGAGCTTCGCGCTCTCCTGTGCAAGTCTCACCTCGGGCTCCGTCGAGAACTGCTGGCGGAAGCCGCCCATCGCCTTGCCGGTCGCGCCGGACGCGATGCGGTGGCGCTCCGCCAGCACGACGTCGCGCGCACCGAGCAGCGCGAGGTGGTACGCGATCGAGGCGCCTACTGCGCCCGCGCCGGCGATGACGATTCGAGCCATTGTTCGAGCTGTTCGCGCTCTTCGTCTGTGAGGGTGCGCAACGGACGACGCACATCCGGTTGCATTGGGACGCCGCGACGCCCGACCACGATTTTGGCCGCCGCCTGCAGAGGGAACCGTTCCAACGCCGACCGCACGGGGCCGAGATCTGCCGTCTCGGGATCGCGTACCGCGGCGGCGACGAGCTCCGGGAACGCGGACGCGAGCGCCGAGACGGCTCCCGCAGCCCCAGCGGCAAGCCCCTGTGAGATCAGCGCCTCCGGGCCGACGAAGATGTCCAGGCCTTCGAGCAGGTACGGCGCGAACCGTTCCCACGGCGTGTCGGACACCTTCAGGCCGTGGAAGTTCGGCGCTGCTTCGCGGAGCCTCGCCAGAACCGACAGAGGCACCGCGTAGCCGCTGCGCGCCGCGAACTCGTACACGTAGAACGGCGTCGGCGCGCACGCGCGTGCCGCGGCTGCGAGGTGCGCGAGCAGCTCCGCCTCGTCGAGCACGAAGTACGGCGGCGCCATCACCGCGACCGCGTCGGCGCCGACGTCGGCTGCGTGTGCGGCGAGCTCGACCGTGTCCCACGTCGACTGCGCGCCGCAGTGCACGGCGACCTGGAGCCGTCCCTTGGACGCTTCGACGAAGAGCTGCGCCGCCCGGAGACGCTGCTCGACCGGGAGGAGGAAGCCTTCGCCGGTCGTGCCCAGCGCCAGCAGCCCGTCGACGCCGCCCGCATGGAGAAAGTCGACGTAGGGTGGGATCGCAGCCTCGTCGAGCGCCTCGCCCGCATCCTTGAGCGGCGTCAGCGCCGCGGCGAGTGCGCCTCGCAGCATGGCCTCAACTCTAAGCTGCCGTGGTGGGCGGGCTGCGGATCGAGCGCGACGAAGCCGTGCTGCGCGTGACCCTGGCGCGGCCGGAGCGCCGAAACGCCTTCGACGCCGCCCTGATCGCCGAGCTGACGGAAGCCTTCGCGGACGTCGGCGACGCGCGTGCCGTCGTGCTCGCCGGTGAGGGGCCGGCGTTCTGTGCGGGCGCCGACATCGAGTGGCAGCGGTCCTCGATCGAGCTCTCCTTCGAGGAGAACGCCGCCGACGCGCTGCGGCTCTACCGCATGTGCGAGGCGATCGACCTCTGCCCCGCACCGGTGGTCGCACGCATCCACGGCTTCGCTCTCGGCGGCGGCGCCGGGCTCGCCGCCTGCAGCGACATCGCGATCGCGGCGCCCGACGCCGCCTTCGGCTTCTCCGAGGTGAAGCTGGGGATCATTCCTGCGGTGATCTCCCCGTTCGTGCTGCCGAAGATCGGCCCGCACGCGCGCCGCTACTTCCTCACCGGTGAGCGGTTCGATGCGCAGACCGCGTTGCGAATCGGCCTCGTGCACGAGGTCGCCGCCGATCTGGATGCCGCGGTCGAGTCCGTGGTCGCCGAGCTCCTGACGTCAGGCCCCAACGCGGTGCGCGAGGCGAAGCGCCTCGTCCGCGAGCGACCCGCCGCCGAGGAGACCGCGCAGATCGCCGCGCGCATGCGCACGGCGGAGGAGGGGCAGGAAAGGCTGCGCGCGTTCCTCGAGCGTCGCAAGCGGTAGATGCGGCGCCTGCTCGTTCTCGTCGGCGTGATCGTCCTCGTCGACACGATGTTCTTCACGGCGCTGACGCCGCTGCTGCCCCACTACGTCCACAAGCTCGACCTCGGCAAGGGCGGCGCGGGGCTGCTGCAGGCGATGTACCCCGCCGGCGCGTTGCTCGCGGCGATCCCCGGCGGGATGGCCGCGGCCCGGTTCGGCGTCAAGCCGACCGTCCTCACCGGGTTGTCGCTGCTCGCACTGACGACGACCGCGTTCGGACTGGCGGGCTCGGTGTGGACGCTCGATCTCGCGCGGTTCGTCCAGGGCGTGTCGAGCGCGTTCTCGTGGACCGGAGCGCTGGCGTGGCTCGTCGCGGCCGCACCTCCCGGGAGGCGCGGCCAGCTGATCGGCTCCGCTTTCGGCGCGGCGATCGCCGGCGCGCTGTTCGGCCCCGTGCTGGGCGCGGTCGCGTCGTTCACCGGCACGGGCCCGGCCTTCGGCGCTGTCGCGGGGCTCGCCGTCGTCCTCGCCGCCGCAGCCTTGCGCACGCCGGCGGCCACGCCGGCCGCACCACAGCCGGTCCGGATGCTGTTCCGGGCGCTGCTCGTGCGCCGGATCCAGATTCCGATGTGGCTGTGCCTGGTGCCGGCGCTGCTCTTCGGGAATCTCTCCGTGCTCGCGCCACTGCGCCTCTCGCACCTCGGCTGGGGCGCGGCCGCGGTCGGCGGCACCTATCTGATCATGGCCGCGATCGAGGCCGGCTGGGCGCCGATCCTCGGCCGCGCCTCAGATCGGTACGGCCGGTTTCCGCCGCTGCGGGCGGCGCTGCTCGCGTCCGCGGTCATGACCTTCATCCTGCCGTGGCCTCACGACCCCTGGCTGCTCGCGGTGGTCATCGTCGCGGCGGGCTTCGCGTTTGGAAGCTTCTGGACGCCGGCGATGTCGATGATCACCGACGAGGCAGAGACGGTGGGGCTCGACTACGGCTACGCGTTCGCGCTCGTGAACATCGCCTGGGCACCCGGACAGGCCGCCGGATCGGCGTTGGGGGGTGTGCTCGCATCGGCGACGAGCGACGCTGTGCCGTACCTCGCCCTGACGGCGACCTGTCTGCTGACACTCTTCGCGATCGCGCGCTACGGCGAGACTGCCTCGCCCGTTGCCGCCGAGCGGTAGAGCGCCTCGATCAGGCGCGCCTGTCCCAACGCGTCCGCGCGCCCGAGCAGCGGCTCGGTCTCACCGCGCACGGCGGCGCTGAAGTTGTCCACCTCGAGGAAGTAGCGGTCGACGTCTTCAAGGTCGATGCGCGCGCCGTCGAGCTCGACGCGATGATCGCGACAACGCACGGGATCGGGAACGACGAGCGTTCCCGTCGATCCGATCACCTCGAGGCCGCTTCTCTGAGGCAGGTCGAAGCCGCAGTGGAACTCGCCGAACACGTTGCCCTGGAACCGCAGAACACCGACGAAGCCGACATCGACGCCGCTCGAGCCCGTGCGCTGCCACCCGAAGGCAAGCTCCGGCTCGCCGGCGAACAACCGCTGCATGCTGACGCAGTAACAGCCGAGATCCATCAGTGCGCCGCCGTCGAGCTCGGGCGAGAGTCGAACATCGGCCTCGTCGGCGAGCGTGAACGAGAACAACGATCGCAGCTCGCGCAGCTCCCCGATCGCGCCGTCGCGCACGAGCTCCGCCGCTTTCTGCGTCTGCGGATGGTGCCGGTACATGAATGCCTCCATCAGCAGGCGGCCCATGCGCTCAGCGGTGTCGAAGGCGCGCCCCACCGCCTCCGGGCGCCGGCCGAGCGGCTTCTCGCAGAGGACGTGCTTGCCGGCCTCCAGAGCCCGGATCGACCAGTCGGCGTGCAGCGAGTTCGGCAGCGAGATGTAGACGACCTCGACGTTCTCGTCGTCGAGCAGTGCCTCGTAGCTGCCGTGCGCGCGCTCGATGCCGTGCTCGCGGGCATACGCCTCGGCGCGCCCTTGGTCGCGACTCGCGACGGCGACGACGTCGGTGCACTCGCTCTGCGCTGCGCCGCCGAGGATCGCGTCGTTGATCCGCGCCGTCGAGAGCAGGCCCCAGCGGACCGGTTCGCTCACCGACCGGTTGCTTCGAGGCGGCGGCGCGAGAGCGTGTCGAGCGTAACGGCGAGCAGGAGGATGACGCCCGTCGTGATCAGCTTCGTCGCCGGGCTGTAGCCGACGAGGTCGATCCCGTTCGAGATCATCGAGATGATCAGGCCACCCAGCAGCGCGCTCCGTACGACGCCGCGGCCGCCGAACAGACTCGTGCCGCCGATGACGGCGGCGGCGATCGCGTTGAGCAGGGTGTCGCCACCGCCGGACGCGAGGTTCACGCCGTTGACGCGCGCCGCGAAAATGATCCCGCCGAGCGCCGCCATCGCGCCCGAGATCATGAAAACGACTATCCGGATGCGCGCAACGTTGATCCCGGCGCGCCTGGCCGCCTCGGCGTTGCCCCCGACTGCGTAGACGTGGCGACCGAACGTCGTTCGCTTCGCGATGTACGTCCAGAAGACGAGCAGCCCGAGCACGATCACACCTGCGAGCGGGACCCCGCGGCCGGGATCCGTATTGGACTTGTAGGCGACGAAGAAAGCAATCCCCGTCACCGCGAGCACCTTGAGCACGACGAGTGTGAGGTTGCGGGTGACGATGCCGGCGCGAAGACGTCCAATCACGCCGCCGAGGGTCATAATCGCGTACACCGCGCTTGCGATCGCGGCGATAAGCCAGCCGGCGACGTGCGAGAAGTAATAGCCGGCCGTGTCGTTGATCGTGCTGTTCTGGATCGTAATCACGCTCTGCGGCAGCGCCTTGAACAGCACGCCCTGCCACGCGAGCAGGCCCGCGAGCGTGACGACGAACGACGGCACTCCGAGGAACGCGACAAACGATCCCTGGAACGCTCCGATCAGCGCGCCGGCGGCGATAGCGACGGCGATGCAGAGCAGGCCCTGCACAAGAGGGCTGCCCGGCAGCTCGTGCCCGCTGCCGGCCAGTTGCAGCTCGGCGGCGAAGACCGCGCACACGCCGCTGACGGAGCCGATCGACAGGTCGATCTCGCCGAGCAGGAGAACGAACACGACGCCGTAGGCAATCGCAGTGACACCGGCCATCTGCACGATCAAGTTGTTGAAGTTCGACGCGCCCACGTACGTCGACGACTTGAAGTAGAAGAAGAGGGTGATGACGACGATCCCGACGACGATCGGCGCGCTCCCGAGCTCGCCCGAGCGCAAGTTGTTCCACGCCCGCTGCGGCAGGTTCGTGATCGGGACGGCTTCGGGCGCGAGTGCGGTTTCCGACTCGACCGTCATGTCGCGGTCTCCTCGTGCGTCGCCGTCCCGAACGTGATCGCCTGGACGATCTCCCCCTCCGTCGTGCGCGCGCGCTCGTAGACGCCGACGTTCCTGCCCAGGCGCAGGACCGTGATCCGGTCGGCGACCTCGAAGACATCCACCAGGTTGTGTGAGATCAGCACGACGGCGAGGCCTTGCTCTCGCAGGCGCTTGACGAGGTCGAGCACCTGCCGTGTCTGCGCGACCCCGAGCGCGGCGGTCGGCTCGTCGAGGATGACGACCTTCGAGTTCCACATCACCGCGCGCGCGACGGCGACCGACTGCCGCTGGCCGCCCGAGAGCGACGCCACGCGCTGGTGCACGGACCGAAGCGTCGTCACGGACAGCGAGCGCATCGTCTCCAGTGTCTTGTGCTCCATGGTCGGCTCGTTCAGCCGCTGGAGGAAGTCGTGTGCCTCACGCCCGAGGTACATGTTCTGCACGACGTCGAGGTTGTCGCAGAGCGCGAGGTCCTGGTACACGACCTCGATCCCGAGCCGGCCCGCGTCCTTCGGGCCGCTGATGTGCACCTCGCGGCCCTCGAAGAAGATCTCGCCGCTGTCGATCGGATGAATCCCGGCGATGCTCTTGATCAGCGTCGACTTGCCGGCGCCGTTGTCGCCGACGAGCGCCATCACCTCACCCGGACGGACCTCGAAGTCGACGTCCCTCAGCGCCTGCACGACCCCGAACGACTTCGAGACGCCGCGCAGCTCGAGCGTCGGAGCCGTGGAGGCGCCCGGCCTGGGCGCCTCCACCTGACTCGTTGTCACTTACAGAGCTTCTTGTAGACCCCGATGCAGACCTGGGCCTTCTTGAGGAACCCGTCCTTGAAGAGCAGCTTGTAGTTGGCCTTCGTGACCCAGACCGGCTTCAGGAGGATCGAGGGAACGTTGCGGACCTTGTTGTTGGTCTTCCCGTTCACGCCGGTGACCTTCTGGCCCTTGATGATCTGGACCGCGGCTTTCGCGGCTGCGGCGGCCTCCTTCTTGACGGCCTTGTAGACGGTGCCGCTCTGCCAGCCGGCGAGGATGTACTGCACGCCTGTCGGCGTCGCGTCCTGGCCGGTCAGCGGAATCGGCTTCAGCTTGTGGCTCTTGAGATCGGCGATCACGGCACCCGCGAGGTTGTCGTTCGCGGCGATCGCGGCGTCGATCTTGTTGTTGTTCTTCGCGAGCATCGCATCGAAGATCGTCGCAGCCGTAGGCGCGTCCCAGTTCGTCCACTGGTCACCGCTCTTGCCCTTCTTGAACGTGCCCTTCTTGTAGAGCGGGTTGAGGATCGAGTCGTAGCCCTGCTTGAAGAGCGTCGCGTTGTTGTCGGTGACGCCGCCGTTCAGCTCGACGATGACCGGATGCCTCGAGTACTTGCCGTTCTTCCTCAGAGCGGCAACGAGGCCCTTGCCCATCGTCTTGCCGACGGTGACGTTGTTGAACGACACGTAGTACGCCGCCTTGCCGTTCAGCACGAGGCGGTCGTAGTCGATGACCTTGACACCCTTGGCATCCGCCGCGGACTCGATCGAGGCACCGGTCGCGGAGTCGAGGGCGTCGAGCAGGATGACCTTGGCGCCCTGCGTCAGGCACTGGTCGCCCTGGGAGCGCTGTGTCTGAGCGCTGCCCTGCGCGTTCAGAACCGTGGCCGACACGCCCGCCGCCTTGAAAGCGGCCTCGAGGTACGGCTTGTCGAACAGCTGGTACCGAGTCGACGAGGTCGTGTCGGGCAGCAGAGCACACGCCTCGATACTTGCGGCGCTGCGCGTCGGCGAGGTCCGGTGCGCCGAGGCTGCTGCGGCGAGCAGCAGCGCAACGAGCGCCGGGACCGCGAGAAGCGGCAGCGACCGCCGCATGAACTTGGTCAAAACTCCTCCTTCGGAAGGTGACGGCGAACGCAAGCAACCTACGTTAAGCCAGTGCGAGCACGCTTTGCAAGCCCCATCCGCACGGGGATTAGAGTTGAGGCCGTGATCGCTGCCGAGCTGCGAACCCGGATTCCGGCTCGGAGTGTGCTTCCCGGTGACTCGGCGCATTACTTGGCCGACGAAACCGAAGGACGCGGCCTGCGAGGCCACGCGGACGCAGTGGTGCTACCGGACAATGCGGACGAGGTCGCGGCGGTTGTCGCCTGGTGCTACGAGCAGGGCGTGCCCGTCGTGCCTCGCGGCGGCGGCACGGGGTACGCGGCGGGGGCGGTGCCGCTCGACGGCGGAGTCGTCGTCGCCCTCGAACGGCTGGCGCGGGTCCGCTCGTTCGACCCGACACTGTGGCGAATGGAGGTCGAGGCCGGCGTCACGACGGCGAACGTCCGCCGGATCGCACGCGAAGGCGGCCTGCTCTTCGCGCCTGACCCCGGCGCGGCCGAGCAGTCGCAGATCGGCGGCAACGTCGCCACGAACGCGGGCGGGCCACACGCGTACAAGTACGGTGTCACCGGCACGTGGGTCACCGGCGTCGAGGCAGTCGTCGCCCCGGGGGAGCTGGTGCGAGTCGGGGGCCCGCTGCGCAAGGACGTCGCGTCCTACGACCTGACGTCGTTGTTCGTTGCGTCGGAGGGGACGCTCGGTGTGATCACATCGGTGTGGCTGCAGCTGACTCCGGCGCCCGAGGCGGCCTGGCCCCTCGTCGGCTTCTTCGACGGCGTTCGCGCCGGCTGCGCTGCGATCGAGCGGATGATCGGAAGCGGGTTGCCCGTGGCAGCGATCGAATACCTCGACGGCAAGACGATGCGCTACGCGGGCGCGGGCTTCCCCGCTGAGATCCCGGACGGCGCATTCTGCGTGATCACCGAGGCGGACGGATCACGGGACGAAGCGGCGCAGGTGCGCGCCGACGCGATCGAGCTGCTCGGTGAGGACGCGACCTCGCTGTTAATACCGGAGCGTCCGGAGGAGATCGCTGCGTTGTGGCGCTGGCGCGACGGCGTCGCCTTGCGCGTCGACGCGCAACAAGGCGGCAAGGCGAGCGAGGACATCGCCGTGCCGCTCGACCGGATTGCCGAAGGGATCGAGGAGTCGCTCGCGATCGGCGAGCGCCTCGGCCTCGACGCCTGTTCGTGGGGACACGCGGGCGACGGCAATCTCCACTCGACCTACCTGTTCTCGCGCGACGATCCAGAAGCGGTCGCGCGCGCCACGCAGGTCTCGGACGAGCTGTTCGCGCTCGCCCTCCGGCTCGGCGGCACGATCTCGGGCGAACACGGTGTCGGTGCCGTCAAGACGCACTGGCTGGGGCGGCAGCTGGGCCCGAAGGCGTCCGAGCTGCACGCCGCGATCAAGCAGGCGTTCGATCCGAAGAACCTGCTGAACCCGGGCAAGAAGGTCCCCCTCTCGTCGTGAGCATCACGAAGCTGCTCGTCGCAAACCGCGGCGAGATCGCGCTGCGCGTCTTCCGCGCGTGCCGCGCGCTCGGCATCGCAACGGTGGCGGTCGTCGCGCCGGACGACAAGGGCTCGCTCCACGCGCGCTCGGCGGACGAGACGGTCGAGATCGCCAGCTACCTCTTCTCCGAGGAGCACATACGCGCGGCGAAGCAGACGGGCGCGGACGCGATCCATCCGGGGTATGGGTTCCTCGCGGAGAACGCGGACTTCGCGGAGGCGGTCGGCGCCGCAGAGCTCGTCTGGGTCGGGCCGCCGCCCGAAGCGCTGCGCGCCGGCGGCGACAAGCTGGAGGCGAAGCGGATCGCAACCGAGGCGGGCGTCCCTGTCGTCCCGACGGGCGAGCCCGAGGAGCTCGGGCTCCCGCTCATCGTCAAGGCGGCGGCGGGCGGCGGCGGCCGCGGCATGCGCGTCGTGCGCGCAGCCGGCGAGCTCGAAGAGGCCCTCGCGGCTGCACGGCGGGAGGCGAAAGCGGCTTTCGGCGACGACCGTCTCTTCTGCGAGCGGTACGTCGAGCGGCCGCGGCACGTCGAGATCCAGGTGCTCGCCGACTCGCATGGCGACGTGCGCTCGCTCGGCGAGCGCGACTGCTCGATCCAGCGCCGGCATCAAAAGGTGCTGGAGGAGTCGCCGTCGCCGGCGGTCGACGAATCGCTGCGGGCAGCGCTCGGCGAGGCGGGCGTGGCGTTCGCCCGCGCGATCGGCTACGAGGGCGCCGGCACGGCGGAGTTCATGCTGGACGGCCGCGAACGGAGCTCGTCACGGGCATCGACCTCGTGCAGGCGCAAGTGCGCGTTGCCGCGGGCGAGCCGCTCGACGCGGGTGGCGAACCGCGCGGCCACGCGGTCGAGGTGCGCTTGTACGCGGAGGATCCACGCACGTTCTTCCCGCAGACGGGCCGCATCGAGCGCCTGCGTCTCCCAGACGGCATCCGCGTCGACGCCGGCGTCGAAGAAGGCGACGAGATCGGCATCGCCTACGACCCGCTGATCGCGAAGCTGATCGCCCACGGGACGACGCGCGACGAGGCACTCGAGCGACTGGGCGCAGCGCTGGCCGAGACCGCGGTGGGCGGCGTGACGACGAACCTGTCCTTCCTGCGCTGGCTCGTGTCACACCCACTAGTGCGCGCAGGCGAGACGACGACTGCGTTTCTCGTCGAGAACCCACCCCTTGCGCAGG
>WNGD01010512.1_pt1 | contig 12470 bp, 11 predicted proteins | sample 5400671 | NCBI WGS metagenome assembly WNGD01 (sample SAMN13153369, study PRJNA577476) | soil metagenome | isolation source: 40 cm soil or saprolite under grassland replicate 2 | place: USA:California | collected 2016-06-15
CGGACGGCGCAGGCCTTCGACCGTCACCCGGCCTTCGGCGATCGCGACCTGGACGTCGGCACGACTCATCCCCAGCAGCCTCGCCGCCACAGCATCGAGCCGGCCCGGCTCCCCGACGAGCTCAGGCACCGCGTTCTCGTCGACGGAAGGCGTCGATCGCGAGCAGAACCGCCCCGATCACGATCGCGCTGTCGGCCAGGTTGAAGACCGGCCACACGTGGAGGTCGATGAAATCGATCACGCGGCCCGACACCCCGGACCCCCGAATGATGCGGTCGGTGAGATTGCCGAGCGCACCACCCAGAACAAGCCCGAGCGCAAAGCTGGGCAGCAACGTGGTGTGCCGGAAAGCCGTGAGAACAATGACGGCGGATACTGCGATGGTCGCACCCACGAAGACCCATGGAGCGCTCTGGCCGATCGAGAAGGCGCCACCCGAGTTGGTCGTGAACCGCAGGTCGAGCACGCCCGGGATGACGCGAATCGATGGGCGTCCGCGCAGGCTGTGTTCGACCCAGACCTTCGAGACTCGATCGAGAACGAAGATTCCCGCCGCCGTCCCGAGAAGGACCGCCGCTCCGCGCCGGCCCGGGTCGGTCACGAGATCAGCGTCGGGCCTGCGCCTGCGCGTCCTTGATGCAGAGGTCCACGTACGGCAGCGCCTTGACCCTCGCCTTCTCGATCGGCTTGCCGCAGCGCGCACAGATGCCGTACGTGCCTGCATCCATTCGGCCCACGGCTCGGTCGATCTTCTGCATCAGGTCTCGAACGTTGTTCTCGATGGAGAGATCGCGCTCTCGCTCGAACGTTGCCGTGCCCGCATCGGCGGTCTCGTCGTCGAAGGCCACCTCGCCGCTCAAGTCGGATTGCGACGCCGCAAACGAGTTCTCCTCGATCGTCTCCAATTGGCGTTCCAGCTGTTCGCGCTCCAATGAAAGCGTCTGGCGGAGATCCCCGAGCTCCTTCTTCGTGAAAGAGAGCCTCGACGATCTAGCCGACGACGACCGTGATGATGCGCTCGATGGCTTTGTGGTTGCCATGGAGCAGGGAGGGTAGCACAGCGGGGTGCCCCGAGCCCAGACTCGCAGGTCAAACCCCGTACTGGCATCTCGCCAGTTCGCTCGGGCGCAACCCTTTTTCCACACGTCTGTGCACGGAACGTGACCTTCTCGTGGGTCGCGTGGCAGCCGTCATCGCTCCCCCACGACCGTGGCGCTCGGCGGACGCCGCGCGTGTAGCATGGGCACGACAGGCGACGACGGGAACGAGTAACCGGGACCGCGAGGCCAAAGCGAGCCGGGGGTGGTGGGAGCCCGGCATCGAGCGCCCGGCGAACATCCTCCCCGAGCCGCTGCCCGAACCGGGTCCGGAGGGACCGAGCCCGCAATAGGCGCAGCCGGGTCCCGCCCGTGACAGCGGAGGGCCGCGATGGCGGATCTCGCCGCCAACGAGCTTGGCGGGCGAGGCACACGACCATTCGATCGGCTCTGAGTGGCCGAGGGGCAGCCCCCGGCACGCGGGGTGGTACCGCGGGGTGTGGACGCCTCGTCCTCGCAGCTGAGGACGAGGCGTTGCTGTTTCGTACAAGCGGAAGGGAGGTGGGGAGCAGGTGAGGCCGCTCGATCCCGTGGACCCGAAGGTGAGCTTCCCAGAGCTCGAGCGGCGGGTGCTCGAGTTCTGGCGAGACGCACAGATCTTCCGCAAGTCGCTCGAGCTGCGCGCCGACGCCCCCGAATGGGTCTTCTACGAGGGGCCGCCGACAGCCAACGGCAAGCCCGGCATCCACCACGTCGAGGCGCGCGCGTTCAAGGACCTCTATCCGCGCTTCAAGACCATGACCGGGTACCACGTGCCCCGAAAGGCAGGATGGGACTGCCACGGCCTGCCGGTCGAGCTTGCGGTCGAGAGGGAGATCGGCACCACCGGGAAGCGGGACGTCGAGACATTCGGGATCGCGGAGTTCAACCGGCTGTGTCGGGAGTCGGTCGAGCGGTACGTGGAGGACTGGCAGCGCCTGACCGAGCGGATCGGCTTTTGGATCGATATGAGCGACGCGTACCGGACCATGAGCACCGAGTACATCGAATCGGTGTGGTGGTCGTTGAAGCGGCTTCATCGCCTGGGTCTGCTGTTCGAGGCGGACAAGGTGACGGCGTACTGCCCGAGATGCGGCACCGCGCTCTCCGACGCGGAGGTCGCCCTGGGCTACGAAACGGTCGAGGACCCGGGGGTCTTTCTCCGCCTGCCCATCGTCGAGGCCTCAGCCCCGTCGCTCGTCGGCGCGTCCCTCCTCGTCTGGACGACCACGCCATGGACCCTTCCCGCGAACACCGGCGTTGCCGTCGACCCGAGGGCGACATACGCGGAGGTGGAATCGGAGGACGCGGAATCTGGGAAGGAGCGGCTCGTGCTGGGGGCCGCCCTCGTCGAGACGGTGCTCCCCGCCTCGCCGGTGATCCGGGAGCTCCCGGGGTCCGCGCTCGTCGGCCTCCGCTACACGGCGCCGTATCCCAACGTTGAGGGCGCCCACACCATCGTGGAGGGCGATTTCGTCTCGATGACCGAGGGCACGGGGCTCGTCCACCTGGCGCCGGCGTTCGGCCCGGACGACCTCGCTGTTGGTCGGGCCCAGGGGTGGCCGGTGTTCAAGCCTGTCGACGACGACGGAAGGTTCAACGACCTCGCGCCGGCATTCATTCGGGGGCTCTTCGTCAAGGACGCAGACGCGAGGATCGTCGAGGACCTCCGCGAGCGTGGCGTCCTCGTTCGCGAGGAGCCGTACCGACACGCGTACCCGTTCTGCTGGCGGTGCTCGACGCCGCTCCTGTACTACGCCCGCACGTCCTGGTACGTGGCGACCACCCGAGTGAAAGCCCGCTTGCTCGAGGTGAACGAGGGGATCGGATGGTTCCCCGAACACATCAAGCACGGCCGTTACGGCGACTGGCTCGAGAACAACGTCGACTGGGCCCTGTCACGCGAGCGCTACTGGGGCACCCCGCTGCCGATCTGGCGATGTGCGAACGGTCATCAGACGTTGATTGGATCCCTTCGCGAGCTCGGTGAGCGTGCCGGCCGGGATGTGAGCGGCGTCGACCCGCACCGCCCCGCGATCGACGCGGTCACCTTCGCCTGTCCCGAGTGCGCCGAGACGTCGACGCGAGTGCCGGAGGTGATCGACGCCTGGTACGACTCGGGCGCGATGCCCTTCGCGCAATGGGGATACCATCCCGAGCTCGGCCGGGGGCTCGAGGAGTTCGATGGGAGCTTCCCCGCCGATTTCATCTCCGAAGCCATCGACCAGACGCGCGGCTGGTTCTACACCTTGATGGCGGAGGGGGTCTTGCACTTCGACTCGACCGCCTATCGCAACGTCGTGTGCCTCGGCCACATCGTCGCCGAGGACGGCCGGAAGATGTCGAAGTCCCTGGGGAACATCTTCGACCCATGGGAGGCGCTGGATCGCCAGGGCGCCGACGCGCTGCGCTGGTTCATGCTCACCAATGGATCCCCGTGGTCCTCTCGCAGGGTCGGACACAAGGTGCTCGACGAGGTGCTGCGACAGTTCATGCTCACGCTCTGGAACGTGTATTCGTTCTTCGTGACCTACGCGCTCGCCGACGGGTTCGACCTCGCCGAATCCTCGCCGACCGAGGGATCTCTCCTGGACAGATGGGCACTCTCCCGTTTGATGGGCACGGTGGGCACCGCCCGGGAAGACCTCGACGCCTACGACGCCACCGGAGCCGGCCGGGCGATCGCTTCCTTTGTCGACGACCTCTCGAACTGGTACGTGCGGCGTTCCCGGCGTCGGTTCTGGAATCCCGGTGGTACGGGTGCGACGGACTCGCGGGCGGCTTTCGCCACATTGCACCGATGCCTCGTGACCATCTCACAGCTGCTCGCCCCGTTCACGCCGTTCGTCGCGGAGGAGATCTGGCGAAACCTCGCGGCCGACAGAAACGGGTCGCCGGAGTCGGTGCACCTGTCGGACTATCCGGCGTTCGACGAGTCGGTTGTGGACCGGGGGCTCGAGGAAGCGATGGCCGCCGCCCGAGTCATCGTCGAGCTCGGCCGTCGGGTCCGCGTCGACACCAAGACCCGGACACGCCAGCCGCTCGCCGAGGCGCTGGTCCACTACCCGGGAGATCACCCCACGCTCGTGCCGCTTCTGCATCTCGTGGCCGACGAGCTGAACGTGAAACGCATCGAGTTCGCGGAGACCGCGCACGAGCTCGGGCGCTGGCGCGCAAGGCCCGACTACCGGGTTCTTGGTCCCATGCTCGGCCCGCGCGTGAAGGAGGTTGCAACCGCGCTCGCCTCGGACGACGGGACGGCCGCGGAGGCCCTCGCTCGCGGCGAAAGCGTGACGGTGGCAGGGATGGAGCTCGCTCCCGGCGAGGTGGCCCTCACTCAGGAGGTCCTCGAGGGGTGGGGCGTCGCGAGCGATGCCGGGGTCACGGTCGCATTGGACCTCGAGCTCACCCCCGAGCTTCGCCGCGAGGGGATCGCGAGGGAGGTCGTCCGGATCGTCCAGGATGCTCGGAAGGCCGCGGGTCTTCGCGTGACCGACCGCATCGAGCTCGGAATCGAATCCTCGGGCGAGCCCGCGGAATCGATCTCGTTGTTCGCCGACTACGTTCGAGACGAGACGCTCGCGGTGAAGTTGATCCACGACGGCCTGGAGGGCGGCTTTCGTCGCGAGGTGGACATCGACGGCACGCCCGTCGCGGTAACCGTCGCGAAGGCCTGACCTACTCCTCGCCCCAGAAGAGCTCGCGGAGCGACAGATCCCGTTTGTCTTTCGATTCGTTGTCCTGGTCGTTGCCCGTCGTCCGGACCCTCGCCGGCTCCGGGTCCTCGATTCTGATTGGCTCCGTTTCGGGCTCCGATGCGGACTCTGGTTCGGGCTCCGATGCGGACTCTGGTTCGGGCTCCGATGCGGACTCTGGTTGGGGCTCCGATGCGGACTCTGGTTCGGGCTCCCTGTCGCGCGTCGCTTCCCCGATCGAGGCGGATGGCTGCTCCGGAGGGGCGAGGTCCGTCTGCGAGGGTTTGGACGACCCCTGGGAGAAGATCTCCCGCGCCATCCCCTTCACACCCTCGGCGTGGTCTTGCACGAGCGCCGCGAGAGACTGAATGAACGCCCGCTCCCTTCTGAGGAACGCCTCCACGGCCGCTCGCTCCCCGTCCGGTGCGGAACCGGCCGCGATCCCGGCTGCGCGCGCCTCGGCTCGCCGGAGCACCTGCGCGGCCTGCTCCTCACCACGGCGGATGATGTCGTCCGCCCGGCGGGTGAGGTCATCGAACTCGGGGGCCCGGACCGCCGGCGACGTGCTTTCGTGCATCTGGAGGCGACGGTTCTCCTCGAGGACGGCCGTCCACGAGAGCGTGAGCTCGTCCAGGAACTCGTCCACATCCCGCTCCTTGTAACCCCGGAGCTTCGCGATCCTGAACTCCTTGGCCTGGATGTCCTCCGGCGTGATGCGAGGCGCCTTGAGGGGGTCGGCCGGGCCGCTCGCTTCGATCGGTCGTTCGCTTTTCGTCATGGGCGCTGTGTCACCTCCGTTTTCGTCATCCTCGTCACCTTGGTCACGCTCATCACCTTCGTCACCCTCGTTACCCGCACACCGCCTGCCGGATGACATACAGGATGATGAACGCCACGAGCACGGAGAGGTCGAGCATACCGACGGGCGGCACGATGCGCCGGATCGGCGTGACGACCGGCCGCACGAGGTCCTCGAGCAGCTCGATGGCCGAGCGGCCGATACCCGAGGCCGGCGGGCGCCACCCCGCGAACCGGACCCAGCTGAGGATCACCCACGCGAGCAGGACCAGGACGTACAGGCTCGCCGCCAGACAGACGAGACCGAGAACGGGATTGGCTGCACACACGGCGGCCCGAAGGCTAGCAGAGGTGGTCTAGAACTGGTTGTAGATGCCGGCGCCGACGATCCGCTCTCTCTCCTCGGCGGAGACCTCCACGTTTGCCGGTGTCAGCAGATACACGCGGTTCGCCACCATCTCGATCTTCCCATCGAGCCCATAGACGAGTCCGGACGCGAAGTCCACCAATCGCCGTGCGATCGTGTCATCGGTGGACTGTAGGTTCATGATGACCGCGGTCCCCTCCTTGAACCGATCGGCGACCTCGCGAGCCTCGTTGAAACGCTTGGGCTCTGATTTGTGGATCGCCGAGGTGGCGATCGGCCGCGCCGCGGAGATCGTCCGCACGACTCCTTCGGTCTCGGCGGACACCTCTCGCACCGCCCTCGGCCGCATGCGACGCACCGGCGCCGGTTCGGCCTCGGGAAGCTCTTCGACGAACTCCTCGTCGTCCTCGACGAGACCAAGGTAGTTGAGCGTCTTCTTCCACACGCCGGCCATGCCGATCCCTCCTACGCGGACGGTCGTTCACCGAAGAGCGCGGTCCCGACCCGCACGATAGTAGCGCCTTCTTCGATCGCGACCTCGTAATCCAACGACATTCCCATCGAGAGGTCCAGCACGCTCGGATGGGTTCCTTGGGCGAGGTCGCGAAGCTCCCGAAGCTGAGCAAAGTACGGGCGGGAGTCAGCGGGGCGCTCCGGAATCGGCGGCAGGGTCATGAGGCCGACGAGGCGCAGTCCCCGAAGCGCGGCCACGAGGTCGACGAGAGGCAGGAGGCTCCGGGGTGGGACGCCGGACCGCACGCCCGTGAAGTCCACCTCGATCATCGCGTCGAGAGGCCGACCTGCCTCCGCGGCGCGCCGGGCCAGTCGCGCCGTCGCCGGTCCTCCCGCGACGGTCTCAACCACGTCGGCGAGCGAGGCTATGTGGTGGACGCCGCTGGTCTGCAATCCCCCGATGAAATGCCAGCGGGCATCGGGCACGGCCGGCACCTTCTCCCTCAGCTCTCGAACGTAATTCTCCCCGAAGTCCGTCACCCCCAGTTCGAAAGCGTGGCGAACCACGTCGATCGGCACGGTCTTCGAGGCCGCAACGAGCGTGACATCGGCGGGGTCGCGCGCCGAGCGGCCCGCCGCGCGGGAGATCCGCTCCCGAACTGTGCGAAGGTTCCGGGCGAGGTCGCTCGTCGCCGCGCTCTCCCCAGGCTCCACGAGCCGAAGCTTGCCAGGAATGAAAGGTGAGGGCGGGAAGGCTCTCGGCCAGGAGGCGGGGGAAGGGCGCCTCTTTCGCTTCAAATCTCCCCGCCCCCCGATGACCGCCTGGGTCAACGTGCAGGGCGGTCGGACCGCTAGCTCTTCAGGAAGTCCGGGATGTCGAGGTCCTCTTCGGCGTCGAACGATACCGGCGCCGGCGTCGTCCGGAACACATCGTCCTCGTCCTCGTCCTCGAGAATCGAGGGCATTGGCTCGGGCTCCGCCTCGCCCAGGCGAATCGGCTCTTCCAGGAGCCGCGACAGGCGGCTCTCGAGATGCTCTCCCGACGTCCCGGCGGTGATCTTGTCGAACCCCGCCGCGACCACGGTCACTCGGACCTCCTCGCCGAGCGCATCGTCAACGACGGCCCCGAAGATGATGTTCGCGTCCGGGTGAGCGACGCGCGTGATCGCGTCGGCGGCCTTGTTCACTTCATGAAGCGTGAGGTCGGTGGGACCGGCGATGGAGAGCAGCACACCCTTCGCGCCGTCGATCGAGGACTCGAGAAGAGGCGACGAGATGGCCGCCTTCGCGGCCTCCTCGGCGCGGTCCTCTCCGGACCCGAGCCCAATGCCCATGAGCGCTGAGCCCGCGCCGCTCATCACAGCCTTCACGTCGGCGAAATCCAGATTGATGAGTCCGGGCGTGGTGATGAGCGACGTGATCCCGTCGACGCCTTGAAAGAGAACCTGGTCGGCCATCCGGAACGCATCGACCATCGGCGTGCTCGGGTCCGACACCTGAAGGAGCCGGTCGTTGGGGACGACGATCATGGTGTCGACCGCCTTCTTCAACTCGCTGATCCCCACGTCGGCCTGCGTCGCCCGCTTGCGTCACTCGAAGCCGAAGGGCCGTGTGACAACGCCGATCGTGAGGGCTCCGAGCCCTCGCGCGATCTCGGCCGCGACGGGCGCACCGCCCGTACCGGTCCCGCCGCCCTCCCCCGCGGTGATGAAAACCATGTCCGCACCCTTCAAGATCTCCTCGATCTCGTCGGCGTGATCCTGTACCGCCTGGCGCCCGACGCCCGGATCCGATCCGGCGCCGAGTCCTCGAGTCGTGTCGCGACCGATGTCGAGCTTTACCTCGGCGTCGGACATCAAGAGCGTCTGTGCATCGGTGTTCACCGCAATGAACTCGACGCCCCGGAGGCCTGCCTCGATCATCCGGTTCACCGCGTTCACGCCGCCGCCACCGATGCCGACGACCTTGATAACGGCGAGGTAGTTCTGAGGAGCCTCCAACATCATGGCTGACCTCCGCGCCGGCCCTCGACCGTCAAGCGATGATCCAACCGGACCCATTGCACGCGCTCACAGTCAGACCCTGACGGACGAGCCCCCCGGAAGGCGCGCGCGAGGTGCGCCCGGATACCGGACGTCGACCTCGACGAATCGCACGTGGTGCGCTCGTTCATACGTCAGCACCGCCCCGAGCGCAGACGCTTTGTCCTGGAGATCGTTCGCCCCCCCGAGGACGACACGTGTTCCCGAAAGGAGCCTGAGCACGATCATGCCGCCCCCGGTGGTCGAGGCGACGCGGACCTCGGCTCGCGTCTTCGGATCGAGGGCGGCGAGAGCCGCGAGCGGCCCCGTAGGGATGGCCCCTCTCTGCTCACCGCCTGACCGGATCACCGGGAGACCGGGTGCGCCGCCGGCCGTCGTGAGCGTGACGCCGTCCGCGGCGACGATCTCGAAGATTCCGCCTCGCTCGATGGCTGCCACCGGGGAGCGTTCCACGATCTGGACCGTCACGCCCCGGGGAAGCGAGCGAGCCACCGTCGCCGTCTCGATCCACGGATCACGCTCCAGCCTCACTTCCATCGCGCCGGCGTCGAGCCACAGCACGTTCTCGCCCTCCGCGAGCCCCGCCTCACGGACGACTCGCTCCTGCGAGATGTGCCGGATGCCCGCCACACGGATCGATTTCAGGGCGAAGAAAGGCGACCGCGCGAACGCATAGCTCGCGCCGGCCGCGCCGAGCAGGATCCCGACCACCGCGACGCGCCGCACCCACGGTGGTCGGCCGGCCGCTTCCGCGGGGACGACGTCTTCCTCGACCGCCGGCCGAGACCCCTCATCGCCGGGCACGGTCGAACTCCCCGACGAGGCGAACCTCGGTCTCGAGCCGGACCCCGGTTCGAGACTCGACGAGGTCCTGTATCTCGCGTATCAGCGCCGCAACGTCGGCCGCTCGAGTCCCGGGTGAGGCGACGATGAAGTTCGCATGCTTCGTCGACACGCTGGCGCCGCCCACCGCCCGCCCCTTCGCTCCGACGCGCTCGATGAGCACGGCGGCATGACCACCGGCGGGGTTGATGAACACGCTGCCGCAGTTCGGCTCCACCAGAGGCTGAGTCCGCCTCCGCCATTCCCGTGCTCTCGCCATGTGATCTCGGATCACCTGAGCATCCAGCGGTCTGAGGGACACGACAGCTCCGACGACGACGCCGTCATCCGGCAGATCCGAACGGCGATAGGAAAAGTGCCCGGTCGTCGCGGGAATCGAGACACGCGCCTGCTCCCGAAGCATGAAAAGGTCGATTCGATCAAGCACCTCCGCAAGCTCGTGTCCATGCGCGCCGGCGTTCATACGCGTCGCGCCCCCAAGGGTGGCCGGGATCGCGACCCCGAACTCCAGCCCCGAAAGCCCGTGCCGATATGCGATGCCGGCGAGAGCCGGCAGGGGCATCGCCCCACCGGCGAGGATTCGGGCGCCGTCGCGTGCGGCCCACCGGAACCTCTTGCCGAGACGGAGGACGAGACCCGGGAACCCATCGTCGGACACCAACAGGTTTGATCCCTTTCCCACCACGATCACCGGAAGATCCGCCTCCAAAGCGGCGTGCCCCGCAGCGGCAAGGTCGGAGTCGGACTCGAGCTCGAGGTACAGGGCGGCGGGCCCACCGATCCGAAACGTCGTCAGGGAGGCCATCGAGTAGCCGGTGCGAAGGCGATCGCCGCAGGAAGCGCGAAGGATCGCCTCGGCCCGAACGATTCTGTCGTTCATCGCGTTTCCCGAATCCGCTCGAGAGCCGCGTCGCCGATCGTCCAGACGTCGCCGCAGCCCAGCGTGATCACGAGGTCCCCCTCGCGCGCCTGCTCCGCCAGAAACTCAATGGCTTGCGCAGGGGAAGGCAGATACACGACGTGCTTGTCCCGATCGGCCGTCTGGACGCCATCGACGACGAGCTGCCCCGTCACGCCCGGGATCGGCTCCTGCTCGGCACCGTACACGTCGGTCACGACGATCAGATCGGCTCCCAGAAGGCTCGCGCCGAGCTCCCGCCAAAGAGCCAGCGTCCGCGAGTACCGGTGGGGCTGGAACACCGCCACGAGCCGGCGCGGCTCGGTTCTCCGGGCGACATCGAGCGTGACGGCGACCTCCGTCGGGAGATGGCCGTAGTCGTCGTAGAAGTCCACTCCGCTGACCGTTCCTCGATACTCGAAGCGGCGCTGCACGCCGCCGAACGCCGATACCGCTTCGGCCGCCGCACCCATGGGAATCCCGATCATGCGGGCAACCGAGCACGCCGCGGCGGCGTTCAGGAGGTTGTGCGACCCGTCGACGGAAAGACGCAGCTCCGCCTTCTCGCTTTCGGCGCGCAACGAACCGCGTGCCCCATCCGGGCCAAGTGACGAGACGGTCAGGCGGACATCGCTTCGAGGATCGGTCCCGTACGTCACGCTCCTGCCGGGCACGACCTCCAGCGCCCGACGGGCGCCGGGATCGTCGGCGCACGAGACGAGACGACCACACTTCGCCTGGAACGCTGAGAACGCCGACTCGATCTCCTCGCGGCCGCCCCGATAGAAATCGAGGTGATCGACGTCGACGTTCGTCACGACCCCGATCTCCGGGTCCATCAAGAGGAAGGAGCCGTCGCTTTCATCTGCCTCGGCGATGAAGAGATCACCGGCTCCGGCGCGCGCGCCACTGCCGACCTCGCTGAGGTCGCCGCCGACCACGTAGGTGGAGTCCAACCCGCTCCGCTCCAAGATCACGGCGAGCATCGAGGTCGTCGTCGTCTTCCCGTGAGTGCCGGCGACGGCGATGAGACGCTTTCCGCGCGCCATGGCGGTCAGCACCTGAGCCCGGACCCACACGGGAAGACCGCGACGTCGCGCCTCCCGCACCTCGACGTTGTGTTCCGGGATCGCGCTCGAGATCACGACCGCATCGGGTCGGCCGAGCTGTTCGGGCTCGTGGCCGACGGCCACATGGGCGCCGGCTTCGCGAATCTCGGAAAGCCCGTTGAAGGCCTTGAGGTCGGACCCGGTGACGGCGATGCCGCGGGCCAGCAGCAGCCTCGCAAGGTTCCTCATGCCCGCCCCGCCGATCCCGATCATGTGCACCCGGCGCACGTTCGCGAGGTCCGGCACCGGCAGCGTCGGAATGGAGCCGGGCGGTGGGACGTACGACCCCGAAGAGTCCGGCGCAGACCTCACGCGGCCTCCACGACGAGAGCGGCGAGGCGCGCCGCAGCATCGGGCCTGGCCCACGAGAGCGCGGCGTTCCGCATGCGGCCGAGACGATCCCTGTCGTTGAGGAGTGCGCTCACGCGATCCACGAAGGTCTCGGGCGTGAGCTCCGAGTTCAACAGCAGCTCGGCGCACCCGGCTCGCTCGAGCTCTCGCGCGTTCGCCTCCTGATGGTTCGCGGCGGCGTGCGGATAGGGGACGAGCATCGATGGGATGCCGCACACGGTGAGCTCCGCGGTGTTCGATGCGCCTGCGCGCGCAACGGCGAGGTCGGCGACCGCGTACGCAAGCTCTATCCGATCGAGAAACTCGAAAGCCCGGACGCGCGTCGCCGTTGCCGGGACGCGCGCCACGACGTCGCGGTGTCCCGGTCCGGTGAGCACGAGCAGCTGGAGATCACCTCGTCCCGCCATGAGGGAGACGGCGCCGGCGACGGCCCGGTCGAGCGCCAGGGCCCCCTGGCTCCCGCCCAGCACCACGACGGTCGCGCAATCGGGCTGGAGGTCGAGTTCTTCGCATGCCTCCTTCGCGAGCTCCTCGCGCCGGGAGGGGACATCCAAGATCCTTTCCCGCACCGGGTTCCCGGTGATGACCGTGCGCTTGGCGCGAGGGAAAGCCGCCACGGCGTCGGCGAAGGCCAGCGCGACGACGCGGGCCCAGCGGGAGGCCACGCGGTTCGCGAGACCGGCAACCGCGTTCTGCTCGTGGACGACGATCGGGCGCTTCTCCCAGCGAGCCGCGAGGACGGCCGGAACGCTTGCATACCCTCCCATGCCCACGACGACGTCGCAGCGCGCGACGATCGGGCGGCACGTGCGCACGGCGGCGAGCGCGGTGAACGGCG
>WNGD01014025.1_pt1 | contig 12470 bp, 9 predicted proteins | sample 5400671 | NCBI WGS metagenome assembly WNGD01 (sample SAMN13153369, study PRJNA577476) | soil metagenome | isolation source: 40 cm soil or saprolite under grassland replicate 2 | place: USA:California | collected 2016-06-15
GCCCCTATATCCACGACAACCACATCGCCCGCCTGCATGCGCCGTGTGTTGTCGTTGTAATGAAGGATTGTCGAAAACGGCCCCGAGCCCACGATGGAAGGATACCCGGGCCGCTCCGCTCCGTTCCGTGTGAACTCGAATTCCAGCGCGGCCTGAACTTCATACTCCATCGCTCCCGGAGCAATGGTGCGGACTGCAGCGCGATGCGCTTTCAACGTAATCTGAACAGCTTTCTCGAGCAGGGCGACTTCTGTTGGTGATTTGGTTTGCCGCAGGAACGCGACATCGCTCTCAACATCTTTTAAACCGTATACGGCTTTTCCTCCTTCTGAAACTCGTTTTAATGTGGTCTCAAACTCGTCCGTCGAGAGAACCTTAGCGAACCCCGTCGCTTTTTCCGCGTCTGCGCCCGGGCCAAGTTTCGGCCCCGTCCAACGTTCTGCCGAAGGTTTCCGCTCCGGCAGGAATAGAAATTCCTGCGGCGGATCTGAGGCGGCATCCAGGAGCAAAATCGCGCCGGGCTGATCGAATCCGGTAAGGTAATAAAAATTTCGCTCTTGTTGGTACTTGACCAATTCCTGGTCCGGAGCTGCGCGAAGGACAAGCACGTTGCCCTTGATACGCGCAGCCAGCCTGTCCCGCCGCGCCTTATATTCTCCGAACGGTTCCTTCTCAATCGCGAGGAGTGTTGTGAGCGCGAGGAATAAGCAAGCGGGGGCTATAAGTCTTTTAACCATCGATGCAGCGTCATGTGCACGATCGACATGAGCCCCATGTAGGTAAATCCGACAACAAAAAACATCAGGAATGGAATCGTCGGATAATTTTGATTCACAAATGCGTAAAAGACCACCAGCGCGAAGTACGCGCCGAGACTGAGTTCGAATAGAGGCATGACACCGGTTCGCCGCAGATACTTTTTCGTTACCCACCGGTCCTTCCTGCTCTCGATTCGATATTTCGGTGTGCGCTTGAAACTGCTCTTGATGCCGAGAAGCGCTTCCATGACAGCCTTCGAGTTACTGACGGAGAGCCCAATGCCGACTGACATCAGGAACGGCAGGTATCGTAAACGGACTCTCCAATCCGGATAGAGTTCCTTTTGCGAAATCAAATAAAAGGTCGAAACCGAAGCCGTCGAAGCCAACCATAAAGGAAGATCTACATACAGCATCTGGAACCAACCCTGATTGAACCTCACGATCATCGCCGGCAGCAGCAAAAAAGAGAGAGCAATCATCAGGGGATAACAGATGTTCGCAGTGAGATGGAAAAATGCCTCAATCTTGATTTTCCACGGCAGATCGCTTCGGAGGATCCGAGGAAGCAATTTGATTGCGGTTTGAATCAATCCCTTTGCCCATCGAGCCTGCTGGCTCTTGAACGAATTCATCTCAACCGGAAGCTCTGCGGGGCAAACGATCTGAGGCAGATAAAGAAATTTCCATCCGGCCATTTGAGCGCGATAGCTTAGATCGGTGTCTTCCGTCAACGTATCGTGTTGCCATCCTCCCGCGCCTTCGATTGCGGTCCGCCTCCAAATGCCTGCCGTGCCGTTGAAATTGAAGAATCGTCCCGAGAAATGACGCCCGCCGTGTTCGATGATGAAGTGGCCGTCAAGAATGACCGACTCCACTTGCGTGAGCAAAGAATATTCGCGATTGATATGACCCCAACGCGCCTGAACCATTCCAACCTGCGGATCGCTGAAATAATCCACAACGTCTTCGAGGAAATTCGGCGGGGGAATGAAGTCCGCATCGAAAATCGCAATCAGTTCGCCTGTCGCGAAATTCAAACCGTTTTCCAGAGCGCCCGCTTTGAAACCTTTACGGTTGGCCCGGTGGACGTGATGGATATTGAACCCGATTTCGCGATATTTGCGCACCGAGGCAGCGGCAATTTCGGCAGTGCGATCGGTAGAGTCGTCCAAAACCTGAATCTCCAAAAGTTCACGCGGGTAGCGTACCCGACAAGCTGCCTCGACCAGACGTTCCACAACGTACATTTCGTTATAGATCGGCAGTTGTATCGTCACTCGCGGTTTTTCTTCCAGCTTTGCGTTCGGGTGCGCGGTCCTGTCCTTGTGTTTCAAATAAAGAAACACCAGATGGTACCGGTGAATACCATAAACGGCGAGCATGGTCAGGATCGTGAGATATGGGATTAGGATGAAAATGTCGAAAGCGCTCAGCTTATAAAGACTGTTCCAGTGATCGATCGCAGGAAGCTGAAAGAAATGCGTGCGTTCAGGCGGAAGAATCAGAGCCATCGCTATGTAGAACTGTGTCACCTTATTAAGATATCTCCCGCAAACGTGAGAAGTAAGAGAATGCTGACGTAACCGTTCAGATTAAAAAAAGCGACGTCGATTCGGCTCAGGTCCTCCGGCGTCACAAGCCGATGCTCCCAATACAAAATGCTCGCCACCACGGCGATCCCCGCGTAGGCCATCCAACCCAAATTCGTGATTACGGCTGTCGCGATCAACAGGATGACCGTCGCGCCATGAAAAACACTGGATACACGCAGCGCCGGAGCGACACCGTATCTCGAAGGCAGGGAAAACAGTTTCGCCTTCCGATCAAATTCGACGTCTTGCAGCGCATAGATCAAGTCAAATCCAGCTACCCAGAACGTGACAGCGCCACTCAGGAAAACCGGAGGCCATGCAAATTCGCCATCTATCGCCAACCATGCAGCGAGTGGGGCGCAACCCACTGCGAAACCCAACACGACATGGCTCAACCATGTGAATCTCTTAGTGTACGAATATAGAAGCAGGATTGCCAGCGTCGGGAAGGACAGGTAAAAGCACAATGAATTGAGTTGCCACGCAGCAAAAACAAACAGAAGGGACATGGCAATCGTAAAAACGACGGCGAACCCCATCGACAGGGTGCCTTGCGGTAAAGCCCGTTTGCGGGTTCGTGGATTGGACCTGTCGTAACGGACGTCTGCAATCCGGTTGAAAGTCATGGCGGCGCTCCGGCCCCCAATCATTGCAAGCACGATCCAGGTCAATTGCCAAGCCGTCGGTAACCCCTTTCGCGCCAACAATGCCCCTATAAATGCAAAGGGCAAAGCGAAGATGGTGTGCTCGAACTTAATCATGTTGAGGGTTATTTGTAACTTATGCAAAATCAACAGTTAGCTCCCTATATGAGGTGTCATAAGTCTAACTCACTATGACGTATTCCCGACAGCGGCTGAAAGAGGTCACGGCCCTCAAACGAGAGGCTGTTCGCCGCATCCAAAACGATATTGGCGAGATCGGTGCGTCGCCCAGCCAGAAATATATCCAGGAATTTACTCGCGAATTCCAAACCTTCGAATCGGTGGTCGCTCCCGCCGAGATTCTAGAAGCAGCGCGGCGGGCAAACTTAATTTGGATCGGCGATTATCACGCGCTTACGCGTAGCCAAACCTATGCCTCGGAATTTCTCCGGGAACTGAAGACCCGCAAAAACAATATTGCCGTCGCTGTTGAACCTGTATTTGCCCGAAATCAAGAAGTGCTCACCCGTTGGATGGCCGGCAAAATTTCGGAACAAGAGTTTCTCGACCGGATCCATTACCGCGAGGAATGGGGCTGTGATTGGGAGGGGTATAAAACGATTTTCGAGGCGGCCGGTGAACTGCATATTCCGATCTACGGCGCGGACTGCCATCCTCGAAATGACATGCGCAGCATCGGCCGGCGCGACCTTGGTGTCGCTCGGCGCGTGGCACGCCTTCTCGCAAACGATCCGGAGCAGACGTTAGTCGTCATTTTCGGCGAATCGCATCTTGCAAGCAATCATTTGCCCCGGCGCGTTCGAGCGATACTCGGCAGGAAAGGAATTGAATCGAAGGAATTGTTCGTCGTTCAGAATATCGATGCGCTCTACTGGAAACTCCAGGAGACGGGTTTCCATCAGGCCCGAGCGGTGCGTGTGCGAGAGGGTTGCTACTGCGTGTTCAATGCAACACCCATCGAGAAATATGAGTCTTTCCGCCAATACCTGCACAAATGCATCGAGGAAGATTCATGTGGCGATTGGACGCTTCTCGCGCAAACCCTGATGGAAATCATGATGAACTTTCTAGCCTTGGACAAACACGCCGCAAGCTTGATGTCCTTGCTCGAGTTCGATTCGGTGTGGGCTGGAGAATTCGAACTCGGCAATGCAGCCGAGGAATTCGCGCGATTCATCCATCAGGCGTGCCGCGGTGAACTCGGCAAGCCGGTTGAACGGGCCCCGCGCGACCAATTTTTTGTAAATGTCATCGAGCATGGCTTGGGATATTTCTGTTCCAAGGTTCTGGACTCGTCTCGAGGCGGCATCGAATCGCTTGCGGAGCGGGTATTGAGCCAGATTGGCCGGAACGAGCAGCTCACACGCGCGATCGAACTTCTTATTGATCCCCGAACGCGTCCGGGCGCTCAGCATTTTGTGGCATTGCGTTCAGCGATCGAAGCTAAAGCCGGTAATCAGAAAATGATGCGAATGCTTGCGCAGTTGCTTGGCTATGCTCTGGGACGCCGGCTCTATATTGCCTACATGCAATCTCGCATTTCCCGCAAAGACATTCACGCCCTGTTTCGTGATCCTCTCAATAGACCGCTTCGTCCGTTAGAATGTTATAGGGAGCTGCATCTCCTGTAATTGACAAATGACAATTGAACATTGAACATTGGCAATTTTTTCGGAAATGTTCATTGTTCAATGTTCAATTGTCATTTGTTCATCAAAACATGACTGAAGAACAGATCCGAGCCATCTTGGAAGAATTCAAAGCAGGAATAATCTCCAGCGCCGACGCTTTGCACCGTCTGCGTACACTTCCGTTTGAGGATCTAGGATTCGCAAACGTGGATCATCATCGCATGCTTCGACAGGGTTTTCCGGAAGTGGTATTCGGCATGGGCAAGACCGTCGATCAAGTCGGAAAAATTGTCGAGGCCATGTACAAAAACAAACACAACATTCTGGTTACACGTACAACTCCAGCTCACTTTGAACGCGTGAAGCAAATCGCGTCCGAAGCCGAGTTCTACGACAACGCAAGGGCGATCGTGATCCATAAGACCAAGGAGATTTTGGGCAAAGGCACTGTGATGGTTGTTTCGGCCGGTACGTCCGACATGGCCGTTGCCGAGGAAGCAGTTGTCACATTGAAGGTCATGGGGAACGAAGTCGATTCACTATACGACGTCGGCGTCGCTGGTCTCCATAGGCTGCTGGACCGGCGCGAGCGTCTCGCGAAGGCGCGTGTCATCATCGTCGTTGCAGGTATGGAGGGAGCACTGCCCAGTGTCGTGGGGGGACTCGTCTCTGTTGCTGTTATTGCAGTTCCCACGAGCGTGGGCTACGGTGCCAGCTTTAACGGGGTCGCCGCACTGCTCGGTATGCTGAACAGTTGCGCTTCAAACGTTACTGTCGTCAATATTGACAACGGTTATGGCGCGGCTGTCGTCGCCAGCTTGATAAACCGTCTATAAGCTCGCATGGATTTCTCGCTCGCCGCCCTTGAATATTACCGATTGAAAGACCTGGTTGGCCGCTATATTTCGACTGAGGCCGGGAAGTTTGCGCTGGATGACCTTGCGCCCATAGCCGATGAGCAGAAGCTCGAATCCGAACACGCGATTACAGCCGAAGCGATATCGTATCTGCGAGAACATCGTGTGCCTTTCCAGGATATTGCTTTGCTTGGGCAGGTACTCGAGAAATTGTCGGTCGAAGGCGTCACGCTGGAAATCCCTGAGATCGAGGCGATCCAGGTCTTTGTAGCGCAAGTGGAAGGGCTGCGCGTCCGGTGGAAAGAAGACCGAGAAAAATTCCCGAAGCTTGCGCAAACCGGGCAGCGGCTTCCTGATCTTCGGGAACTCGGGAAGCATCTTGGGCGCGCGATTCAAAACGGTGAAGTGGACGACAAATATAGTCCCGAACTGGCTCGGATCCGTAGGGCTCTCTCAGCAGCACGTTCCCGTCTGACTGAAAAGCTGGAAAGGATCGTTCGAAGCCCCGCTTATTCGCCGCAACTACAGGAACAAATCATCACAATTCGAAATGGACGGTTCGTGATTCCCATCCGAACGGAGCAGAAGCGTAGCGTGGACGGCATTATTCACGGCAGTTCCTCGAGTGGAGCAACTGTGTTTATGGAACCCCTTGCCGTTCTCGAGATGAACAATGAACTGGTCCGGCTTCAGGATGAAGAGAGAGTCGAAATCGCCCGAATCCTCGCCGAACTGACGGTTCTGATTCAAGCCAGCACGGCGCAACTGCAGCATGCGTGCTCGCTTTCAGCGTACATCGAGCTGGTCTTCGCGAAAGCGCGTTTCGCCCGCGATTTCAACTGTGTGAGCCCGGCCTTTTCCCAGGGCTTGCTGCTCAGCCTGATTAACGCGCGTCACCCGCTGTTGGAAGATAACCTCCGGCGTGAAAAGGGGTGTGTGGCGCCTGTCTCTCTGGACATGGACACGAATCGGCGAATTCTGGTGATTAGCGGTCCGAATGCCGGAGGCAAAACAGTGGTTCTCAAGACCGTTGGTCTCTTCGCTCTGATGGCCCAGTCCGGCATTCCTGTTCCCGCTGAGGAAGCGACCTTGCCGGTATTCGACCGCATCCTGGCCGACATCGGCGATCAGCAGTCGATTACAGATCATCTCAGTACATTTTCAGCGCACGTTCTGGCCATAAAGTCGATGATCGAATCCGCAACGGTCCGGTCGCTCGTGTTACTTGATGAAATCGGAAGCAGCACCGAACCGGGCGAGGGTGCTGCTCTTGCGCGTGCCGTTCTCGAAAAATTCCGCGAAATCGGCGCCTTAGCGATTGCCACAACCCATTACAACCGGTTGAAGGTGTATGCGGAGACGACGCCGGACGTTGCCAATGCGGCAATGGAGTTCAATGAGATCACCTTGGAACCGACCTACCGGCTGATTCACGGTCTGGCTGGGGCGTCGAGCGGATTGAAAATTGCAGAGCGGCTTCAGTTGCCCCGGCCCGTGCTGGAATCGGCTATCGGCTATCTGGATACGGCAGACCTGGAAGCGGCCCACTACGTCGAGGAGTTGAAGCAGCGCGTGACGGACCTCGAGTTCGGGAAATGTCGGAGAAAGCTTCGCGGGAGTTGGAGTCGGCCGGAGAGGAATCGGTCAAGAAGTATCAGAAGAAGCTGGCGAACGTGAAGGCAGAGGCCGCCAGAGAGCTGAGCAGAGAGAAGGAGAAGATCGGGCCAACGTCGAAATTGGCGCCCTCACCCGCCGCGCTTCCAGCGCGGCGCCGTCTCCCAGAGGCGGAGGGGCAAAGGGTACGGGTGGTATCGTTGGCGGTTACGGGCACAATCGCATCGATTAAGGATGGAGAAGCCGAAGTCCTTGTGGGGAACATTAAGCTCCGAAGGCCGGTGGATGATCTCGAAGTCCTCCAGAATGTGGGGCTGAAGCTTCCCCAACACGTTCAGCTGAACATCACGCCGAAGCAACTGGAAAAAGCCGAAATCAACCTCATTGGACTGAAGGTGGATGAAGCCCTGGATATCGCGGACAAGTTCCTGGACGACGCTTTTCTGGCCCAAGTTAATCCGGTCCGGATTGTGCATGGAATGGGTACGGGTGCTTTGCGCCAGGCGATTGCAGGCTGGCTCACCAAGCACCCCCATGTCAGCCGTTTTGAGTCCGCTCCCCACTCGGAAGGCGGCCGTGGCGTCACTATCGTGACGTTACGGGACTAATTTAGGCTTGAAATTTTTCGGTCAAAACGTATAACTTATACAATTTCGTTTTTTTGACTCCCACGGCAGCCTAATGAACCACTTTACCGAAACCGTTCGTCGTTCTGCCGATATCGTCCGAGTGGTTTCGGATTATATGAGCCTGAAAGGCGCAGGGAGCGCATTCAAAGGGCTGTGCCCGTTTCATTCGGAAAAAACACCTTCGTTTTCAGTCCACCGAGAGAAACAAATATTTCACTGTTTTGGTTGCGGTGCAGGAGGCGACGTCTTCGCATTCGTCATGCTGGCCGAGAAAGTTTCCTTTCCTGAAGCCGTGCGTATCGTCGCCGAGAAATGTGGCGTTCCCATCCCGGCCGTCCCGGGGCTGGAGGACCAAAAATTCGAAGAGCGGCAGCAACTTTTTGAAATTTATGAGCGCGCTGCATCGTATTTCCATCAGAAGCTGTCAGCGGATGAGGCGGCTCCGGCAAAGCAGGTTTTGGAAAAGCGGCAAATCCAGCCGCAATACGTCGAGCGATTTCGCCTCGGGTATGCGCCGGCAGCCGGATTGTTGAACTATTTACGGCTCAAAGACCCCTTGGACAGTGGCTTGTTTGTTAAAAACGACACTGGAGAAGTTTACGACAGATTTCGCCGCCGGCTGATGTTTCCGATCTGGAACGAGAGAGGTAGGCCGATCGGATTTGGAGGGCGGGCCCTGGCTGCCGACGCTCAGCCAAAGTATCTCAACTCGCCCGAGTCGCGATTGTACTCGAAGTCGAATGTACTTTACGCGCTGCATTTCGCACGGGACGCGGCTCAGAAGGCCGGCCGCCTTGTTGTTGTCGAGGGTTACTTCGACTGCTTGAGTCTGCACCAGGCAGGAATCGAAAACGTTGTGGCATCCTGCGGTACGAGTTTGACCCAGCAGCAGGTGGCGATCATGGCTCGCTATGTGCCCGAGGTCGTGATGAACTACGATCCGGATGCTGCGGGTCAGAACGCAATGCGCCGCTCGATCGATTTGCTGCTTGCGAAGGCCTTGCGAATTCGAATCCTCAAACTGAGCGGGGGGTTGGACCCGGATGATTTCGTCCGGAAAGAAGGCGCTGAAGTTTATAGACGGCTATTGGCAAATGCCCCTTATTTCTGGCAATACCTTATGGCCGAGGCCGCACACCAATACGATTTGAAGGAACCGGCCATGAAGGCGGCTGCCGTCCACGATGTCGTCGAACACGTCGCAAAAATTCAAGACCGTATTGAACAACTCGAAGTCGCGCGCGCTGTGGCTGAAGGATTTAAGGTTCCGGAAAGCGCGATTCTGGAGCGGCTGCGCTTGACACCACGGCCGCCGGATATCCGTCCGGTCGTCCGCAAAAGAGGCGTGATCCTTCGCAAGGAAGTGCGAGCAGCGCTCCTAGAACCATTTGGCCGTATTTCCGGCGATGAAGTACTGGCTTCTGTCAAGCGACTCAATGATGCCTATCACGTCAAAAAGATAGGGGAGATCCGGGAAGTGCTCAAACAGTACAGCGGATCAGGTGGCGCCCCTCCCGAATTGGTCCAGTCGATGGAAAGGCACATGAGAATAATCGCTGAAAAAAGCCGTGCGGGAGGCGTTTAAAGCTTGAAAAGACGAAAGAGCCGCTTATTAGTGAATAAAGGCATGAACAAAGGCAATCAGAAGAAACCACAACACCCTGCAGGCGCCGAAGTGAATCCAAAGCGCTCCGCCGCCGTGGCTGTAGAAGAGTCGTTGGGCGGACTCGAGGAAAAGTACGACGAAGTCCAGAAGCTCATCGATATCGGAAAGGAGAAAGGATACCTCCTCTACGACGAAGTCAGCGATCTACTTCCTCCCGAAATCAGCGCGTCGGCCGAGGATCTGGACGATCTATTTTCGGCGTTTGGGACCGCCGGTATCGAAGTGATCGATACCGACGACCAAAGCTTTGCCGGACTCGACAAAGTGGCCGGTGCAAAGAAATTCGAAGAACAGCCCGAAGATATTGAACTGGACCTGACGCCGGGGGCTCTGGAAAAGACCAACGATCCCGTGCGCATGTATTTGCGCGAGATGGGAACCGTGCCATTGCTCACACGCGACGGTGAAGTCGAGATCGCAAAACGCATCGAGCGGGGACAGATGACGGTTTTGAAGTCGCTCTCTCGTTCCGCCGTCATTGTTCGGGAGATCATTGCGCTCGGGGACCAGCTGATGACGGATCCCAGCATCATCAAGGACATCCTGCAGTTCAGTGACGAGGAACTCACCGACGAGAAGATCGAAGAGAAACATCAGGAAACGCTGGAAATCATCGAGCAGATCAATAAAACGTATAAAAAGGTCAGCCAGCTCCGGGCAAAACTCGAGACGGTCCCCAAAACCAAGAAAGGACCGTACCGCCGTGCTTACTGGAATCTGGCCAGAACCCGAGTGAGGCTTTCGGAGCTTGTTCGCTCCCTGGAGTTTTCGACCTCCGAAAAATTGCGCCTCGTTGGTCTGATGAAGGGCACTGTCGAGAAGATGCGGCCGCTGGAGCAGGAGCTCAGCCGCCTTGAACGCAAAGCGGATCACACGAAAAAGGAGTATCGCAAGGCAATCCAGAAGGACATCCGGCACGTCAAATCGCAGATTGCGGCGATGGAAGATGACACCAAATCCAGTGCCCTCGAACTGAAGCGCACGTTGCAGACCATCATGCAAGGGCAAGTGCAGGCGGAAGTCGCCAAACGCGAACTGGTCGAAGCCAACCTCCGCCTGGTCGTTTCCATCGCCAAGAAATACACGAATCGCGGACTGCAGTTCCTGGATCTCATTCAGGAAGGCAACATCGGGTTGATGAAGGCGGTGGATAAATTCGAATACCGGCGCGGCTATAAGTTTTCCACTTATGCCACATGGTGGATCCGCCAGGCCATCACGCGGGCGATTGCCGATCAGGCACGCACCATCCGAATTCCGGTGCACATGATCGAGACGATCAACAAACTGATCCGGACGTCTCGTGCTCTCGTCCAGGAACTCGGCCGCGAGCCTACAAGCGAGGAAATCGCAAAGCGCATGGACATTCCGGTATCCAAAGTCCGGAAGGTTTTGAAGATTGCGCAGGAGCCGATTTCCTTGGAGACGCCGATCGGCGAAGAGGAAGATTCCCATCTCGGCGATTTCATCGAAGATCGCGGTGTCGTTTCACCCGCCGATGCCGTGATCAATATCAACCTGAAAGAAATGACCGAGCAGGTCTTGAACACCCTCACGCCGCGCGAAGAGCGCGTCATCAAGATGCGTTTCGGCCTCGAGGACGGAACCGAACATACTTTGGAAGAAGTCGGTCAGAACTTTGCCGTCACTCGCGAACGCATCCGCCAAATCGAAGCCAAGGCTCTGCGGAAATTGCGGCATCCCAGCCGCAGCCGCCGGCTGCGCGCATTCCTGGATGGGACGGGTCGGGACTGAGGTAAGATGACAATTGAACAGTGAACAATGAACATTTCCTAAAGAATGTTCATTGTTCACTGTTCAATTGTCATTTTCAGGGGCCCATAGCTCAGTCGGTTAGAGCTCCCGGCTCATAACCGGGCAGTCGTAGGTTCAAGTCCTACTGGGCCCACTTGTTAGACGATGAATCACGATTTAAAGCAGCTTATCAGACTCCAAACGATTGACCTCGCGATTCAAGAACTCCGCACCAGAATTGATAAGTTCCCCGGAATTTCCAAGGCTCTCGATGAAAAATTACGCTCGGCCCAGGCCGCGCTGGAGTCCGCAAAGGAAAAGGCCAAGAGCAATCAGAGCACCCGCAAAAAGCTCGAAAGCGAGATCAGCTCCATCGAGACCAAGATTTCGAAATACCGCGATCAGATGATGGCAGTGAAGACCAATGACGAATACCGCGCGCTTCAGCATGAAATCGAGCATGCGCAGAATGCCATCCGGAAGATCGAGGATGAAGTTCTGAACTTGATGATGGACGCCGAATCGTCGCAGGTCGATATCAAAGCTGCTGAGGCGCGATTGAAGGAAGATCAGCAGAAGGTCGATCAAGAACGAACGCAGCTCATCGAACAAAACCAGCGCGATCTGAGCGCTTTGGAGTCCTATTTGAAGGAACGCAAAGGGCTTGAAATCTCGATATCGTCCGACTTGCTGCCACGATACGAGCGCGTCCGCAAGGCCCGCGGCGGAATCGCTGTGGCCGCAGCGCGCAATGAGGTCTGTGAAATTTGCCAGGTCCGGATCCGGCCCCAAGTCTTTCAGGAAATCCGCCCTAACGATCAGATCATCGCGTGCGATGCCTGCCAGCGCATCCTCTATAACCCGGAAAATCTTGATCACCCCTTCGAAGTCGCATAAATGAAGTTGTCCGCGTATATCGACGGAGGCTCGCGCGGCAATCCGGGCGAGGTGGGTATCGGCGTGTACTTTCCCGGCGTTGTGCGGATCGCCGAATATCTAGGCACCGGAACGAACAACTATGCGGAATATTCGGCCCTTCTTGAGGCTCTACGCTTCGCGGTTTTCATGCGATGTCAAGAGCTTCGGGTTTTCGCCGATTCCGAGTTAGTCGTGAAGCAAATCAAAGGCGAATACCAAGTGAAGAATGAAGGCATCCGGCTTCTTCACAACAGCGCCTTACGTTGGATCGAACTCATCCCCCAGTTCTCGATCGAACATGTCCGACGGGAGGACAACAAGGAAGCCGACCGGCTGGCGAATCTCGCCATGGACAGCCGCCGCAACTCCATGAAGTGGGAGG
>WNGD01005341.1_pt1 | contig 12469 bp, 8 predicted proteins | sample 5400671 | NCBI WGS metagenome assembly WNGD01 (sample SAMN13153369, study PRJNA577476) | soil metagenome | isolation source: 40 cm soil or saprolite under grassland replicate 2 | place: USA:California | collected 2016-06-15
GCAGCCGCCAGGTTCCCCCGGATGATGTGGATGTTGCCCATATTCAGGCGCGCCATTGGATCCAACGGGTCAATCTCCAGGGCGCGACGGAGGAGTTTTTCCGCTTCGGAATATCTCCCCAGCCCACCCATCACCGCTCCCAGCGCCTGATACGCGTCGGGCAAATCCGGCCTCAATTTGACCGCCGCCTCGGCACAGTTCACCGCATCGGCCGCCTCGCCCTCAACGTAATGCAGACCGCCCAACCCCAGGAGACTTGCATAACGATCCCGATCATACGGATTGAACGCCCGCGCATTCGCATCCAGAGCAGCCTGAAACTCCTCGCGCGCCGCCGGCAGATTACCTTCGTGGTAGTAAGCGACTCCGAGGTTGTTGTGCATCTGAGCGGCATCCGGAGATGCTTCGATTGTGGCTTTGTAGAGGGCCTGGTTGTCCCGCCAGACGGGGTTGCGCCGAAGCGTCAGGAATGCAAGAACCGCTAACGCCCCGCACGCAACATAAACCGCGGGCTTCCTTGCGTGACCGCGTAGATAGCGGTCCGCCAGAGCAGGAACCAGAAGGCATAATCCGAAGGAAGGAATGTAGAGATACCTCTCCGTGAAAACATTCTGCCCCACGCTTCCGAAACTCAGTACCGGCGCGAGCGTGATGACCATCCAGCCTGCCAGAAACAGCAGTTTTTTCTCCTTCCTCAGGCAGAGGCAGACAAAGGCGGAAGTCGCGAGAAGTGTGAGAAGAGGCGGAATCCACTGCGCGGGAGCCAAATTCAAGAAAGGACGGAATACGTAATAAGCATTATGTCCGACGGGAATGATGAGTTTTTGAAGGTACCGGCCGACAAACAGGAGCGTGGTCAGGAGCCTATCCAGCTTCGTCAGCGGTATCGGAGTTTGCGTCCGAGAAAATACACCCAGGGCGTGAATGCGCAGGGCCAGATACAGGAGCAGGACAAGACCAAAGGATGCCCAGGCTTTCAACCTCGATGCCCCTGAGGCGCGTCTAGCTTCCGGCAGCGCTGCCAGGTCCAGGACCACCACCAGAAATGGGAGCGTCAATGCCATTTCCTTGAACAGAAGAGCCGCCAGAAAAGAAAGCAATGAGGCTCCCAGCCAGATCCTCGCATGATCGCCGCCGCTGCGACAGCGTACGTAGCTTGCCAGCGATACGAAAAAGAACAACCCGCAACCCAGGTCCGTTACGCCCGCTATCCAGGCAACGTTTTCGGTGTGCATGGGGTGCGCCGCAAACAGCAGGCCTCCCCACAGTGCGATCCGGGCTCGCTCAAACAGAACCCACCCCAGCCAGTAAACCGCGAGGCTCGCGAGCGCGTGAAGACAGACGTTGATGGCGTGAAACGGCGCGGGGGAAAGCCCGCCAAGGGCATATCCGAACATGTACGTAACGGTGTGAAGCGGTCTGTAATAGTTCGTAAAGTAGTCAGGGCTTTTGAAAGCCCAGAAATTCTCCCCGAATGCCGGGCCGACACTCGAGAAGCTGCGGATGCGGGGATTGCGGACTAACTGCAGGTCATCGTCATAGACAAATCCGTACCGGACGGTCTGAGCGTAGCAGGCGAACGCGAGGGCCGCCACCAGAAGCAGATGCCACCACGGAATCTTCTCCAAACTTCCGAACGTAGCGCCTGTTGCCGTCTGAGGGCCGGCGCCACGGCCGCGCGATTTTTTCCTCACCGAATGAACCACAAATTTTCCATCGTGGCGTGGCCGTCCCGGCCATGACCCAGGTTAGGCCCTCACTTCCCACGGGCGGGACGCCCGTCCATGACCTGATGTAAATCGACCGATTTGTGACCTCTGTGCGCCCCGCTGCTCCTCCTGCCGCCTGGAGTTGCTCATCGGCTATTCCTCCAAGACTCGATACTTCTGTCCCTCGTGCCCCCACCAAGTGCCCTCTTGGTGGACACAAAGTTCACAAATCGGTCAAGTTTCGTATCATGGCCGCGACGGCCATGCCACGAAGCTATCGTGGCACGGGCGGTCTCGCCGGTGAATGACTGGTCTCACTCCCTATTAGCAGTTACCAGTAGATGATTTGATTAACACGGCGCTGTATTTTCCCAGATGAATCCGGGAAGGACGCTGGGAGCTTAGCCTGCACACAAGCAGGGGCAGCCTAAGGCTGAACTCCAAACCCGACTGCCTTGATACACCACAGTGTGGCATGGAGTTCAGACTTTAGCCTGCACAGAAGCAGGGGCAGCTTGAAGGCTGAGCTCCCAACCTCGGCAATTGGGTTCCGGCACAGTGCAGCCTGAAGGCTGAACTCCATACCTGAACTCCGAACCTCTGTGTATTTCCTGACACGGCGTGTTTGGCCTGACACGCTTCTCAGACCATCGCTCTCGCGTAAATCCCTTATTTTCAGTGAGGAGCCTGTGGCCCGAGGCTTGCAATAGTCTCTCTCGGAAACAAAAGGAGACGAGCGATGCAGCCACTCAGAAATCGATGGATCGGAGCAGCCATACTGGTTCTTGTGATTACCGCCGCAGGCGGCGCGCAGGCCGAGGAACGGAAAACAGCGGGCCCAACTGAGCGCCGGGTCCGAAACGCGAACCGCAGGATCATCGTGAGCATTCCTGCTCGCAAACTGGCGCTGATTGAAGACGGACGGATCGTAAAGGTTTACTCGACCGCGGTCGGAGCGGAAAAGAGTCCGACACCTACCGGAACGTTCAGGATCATCACGAGAATCCCCAATCCGACTTACTACCGCCCGGGTGAAGTAATCCGTCCAGGCATTGCGAACCCCGTCGGTACCCGCTGGCTCGGCCTCAGCCTCAAGGGTTTCGGGATTCACGGGACGAACCGGCCGCGCTCGATTGGCCGCGCCGCGTCTCACGGCTGTATCCGGCTGCGCAATGCCGACGTGCAGGAACTGTTCGAACTGGTGCGAGTAGGGGACGTGGTGGAAATCCGCGCAGAGCGAAACGAAGATCTGGCGGAGATCTTCGAAGCGCCCGCTGAAAGCGCGCACCCGCGTCCAGGGGCCGGCTCCGCTGAGGCGCTGGACTGACATGCGCCGTCAGCCGTGGCGCACCGCATTCGCTCTCTTCTCAGCCGCCGATGCCAGGAGGAAGGAAAGGTAACCCCTCAGTCATGGGTCGGGGAACAGGTAGCGCCGGCGTCTCGCCGGCACGCGTACGAAATTCAACGGAATGTCGGCTGGAAGCCGGCGTTACGGACGGCGTCCGTAACTGACGGATCACAGCAAGCGGAAAAGGAGCTTGTATGGACGGACTGACCTTAATAGCGGCGCTGGCTGTCACGGGGTTCGTTGCCCTTGTAATCAGCTGGGGTTGTATGGAAGCACTCTTGACCACACTGGGGCGGCTGACACGCACGTCGCATGACAACCGAAGGAAAAGCTAAGCAGGGGGGCAGAGGAGAAAAGCTCAGCAGGGGAGCACAGGAGCAGGAGGGCAGGGGAGAGAAAGATTCTTCCTCTTCTGCCTCCTCCGCTACGCCCCTCTGCCCCTCTGCATGCTGTGCTATGATGTCGGCTTGTGAGCGGTCGAAACCTCCTGCCGGCGATTCCGTTTTTCGTCCTCCTGCTGTTTTCGCCAAAAACACTGACACCCTCGGATCTCGCGGAAGACGCAGCGCGGGAGCTGGCGAGAAAGATCATGCAAACGCTCGCACCGCTCGAAGAAGTAGCGCTCAGGGTCCGCAACATCTCCTCGCTCTCTGCCACCCAGTCCGTCGAGGCGCGGCGCGCTCTGGAAAATGCGTTGCGCAACAATGGCGCGCGGCTGCGGGAAAAACAAGAAGGCACGGCAAAGGTTCTGGTGACTCTTTCCGAGAACCTGGGAAATTATCTCTGGGTTGCCGAAATACAGCGTGGCGAACGGACGGAGGTCGTTATGGTGGCGCGGCCGCGCCCCGCTCCGCCGCGCCCGGGCGCCGCAGCCGTCATGATGATCGAAAAGACGCCGCTGTTCGAGCAGGAGCGGCCGATACTTGACGTTGCCTTGCGCGATGCCGGCCTGCTTGTGCTCGATTCCCAGGGGCTGTCGCTCTACCGCCGCGGGCAGGACGAGTGGGAAATGAAGCAATCTGTTCCCCTCGCAAGAACAGAAGCCTGGCCGCGCGACGTCCGCGGGCGGCTGCAACTTCAGGGCGAGTCCCTGAAGGTCTATCTTCCGGGCATGATGTGCACGGGAGCGCCGGCGCCGGAGCTATCGCTGCAGTGCAAGAGCGACGGGTCGGCCTGGCCGACAGAGTTCGGCGTGGTGCATGCCGCCCGGGGCAAGAATTTCTTCTCCACGGACAAGGTCGCCGCTTTCTTCACTGTGGCTGGAGTCGAGGATTCAGAGGGCCTTCTCTGGGCTTTCGCCGGCGTGGACGGGCGCGCCCATCTCTACGACTGGTCGCTCGAACCCGCCGGGACGGTATCCGGCTGGGGGAGCGACATAGCCGGGATCAAAAGCAACTGCGGCAACGGCCGCCAGATTCTCGCCACGCGCCGCGGCGACCCGCCGGAACCCGATGCCATTCAGGCGTTCGAGATTGCCGACCGGCAACCTGTTGCCGTCAGCCTTCCGGTGGAGTTCCCCGGTCCCATCACCGCCTTGTGGCAGGATGAGACCGAGAGCAGATCCGTCGCAGTTTCGCGCGATCTCCGAACGGGACGCTATGTCGCGTTTCATCTGTCGATTTCTTGCCGGCGTTAGCGTCATGACGCCCGCGGGTCTTCTGACAGGATGACAGGATTTATTAGACCGGATAACAGGATTACTCGATCTTTTGGGGCACAGGATCACAGGATTTATTGGACAGGATGACAGGATTTATTAGACAGGATAGCAGGATTTACTGGATTTTGGAGGGGACAGGATGACAGGATTTACTCGATCCTGCAGAGCTCCTCAGATCCGTCCATCCCGTTATCCTGTCCAGCTGTTAATCCTGTTATCCTGTCAATTCCGTTATCCTGCTGCCGAGTCCGCGACGCGGCCGCGTTACGGCAGCACGCTGCGAGTCGAAATGCAGGCGGACGTTCGGCGGCTCGATCCGTCCGAGCGGCCCACGGATGCCGCCGAAGCCGCGGCGAAAGACAAACTGGAGACGCTTGTATTTGAACGACTCGTGCGGCTCGACGAAAACGGCCGCGCCCAGCCCGCACTGGCCCTCTCGTGGGAGCATGACGCCGCGGCGAAGCGCTGGGTCTTCCGCCTTCGCGCCGGGGTCAAGTTCCATGACGGGACGACGTTGAGTCCGGACAAAGTCGTTGCCTCTCTGCGCCCCGGCGGCGCGTGGCTGGCTTCGGCGGGGGAAGGCGCGGTCGTGATCCAGTCCGATCTCCCCGAGCCTGATCTGCTGCCGGACCTGGCGCATCCCCGCCAATCGATCGCGTTGCGCCGTGACGACGGAACGCTGTGGGGGACCGGTGCCTTCCGGCCTGCCGGATCGGAGACGGGACGGAGGCTGGCGCTGACCGCAAACGAAGACTACTGGGGCGGGCGGCCCTTCCTGGACCGGATAACGATCGAGATGGGACGCGCCCCGCGCGACCAGATGCTGGACCTGGAGCTGGGGAAGGCGGAGTTTATCGAAATCTCCCCGGCCGACGTGCGCACCGTCGAGCAGCGCGGAATGAAGGTCTGGTCGTCCGCCGCCAGAGACACGATCGCGCTGGTTTTCGAGCGCGGGCGCCCTGCCGTCGAAGATCCACGCGTCCGGCAGGCCATTGCATTCTCGATTGACTGCGCAGCCATCCACAACGTGCGCCTTCAGAGGCAGGGCGAGATCGCCGGCGGCCTCCTTCCGGGTTGGCTGAGCGGCTATGCCTTCCTGTTTTCGAAGGTCCATGATCCCGCTCGGGCGCGGCAGCTCGTTGCGCGCATGGAGCATCCCGTGCCCGCGCTTGCGCTGAGCTACGACGCTTTGGATCCGCTCGCGCGCGACATTGCCGAACGCATCGCCGTAGACGCGCGCGAAGCCGGCATCACGCTTCAAGTGTCAACGGCTCCCGCGCGATCGGATCTGCGCTTGGTCCGCATCCGGCCGGGTTCCCTGCAGCCGGCGGCGGCGCTGGCCGATCTCGCAGCCTTTTTTCACCTCTCCGAATCCGTGAACCTGCTCCCGAGATCCACGCACGAGGCCCTCTACCACGCGGAGCGGGCGCTTCTCGAAGACTTTCGCGTGATCCCGCTGTTTCACCTCCCGGAGCTTTACGCGCTCAGCCCAAGAGTCAAAACCTGGACACAGCCGGGCGTCTCCAAGAGCGGCGAATGGAATCTCGAAGACGTCTGGATCGACGTGGAGAAACCATGACATTTGGCGCGCGCCTGCTCGTCCTGGTTGCGTTGACGGTGACTGTCAGCGTCGCGACCGTCACATGGGTGGTCTCGACCAGGGCGCGGCGCGCCTTCGAAAGCCTCGATGACCAGCGCACCGAGGCGCTGATATCTCAATTCCGGCGCGAGTTCGCAAGCCGGGGAGACGAGGTGGTGCGCCGGGTGGAAGGGATTGCCAGGAGCGAGGCGGCGCTGAGGATAGCCATCGAACTGAGCCGGCCGGGGCCCGACTATTCGCAGTTCGTCAACGAGGCGGCGAGCCTGGCGCAGGCCCATGGGCTTGACTTCCTTGAGCTTGTGTCCCACGACGGCGCCATAGTTTCGTCAGCCCACTGGCCTGCGCGTTACGGCTACAAGGCGGACTGGGTGCTGGAGCAGGCAGACTGGAACGAGGCTTTCCTGAGGAGCGAGGAGCTGCCTAATGAAACGGCGCTTGCCCTCATGACGGTGCGCACCGTGAGCGCCGGAGAGAAGAAGCTGCACATTGCCGGAGGGAAGCGACTGGGCCAAGAGTTTCTGAATTCGCTCGTGCTGCCGGCGGGCATGCGCGCGTTGCTCTATCACAACAAGCAACCGGGTTTCGACGAGAAATCCTTGACCGGGGCCTCCGGACCCGTCCCTGAAGCCGGAAAGCTGGCCCCTCTGATCGAGCGCGTGCTCTCGAAAGGAGGAGAGTCAACGGAAACCGTTGACGCCCGGGAAGGCCCGGAGACCGTCCAGGCGATTCCGCTCGCGGGACGTGAAGCGAAGCTGCTCGGCGTTCTCCTTGTGGGAAGCTCCAGAAGAGAGCTGGCCTCGCTGGTCCGGCGGATCCGGACGGCCGGCATGGTTGCCGGCGGAATTGGCATTCTGCTTGGAGTCCTTCTGAGCTACTGGGTCACCGCGCGCGTAACGCGTCCCGTAGCGCTGCTCGCCCAGGGCGCGCAAAAGGTCGCAGCCGGCGACTGGAGCGCGCGGGTCGATGTGAGATCACGGGACGAAATCGGGGAGCTGGCCCGGGCCTTCAACGGTATGACCCAGCAGCTGCTCGAGCAGCGCGACCGTCTCGTTCAGGCCGAGCGGGTCGCAGCCTGGCGCGAGCTGGCGCGACGACTGGCGCACGAGCTCAAGAACCCGCTTTTCCCGATCCAGATCACGATTGAGAACATGCAACGCGCCAGAGAGAAGGCGCCGGAGCAGTTCGATGAGGTTTTCCGCGAGAGCACGGCCACACTGCTCGAAGAGCTGGCTAATCTCAAAGCGATCGTCGGCCGGTTCAGCGACTTCGCCAAAATGCCGCCGCCGCAGTTTGAAACCGTGGATCTGAACGAGACGCTGCGCCGGGCCGTGCGCCTCTTCGAGGCCCAACTCAACGCGCCGGGGCGCCCGCCCATCACTCCCGAAGTTCTTTGCGACGACAACGTGGGGAGCGTCCGCGCCGACCCGGAGCAGCTCCACGGCGCGTTGCGGAACTTGATGCTCAACGCGATCGACGCGATGCCCGCGGGAGGCACGCTGACTCTCCGAACGCGCCGCCAGAACGGCGCAGTCCTTCTTGAAATCTCAGATACCGGAGAGGGCCTGACGCCCGAGGAACGCGAAAGGCTGTTCACGCCCTATTACACAACCAAGCAAAACGGGACGGGGCTGGGTCTGGCGATCGTGCAATCTGTGGTAAGCGACCACGGCGGCCGAATTTCCGTCGAGAGCGAGCGCGGGCGCGGGACGACATTTCGCATCGAGCTCCCCACCGGCTAGTGGCCAGCGGCCAGTGGCCAGTGGATAGCGAGTAACCTCGTACCGCCCATTCATTCACGGGCGAGACGCCCGTGCCACGACCTGAGCAGATTTGACAGATTTGTGAACTTTGCACCGACCAAGTGGAACTAGTGGACAGGAGCTGGGGAAAAGAATTGCGAGAGAAGCTCCTCTCCTTCGGAGCTCGAATCCAAAGACGGAGGCCTACCTGGCCACTGACCACTGGCCACTGGCCACTGACTGAGAAATGAGTCACTTATTGATTGTGGATGACGATCCCAACACTCTTGCTTCGCTGGCGAGGGCCTTCCGGCTCGCCGGGCACGAAGCGACTGTCTGCGACAGCGTGGTCCGCGCGGTCGAACTGATCGGGACCCGGCGCTTCGACATGATTCTTTCCGATGTCGTGATGCCGGGAAGGGACGGGCTCTCCCTGCTGGAAGAGTTGAAGGCGCTCGGGATCTCGGTCCCGGTGGTGATGATTTCGGGACAGGCCAACATTGAAATGGCGGTCCGCGCCACCCGGCTTGGAGCGGTGGACTTTCTGGAAAAGCCCCTGTCGACCGAGAAGCTGCTCCTCACGGTGGGAAATGTTCTCAAGTTGGCCCGGCTTGAGGGAGAGAACCAGCAGCTCCGGGAGCGAGTGGGAAAACACGAGATCGTGTGGGCGAGCGAGGCGATGCGGCGCGTCATGGCGCAGGTGGAACGGGTCGCAGAGAGCGAATCGCGGGTCTGCATCCTTGGTGAAACGGGCACGGGAAAGGAGCTGATCGCGCGGACCGTGCACGAGCGCAGCGCGCGCCGCGGCGGGCCGTTTGTCACGCTCAACTGCGCGGCCGTGCCGGCCGAGCTCATCGAATCCGAGCTCTTCGGCCACGAGAAAGGGTCCTTTACCGGAGCCGCTGCCCGCCATCTGGGGAAGTTCGAGCAGGCGCATCGGGGCACCCTGCTCCTCGACGAGATCGGCGACATGCCGCCCGTGATGCAGGCCAAGCTGCTCCGGGTCCTGGAAGAAAAGGAGATCGAGCGCGTCGGCGGAGGCCGTCCCATCGCGGTGGACGTTCGGGTCCTGGTAGCGACCCACCGGGACCTGCCGGACCTCGTCAAGCAGGGCCAGTTCCGCGAGGATCTTTTTCATCGCGTCTATGTCTTCCCGCTCGCGCTCCCTCCGCTTCGAGAACGGCCGGAGGACATTCCGGTGCTGGCGGCGCATTTCTCGCGCCGGGTCGCAGAGCAAAACCACTGGAAGCCCAAGGTCTTCACGGACGATGCCGTCGCGGCTCTGGCGAAATACTCCTGGCCCGGAAACGTGCGCGAGCTGCGCAACGTCGTCGAACGCCTGCTCCTTCTTTGCGACACGCAGGTGGACCGCGATGCGGTGGAGTCAACGCTTCCGCGTCTGCCCCGCGCCGCCGCCCGCGTACAGGGATCCCTCGCCGAGCGCGTCGAAGCCTTCGAGCGCGAGACGCTGCTGGCGGCGCTCGAGTCCCACAACTTCCACATGACCGAAACCGCCAAGGCGCTCGGCCTCGAGCGCAGCCATCTCTACAAGAAATGCCAGCAACTGGGAATCGATCTGCAGTCCGCTCGAAAAGGCGGCTAACTTTGAGCCTGTTTGGCCACAGAGACACGGAGACACAGAGAAAAAGCTTATCTCCGTCGCTCTGTGGCTAAAAGCTGCGGGGGAAATTTTGCTTTGTCCCGGGAAAAAGATGGGCCAGAATGGTAGGCTTTGCAGGAGGAAGATCTGCCTTGAAGATTTCTGTAGTAGGTTGTGGGTATGTGGGTCTGGTAACAGGCGGCTGCCTGGCCGAAATCGGCCATCAGGTGGTGTGCACCGACAACGACGCAGCTAAAATTGAGACGTTACAGGCGGGAAAGCTGCCCATTTATGAACCGCATCTGGACAGCATCGTCGAAAAATGCGGGCGCGCAGGGTGCCTCCGATTCAGCGCGCAGCCGGCGGAGGCCGTGCGCGAAGCCAGGGCCATCTTCATCTGCGTCGGCACGCCCCCGCTCGATACGGGAGACGCGGACCTTTCCGCCATCGACAATGTGGCGCGGCTGATTGCAACCGAATCCCGCACGCCCAAGCTTGTAGTCGAAAAGAGCACGGTCCCGGTCCACACGGGACAGCAACTGAAACGCGCGCTTGCGGTCTATGGACGCCACCCCGGGGTTACCTTCCAGGTAGCGTCGAATCCAGAGTTTCTGCGTGAAGGAACGGCGGTCGGAGACTTCCTCCATCCCGATCGTATCGTGGTTGGAGTGGACGACCGGGAAGCGGAGAAACAGCTTCGGGAAATCTACGGCCCGATCCTGGATCAGAAATTCAACTGCCCGGTGCACGAGCGGACGTGCCCCTCTGCCGCCGCGCCCCCTTTCGTCGTCACCACGGTCAACAGCGCCGAGCTTATCAAACACGCGTCTAATTCGTTTCTCGCCATAAAGATCTCGTACGCCAATGCCATCGCGGACCTGTGCGAGAAGCTCGGGGCCAATGTTGAAGAAGTCACGCGGGCCATGGGCATGGACCCGCGCATCGGACCTCAATTCTTACGCGCGGGGTTGGGCTTCGGCGGCTTCTGCCTGCCCAAAGACATCCAGGCTTTTATTCGGCTGGCGGAACGGGCGGGAGCGGATTTCAGCCTGCTGAAAGAAGCCGAAAAGCTCAACAGGGGGCGGATCGATTACTTCCTCGAGAAGACGCGCCGCGCGCTGTGGGTGATCAAGGACAAACAGATCGGAATCCTCGGGCTGGCGTTCAAGGCAAACACCGACGACATCCGGTTTGCTCCCGCAATAGAAATCATCCGCCGCCTGCTCGCCGAAGGAGCGCGTATCCGGGCGTATGACCCGGAAGCCATGGAGAAAACGCGGCAGATTTTCCCGGCAGTGCAGTTCACTGAAAACCCCTACGAGGCGGCCCGTGACGCCGATGCGCTGCTCATCGTTACGGAGTGGGAGCAATTTCGCTCGCTGGACTGGAACCGTGTCCGCGAGCTGATGGACCGGCCGCTCCTGCTGGACGGCCGCAACCTCCTGGACCCGGAGGCGATCAAGGCGGCCGGCTTTGAATATCACTCCGTGGGCCGCCCCGACACCTCCCCTCCCTTGACCTGAGGCAGTATAGGCTCCTCGCGGCAAAGTCAGCAATCTGTTGAAAATGACCAATGATAAATGACAAATAGACCTGGGAGGGCGCCTTGCCCCCTGGATTTGTCATTTATCATTGGTCATTTGCCATTGGCCATTTTACGAATGACGAATCGAAAAGTCAGAGAGGCGAAGAGAGCTTGCCTGCAACGTAATCGGCGGCGGCTCCGGGGGAAGACGCGACCTCGATCATCCGGTTATTCGCTTCGCCCCACGGCGAGGGGTGGCCCAGCTCGACTTCGCGCACGCGCTCGATGATCGGCTGCCAGAAGCCGCCGAGCACGACGAATGGGCGCGGCTCCATCACGCCTTTGTTCAACATTTCCCACACGACAGCCAGCTCGACGAGCGTCCCGGTGCCGCCCTTGCAGGCGACGTAGCCGTGGCCTCGGCGCACCAACTCGAAGAGCCGAGACTCCCACGTGTCCACGCGAATTTCTTCGTCGACCCATCGGTTCGTCCGCGCCTGGAAGAATCTCGCGGTGACGCCGAGCGTGCGCCCGCCGGCGTCCTTGGCGCCGCGCGAGGCCGACTCCATCACACCTCCGTAGCCGCCGGTGCACACGACGAAGCCCTTCGCCGCGAGCGCGTAGCCCAGCTCACGCGCCTCGGCATAGCCGGCGTCGCCCTCTTTAGGACGGCTGCTGCCAAACACAGTGACGATCTTGCTCTCGAGCATCAGCGCTTCCTGGGAGGATCATACGGCCGCCATTATTGCCGGCCGGGCCATTTTCTCACACGCTCAACCCTGCTTCAATCAGGCTAGTCGGTGCTTGCGCCTTTTCCGACCGATCGCCCGACGTGTTGCGGAAAGCCGAGCTCAAGACGAATTCAAGCACTTCATTCACCACGGAGACACGGAGAACACGGAGATGCACGAACCCTCTGTGAAGCCTCCGTGCCCTCTGTGGTCGTGAGAAAAAATGTATCGCCGGCTTCCAGCCGGCAAAGGTCGTGTTGACCCAAAAGGAGTTGTCGAGGCTCAGCTGCCGGCGAGACGCCGGCGCTACGATTTTTTCTCACGACCTGTGTCTCCGTGGTGAAACAGGACGTCTTGCCGCTCCAGGATCACTGTCTGAATCGCAGAGTCGGAGACACAGAGAAAATCGAAGTAGAAGATCGAGGACGGCCAATATCTTCCACCTCCAATTTTCGATGCGCAGACCGGTCTTGAAGGGCCGCAAAGTATCTGTTTACATCTAAGATGGCGTTCGAGGAAAAGGAGGCAAGAATGCGAGTCGGATTTGCGTTAGGGAA
>WNGD01005342.1_pt1 | contig 12467 bp, 8 predicted proteins | sample 5400671 | NCBI WGS metagenome assembly WNGD01 (sample SAMN13153369, study PRJNA577476) | soil metagenome | isolation source: 40 cm soil or saprolite under grassland replicate 2 | place: USA:California | collected 2016-06-15
GGGTGGCGCTCCATGAGCTCGACCAGGCGGACGACCGTCTCGCCGGTCATCAGGCTGTCGGCGTCGAGCATGACCATGTAGCGGTAGCGCCGGCCCCAGCGCCGGCAGAAGTCGGCGACGTTGCCGCTCTTGCGCTCCAGGCGCACCTTGCGGCGGCGATAGAAGATGCGGCCGAAGCCCCCCACGGCGCGACACCAGTCGAACCACGCTTCCTCCTCCTTCACCGCCGCGCTCGGGTCTGCCGAGTCGCTCAGCACGAAGAAGTGGAAGTGCTCGAGCGCGCCGGCGCGCTCGAGTGAGCGATGGATCGCGCCGAGCCCCGCGAACACCCGCTCGACCGGCTCCTCGCAGATGGGCATCGCGATCGCCGTCAGGACGCCCTCGGCGGGGACCGCCGGCGGGTCGCCGCCGGAGGGCTCGAGGCTGGTGATCGCGAAGCGATCCCGGCGGCGGACGAGGGTGACGAAGCCGAGCATCGCGGTCCAGAAGCCGATCGAGATCCACCCGAAGAGGGCGCCGAAGAAGGCCGCGATCGTCACCTCGAGCCAGGTGCGCCCCTGGTGGGGCAGGACGTTCGCCATGAACTCGCTCGCAATGATGGTGGGGACGAGCACGAGGAGACCGAGGAGAAGCCGGCGCCGGAGTGCGACGCGCGTCCATGGAAGCCGCCGGCGCATCCGGTGGAGCAGGCTGCCGTAGAGCGCCCGGTCGGCCGGGGCGGCCGGCACCCGCTTCCGGCGCCCGCCGAGGAGGAAGCGCAGGAACCGACGCTCGATCGGCTCCGAGACCATCGCCCGGCGGCTGAGCTCGGGCATGGAGCGAAGCGGGCCGTCCCCGGCCGCGATCCCCACCGGCGGGCCCGGCGCGTCGCTCCACGGCGAGCGCCCCTCGAGCGCCCGCTCGAGGCGCCAGGCGACGAAGCCATCAGGGGCGCCCTCCGGCGGGCGCGCGGTCCCGGGACGCTCTTCCTGAACGAGCTGGCGCAGCGCGCGCAGCGTCTCCGACAGCGCGTCTCCCGCCCGCTCCCACGGCTGCGTGAGGGCGCGCTCGACCGCCCGGGCCGCGAGCGGAGCGTCCTCCTCGGCGCCGAGCCCGAGCGCCGCGAGGTAGGCGAGCGCGCGCGTGTGGGCCTCCCTCCAGTCGTGGAGGATGCGGCCCGCGGGCAGGTAGAGGTCGCGGTCGCCCGCCGGGCCGACCGGTCGCCGTACAGCCGGATCGCCATCCATGGTGGGACCATGCGAGCGGGGTGCCTGCTCGCTCACGGCAGGATCACGTAGGACCACGTCTCCGTCAACGTGTCGCCCCCCTGCTCCAGGAACGCCCGCAGCTCGAGCGGCTCCCGCCTCTTCGGCCGTACCTGGAAGGTGAGTCGCCAGCCGCCGGTGAAAGGATTCTTCACCACGTGCTCCTCGAGCAGCTCCCCGGCCTCGGGGCCGCCTGCCACGGTGACCACGCCGTGCAGCACCCGGTCGGCCGGTATGGCAGCCAGCTTCTTGCCGGCGAAGTCGATCACGAAGCGCTGAGCGTCCTTGGCGGTGCCGCCGTCGCGACGCGTGGCCACGGCCCGGCCGCCCGGCGGCCGGTTCGGGTCGTCCCCGTACCAGTAGAGGGTGTATGAGAAGGCGGCGGGCTCACCGGGCTTCGGCGCCTTCTCCGGCACCCAGTACGCGACCACGTTGTCGTTCGTGTCCGACGGGCTCGGGATCTCGATCAGCTCCACGGAGCCCGCTCCCCAGCCGCCGCTCGGCTCGACCCAGGCGCTCACCCGGCGCTCCGGCTGCGTCTCCAGGTCCTGGTAATGATCGAAGTCGCGATCGCGCTGCAGAAGGCCGAACCCGCGGGGCTTCTCCATCCGGAGGTGGCTCACGTTCAGCGTGCGGCGGTTGTCGAGTGGACGCCACAGCCACTCGCCGCTCGCGAAGCTGAGCAGGAGCCCGTCGGAATCGTGCACCTCGGGGCGAAAGTCGTCGAAGGCCCGATTGGTGTTCTCGCCGTGGAAGAACATGCTGGTGAGCGGCGCGATCCCGAGCTTGCGCACCTCCCTCCGCAGGAAGAGACGGCAATCGACGTCGACCGCCGTCTGCTCGCCCGGGCGGAGCACGAAGCGATAGGCGCCGGTGAGGCTCGGGCTGTCGAGCAGGGCGTAGAGCGTCAGGCGGTCGGCCCGGGGAGCGGGGCTCACCAGCCAGAACTCCTTGAAGTAAGGGAACTCCTCACCCCAGGACTCCGCCGTGTCGATACCGAGCCCGCGCGCCGACAGCCCGAACCCCTCCTCCTTCCCGACCGCCCGGAAATAGCTCGCGCCGAGGAAGACGATGACCTCGTCGAAGTAGTCCCGCGCCTTGATCGGATAGTGGACGCGGAAGCCCGCATAGCCGAGACCCTGCGGCACCCGGCTGGCAAAGTCGTTCTTGCCGTAGTCGAACTGGTTGGGCGAGAACTCGACGGGGTGCACCCCCTTCGCCTCGACGACGTTTACCCGCACGGTGCGGTTGTAGTACAGCCCGGGGTGGAAGAACTGGACCTGGAAGGGCACCCCCCGGTCACGCCAGAGCGCCTGCTCGGGGCGGAAGCGAATGTCGCGCCACTGGTCGTAGCTGATCTTGAGCAGCCAGTCGGGCACGCGCCCCTTCGCATCCCCGAAGGGCTCCGCCGCGAGCCGGCGGGCCTTCTCCCCGACGTCGTCGAGACCGAACGCCGCGGCGCGCGCGGGGAGCACGGCCACGACGAGCACCGCGAGCGCACACAGCGCCCGCGACCGGCGCCCACCCCCCGCCGACGGCGGCCCCATTCCCGGCACGGCCATGCAGAGATGCGCTCGTTTCACACCCGCATCGAGACGGTCAAGTGCGGCGCACGCGGCCCGCCGGCGGCCTTCTCCCGGCGCCGGCCGTTTGCTATAGCGCCGTCCGCCCATGAGCGAGGCCTCATGAAGGTCGCCGTGCCGCGAGAGATCGCCCCGGGCGAGCGCCGCGTCGCGCTCGTGCCGGACGCGGCAGCCGCGCTGGTCAAGGGCGGGCTGGAGGTGCTGGTCGAGAGCGGGGCGGGCGAGGGCGCGTTCCACGCCGACGCCGCCTTCGAGAAGGCCGGCGCACGGATCGTCCCCGACGCGGGCACGCTCTACTCGCAGGCCGACGTCGTGCTGAAGGTGCAGAAGCCGGCGCTCGGCGAGGTGGACCGGCTGCGCGAGGGCGCCGTGTCGATCTCGTTCCTCCAGGCGCTCACCAGCCCGGACCTCGTCGAGCGGCTGGCCGCGCGACGGATCACCAGCTTCGGCATGGAGGGCATCCCGCGCATCAGCCGCGCGCAGAAGATGGACGCGCTCTCCTCGCAGGCCAACCTCGCGGGCTACAAGGCGGTCCTCATCGGGGCCGAGACGCTGGCGAAGCTCTTCCCCATGATGATGACGGCGGCCGGGACCGTCTTCGCCGCCCGCGTGCTGGTGATCGGCGCGGGCGTGGCCGGGCTGCAGGCGATCGCGACCGCACGCCGCTTGGGCGCACAGGTGTGGGGCTATGACGTGCGGGCCGCGGTGAAGGAGCAGGTCGCAAGCCTCGGCGCGAAGTTCCTCGAGTTCGATCTCGGCATCGCCGACGCCGAGGACAAGAGCGGCTACGCGAAGGCGTTGCCCGCCGAGGCGAGCCGCCGGCAGCAGGAGATGCTGGCCGAGAAGACCACGGAGTTCGACGTGGTGGTCACCACGGCGCTGGTGCCCGGCAGGCCGGCGCCGCGCCTGGTCACCAAGGAGACCGTCGCAGGCATGCGGCCCGGCTCGGTGATCGTCGACCTCGCCGCCGAGGCGGGCGGCAACTGCGAGTTGACCGAGCCCGACCAGGTGGTCGTGCGGCACGGCGTGACCATCCACGGCCCGACCAACCTGCCCGCCACCATGCCGGTGCACGCGAGCCAGCTCTACGCGCGCAACGTGAGCGAGCTGCTCCGCGAGCTGGTCAAGGACGGCGCGCTCGCGCTCGACTTCGACGACGAGGTCGTCAAAGGCGCCTGCGTCACGCACGGCGGCGCGGTCGTGAACGACGCGGTCCGGGCCGCGCTGGCCGCACGGAAGACGGCATGACCACCGAGCTCGAGGTCGGCCTCTACATCTTCATGCTGGCCGGGTTCCTCGGCTACCACATCATCACCCGCGTCCCGCCGCTCCTGCACACGCCGCTCATGTCGGCGACCAACGCCATCGCAGCGATCTCGCTGGTCGGGTCGCTGGTGGTCGCCGGCAGCGACTACGGCCACGTCCCGAACGGCTGGGTGTGTACCCTCCTCGGCTTCGTCGCGGTGACCTGCTCGTCCACGAACGCCTTCGGCGGCTTTCTCATCACGGACCGCATGCTGCGCATGTTCAAGACGGCGGAGGAGCGCGCGCGGGGGACGCGGCGGCCGGTGGAGCTGCAGGCGTTCGCGCTCGTCGTGGCGGTGGTCGCTGGGGTCGCGGGCATCCTCTACGCGACCCGGCCCGCCGGAATGGCGATGGGGGAATATCTCCACGAGCACGTCGCCGCGGAGGCGCTCCGCTACTGCTACATCCTGTCGGCGGGGATGTTCGTGCTCGGGCTGAAGGGCCTCGCTTCCCCCAAGTGGGCGCGCGCCGGCATGTCGCTCGCGGCCTTCGGGATGTTCGTCGCGGTCGTCGGCACGCTCTTCCACCCCCACATCGTGACCTACCGGTGGATCGCCCTCGGCTTCGCGATCGGCGCGGTGGTCGGCGGCACGATGGGGCTCCGCATCCCGATGACGGCAGTGCCGCAGCGCACCGCGCTGTCGCACTCGCTGGGGGCGCTGGCGGCGTGCCTCGTGGGCGTCTCCGAGTACTTCCGCTACCAGGGGGCGCTCGACCGCGTGACGCTGACGGCCCTCGACTTCGAGGTGGTTGTCGGCGGGCTCACGTTCACGGGCAGCCTGATCGCGGCGGCCAAGCTCCAGGAGCTGCTGCGCGGACGGCCGGTCACGTACCGGGGCCAGAACGTCCTCAGCCTCGGCCTGCTCTCCGTCATCGTGGCCTCCGGGGTCTACCTGGTGGTCACCCAGGCGGCCACCGCCTTCTTCTACGTGATGGTGGGGCTGGCGCTGGTCTTCGGCCTGCTGCTCGTCATCCCGATCGGCGCGGCGGACATGCCGGTGGTGATCGCGCTGCTCAACTCGTACGGCGGCCTCGCCGATGCCGCGATGGGCTTCGTGCTGATGAACAAGATCCAGATCATCACCGGCTCGCTCGACGGCACCTCGGGTTTCCTGCTCGCGCTGCTCATGTGCCGCGCGATGAACCGCTCGGCGGTGAACGTGCTCTTCGGCGCGTTCGGCAGGGTGTCGGAGGAGGCGGTGGCGGCCGCCGCCGAGGCCAAGGGCAGCGTGCGCAGCATCGCGCCCGAGGAGACGGCCGTGCTCTTCGAGACCGCCCGCAACATCGTCGTCGTGCCCGGCTACGGCATGGCCGTGGCGCAGGCGCAGCACGCGGTGGCCGAGCTGGGCAACATCCTGAAGGAGCGCGGCGTGGACGTGAAGTACGCGATCCATCCCGTCGCCGGCCGCATGCCGGGCCACATGAACGTGCTCCTGGCCGAGGCAAACGTCCCGTACGAGCAGCTGCACGAGATGGAGGCGATCAACCCGTACTTCCCGGAGGCCGACATCGTGCTCGTGGTGGGCGCCAACGACGTCACCAACCCTGCGGCCAAGAGCAACCGGTCGAGCCCCCTCTACGGCATGCCCATCCTGGAGGTCGACCGCGCCAAGTCGATCATCGTGCTCAAGCGCAGCCTGCGCCCGGGCTTCGCCGGGGTGGACAACGACCTCTACTACAACGAGAAGTGTATGATGCTCTTCGGCGACGCCAAGGACAGCCTCACCAAGCTCATCAGCGAGATGAAGTCGCTCTTGTGAACAGCGAGGCGAGATCATGAAGACGGTCACGCAGCTCTTGCGAACGAAGGGGCAGCAGGTTCTCTCCGTGGCCCCCGACCTCCCCGTCTTCGAGGCCCTGGAGGTGATGGCCGACAAGAACGTCGGGGCCCTCCTCGTGGTCGAAGGCGAACGGCTGGTCGGTGTCTTCTCGGAGCGGGACTACGCCCGGAAGGTCATCCTGAAGGGCAAATCCTCCAAGGATACGCCCGTGCGGGAGATCATGAGCTCCCACGTGCTCTACGTGCGTCCCGAGCAGACGATCGAGGACTGCATGGCGTTGATGACCGACAAGCGCGTCCGCCACCTGCCCGTGATGGAGGAGGGACGGGTCGTGGGTGTGATCTCGATCGGGGACGTCGTGAAGGCGATCATCGCCGAGCAGGAGTTCATCATCGAGCAGCTCCAGAACTACATCACGGGGCGGTAGCCGCGGCGCCGCGGAGAACGCCCCCGGTCTCGGACGTTCAGCCGGACGGCAGCAGGCGGAGGACCGCGTCATCGAACTCCTTCGGCAGCAGATCATGAGGAGAGATCAGGACGTTGGGCTGGGAATTCCGCATCTCGAAGCCGACGGTTCGTAGCACTTCCCGCTGGTCGGAGCGTTGAAGAGAGAGCTCGAGCTTCGCGCTCTCCGTATAGAAGAGGGCGCCGCTGTGGCGCTCCCAGCGGAGGACGACCGGAACGACGGCATACGTGCCGTGACGAGCCGCGCACGCTCTCGGGTCGCTCCGATCGTCCACGGATATCACCTTGACCTGACGATGGGCGCGGATCACGTCCGCGATGCGCTTGACCACGGCGGCGCCGCTGCCGTAGTACACGGTGTCTCCGGCTCTTCCATCCGCCGGCTGGACGACGCACACCACCTCGTTCGCGCGCCACACGAGCGGCTCCGCCCGTGGAGCGGGACCGGAAATGGCCAGCCTGGCACCGCACCCCACGACGGGGAGGAGCACGACGCCCAAGAGCCCGAGCCCGAGCCCGCGTCCCGACCCGGCTCGCCCTCCCCTCCCGCAACGGCGTCGTCGATCGCCGGCCCGTGACCCGAGGCCGCTCGCTCTGCTGGGCGAGCCCACCCTTGCCGCTCCCGCGCCACTCACTGCATGACCTATTCCCAGCAGCCCTCGGGCTCCTCGCACGGGACCGCCTCGTCGAGCGCGGCCGCCATCACGTCCAGTTCGGCGGGGGGCATGGCGACGAGTGCGCTCTCGACCACGGAATCGGCGAAGAGGGCGCTGGAGAGCGCCCGCAGCACGGGCATGTCCGCTGAGCGCGCCGGCAACGAACGATCCTCGGCAGGCCCGCCGCGCACCCACGCGAGCCCGAGGCCAGCCATGACCAACGCCGCCGCAGCCGCCCACCGGAGTCCAGCCGACCCGCGCGCCAGTGCCTCAGCGGCAGGCGGCAGGCCGCGGAGAACAGCCTCGAGGACCTTCAGGTCGTGGGCGAGCCGACGGGCTCGCCACTGGCAGAGCCCGCAGCTCCCGAGATGCTCGCGGTCCTCGCGCGTGCCGTCCCCTTCGGACAGCGCCCACAGGATCCGGTCTGGCAGACAACCAGTCATGGCCATCGCTGAGGCGCCCGGCTCCAGCGCACGCCCTTCCTGACGAAGAGCGCGGCGCGGCCGTTGACGCGTCCGGTGTCTCGGCGATTTCCGTGCATCCTTGCATGATCCGCCTCCGCTGCATGCCGGCCGGGAGGGGCGGCGCACCCGGCTCCCTCGGAAGGGCGCGCCACCGCGCCCGCGACGGCCGCCTTGACACTGCGCGGCCGGCCAGCCATTCCGGAACGGACCAGTCCGTAAATCGAATGTCGGTCCCTCGCCCCGCTCCACGATCGCCGCGCCCACGCCGGGGCCGTCCGCCCACGCCCGGCTTGCGGGAACGGATCCTCCGCGCCGCGGCCCTCATCTTCGCCCGCCGCGACTATCACGAGGTGCAGATGGACGACGTCGTGCAGGCGTGCGGCGTGGGGAAGGGCACGCTGTATCGGTACTTCCCCAGCAAGCAGGCGCTGTACCTCGCGGTCATGTTCGAGGGCATCGAGCGCCTGCGCGGCGCGCTGGAGGCCGCCGTCGCCACGGATGAGCCGCCGGCGCGCAAGATCCGGCACATCGTGCACCGGACGCTCGCGTACTTCTGGGATCGGCGGCTCTTCTTCTCGCCCATCCACCGCAACGAGTACCGGGGCGGCGGGGAGGCGCGCGCGTGGCTGCGCCACCGCGAGGCGCTGTCGCGCCTGGTGCAGCACACGCTCGAGGGCGCCATGGCGGCGGGCCACGTCCGGCGCGTCAACACGCGCATCGCCACGGAGATGCTGTTCGGGATGATGCGCGGCGTGAACCGCTACCGCGTGGAGGGCGACCGCCTCGAGGAGCTGGTCACGGCGGTGGTGGGCATCTTCATGCGCGGGGTCGGGACCCCGACCGGCCGCCGCATCGTGGAGCAGCCATGCGCGGCACGACCTCTCCCCCGGGGCTCCGGCTCGGCCGCGAGCGCATGAAGATGCATCCAGGCGCGTCGCCAGCGGAGCCGAGGAGGGTGGACACTCCCCGGCCGTCGGAGCGGGACGCGCGCGCACGGCGGGCGCGCCGCCGCCGCTGGCCCTGGCTCGTGGCGCTGGGGCTCCTCGCCGGCGCCGCCTACGGTCTGCGGGCCACCCGGGCGAGCCGGGAGTCCGCCTCCCCGGAGGCCCCCGCCAAGCCGATCGGCCAGGGCGTGCCCGTGGTGGCGGCGACGGCGCGCCAGGGCGACATGCCGGTCTACCTCTCCGGGCTCGGCTCGGTGCTGGCCTTCAACACCGTCACGGTGAAGAGCCGCGTCGACGGGCAGCTGGTCCGGGTGGCCTTCCAGGAGGGCCAGCTCGTGCACCAGGGAGACCTCCTCGCCGAGATCGACCCCCGGCCCTTCGCGGCGCAGCTGGCGCAGGCCGAGGGCCAGCTCGCGCGCGACCAGGCGCAGCTCAAGGACGCGCAGATCAACCTCGGACGCTACCGCGAGCTGCTCGCGCGGCAGCTCATCGCCAAGCAGCAGGTCGACGACCAGAGCGCGACGGTCGGCCAGTACGAGGGCGCGGTCAGGGTGGACCAGGCGCTGATCGACACCGCCCGCCTCCAGCTCGAGTACGCCCGCATCACCGCCCCCATCCCCGGACGGGTCGGGCTCCGGCTGCTCGACGTCGGCAACATGGTCCACGCGAGCGATCCGAACGGCCTGGTCGTCATCACGCAGCTCCAGCCGATCACGGTGGTGTTCACGATCCCCGAGGATAACCTCCCGCCCGTCATGAAGAAGCTCGCGGCCGGGGAGCCCCTGCCGGTGGAGGCCTACGACCGCGCCAACCGCAACCACGTCGCCACGGGCTCGCTCCTCACCGCCGACAACCAGATCGACCAGACGACCGGGACGACCCGGTTGAAGGCGATCTTCGCGAACGAGGACGGCGCGCTCTTCCCCAATCAGTTCGTCAACGTGCGGCTGCTGCTCGACGTGCGCAAGGACGCGGTCATCGTGCCGGTGGCGGCCGTCCAGCGGGGCCCGCAGGGCACGTTCGTCTACGTGGTGAAGGCGGACCACACGGTGGACGTGCGTCCGGTCACGGTCGGCACGACGACCGGGACCGACACCGCGATCGAGGCCGGCCTCGCGCCCGACGACGCGGTCGTCGTGGACGGCGTCGAGAAGCTGCGGGCGGGGAGCCCGGTCCAGGTGCGGGCTCCGGAGCGCAACGGCGCGGCCGTCAAGCCCGGCGCATGAACCCGTCGCGGCCCTTCATCCTGCGGCCGGTCGCGACCTCGCTGCTGATGGCCGCCATCCTGCTGGCGGGCGCCATCGCGTACCGGCAGCTCCCCGTCTCCGCGCTGCCGCAGGTCGACTATCCCACCATCCAGGTGCTCACGTTCTACCCCGGCGCCGGGCCCGACGTGATGGCCTCGTCGGTGACCTCGCCGCTCGAGCGACAGTTCGGGCAGATGCCGGGGCTGAACCAGATGATGTCGACGAGCTCGTTCGGCTGCTCGGTGATCACGCTCCAGTTCGCGCTCGATCTCAACATCGACGTGGCCGAGCAGGAGGTGCAGGCGGCAATCAACGCGGCCGCCACCTACCTGCCGCGCGACCTGCCGAATCCGCCCGTCTACAGCAAGACGAACCCGGCCGACGCGCCCGTCCTGACCCTCGCCCTCACCTCGGCGACGCTCCCGCTGGCGAAGGTCCAGGACCTGGCGGACACGCGGCTGGCGCAGAAGATCTCGCAGCTCCCCGGCGTCGGGCTGGTCAGCATCAGCGGCGGTCAGAAGCCCGCGGTGCGCGTCCAGGCGAACCCGACGGCGCTGGCGGCCTACGGCCTCGGCCTCGAGGACGTGCGCACCGCGGTCGCGCAGGCGAACGTGAACCAGGCGAAGGGCAACTTCGACGGCCCGGACCAGGCCTACACGATCGGCGCCAACGACCAGCTGCTCTCGAGCGACGCCTACCGGCCGCTGGTCGTCGCCTACCGCAACGGCGCGCCGGTGCGCGTCTCGGACGTCGCCGACGTGATCGACGACGCGGAGAACGTGAAGCAGGCCGCGTGGATGAACGCCGTGCCGGCCGTCATCGTCAACATCCAGCGGCAGCCCGGCGCCAACATCATCACGGTCGTCGATCGCGTCGAGCGGCTCCTGCCGCAGCTCACCACCGCGCTGCCACCCTCGGTGCAGGTCTCGGTCCTCACCGACCGGACCGTCACGATCCGGGCGTCGGTGCGGGACGTGCAGTTCGAGCTCATGCTGACCGTGGCGCTCGTGGTGATGGTGCTCTTCCTCTTCCTGCGCAACCTGCGGGCGACCATCATCCCCAGCGTCGCGGTCCCGCTCTCGATCGTGGGCACCTTCGGCGTGATGTACCTGCTCGGCTACAGCCTGGACAACCTGTCGCTGATGGCCCTCACCATCTCGACCGGCTTCGTGGTGGACGACGCGATCGTGATGATCGAGAACGTCGCCCGCTACATCGAGGAGGGGGAGCCGCCGCTCGCGGCCGCCCTGAAGGGCTCGGAGCAGATCGGCTTCACCATCCTGTCGCTCACCGTGTCGCTGATCGCCGTCCTCATCCCGCTCCTCTTCATGGGCGACATCGTCGGGCGGCTGTTCCGGGAGTTCGCCGTCACGCTGAGCGTCACCATCCTGGTCTCGGCCGTCGTGTCGCTCACGCTGACCCCGATGATGTGCGCCCGCCTGCTGCGCTACCGCTTCGGAGCGACCGAGGGCCGCTTCGCGCGCGCGTCGGAGCGCATCCTGAAGCACGTGATCGAGCGCTACGGCGCGAGCCTGCGCTGGGTGCTCGCGCACCAGACCGCGACGCTGGTGGTCGCGGTCGTGACGCTGGTGGGGACGCTCGCGCTCTACGTCGTCGTGCCGAAGGGCTTCTTCCCCGTGCAGGACACGGGCGTTATCCTGGGCGTGTCCGAGGCGCCGCAGTCGGTGTCGTTCGCCGCCATGGCGGAGCGCCAGCAGGCGCTGGCCGCGGTGATTCTCGGGGATCCCGCGGTGCAGAGCCTCTCGTCCTTCATCGGCGTCGACGGCGTCAACACGACGGCGAACAGCGGGCGCATCCAGATCAACCTGAAGCCCCTCGCCGCGCGCGGCGTCGGCGCCAGCGACGTCATCCGTCGCCTGCAGCCGCGGCTCGCCGCGGTGCAGGGGATCACCCTCTTCATGCAGCCGGTCCAGGACCTCACCGTGGAGGACCGCGTCAGCCGCACGCAGTACCAGTTCACGCTCGAGGCGGCCGACGCGGGCGAGCTGCACGCCTGGGCTCCGCGGCTCGTCGAGCGGCTGCAGGCGCTCCCCGAGCTCCGCGACGTGGCGAGCGACCAGCAGAACGGCGGGCTCCAGACGTCGCTGGTGATCGACCGGGACACCGCCTCCCGCCTCGGCATCACCCCCCAGATGATCGACGACACCCTCTACGACGCCTTCGGCCAGCGCCAGGTGTCCACGATCTTCACGCAGCTGAACCAGTACCACGTCGTCCTCGAGGTGCAGCCGAGCTTCCAGCAGAACCCGGAGACCCTCAAGGACATCTACGTGCGCTCGGCCGCCGGCGCGCCCGTGCCCCTCGCCGCCTTCACCCACTTCGCCTCGGCCACCACCGCGCTCGCCGTCAACCACCAGGGCCAGTTCCCCGTCGTCACCCTCTCCTTCAACCTCGCGCCCGGCGTCGCCCTCGGCGACGCCGTCGCCGCGATCGAAGCCGTCGCACGCGACCTCGGCCTCCCCGCCAGCATTCGCCAGAGCTTCCAGGGCACCGCCCAGGCCTTCCAGGCTTCGCTCGCCAACGAGCCCCTGCTCATCCTCGCCGCCCTGGTCACCGTCTACATCGTCCTCGGCGTCCTCTACGAGAGCTACATCCACCCGCTCACCATCCTCTCCACCCTCCCCTCCGCCGGCGTCGGCGCCATCCTGGCACTCCTCCTCTGCCGCACCGATTTGAGCGTGATCGCGCTCATCGGGATCATCCTGCTGATCGGCATCGTCAAGAAGAACGCCATCATGATGATCGACTTCGCGCTCG
>WNGD01005345.1_pt1 | contig 12466 bp, 6 predicted proteins | sample 5400671 | NCBI WGS metagenome assembly WNGD01 (sample SAMN13153369, study PRJNA577476) | soil metagenome | isolation source: 40 cm soil or saprolite under grassland replicate 2 | place: USA:California | collected 2016-06-15
ACGAGAGATCGGCGCGTGCGCTGCCGGCGCGGTAGCCGAAATGCGCATCGCTCCAGACGAGTCGTCCCGCGAGCTGCTTTGCATACGGATCAATAAGCAGTTTGTGCGCGTTGAAGCGCAGTCCACGCTCGGGGTGATACGGGCCATGCACCCGATAGCCATAGAGTTGCCCCGGGGCCACATCGCTGAGGTAGCCGTGCCAGACATCCTCTGTGCGTTCCGGCAGCGCGATGCGCTCGATCTCGCGCCGGCCATGGCTATCGAAGAGGCACAGTTCGACTTTTTCGGCGTTCCCCGAAAACAGCGCGAAATTTGTTCCGCGCCCATCCCAAGTCGCTCCCAGCGGATGCGGCGCGCCGGCCGAAATCCGCACGCTACCGCTCCGGAACGAGAAATATTGCAGCGAGGGGCGGAACAACAAGGCTGACCTCGGGAATTGCGCCCTCGTCCAACGTCCTGACCGTCCCCGCGTTCCCGATGTTACTGCCGCCGTAGAGTGCAGAATCAGTGTTGAGGATCTCGCGCCAGACGCCTGAAAACGGAACTTTGATCCGGTAATCGCGGTAAATCTCGGGAGTGAAGTTCACCACAACGAGACAACGCTCTTGCGTCTGGCGTCCCTTGCGCAGCCACGCGAACACGCTGCGCTCGGCATCATGCATGACGAGCCATTCGAACCCGGCATCCTCACAATCGAGCTCGTGTAGGGCCGGCACTGTCCGGTAAAGGCGATTGAGATCACGCACCAGAGCCTGAATGCCGGCGTGCCGTGGATATTCGATAACATGCCAGTCGAGCGAATGGTCATGGCGCCATTCGCTTTCCTGGGCGAACTCGTTTCCCATGAACAGAAGCTTCTTGCCGGGATGACCAAACATGAAGCCGTAGTAGGCGCGCAGATTGGCGAAGCGTTGCCAATCGTCGCCCGGCATGCGGCCGAGGAGCGAGCGCTTGCCGTGCACAACCTCGTCATGGGAGAGCGGCAGGATGAAGTTTTCGAAAAAGGCGTAATGCAAGCCGAAAAGGATCTGGCCGTGATGATGCTTGCGGTAAAGCGGATCTTTGCTGATGTATTCGAGCGTGTCGTGCATCCATCCCATGTTCCACTTGTAGCCGAATCCGAGCCCGCCCCACTCCACCGGCCTCGAAACCATGGGCCACGCCGTCGACTCCTCCGCCGCCGTTGTTGCATTGGGAAATCGTGAGAACACCTCCGTATTGAAGCGGCGCAGGAGATTGATGGCGTCGATGTTTTCGCGGCCGCCATACTTGTTGGGGATCCAGCCTCCTTCCGGCCGGCTGTAATCGAGATAGAGCATGGAAGCGACGGCATCCACGCGCAAGCCGTCGATGTTGTAACGATCGAGCCAGAACAGCCCATTGGCCAGCAAGAAGTTTGCGATCTCCGTGCGACCGTAATTGTAGATGAGCGTGTTCCAATCGAGATGGCGGCCTTGCTGGGGATTTTCATGCTCATAGAGCGCGGTCCCATCGAAGCGGCTCAGGCCGTGCGGATCGTCGGGAAAGTGTCCTGGCACCCAGTCCAGAATGACGGCGAGGTTCTTTCGATGGCATGCGTCGATCAACGCAGCAAAATCGGCGGGAGCGCCAAAACGACTGGTCGGCGCGAACAGCCCAGTCGGCTGATATCCCCAGGACCCATCGAAGGGATGCTCGCTGACGGGCAGAAATTCGACGTGCGTGAATCCCATCTCATGCGCGTAGGCCGGCAATTGCTCAGCCAGCTCGCGATAGCTCAACCAGCGGCCGCCGTGTTGCGGATGCCGCCGCCACGATCCGAGATGGACTTCATAGATCGATATCGGCGCGCTCAAGGCATTGACGCCGCCAGGAGACGCTTGCGGCCGTCCGATCACGTTCTGATCGACCACGATCGACGCCGTCTGCGGGCGCAACTCGGCGGCGAATGCCAGCGGATCGGACTTGAGCGGCAATAGATGGCCATCCGGCCCGATAATCTCGTATTTGTATTTGGCGCCGGGCTTGGCATCGGGCACAAAGATTTCCCAAAAGCCGTTGCCACGCACGCGCATAGCATGACGCCGGCCATCCCAAAAATTGAAGTCGCCGACTACGCTCACCCGCTTCGCTGAAGGCGCAAAGACGGCAAACGCCACGCCTTCAACGCCGTCGAGCACCATGGGATGCGCGCCGAGCCTCTCGTAGAGATGTATATGCGTGCCTTCGCCAAGCAGATAGAGATCGAAGTCGGACAGGATCGGCGGGAAGCGATAAGGATCCTCAAGCTCGATCTCGCGTTCGCCGTAGCGCGCGCGCAGACGGTAGTGGCGGGCGCCGTTACCCAAACGCCCCACGAAGAGCCCGGCATCGTGGATGCGTTCGAGATCGCTTTCGTGACCGTGCTCGTCGACGACGGCGACCCCCTCGGCGTCCGGAAGAAAGACGCGCAGCACGGATGCGCCGTTTTCGACGTGTGGCCCGAGGTAGTGGAATGGATCGGAATGGCGACCCTCGATCACGGCGTAGGCTTCCGGCGTGAGTGGGCTCATTGCGCGGCCTCTTGCGGACGCGAGAGGATGCGCCAAGTACCTGCCAGCGGGACCCGCAGCCAATCCGGGCGATGTGCGAGCTCGTATTCGATTTCGTAAAACGCCTTTTCCAGCAGGAAAAAGTCGAGAAGACGATCGGCGGCCTCGAGCGATTGCGGCCAGAGCCTCGCATCGGTCAACGATGATCGATACGCCGACATAAAGGCGGCGGCGGAATGTTCGCGCCACCCTTCGAGTGCGCGTGAGAGCTTGCCGTGCTCATCGGGCGCGGACTTTAGCGCACGCTCGAGTGCAGCAGTGACTGAGTAGTCGATCGACCGGATGAGGCCAGCTACATCGCGGGCAGCGGGCGCCTTGCGCCGGCGCTCCTCAATGCTACGACGCGGTTCGCCTTCGAAGTCGATAATGGATACGTCGTCCTTGACGATCAGCATCTGGCCCAGATGGAAGTCGCCATGATGTCGGATCTTCATTGCCTCAACGGTTTCCGGCAGAAGTTCGCGGAGGCGTGCGGGAACCAACTCTCGGTAAGATAGAAGGGCGTCGACCAGCTGCCGATCGTGCTCGGAGAGTTCTGATCGACGGCGCGCCAAATCACCGAATGCGTGATCAGCCCGGCGCAGGAGCGCTTCCGTCCAGGACCGCACATCCGCTGCGGCAATCGGTTCCGGAGTAAAGTCGGCGATGTCGTCACGGCTCGCAAGCGCAAGCTGCAACTCGGCAACCCGCCGCCCGACTTGTTCCATCCGCCGCAGATAGGCGGCCTGCTCATCGCTGTGTCCAGCGGCTTCTGCGGTCAGCAGGCGCTCTTCCTCCACGAAACGATCGAGATAGGCGCTCGTCACAGTCCAGGCGTCGCCTTGGTTCTGGACGAAACTATGCACGACGGCGACCGCGCTGCGCTTCCCATTCTCCTCGAGCTCGATGCTTCCAAGCAGCGGCGGCGTATGGGGGAACGGAACGGTTTCCGTCAGAAAACGGCTGACCTCGATTTCCGGATTGAGGCCCGGCTCCATGCGGCGAAAGAGTTTGATGACGTAGTCTGCTCCTACCAGTACGGTGGTGTTGGACTGCTCGGTGTCCACGGCACGGACGTCCTCGATCGCGCCCGATGCGTCCGGAAGCTTCGCAGTCGGCGCAAATTCGATACGGCGTTGGTCGGCTTCGATCACCCGCGCGGCGCGTAAATTGTCCAGGAGCAGGGCCACAAAGCCCGCATCGGCGGTGGCATCGAGCAGGCTGCCCTCGCGCGGCCCCCTCCGCACGGCCGCCAGTGCATTTGGGTTTTTTCGCTCGCGATCGAAGCGGGTCCATTTGATGGTCATCGGCAGCAGATAATTCGCGCTTGCCCGCCTCCCACTGGTCTCGACCAAGACGATGCCAACATCGGCGTCGCCGGCACCGAACGGCACGGCGCCGATGATGTGGGTCCCCGGCAAATTACCTCGTTCCGCGTACCAGCGCCGGCTTGAAAAATATGCCGGAAGAACATCGCGCTCGAGTACGGAGTTGGAGCGGCCGCGCAGCAACGATCTCCAGCCGTCGGTGACGACGAGCGTCTCGAATTCCGCCCAGGTCCGCGGCGTCTCTATGGCGGATGCCTCCGGTTCGCGGAGCAGGAACCAGAAAAATCCGTAGGGTCCGAGCGTCACAATATAGGGACCTTCGCCGATCGGCGGAAAGTTCGTGCGTCCAAGCAATTCGAACGGCACGCGGCCGCGCCAGGGCCCAAGATCGATCTCGGCGGCTTGCGCCGAGCGCGACAGGTTCGCGACGCAGAGCACCACTTCGCTCTCGTATTGCCGGACATAGACGAGCACGGAGCGATTTGCCGGCCGGATGAAGCTCAACGAACCACGGCCGAATACCTTGCTCGACTTGCGAACCGAAATCAGGCGCTTGGTCCAGCTCAGGAGCGATGCCAAACTGCGCGACTGCGCCTCGACGTTGACCGCCTCATAACCGTAGACCGGATCCATGATCATCGGCAGGTAGAGCCGCGCCGGATCACAGCGGGAGAATCCGCCATTGCGATCCGGCGTCCACTGCATCGGTGTGCGGACGCCATTGCGATCACCGAGATAGATGTTGTCTCCCATTCCGATCTCGTCGCCGTAGTAGATGATTGGTGTGCCCGGAAACGACATCAGCAGCGAGTTCATCAGTTCAATCTTGCGCCGGTCGTTGTCCATCAACGAGGCCAGCCGTCGTCTGATGCCGAGATTGATGCGGGCTCGCGGGTCGGTCGCATACGTCGACCACAGATAATCCCGCTCGACGTCGGTCACCATCTCAAGCGTGAGCTCGTCATGGTTGCGAAGGAACAGCGCCCATTGACAGTTGGTGGGAATGTCAGGCGTCTGCCGGAGAATATCGGTGATGGGAAAGCGGTCTTCCTGGGCGATCGCCATGTAAATCCGCGGCATCAGCGGGAAGTGGTAGGCCATGTGGCACTCATCTCCGTCGGCGAAATAGGCGCTGACGTCTTCCGGCCACTGGTTGGCTTCGGCGAGCAGGAGTTTACCGCGCGAGTGCGAGTCGAGCGCGGCCCTGATGTTCTTGATGACTGCGTGGGTTTCGGAAAGATTCTCGTTGTTAGTCCCTTCGCGTTCGCACAGGTACGGAATCGCGTCTAAACGGAATCCGTCGACCCCCAGATCGACCCAGCGCCGCATGATCTGAATCATGGCAGCAAGCACGCGCGGATTGTCGTAATTGAGATCGGGCTGATGCGAAAAGAAACGGTGCCAATAATACGCGCCTGCGACGGGGTCCCAGGCCCAATTTGATTTTTCGGTGTCGTTAAAGATGATGCGGGTTCCGGCATAAGCCTGGTCGGTATCGCTCCACACATACCAATTGCGTGCATCGGATCCCGGCTTGCTTCGGCGCGCGCGCAGGAACCAGGGATGCTGGTCCGACGTGTGATTGATGACCAACTCGGTGAGTACGCGCAGCTTGCGCCGCCTCGCTTCCTGCATGAAGCGCCGGAAATCGGCCATCGTGCCGAAATCGGCATTGATTGTGCGGTAGTCGGAAATGTCATACCCATCGTCCCGGCCGGGGGAGGGATAGAACGGCAGCAGCCACAGCGCCGTGATGCCGAGATCCTCGAGATAATCGAGTTTTTCCGTCAGTCCTGCGAAATCTCCGATGCCATCACTGTTGCTGTCGGCAAACGCCTTAACGTGGAGCTGATAAATGACGGCGTCCTTGAACCACAGCTCGTCGGTTTCGAGCTTGGGCTCCGCCTGAATCTCGGCCACCACATCCACGACACCACCTTTACGTGAAGCAGCGGAACAGCAGTGCAGGATCCTGCTGCTGATCGATGCGCAACCGCACCCCGCCCCATTCCAGGACGTGCCGCTCACCGCTGACCAGGTTTTCAATAAATTTCACCCGCCCGCGCTCCGTCGACGGACCGATCTCGATGTCGCCAAAATGAAACCAGAACTCGCGCGGTCCGGCCGGCGTCAACGCCACGGCGACTGCGACCGCATTGTCGCCGCTCGCGGATTCCTTCACAAAGCCGATCACCTCGGTGTCGTCGACTTGGGCAAAGCGCAAATTCTTGCTTTGCAGCAGGGCGGCGTTGTTCCTGCGCATGCGGTTGAGGCCTCCGACATAAGTTTTGATGTTGCCGGGTTGATTCCAGTCCCGCACTTTCAGTTCGTATTTCTCGGAATTGAGGTATTCCTCCTTTCCCGGGATCGGTTCGTGCTCCAGGAGCTCGAAGCCATTGTAGATGCCGTAATTGCCGGACAACGTGGCGGCAAGCGCCACCCGCGCCTTGAAGATCCACGGCTCGCCGCTCTGTAGATGAAGCGGCAAAATGTCCGGCGTATTAACGAAAAAATTGGGACGAAAATATTCGCGTTCGGGGTAGCCGGTAATCTCGCTCACGTAGGCCTGCAGCTCCTCCTTGCTCGTGCGCCAAGTAAAATATGTGTAAGACTGGTTGAAGCCGAGCTTTGCGAGCGCCTTCATCATCTTAGGCCGGGTAAAGGCCTCCGACAGAAAGATCACGTCGGGATCGATAGACTGGACCTCGCGGATCAACCATTCCCAGAACGGAAACGGTTTGGTGTGCGGGTTGTCGACCCGAAAAATACGAACGCCTTGCGCGACCCAGAACAACACGACGTCGCGCAATGCTTTCCAAAGCCTTTCGTTATCCGGGCCGTAAAGGTCTGGATTGACGATATCCTCGTACTTTTTGGGTGGGTTTTCCGCGTATTGGATCGAGCCGTCGGGCCTACGTTTGAACCATTCCGGATGTTGTGCAAGCCAAGGATGGTCGGGCGCGCACTGGATGGCAAAGTCGAGCGCCACCTCCAAGCCGAGATCCGCGCAGGCTCGCACCAAGCGCCGAAAATCATCGAGTGTCCCGAGCTCCGGATGCACCGCGTCATGCCCTCCCTCGGCGGAGCCGATAGCGTAGGGGCTACCCGGGTCGCCGGCTTCGCAGCGCAAGGCATTATTGCGGCCCTTGCGGTTCACGCGACCGATCGGATGGATGGGCGTGAGGTAAAGCACATCGAAGCCAAGCGCGGCGATGTCCGGCAAACGGTTGATGCAATCGTCAAAAGTGCCGTGCTTGCCAGGAATGGAGGATTGGCTGCGTGGCATCATCTCGTACCAGGCGGCTGCCCGCGCAATCGGCCGATCCGTCAGCAGTGGAAAGTTGGCGCTTCGCGTAAGATCCGACTGCTGGCCTTTGCGGGCCGCCGCGGCGAGCTCATCGGATAACAGCGGCGCGGGGTTTTCCGCCAGCTCTGCTCTACTGCAGGTCTCCCGGATCAGATGTGCCTGTTCGAGGCTCTTGACCCGCAGATCCGCCAAGAGGTTACGTCCCTCCTCGACTTCGAGGCGGATGTCCATGCCCGCCGCGCGCTTCGCCAGGAAATCGCGACGCCAAGTGGCAAATACGTCGGTCCAAGCCTCGATCGCGTAGACATAGCGGCCGGATTTGTGAGGCGTAAAGCTCCCCCTCCATCGGTCGTTGTCGTGCAAGGCCATGGGAACGCGGAACCATTTCTCCCCTTCGCGCCGCCACAACAGCTCAGCTGCGAGCACGACCTGGCCATCGCGGAAGATGTCGGCCCAAACCTCCACCTCCTCGCCGATGGTGCGTTTGACAGGAAAACGGCCGCCGTCCACGAGGGGATAGACGTCCTCGATATAGATGCGATGTCTCGAGAGATCGCCGACGGAGCGGATGCTGGCGTTCGCTGTCACGGCTCGATCGTGTGTTGCTGCCCGCCCGGACGGCAGAAGCCGCCTCGATGGAACCGATAGCAGGCGGCTTTGGTTCCGGCCGCGGGTTTGGGTCGCATTGCGCCGGAAAACGTGAAATCGTGTGACGCGACGGCGCGAGTGTCAACGGAACAAACCCGGATCATGCCGCTCGCTCGGCACAGGAGCCGAGCGACTTTGCGTCGGCTCTGTGCGGTAATGGCACGGCATGGACAGCATCTTTGAGCGCGCGGCTCGTTGTGGTGTGGAGACCGAATACCGGGACGGATTCGGAAATCTGCGCGCCGTCGACCCCAAGGTTCTTGCTCGAATTCTCGATGCGCTTGCGACCGGCGATGCCGCTGATCGCATGCTGCCACGGACGATCCTCGTGCGTGGCAGCGCCGATCAGTCGCTGCGTTTAGCCGGCATCGAGGGACAGCCGCTGCGCTGGCAAATCATCGCGGACGGAAAAATTGCCGAGGGCGGCGACACGTCGCCGCTGCTGGCGCTGCCCGCCCTGCAAAATGGCGTATTCCAGCTGCGTGTCACAATCTCATGCCCGGGCGGTCATCGGAGCGAGGATGTCTGCTTGATCATTTGCCATGGTCGCGCGTATCAGGGCGGACAAACTGCGCCGGCGCGGATGTGGGCACTCGCGGTGCAACTTTACGGAGTCAGGTCCCTACGGAATTGGGGACACGGCGACTTTACCGATCTCGCCGCCCTCGTCGACCTTGCTGCCGATCTCGGCGCCGCGGGAATCGGGCTCAACCCGCTGCACGCGCTATTCGACGACCGGGCAGCCGATGCCAGTCCCTACGCACCGAACAGCCGACTCTTTCTCAACCCCCTCTACATCGATGTGGAGGCGGTTCCGGAATTTCCCGGCCTCAAGGCGGCCGGGTTGCAAGAAGAGATCGACCGGCTGCGTGGGCAAAACAGCGTTGATTACGAGGGCGTCGCAAACGCGAAGACGGGGGCGCTCAAGCTCGCATATGAAGCGTTTCTCCGGCAGGGCACGAAAGAAAGGCAGCACGCCTTTGCTCGCTTTCGCGATGGGGGAGGATCGCCGCTTGCCCGCTTTGCATGTTTTGAATGGCTGCGGCGGAAATTCGGCCACCCCTGGTGGGAATGGCCGCCCGCGTGGCGAAGAGCAGAAGACGAAAGCCTCGCTCGGATCGGTCAGACCGAGGCAGAAGCGATCGGGCTCTTTGAGTTCGTCCAATGGCTGGCCCACGATCAACTCGACCGCTGTCGTGCGAAAGCCCAGGAACGGAAGCTGCCGCTCGGGCTCTATCTCGATATCGCCGTCGGCGTTCGCACGGACGGCTTCGATGCCTGGTGCGATCAGGATGCGGTGTTGTCGGGAATGGCCGTGGGCGCGCCGCCGGATGCGCTCAACACTGCGGGACAGAACTGGGGGTTGGCTGGCTTCAATCCTGCGGGTCTCGAAGAGCGGCAGTTCGAAGCGTTTCGCCGCATGCTGAGGGCATCTATGCGCTACGCGGGGGCGATCCGGCTCGATCACGTCCTGGGATTGAAGCGTCTCTACCTCATTCCCCACGGCGTGCAAGCGAGCCAAGGGGCTTACGTCCGTTTTCCGTTCGAGGCGATGTTGGCCGTCACTGCCTTATCCAGCATGGAATACAAGTGCATAGTGGCGGGCGAAGACCTCGGCACCGTTCCCGAAAATTTCCGCGAGACGTTGGCGGAATGGGGCATCTGGACGTATCAGGTGATGCTCTTCGAGCGCTCGGCCAGCGGCGCTTTTTTGCCGGTCGAGAGCTATCGAGAGAACGCGCTGGTCTCCTTCGGAACCCATGACGTGGCAACTTTCGCGGGTTGGCGGGATCACCATGATCTCGCCATCAAACAGGCGCTCGGGATGGATGCTGGGGAAACAGGTGAGCAGCGTCACAGTGCCCTGGAAGCATTGCGGCGCGCCTTGCAGCAGCACGGCCTCGAAAGCGCAGATTTCACGTCGGTGGCGCGTTATCTGGCGGATACGCGATCGCGGTTACTGGTTATTTCGATGGAGGACATCCTGGGCCTCGCCGATCAGGTTAATTTGCCCGGGACGACCCATGAACATCCCAATTGGCGCCGGCGCCTGCCAGTGGCGTTGGAGGACCTGAAAAACCAGCCAGCTCTGAGCGCAACGGCGGACATCATGCGCTCGGCAGGTCGAAGCTATCCTGCCTAGGCGCTTAGATCGCCCGCTGCTTCCCCGCGGGGCTCCATCACTCCGCGTGCAAGACCTGTGACGGGCTCATTTCAGCGTTGGCGAACGCGGCCCCGCGCGTGTGCGACCTCGCAGCCGCCTTGCCAGTGGCCGTGGCCTGGATGAGATCGTCCACGACTTGTGAAGGGCTCTGCCGCGCCCCCATTTCACGGTTCATATCCGCAATTTTTTCCCACCATTCCGCCGAGTATTTGCCACCCATGCTTACCTCCCACTAACACCACCGAGGCTTCTTATACGAACGACCGCGGCGATATTATGTACGCCGGATCGCCTGCAGATGAGTCGCATACCCGTTGGACAGCCGCTCTACGGATCGAGATCGACGAGCCCACCCGGTCAATTCCGACATTTTGCCATGATTGCCGGCTCCAATAGCCCAGCCATACGAGCAACGGGGGATTGGCTGATGGGAAGGGTCGATTTGTGGCGGAGGAAGGCGGAAGACTGTTTAGAAAAGGCACACGCGATCAGCGATCGGCAACGTGCCAGGCTCCTCCTCGTACAAGCCCACAATTATCTCAAGAACGCCGAGGAAAGGGAGGCGCAACAATTGAGCGCCCGACGCCCGACGGAAACACTGGCCGTTTAGCTTCTTGAGAAGCAGGACGGAGAGCAAGTCTCCGTTCCACGATCATACATCGCGAGCGCTGACACGATGCGAGCTTGTGCCCGCCCGTGAGCGCGCTCAGTCCTGCTTTGCTCCGACCGTGTCGGCCATGGTCGCGCCGCGCGCGCCCATGGGCTTCGGCCTTCCCGTCGTAGTATCGCGGACGGTTTGATGCTCCGTTTCGGCGTTGATCTCACCGCCAATCAACACGACGATGATCGACAGCCAGATCCAGAACATGAACGCGATGATGGCGCCGAGCGAGCCATAGGTCTTGTTGTAGCTGCCGAAGTTTTCCGCGTACCAAGAAAATAGAATGGAAACGCCGATCCAACAGACTGCGGCAAGCGCGCTGCCCCAGCTGATCCAGCGCCATCGAGGCTTTTCGCGGCTCGGTCCATAGCGGTAGATCACCGCGAGCGCCAACGCCACGACGACGAACAAGGCAGGCCAGCGCGCGATCTTGAAGATCATCTCGGTGGCGCCGCCAAGCCCAAGGAAATTCAACACGATCGGTACGACCACCATGGCGCTGATCGCAAGCAGCACGAAAAGGATGGCCAAAAGCGTGAATGTGAGCGAGACGAGGTTGAGCTTGACGAAGCTGCGCTTTTCCGATTCGTTGTAGACCAGATTGAGCGCATCGAAGAGCGATTTTATTCCAGCATTGGCGCTCCACAAGGACATCAGCAGACTGACAATGAAAGTGACGCCAAGCGTCGTTCTTCCTTGCGAGGCGACACGCGTGATCTGATCGCGCATCACCTCGATGGCCCCGCCCGGAACGACGCCGGCGATGCTGTCGAGGTGAGACGTGATGGCCGCGGGATCGGCGAACAGGCCATAGAGCGCAACGAGCGCGGCGATTGCGGGAAACAGCGCCAGTATCGAATAGAACGTCACTCCGGCGGCGACGACGACAACGCGGTCCTTGCCGATGTTCTTCCATATGCGGAGCAGGATATCTTTCCATCCGCGGACCGGCACTTCCGATGGGGTCCTCGCCCACCTGCCGCGGCCAGGCTCAGCGCGGTCCCTGACGGGTAACGGGAGAGGCTTGGCCATTCCTTAGCTTTCGGCGCACTGCCCCATTGATAAGCGGCGAGGCCGTAAACGGGTTCCGAGAAAGCGACAATCAGATCCGGCAGGATATCGAGATCGATGGCGTTCTCGGCAAACACCCGCGCGTATTGCGCGAGCCCAATCCCTTCGAGCCAGGCGGTGATCTGGTCCTTCGCGCTCATAGGCGCATGCTCCTCCGGAGCCGAAGCACCACTATGGTCCGACCATCGAGGAGTAAACTAGATGGTATCGATGTGAAATGCCCTATCACCCAAGGTGACCAGGGCGGACTGCTCGACGTTGTTTCTGCCATGGACCGTGCATGATCCGTCAGCATCACTTCCAACTCGGCGGGCGTTTTTCGATGAACGCGCGGACCCCTTCCTGAGCGTCGGCGCTCGCAGCAGCCTCGCAGAAAGTCTCCACCGCGTTTGCAATGCCACGGCCGTAATCATTGGCACGTAGGAAAGCGGCGCGGCCGAGCCGCATGGCAGCACGCGGCTTCTTCGCAAAGACCTGCGCCATCGCGTGCGCTTCCTCTCGTACCTTCTCGTCTGGAACGATGCGGCTGACGAGCCCCAGGGAAGCGGCTTCTTCGGGGCCGAAGGCGCGGCCGCTGAACAAGAGCTCGAAGGCGCGGTGACGGCCGACGATCCGCGGCAGGTGCAGAAAATGAATTGCTGGAATGAGGCCGAGATCGATTTCGGGATAACCGAATGTCGCGCTCTGGCCAGCAATGAGCACATCGCAGGAAATGGCGAGCGTCATGCCGCCACCGCG
>WNGD01009897.1_pt1 | contig 12465 bp, 10 predicted proteins | sample 5400671 | NCBI WGS metagenome assembly WNGD01 (sample SAMN13153369, study PRJNA577476) | soil metagenome | isolation source: 40 cm soil or saprolite under grassland replicate 2 | place: USA:California | collected 2016-06-15
AGTAGAGCCCGCCCGTGAGCTCGCGCACGACCAGCAGGTCGACCCCACGCAACCGGTCGGCTTTGAGCGGCGAGCAGCCCAGCAGCGCCGGATGAACGGCGACCGGCCGCAGGTTGGCATACACTTTCAGCAGCTTGCGGAGCGCCAGCAGGCCGGTCTCGGGGCGCAGCTCGCGAGGCGCACCATCGAGCGCGGGATCTCCTACCGCGCCGAGCAGCACGGCATCGCTGTGCGTAACGCCGGCGCGCGTCGCGGGTGGCAGCGGATCGTTGGCAGCCGCGACGGCCGCCGCACCCACGGGGAATGTCGTAAACGTAAAGCGAAGGTCGAACCGTTCGCCGACCGCCTCGAGTGCGCGCACAGCCTGCGCGGTCACTTCCGGCCCGATCCCGTCACCCGGCAGCACCGCTATCGAGTACGTCTTCATGGATGGCTCCGCTCGTACGCCGCGATGCTCGGCTCCTCGAGCAGCGTACGCCCGATTTCGTCGAGACCGCGCAGCAATAGCTCGCGGCCGTAGGCGTCAGCACTGAAAGACGTGGAGAACCCCTGCTCATCCGTCACGCGTAGCTCGGCGAGATCCACGACGAGCTCGTAGCTACCGCGCGCCGCATTCCGCATCAGGATGTCGACCTCACCGGCCGGCAACCGCACCGGCAGGACGCCGTTGCGGTAGCAGTTGGCGGTGAATATGTCGGCGAACGACGGCGCGATGATGGCGCGGAATCCGTACTGCGCGAGCGCCCACACGGCGTGCTCGCGCGAGGACCCGCAACCGAAGTTCGGGCCCGTCAACAGAATCGTCGCGCCCTGGGCAGCGGGACGATTGAGCTCGAAGTCCGGGTTGGCGCGCCAATCGAAGAAGAGGCTCGCCGCGAATCCGGTGCGCTCGACGCCCTTCAGGAACTGCTTCGGGACAATCTGGTCGGTATCGACGTTGGCGCGCGGCAACGCCGCAACTTTGCCCCGGTGTCGCATGAACGGGGGGGGCGTCACCATGCGCGCACGTCCACGAGGCGTCCCTCGATCGCGGCAGCCGCCGCCATGACGGGACTCATGAGATGCGTCCGCCCCCCGCGGCCCTGCCGGCCCTCAAAGTTGCGGTTCGACGTCGCGGCGCAGCGCTCGCCGGCGCCCAGCACGTCGGCGTTCATGCCGAGGCACATCGAGCAACCCGCGTTACGCCACTCGAATCCCGCTTCGCGAAACACGCGATCCAGTCCCTCCTGCTCCGCCTGCGCCTTGACGCGCTGCGACCCGGGCACCACCAGGGCGCGCACCCGCGACGCGACGTGCCGGCCGCGCACCACGTTGGCCGCCGCCCGCAGGTCCTCGATGCGCGCGTTGGTGCACGATCCGAGAAAGACTCGATCGATCGGAATGCCTTCGAGCCGTGTACCGGGGACGAGGCCCATGTATTCGAGCGCGCGCTGCGCGGCCTCGCGCTCGGGTTCCGGCAGCTTCGCGGGATCGGGGACACGCCCGCCGATATCGGCGACCATCCCGGGTGTCGTTCCCCAGGTCACCTGGGGGCCGACCTGGGAGGCATCGAGCTGCACCTGCGTGTCGTAATGCGCGCCCGGGTCGGAGCGCAGCGCCCGCCAGCGCTCGACCCCGCTCTTCCATGACTGACCGGTTGGGGCGCGTGGCCGATCTTTCAGATAGGCGAACGTGACCTCGTCGGGGGCGATCATCCCGGCGCGCGCGCCCGCCTCGATCGACATGTTGCACACCGTCATCCGCTCTTCCATCGAGAGCGCGCGGATCGCATCGCCGGTGTATTCGATCACATGACCCGCGGCGCCGGCCGTGCCGATCTTGCCGATCAGCGCGAGAATCAAATCCTTCGCCGACACACCCGGCGCCCGGCTGCCGGTGATGCGGGCTTCGAGGTTCTTCGGCTTGGAGAGCACGATGCACTGCGTCGCCAGCACGTGCTCGACTTCGCTCGTGCCGATCCCCAGCGCGAATGCACCGAACGCGCCGTGCGTCGAGGTATGGGAGTCGCCGCAGACGATCACCATGCCGGGCTGGGTCGCGCCCAGCTCGGGGCCGATGACGTGCACGATCCCCTGCCCCGGCGACGTCAGGTCGAACAGCTCGACCCCGAAATCGCGTGCGTTCGTCCCCAGCGTGTCGAGCTGCAGCGCCGCGACGGGATCCGCGACCGCAACAGCACGCTCGCCGGTCGGCACGTTGTGGTCGACGGTTGCCAGCGTCCGCTCGGGACGACGCACGCGACGACCTTCGCGGCGCAGGCCGGCGAACGCCTGCGGCGACGTCACCTCGTGGACCAGGTGCAAATCGACGTAGAGCAGCGCCACGCCGTCTGCGAGCTGCTTCACGACGTGCGCATCCCACACGCGATCGAACAGCGTGGTCACGCCCGAGCCGGCTCCCGCTCCGACTGCTTGGAGGCCGGCGCGCCTTTGGCCTTCGCGCGCTTCCCCTCCTCGGTCCACGGCATCATCGCCCGCAGCCGCGCGCCGACTTGCTCGATCGGATGCTGTTGTGCAGCCCGACGCAGCTCGTTAAACCGCGGCGAGCCTGCCCGTGCTTCCGCGATCCATTCCTTGGCGAATGCGCCACTGCGGATGTCCGCCAGCAAGCGCTGCATCTCTTCACGCACGGCCGGGCTGATGACGCGGTCGCCTCGGGTCAGATCACCGTATTCGGCGGTGTTGCTGATCGAGTGCCGCATGAATCCGAGGCCGCCGCGATAGATCAGATCGACGATCAGCTTCAGCTCGTGGAGACACTCGAAATAGGCCATCTCCGGCGCGTAGCCCGCCTCCGTCAACGTCTCGAACCCCGCCTGGATGAGCGCGGTAACGCCGCCGCACAGCACCGCCTGCTCGCCGAACAGATCGGTCTCGGTCTCCTCGGCGAACGTCGTCCCGATGACGCCGGCGCGGGAGCAGCCGATCCCCGTCGCGTACGCCAGCGCATTGGGCAACGCCTTGCCGCTGGCGTCCTGATGCACCGCGACCAGCCCCGGCACGCCGCGCCCCGCCTGATACTCGCTGCGGACGAGATGCCCCGGCGACTTGGGAGCGATCATCGACACGTCGACGGCCGGCGGCGGCACGATTTCGCCGAAGTGAATGTTGAAGCCGTGCGCGAACATCAGCGTCTTGCCGGCGCCAAGGGCTGGGGCGACGGCAGTCTCATAGACCGCGCGCTGCTCCTGGTCGGGCACGAGCATCATGATCACATCTCCGGCGCGCGCCGCGTCGGCGACGGGCCGCACCTCCAGGCCGTCCGCCACCGCCTGTTTCCAGGAGGCGCCGTTCGGCCGCAACCCGACGATGACGCGCGCACCGCTGTCGCGCAGGTTTTGCGCGTGCGCATGCCCCTGACTGCCGTATCCGATGACGGAGTACACGCGATCGCGCAACCGCGCCCGATCGGTGTCCGCCTCGTAGTACACCCGCACCGCTGACGCCATGGTGCCTCCGGAGGGAGGGATGGATGTGATCGTGGCCTTGTGGACGCCGATCACGTTTTGGATGAGCAAAACCAGACTTTCGGCCGTCGCGTCATCTGCATCGATCTCACACGACATCCGCCAGACGCCCGGTGGACCATTCGAATCGACCGAAAGGCCGCGGATCGGCAGGTTCCGGCGCCTGAGCACGCCGCACGCGCGCGCGAGCGTGAGGAGCTCGCTGCTCATCAACACGGTCACGCGGCGTGCCGCGGTCATACCGGTGCCGCCTCGAGCGGCTCGGACAGCGATCCGCCCGGCACGATCATCGGGAAGACGTTGGCTTCCTGCTCGATCACCAGCTCGACCAGCGCCGGCCCGCGTGCTTCGTTCGCTTCGCGCAGCACATCGCGCACCTCGGCGGCATGCTTGACGCGCCACCCGGGAATGCCGTATGCGGCGGCCAGCTTTACGTAATCCGGGCTCCAGATCGGCGTGTTCGAGTACCGCCCACCGTGGAAGAACTGCTGCCACTGCCGCACCATGCCGAGGTAGCCGTTGTTGAAGACCGCGAGCTTTACCTCGAGACCTTCCTGAATCATCGTCGCGATCTCGGCCATGTTCATCTGGAATCCGCCGTCGCCGGAGATGGCCCAGACCGACTCATCAGGGCGCGCGAGGTGCACGCCCATCGCGGCCGGGACCGCGAACCCCATTGCTCCGAGACCGCCCGACGTGATGTGCGTGTTCGGCCGCTGGAACGGATAGCGCTGCGCTACCCACATCTGATGCTGCCCCACGTCCGACACGATCGTGCATTCCCCACCCGTGACCTCGGCGAGCGTCGCGAGGATCAACTCGGGTGACAGCCCGCCGGCGAACGCCTCCACGTGAGGCCGCATCAGCGCGGCGATCTCTCTGCGCCACGGCAGGCAGTTGCGGGGCGGGACCACGGCCAGCAACCGCTCCACGACGCCGCGCGCGTCGCCGACGAGCCCTACGGCAACCGGGACATTGCGGCCGATCGCGGCGGCATCGATGTCGATGTGCACGATTTTGGCGCGGGGCGCGAACGTGGCCGTATTGCCGGTCACGCGATCGTCGAACCGCATCCCCACCCCGACGATCAGGTCCGCGGCCTGGATGGCCTTGTTGATGTGGACTTCGCCGTGCATCCCCGGCATGCCGAGGTGCAGCTCGTGCGCCTGGGGGAATGCGCTGATGCCGAGCAGCGTCGTGATCACCGGCATCCCGGTGCGCTCGGCGAGCTCGCGCACAGGGGCGTAGGCGCCGCTCACGATCACGCCATGGCCGATCATCAGCAACGGCCGCTCCGCCTGCGCGATCAGCTGCGCCACCTCGCGCAGCGTCGCGTCGGCCGGCGGCTCCGGACTGGCGGCGTGTTGGTCACTGCGGCGTGACGGGGCCGGGCGTGTGCGGTACTCCGCCTTTTGATTCTGGACGTCCTTCGGCACGTCCACGAGCACCGGCCCGGGACGGCCTTCCAGCGCGATGGCCATCGCATCGCGCACGTCGTCGGCCAGCTCTTCGACGTCGCGCACCAGCACGTTGTGCTTCGTGACGGGCATCGTCACGCCGACGACGTCGGTTTCCTGGAACGCGTCCCGTCCCAGCATCGGCCGGCCGACCTGGCCGGTGATCGCGAGGACCGGGGAGCCGTCCATGTGGGCGGTAGCGAGCCCCGTGACGAGATTGGTCGCGCCCGGTCCCGACGTCGCGACGCATACGCCGACGCGACCGCTCGCGCGCGCGTACCCGTCAGCGGCGTGCGCGGCGGCCTGTTCGTGGCGCACGAGGACGTGGCGCAGCGTTTTTTCGTGGCCGTGCAGCGCGTCGTAAAACGGCATGATGGCGCCGCCGGGATAGCCGAACATCACGTCGACCCCGGCGTCTACCAGTGTGCGCCGCAGGATTTGCGCGCCCGTCAGGAGCTCGGTCATGGCCTACACTCCCCAGAAGTAGCTGCTGCTCAGGGCCGCGGTCTCGAGCCCGTCGGCGTGATCCGCCTTGTTCAGCGCGTGCACCAAGGCGCGCGCGCCCGCTTCGACGATGTCGGTGGAGGCACCGTGCCCGCTGAGCGACTTGCCGTCGATGCGCACCTGCAGCACCACCCGGCCCAGACTGTCGCGTCCCGGGGTGACCGATTGCACTGAGAGATCGAGCACCTCGATGCTGCGGCCGACGGCCTCACCGATGGCGGCGAACGCCGCGGCGATCGGCCCGTTGCCGGTCGCGGTGGCCGCGCGATCGCGCATGCCGGGTCCCGCCATGCGCACTTCCGCCATAGCGGTCTCGGTGCCGCACGTCACCCGCAGGTAGGTGACGTTGTACACCTCCGGCGCGCGGTGGAATCCGTCGTGCAACAGGGTGAGCAGGTCCTCATCCAGGATCTGCCGCTTTTTGTCGGCGAGCGCCGTGAACGCCTGGTACAGCTGGTCGAGCGTCGTGGCGTCGGGCTCGTAGCCCAGCTCGCGATAGCGGCGCTCCAGCGCATGCCGGCCGGAATGCTTGCCGAGCACGATGCTCGATCCGCCGGCGCCGACCGTTTCGGGCGCGATGATCTCGTAGGTGAGCCCGTTCTGCAGCACGCCGTGCTGGTGAATCCCGGCTTCATGCGCGAACGCATTGCGCCCGACGATGGCCTTGTTGGGCTGCGGGAAGACGCCGATCTCGTGCGACAAGAGCCGGCTGGTGCGGACGATCTCCCGGGGGTTCACGTGGCAGCGGAACGAGAGGACTTGTGGCCGCGTGCGCCCCGCCATGACGATCTCCTCGAGCGCGGCGTTGCCTGCCCGCTCCCCGATGCCGTTCACCGTGCACTCGACCTGACCGGCACCGGCCTCGATCGCGGCCAGGGAATTCGCGACGGCGAGCCCGAGGTCGTCGTGGCAATGCGCGCTGAGCACCACCGTTTCGCTTTCGGGCACACGCTCGCGGACCGTCCGAAACAGCGCGCCGTATTCCCCCGGCGTGGTGTACCCGACGGTGTCGGGCAGGTTGATCGTCGTCGCACCTTCGGCGATCGCGACCGCGACGACGCGACACAGGAAGTCCAGGTCGCTGCGCGTGGCGTCCTCCGCCGAGAACTCCACGTCCGAGGTGTGCTGGCGGGCGCGGCGCACCGCGCTGCGGACGCGTTCCAGGCAGGTTGCGCGGTCGATGCGCAGCTTCTGCTCAAGGTGCAGATCGGAGGTGGCGATGAAGACGTGGATGCGCTTGCGTTGCGCCGGTTGCAGCGCTTCGGCGGCGAGGTCGATGTCGCGGTCGTGACAGCGCGCCAGCGCGGCGATGATCGGGCGGTGCACGGCGTCGGCCACTTGCTGGACGCCGCGCAGATCGCCTTGCGAGGCGGCGGGGAAGCCGGCTTCGATGACGTCCACGCCGAGCGCGTCGAGTTGCCGGGCCAGGCGCAGTTTGGCTTCCGGTGTCATCGCATTGCCGGGTGCCTGTTCGCCGTCGCGCAACGTGGTATCGAAGATGATCACATCCCTGGCCATGGCTTGCCTCCCGCCTGCGGTGAAAAAAAAAGACCGCGAACCTCATTGGGTCCGCGGCGCCGGTGCTACTCCGTCCTGCTCTGTAAGCGACTTCTAGATCGTTACCTCCGCGCGCGCCTCGGACCCTCCCCTGAGCAGTGTAAGGCTCAGGAGCAGGACGAGGCTAAGCAGCAGCGTAAACGAGGTCATGTGGCTGGTTAATCTCCACAGATACGGTGATCTGTCAAGAGTTGGTGGAGGGCGGTCGAGGGTTGGTGGAGGGTGGTGGAGGATCGCCGCCACCCCCAAGCGCCCGGTACAGCTGCCAGGTCAGGAATCGTGCGCGATTCTGTCTATCGCTCAGGTCCCGCCAGACGCCCTCTTCCAGTAATTGCACCTCTTTAGCAAAGCACAAGGCGTAGCCTACTTCGGTCAAGGAGGATAGGGAAATGTCGAGGAAGCGCTTGAATTCCTTCCGCCCTTTCCGGGACGAGCCTTCAACAATGTTGACGGCAGCGGGGAAAGCAGCGCGGCGCAGTTGCGAAGTGAGGACATACCGTTCGTGGGAGGGAAATGCTTTCGTGGCTTTATAGACGCCGAGAGCTAGCTCATGACACTCTCGCCACGCATGCAGTTTTTCATAGGGAGGAGGCACACATTGAAACTACCAAACGACCGAATGGAGACGGTGCGATTTGGCCGCGCGCAAGAGCTTTTTCGCGCACAAACCTTCACCAACCTCCACCGTCCTTGACCGTCCTTCACAACCTTGCCTCTCCAGAGCCACCGGTCGGATTTGAACCGACGACCGCTCGATTACGAATCGAGAGCTCTACCACTGAGCTACGGTGGCGGCCCTCTAACTTAGCGGCGCGCTGTTCGATACGGTACTCCACAAGCGCCACTCAGTGACTGGCGAACAACAGCTCCCGTAACCGCGCCGCGGCCGGACTCAGCGGCGCTCCCTGGCGCCGAATCACGAGCAAATCCCGCACCCACTGACGGCCCTGAAGTCGGATCGAGACCACCCGCGGGTCGCGCGTCCGCACGGCGTGCCGCGAGACGACGGACACGCCCAGCCCGGCGGCCACGGCTTCCCGCACCGCCTCGGTGCTCCCGAGCTCCATCACCGGCCGCAACGTCACGCCCAGATCGGCGAGGGACTGCTCGGCCACGGCGCGCGTGCTCGACCCTTCTTCTCTCGCGATGTACGGCTGGCCCGCGAGCGCGGAGCCTACGAGCGTGCGCCGGCGCGCGAGCGGATGTCGGCGCGCGACGATCGCCACGAGCTCGTCTTTCACCCAGGGCTCGGCGGCGAGTCCGGGACTCACCGGCGCGGCGCCGATCACGCCGAGTTCCACCGAACCCGCGGCGACCCACTGCTCGACTTCGCGCGTGTCTCCAATGCGCAGTGTGAGCGCGATTTGCGGGTGAGCTGAATGAAATCGCCCGAGCACTGCCGGTAACAGATACGTCCCCGGCGTCGTGCTCGCGCCCACGGCGACCGTGCCCGCCCGCAGACCACGCAGTTCGACAGTTGCCTGCTCGGCGCTCTTCACGAGACCAAGCGCCTGGCGGATGAACGGCTCGACGAACCGCGCCGCCGATGTCGGCCGCACCCCGCGGCCCGCGCGCTCGAACAATGGCACGCCGAAGAACGCCTCGAGCCCGCGCAGGTGCTCCGACACCGCGGGTTGGCTGAGGCGGCGAGCCTGCGCGGCGCGGCCGACCCCGCCCGCGTCCAGCACGGCGAGGAACAGCTCGAGACGATGCAGCGTGAGGCCAGGTTTTGGCATAGGGTTTAACCGATGTAACCGCGCCAGCCCCAACGTCCCAAGTCATCGTCGCGAACGCGGCCACACTGGCGTGGGCCCCTGGACCACCGTCGCTGCCACCCGGCGCCGAGTTTGTGCTCCTCGAGGGAAATCCCGCCGAGGCGGTGCCGTTGACGTTCCGGCTCAGGTTTCCCGCCAACTATCGCATCCCGCCGCACTGGCATTCGGTCATCGAGCACGTCACGGTGCTCGCCGGTACGCTGAATGTCGGGATGGGCGAAGTCGCCATGTACAGCGGCGGCACCGCACTGAACGCGGGCAGCTTCGCCGCGATGCCCGCGAAGATGGTGCACTCCGCGTGGGCCGGCCCCGAGGGCGTGACGTTCCAACTGCACAGCGTCGGTCCGTGGAGCATCACGTACGTGAATGCGGCCGACGATCCGCGCAACAAAAGGCCAGCGGGCAACGAGTGAGCCGATAAGAATGGATCGCAGATCTCACTGGGAGAACATCTACCGCACCAAGCTCCCGACGCAGGTCAGCTGGTATCAGGTCCACGCGAAGCGCTCGCTGGACCTGATTCGCCGCGTGAGCCCGCCAGCTGACGGAGCGATCATCGATGTGGGCGGCGGTGCATCAACTCTGATCGATGACCTGCTGGATGCGGGTTATCACGATCTCACGGTCCTCGATCTCTCGGCCGCCGCACTCGCCGTAGCCCGTCGTCGTCTCGGCACGCGGGCTGATACCGTCCGATGGGTCGAGGCCGATATTCTGAGCGCGTCACTTCCGAAGACCGGCTACTCCGTTTGGCATGACCGCGCTGCGTTCCACTTTCTCACTGCGCCGGCTGATCGAGCCCGCTATGTCGCGCAGGTGCGGCAGGCTGTTCGCGTCGGCGGGTTCGTCCTCGTAGCAACTTTCGCGGACGACGGTCCAACACGTTGCAGCGGGCTTGAGGTCGCTCGGTATTCCCCGGAGGCGTTGCATGCCGAATTCGGCGCCCCCTTCCAGTTGATGACCAGTGAACGTGAAGAGCACGTCACCCCTTCGGGAGTCTGTCAAGCGTTTATCTACTGCTTATCTCGCATAGACAATCCGGTAAAATCACCGGTAGAAGGGCCGGGAGACTTGAAAAAACAGGAGAAATCCTGGTGAAAACCGCTCAGGAAACCATTGGGAGACCTCATGCGAAACACGAGAGGACGCGCGTCGTCGTGCAGCAAGTTGCTTAAGCGGATCGTTGGCGTCGTCCCAGGAGCTGGGCGTTCACAGCTACGATCACAGTCGAGACCGACATGAATACCGCGCCAAGGGCAGGCGAGAGCAAAATGCCTGTAGCTCGATAGAGCACGCCGGCCGCTAGAGGGACGGCCACGGCATTGTATCCCGTGGCCCACCACAGATTCTGGACGATCTTGCGGTATGTCGCGCGCGCTAAGCCGACAATGGCCGGTACATCACGCGGATCGGACCGAACGAGGACGATATCCGCGGATTCGATAGCGACGTCGGTGCCCGCGCCGATCGCGATGCCTACATCAGCTTCGACTAGCGCCGGCGCGTCGTTCACGCCGTCACCCACCATCGCGACCGTGAGGCCACGCGCTTTGACCTCCCGGATTTTCGCCGCCTTCTGATCGGGCAGCACTTCCGCGAAGTAGTCGTCGAGTCCCAGCTCCTGCGCGACCCACCGCGCCACCGGCTGAGAATCGCCGGTGAGCATCATCGCCCGGATGCCCATCTGCTTCAGCTGCTGCAGCGCCTCGCGCGACTCGGGGCGGATGATATCGGCGAGCGCAATGGCTCCGACGACTTTTGAGTCCAACACTACGTACACGACCGTCTTCCCCTGCTCCGCAACGCGCCCCACGCGGGCGTCACTCACGGCCTGGCTGCGCTCCTTCAGGAAGCCCGGGCTGACGACGTTCACCTCGACTCCTTCCACTATTCCCCGTGCACCCTTTCCCGGAATTGCGCTGACCTCGGAGGCAGCTGGGTAGCTGATGCCCCGTTCCGTTGCGGCGCGGACGATGCCCGCCGCGATCGGGTGTTCGGAGCGGCTCTCGAGTGCGGCGGCAAGTCGCAGGATGTCCGCCTCGCTGCGACCGTCCAGGGAGATCACGTCCGTAACGCCGAATCGTCCCTCGGTGAGCGTGCCCGTCTTGTCGAATACGACGGCGTCGAGCGCACGTGCACGCTCGAAGGCCGCCCGATCGCGGATGAGCAGTCCGTTCCGCGCCGAGATCGCAGTCGAAACGGCCACGACCAGAGGGACCGCGAGGCCGAGGGCGTGAGGACAGGTGATCACCATGACCGTCACCATCCGCTCGAGCGCGAAATCCAACGTACGTCCACCGATGAGCCATGCAACCAGCGTCGTCGCACCAGCTGCAATCGCGATCACTGTGAGCCAGAGCGCCGCGCGATTGGCGAGGTCCTGTGTGCGCGACCGCGTCTCCTGGGCGCGGCGCACCAACTCGATAACCTGCGCGAGATACGTCTCGGCTCCCGTTCGAGTGATGCGCAGCGTGATCGCCGCTTCCCCGTTTACCGCTCCGCCCAGCACCGCATCGTCGGGACCCTTCTCCACCGGCTGCGATTCGCCCGTCAGCAATGCCTGATTGACGGTCGTCCGGCCCTCGGTGATCGCGCCGTCCGCGGGAATCCTTTCGCCCGGTTTAACCAGCACCAGGTCATCCTGCCGAAGCTCCGTGACTGGGACGTCCTCAGTGGATCCTTCGGGGCGCAGCCGGTGCGCCTCGGCTGGAAGCAATCGAACCAGCTCCTCGAGTGCCCGCGAAGCGCCTAGCACAGAACGCATCTCGATCCAGTGGCCCAGCAGCATGATGTCGATGAGCGTCGCGGTTTCCCAGAAGAACACGTTTCCGGGAAGGCCGAGCACCACCGCTGCGCTGTAGGCGTAGGCGACCGTGATCGAGAGGCCGACCAGCGTCATCATCCCCGGGAGTCGTTTCCGCCACTCGGTGATGAGCCCGGTCAGGAACGGCCAGCCGCCGTAGAAGTAGACTGCCGAAGCGAACGCAAACCCGACGTGGCGGTCGCCAGGAAACGCGAGGACGCGCCCCACGCCGAGGAAATCCTGAATCATCTCGGACGTCGCGAGTACGGGAAGAGTCAGCGCGAGGGAGATCCAGAACCGCCGCCGGAAGTCGGCGACCATGTCGCCGTGATCGTGGCCCCCGTGCGGCGCCGGCACCGCGCCGTGATGCATATGGTCGTGCATGTCGTGAGGAGTCATTGACGCGACGGGCACCTGACGGAGCCGTATGAACAGAACACGCAGCAGTCGCCGAAGCGTGGCCGCAGTGTTTTTTCGCAACCACGACAATCGTAGAAATGGACGCAGGCATTCACGGGCATCTCCTCAACCTGGTGATGCCCGCAGTGTGGGCAGGTGATGGTGGACTCGAGGATCATGTCGTGGTGCTCCGTCTGCGCCACAGGTCGTACAGCACCGGAATCACCAGCAGCGTGAGCACCGTTGATGTCACCATCCCGCCCACCATCGGCGCTGCGATCCGCTTCATCACGCTTGCGCCCGGTCCGTGACTCCACAGCACCGGCACCAGGCCAAGCATGATGGCAAGTACCGTCATGAGCTTAGGCCGAACGCGGTTGACGGCTCCGTGTTCGATCGCAGTAACGAGCTCGCTGGGCGTCGGCCGCGCAGTAGCCTTCACCACGTCTCGCCAAGCGTGATCGAGATAAATCAGCATGACGACACCTGTTTCAGCGGCGACGC
>WNGD01007908.1_pt1 | contig 12463 bp, 10 predicted proteins | sample 5400671 | NCBI WGS metagenome assembly WNGD01 (sample SAMN13153369, study PRJNA577476) | soil metagenome | isolation source: 40 cm soil or saprolite under grassland replicate 2 | place: USA:California | collected 2016-06-15
TACCGTCGGGCGACGACCTCGCAGAAGGTGATGCGTACCAACGACATCGAGAACGTCGGCCAGGACGCCCGGCACCTCACGTTCTTCGAGATGCTCGGCAACTTCTCGTTCGCCGACTACTTCAAGGTCGACGCCATCCGGTGGGCCCACGAGCTGATCACGGAGGGCTACGGGATCGAGCACGACCGCCTGTGGGTGACCGTGTTCGAGGACGACGAGGAGGCGGCGAGGGCGTGGGTCGATGCCGCCGGACTCTCGCCGGAGCGGATCGTCCGGCGTGGCATGTTCGATGCCCACGGTGAGCCCGCCAATTACTGGTCGACGCACGCGGCAGGCCCGGCCGGCCCGTGCAGCGAGATCTTCGTCGATCGCGGATCGAAGTACGGACCCGATGGCGGCCCGGACGTCGACGAGGAACGCTTCATGGAGATCTGGAACCTGGTGTTCATCCAGGATCAGGTCGACGCCGATCTTCAGATCCTCGCGCCGCTCCCGGGGAAGAACGTGGACACGGGCTCGTCGCTCGAGCGGGTGGCGACGGGTGGCGACGGTGCTCCAAGGTGTCGACAACGTCTTCGAGACGGATCTGTTTCGGCCGACGCTCGAGGTAGCGGAGCGTCTGTCCGGCCGGATGCACGGGCAGGATCCGCACGACGACGTCTCACTCAAGATCATCGCCGAGCACGGGCGGGCAGCGACGTTCCTGGTCGCCGACGGCGTCCAACCGTCCAACACGGGACGTGGTTACATCCTGCGCCGGATGCTCCGGCGGGTCGTCTCGCACGCGCGCCGCCTCGGGATCGAGCGCGGCGTCCTCGACGAGGTGATCACGAGCGTGGTCCAGGGGTTCGGCGACGCCTACCCGGAGCTCCGGGAGAACGAAGCGTTCGTGCGCCAGGTCGCGGACTCGGAAGAAGAGCGGTTCGCTGCCACGCTCCGTCAGGGCATGACCCTGTTCGAGGACGCAAAGGCACGGGCCGAGCACGCGAGGATCTCCGGCGACGCCGCGTTCAAGCTGCACGATACCTTCGGGTTCCCGATCGAGCTGCTCGAGGAGATCGCGGCGGACGAGGGCCTGTCGGTTGACACCGACCGATTCGCGGTCCTCCTCGAGGAGCAGCGGCATCGGGCCCGCACGGCCGCCAAGAAGGTCGAGATCGGTCTGGAGGCCGGCGCGGTGCCGGCGACCGAGTTCGTCGGGTACCGCGAGCACGAGGCCGAGTCGCCGGTCTCGCTGCTCCTGGGCGAGGACAACGCCCAGCTGGCCGCGGCGGAGGAAGGGGAGCGGGTCCGGCTCTTCCTCGAGCGCACCCCGTTCTACGCGGAGGGCGGCGGCCAGGTCGGGGATCGAGGGACGATCCGGACGGACACCGGCGCGGTCCGCGTGGTCGACACCGTGCCCGCCGGGGAACGTGGGATCGTCCACGAGGGTGTCGTCGCCTCGGGTGAGGTACGTGCCCACCAACCCGCGATCGCGTCGATCGATGTGCCGCGGCGCGAGGCAACCACCCGCGCGCACACCTCGACGCACCTCGTGCATTGGACGCTCAAGCATCTGCTGGGCGAGCACGCCCGGCAGGCAGGCTCCCTCGTCGAACCAGGCCGGCTCCGCTTCGATTTCCCGAACCCCGGGCCGGTCGGCTCCGACCTGCTGGAGGAAGCGGAGCTGGAGGCGAACCGCCGGTTGGCCGACGACGACCCCGTCAAGATCTTCGAAACGACCATGGACGAGGCGAGATCGCTCGGCGCGGTCGGTCTGTTCGGCGAGAAGTACGGGGACCTCGTCCGGGTCGTCGAGATCGGTGACTACTCACGCGAGCTGTGCGGCGGGACGCACGTTCCTCGCACCGGGAATGTCGCGGTGATCCGGCTCCTCCGCGAGGGCTCGATCGGCGCGGGGATGCGACGGGTGGAGGCGCTCGTGGGACCGGACGCGCTCCGCGAGATCAACGCCGAGCGCGCACTGCTCCGCGGTCTCGTCGAGGCACTCGATGCGAAGGATCCGCAGGGCGCGCTCGAGCGAGCCCGCAGGGTCCTCGAGGAGAACAAGCGACTCCGGAGCGAGCTTGGTTCCTTGCGCGCGGGGGACCGCGACGCGTTGATCGCGTCCCTGGTCGCCGGCGCGCACGACATAGACGGCGTGGCCCTCGTGGTCTCCGAGGTACGCGGGGAGGATCCGGGCGGTCTGCGTGACCTCGCGCAGAAGGTGCGCGATCGCCTCAGCGCCGGTCCGGCGGTCGTCGTGGTCGGCAGCGGTGCCGACGGCAAGGCGATGCTCGTCGCCGCGGCGACCGCCGCTGCCGTCGACCGAGGGATCACCGCCCCCGCACTCCTGGAGCCTGCCGCCCGATCGATCGGCGGCGGGGCGGGCGGTAAGGACCTCCTCGCGAACGCCGGCGGGAAGGACGCTGCGAAAGTGCCGGAGGCGCTCGGCTTGATCCCCTCGCGCGTGCGTGAGCTGCTCGACGCCCGCTGATGCCGGCGGACGTGCTCGGCCGGGTCTTGGGCTTGGATCTCGGCGACGTCCGGATCGGGGTCGCGATCTCCGATGACGCACGCCGACTAGCGGTGCCGCTCGGAACGGTCCAGGTCGGGCGTCCACCCGGGGAGCTCAAGGCGATCGCCGCGCTCGTGGCCGAGCACGGGGTCACGCTGGTGGTCCTCGGCCTGCCGCTGTTGCTGGACGGATCGCACGGAGCCCGGGCGACCCATGCGGAGGCGTTCGCGGAGACGCTGCGCACGGTGCTTCCGGTCCCCGTCGCGCTGCAGGACGAGCGCTTCACCACGGTCGAGGCCGAACGCGGCCTCCGTGACGCGGGCATGAAGGGAACCGCGCGGCGCTCGGTCGTCGATGCCGAGGCCGCAAGGATCGCGCTGCAGGCGTGGCTCGACACCCGGCGGAGCAGTGGCTCCAGGGGCTGAGTGGGTCCGGCCGGTATCCTCGTCGCCCGATGGACAACCCGATGGCGCACGCGGCGCCCGACACGCACGGTCCCGCGGGTCGACGACGACGACGCGTTCGCCTGGTGGTGCTCCTCGCGGCGTTCTTCTTGGTCACCGGGACGGTGTCCGCGGCGATCGCGAAGTACCGGGGTTGCACGCGACCCCCCACGACGACCGGGAGCGCGGTCGCGCTCGAGATCCCATCCGGCGCGACCGGTCAAGACGTCGTCGCCGTCCTCGAACGGCACGGGCTGATCCGGTGCGGTGGGTTCGTCGGCAACCTCCTGCTCCGCGGGACGGGGAAGGCCGGGCAGATCCTGGCCGGCACGTACGACCTCCGGGTCGGGATGACGCTCGACCAGATCGTGACCGTCATCACGACGCCGCCACCCAAGGTCCCGACCGTCCGGCTCACCGTTCCCGAAGGCCTCAGGATCTCCACGAACTATCCGGGGGAGCGGAGCATCTCGAGCGAGGTCGCAGGCCAGACCGGGCTCTCCGCGAAGGCCTTCGCATCGCTCGCCGAGAGCGGCCGGTACGGTCTGCCGCCGTTCCTTCCGCCGAGCGCCGGGACGACCGAGGGGTTCCTGTTCCCCGACACGTACCAACTGGTGAAGAAGGGTTTGACCGCGGATGCGGTGATCCATCGGATGCTGGACCAGTTCCGCGCGGTGGCGACGGAGATCGACCTGCAGGCGGGTGCGAGGAAGCTCGGTCTCACGCCGTACCAGGTCGTGATCGTCGCATCGATGATCGAGCGCGAGGCGCAGGTGGAACAGGACCGTCCCAAGATCGCGAGCGTGATCTACAACCGCCTCGCGCGGGGATGGACGCTCGGGATCGATGCGACGCTTCTCTACGACGACCCGACACCGGACGGGCAGCTGTCGACGTCCGATCTGCGGACGAACACGCCGTACAACACACGGCTGAACTCGGGACTGCCCCCAACCCCGATCGGGAGCCCCGGTCAGGCGTCCCTGGAGGCCGCGTTGCACCCGGCCACGACTCGATACCTCTTCTATGTGTTGTGTCCGCAGGACGGCGCGGGGGTGCACCGGTTCGCGATCACCCTCCACCAGCACAACGTGAACGTTCAGCAGTGCCTGGGCTAGATCCCATGGATACGCGCTCGAGGATCGACGGCGGCACGCGGATGCTCGGCATCATCGGCTGGCCCGTTTCCCACAGCCTCTCGCCCGCGATCCAGAACGCCGCGTTCGCGGCCCTCGACCTGGACTGGACCTACGTTCCCCTCCCGGTCGCCCCCGGCGAGGCTCGCGGCGCGCTCAGCGGGCTCCGCACGTTGGGGTTCGCGGGCGCGAACGTGACGATGCCGCACAAGACCGATGTGGCCGAGGTCCTGGACACGCTGACCGACGATGCTCGGCGTCTGCGCGCGGTGAACACGGTTCTGATCGGGGAGGACGACCGGATGACGGGACACAACACCGACACCCCGGGCTTCGACCGGTTCCTCAGGCGTGACGCCGGGTTCGAGCCGGCGGGCAGGACCGTGTTGATCTTCGGTGCGGGCGGGGCCGCGCGCGCGTGCGGCTTGGCGCTCGCGCGCGCCGCCGCGTCGCGGATCACGGTGGTCGCCCGCGACCCGGCCTCCACGGCCGATCTGCAGCAGGCGCTCGACGGCCTCCCCACGGAGCTCGTCATCACGGCGTTCGACGACGCGGCCACGCGGCCGGCCGACCTGGTGGTCAACGCGACCCCCCTCGGTGCCGACGGCGAGCAGCTGCCCTTGCCCCCGGTCGACCACTCGACCCTCGTGGTCGACCTCCTGTATCACCCGGCCGTCACGCCGATGCAGGTGACCGCGCGGGAGCGTGGTGCGACCGTCTTCGGTGGGCTCGGGCTCCTCCTGCACCAGGCGGCGCTCTCCTTCGAGCTGTGGACGGGGCATCCCGCGCCGTTCGAGGTGATGTCCGCGGCCGCGGTCGCGGCGATCGCCGACCGGTCCTGATCGACGGCTGCCGAGACACCTACACCTCAAGCGCGCGCGACCTGCCGACGATGTCTCCAACAGACGGATGGATGAATACGCCGCGCTCGCGCAGCGCGTCGTCCTCACCATGGACGACGTGCGTGGTTGTCTCGTGCTGTCCCGCGACGGCATGGTCCTCGGCGCCTATCCGGAGGAGGACGAACAGGCGTTCAAACCCTCGTGGCTGAAGTTCGTCCACGTCGGCGAGGCCAGACGGGGGTTCGTCGAGTTCTCCGATCAGCTGTGGGCGTACGTCCACCGGGGCCCGTACGCGGCGTTCGTGATCTCCGGGACCGGCGTTCGCCCCGGCGTCCTGCTCGACCAGCTCGAGCAGGCGGTGTTGGCGGCGGAGGAAACGAGGGCCAAGAAGGGGGACACCCTCAAGGTCCCTGATGCCTCGAGCGCCCCATCGGGTCGTCCGCGGACCTCGCTGCACCCGGCCGAGACGAAGGCCGCCCCGGAACCCGAGCCGGAACCGGTCGCCACCGCGCCCCCTCCCGATCAGCGTGCATGGAACGGCCGGAGTCCGGGAGCGGCGGCGCCGCAGCCCCCCTCCGAGGAGGCGGCATCGAGCGGTGCCGAACCGGCGACGATCGAGCCGCCGGACAGGCTCCGGCCTGCGGTGTTCTCGGACGCCGACCCGGTCACGCCGGCCGGTCGCCCGGCGGCGTTCGCGACGGAAGGCTCGCCGTTCTCCCGTCTGGAATCCGAGCAGGCCGCGTCGGAAGCGACGTCTGCTCCCGCACCGCCTCCAGCGGTCGCGCCCCTCGAAGCGGCGCCGCTGCTCGTCGACGCCCTGACGGACGGAGCGGGCGGCGCGACGGGGGAGGGTCCCTCCGTCGGGGGCGATCCGGCGACCCCGTTCCGGCGCGAGCCGCAGCGTCTGGTATCCGCCGAACGGGCCCCAGAAGAGCCCGAAAGGGTGACAGAAGAACCGAGCGAGGTCGACCGGGTCATGCTGGCCAAAGAGTTCTCGGGATTGCTTCAGCTGAACGAGGACGGTGACGAAGACAACAGCTGAGACCCAGCCAACGACCTAGCCCGAACGGGCCTTCGAGGGGCATCGATGACGACGGTCAAGCGGAAGTCGAAGCAGCTCGGCCAGATCCTCATCGAGCTCGGCTTCATCACCCCCGAGCAGCTCGAAACGGCGCTCGAGGAGCATCGCAAGACCCCGAAATCGCTCGGTCGCGTCTTGATCGACCTCGGCATGATCAAGGAGGCCGACCTGGTTCGGGCACTCGCGGAACAGGTCGGGCTGGAGTTCGTCGATCTCAACGCGTTCCCGATCGATGCGACGGCCACGGTCCTGCTGCCCGAAGCGCTGTCGCGCCGGTACCGCGCGATCCCGATCGGAGAGCGCGACGGACGGCTGCTCGTCGCGATGTCGGATCCGGCCAACGTCTACGCCCTCGACGACATCCGGACGATCACCGGGCGCGAGGTCCAACCGGTCGTCGCGACTGCGAACGACGTCGAGCAGGCGATCCAGAAGTTCTCGGGCATGGACTCGCAGGTCGAGGCGATGGCGAGCATCGCCGCCGAGGCCGCGGACGGCGAGACCACCGCGGACCTCGAGGAAGCGCTCGAGGACGCGCCGATCGTGAAGCTCGTCAACGCGATCATGACGCAGGCCGTGGGCGACCGCGCCTCGGACGTCCACATCGAGCCTGCGGAGTTCAACGTTCGGATCCGGTTCCGCGTCGACGGCGTACTCCACGAGCCGATGCCACCAGCGCCGAAGAACATCCAGGGCGGACTGATCAGCCGGCTCAAGGTCATGGCCGACCTCAACATCGCAGAGCGACGCGTGCCGCAGGACGGCCGGATCTCGATGAAGGTCGGTGGCAGATCGCTCGACCTCCGTGTCGCCACCTTGCCCACCGTGTACGGAGAGAAGGTCGTGATCCGCGTGCTGGACAAGTCCAACGCGCTGCTCAGGCTCGAGGACCTCGGGTTCCTCGAAGACTCCTACAACCGCTTCTCCGAGTCCTTCAGGAAGCCCTACGGGGCGATCCTCGTGACCGGACCGACCGGTTCGGGCAAGTCGACCACGATGTACTCGACCCTCAACATCCTCAACGAAGAGTCGAAGAACATCATCACCGTGGAGGACCCCGTCGAGTACCGGCTCGGCGGTGTGAACCAGATCCAGGTGAACCCGAAGGCCGGTCTGACCTTCGCGAGCGCCCTCCGTTCGATCCTCCGCGCGGATCCCGACATCGTGCTGATCGGCGAGATCCGGGACAAGGAGACGGCCATCATCGCGATCGAGGCCGCGCTGACCGGGCACCTCGTGCTCTCTTCGCTGCACACGAACGACGCAGCCTCGGCCATCTCGCGGCTCGTCGAGATGGACGTCGAGACCTTCCTCGTCGCCTCGGCGATCGACGCGATCGTGGCACAGCGTCTCGCCCGCAAGCTCTGTGAGCGGTGCAACGTGCGGTACAAGCCCGAACAGGCCGAGCTGCTGGCCGCGGGGTTCCCGGAGTGGCTTTGGCCCGAGATCCCGGAGCTACGGAAAGCTCAAGGATGCCCCGCGTGCTCGAACACTGGTTATCGCGGCCGGATCGGCCTGTACGAGGTGATGCAGATGAGCGAAGAGATCGAACGGCTCACGGTGGAGCGTTCTTCTGCCGATGCGATCAGGGCCGTCGCCGTGCAGCAGGGGATGATGACGCTTCGCGACGACGGGCTGGAGAAGGCCCGCATGGGCATCACATCGCTGGACGAAGTCGCAAGGGTGGTGAAATGACGATGAGCACGGTTGCCCCTCCCGATGAGGACATGCAGGTCCCCGTTCCGGAGCTGCTCGGCAGGCTCCTCGATCTGAACGGCTCGGACCTTCACCTGACGGCGGGGACCCCGCCCACGGTCCGGATCCACGGTGAGCTCGAGCGGCTCGAGGACTATCCACCGCTCAGCCCCCGGTCCCTCCAAGGGATGATCTACGCGATCCTCCCCCAGAAGATGCGCGAGCGGTTCGAGCAAGAGCTCGAGCTGGACATGTCGTACTCCTTGCCCGGCCGTGCACGGTTCCGCGTGAACGTCTTCATGCAGCGCGACGCCGTCGGCGCGGTCTTCCGCGTGATCCCGTTCGACATCAAGAACATCGTCGACCTCGGGCTCCCGCCGGTCGCCGCCGACCTCGCTCGCTTCCCACGCGGGTTCGTGGTGGTGACGGGCCCGACCGGCTCCGGGAAGTCGACGACGCTGGCGGCGATGGTCGACGTGGTCAACACCGAACGGTCGGGGCACATCATGACCGTCGAGGACCCGATCGAGTTCCTGCACAAGCACAAGAAGTGCGTGGTGAATCAGCGCGAGATCGGGGCGGACACCCACAGCTTCGCCTCCGCCCTCAAACACGTGTTGCGCCAGGACCCCGACGTGATCCTCGTCGGCGAGATGCGGGACCTCGAGACGATCTCGACCGCCATCACCGCGGCCGAGACCGGGCACCTCGTCTTCGCCACCCTGCACACGCAGGACGCGCCGCAGACGATCGACCGCATCATCGACGTTTTCCCTCCCCACCAGCAGCAACAGGTGCGGGTGCAGCTCTCGACCACGCTCCAGGGCGTCGTGACGCAGCAGCTGATCCCGACGATCGACGGCCAGGGACGGGTGGCGGCGGCCGAGGTCATGATCGCGACCCCCGGGATCCGCAACCTGGTCCGCGAGGGGAAGGTGCACCAGATCTACTCCGCGATGCAGGCCGGCGGCAGATACGGGATGCAGACGATGGACATGTCGCTCGCGTCCCACGTGAAGGCCGGCCGGATCAGCCAGCAGATGGCCTTCGAGCGGTGCCACGACCCCGAGGAGCTCCAACGTCTGGTCGGATCCTCCGGCGGGTTGTCCGCGTTCTCATCGGGCGGCGCCTCGCTCGGCGGCGACGACTCCAGCTCCTGGGCGACCGGGTCGTTCGGAACGACGGACGGCCTGGGCGGGATGTGAGGAGGTAGGCGATGCCCGACACCTACGCATACAAGGTCCGCGATCGCGGCGGGAACCTCATCAGCGGCACGCTCGTCGCCGACAACGAGGCCTTGGTCCTGCATCGGCTCCGCGAACAGGGCCTCACGCCGCTCGAGGTCGGCAAGCAGGGGCGCGGGCTCAACATCGAGCTGACGAAGAAGAAGGTCAAGCTCAAGGAGCTCTCGGTCTTCTCGCGCCAGTTCGCGACCATGATCAACTCTGGGCTACCGATCCTGCGCGCCTTGTCGATCCTGGCCGATCAAACGAGCAACAAGGAGCTCGCCCGGGTCCTCGGCGAATGCCGCCTGGACATCGAGCAGGGTTCCTCGCTGTCGGCAGCGATCCAGAAGCACCCGAAGGTCTTCAACAACCTGTTCGTGTCCATGGTCAAGTCCGGCGAGACGGGAGGTTCCCTCGACAGCGTCTTGCTCCGGCTCGCTGACATGATCGAGAACGAGGTGAAGCTGCGCGGCAAGATCAAGTCGGCGATGACCTATCCGATCGCGGTCGTCGCCCTCGTGTCGTTGATCATGTCGGGGATGCTGCTATTCGTGGTGCCCCAGTTCAAGAGCATCTACTCGCAGTTGGGTGGCAGCCTTCCACTCCCGACGCAGATGCTGCTCACAGCGTCCAACATCTTCAAGAAGTATTGGTACATCGTGTTGCTCGGCGTCTTCGTCGGGAGGTTCTTCTTCCGAAGGTGGAAGGCCACGTCGGCGGGGCGAGAATCGGTCGACGCGTTCAAGCTTCGGGTGCCCGTGTTCGGGTCGCTGTTCCACAAGACAGCACTGGCCCGGTTCGCGGGAACGCTGGGCATGCTGCTCCACTCGGGTGTGCCGATCCTCCAAGCGCTCGACATCGTGAGCGACACGGTGAACAACAGAGTGATCTCCAGGGCGGTCAATGATGTGCAGGCGAGCGTCCGTGAGGGGGAGTCGATGGCCAAGCCGCTCGGCAGGCACAAGGTCTTCCCGCCGATGGTCGTGCAGATGCTCGCGGTCGGGGAGGAGACGGGTCAGGTCGACGTGATGCTCGAGAAAGTGGCCAGCTTCTACAACCAAGAGGTGGAGGCCTCGGTCGACGCCCTGACGTCCCTGATCGAGCCGCTCCTGATCGCTGTCATCGGCGGGGCCGTGGGAGCTGCCGTCATCGCCCTTTACATGCCGATGTTCAACATCATCAAGTTGATCAAGTAGAGGCGGAGCAAGGTTTTCGCTGCTTTCCCGCGTTCCGGGCTACAGTCCGTCTCCCACGCGCCGAAATCTCTTGAGAACGCGCACCGTTGTGGTGCGCCCTGCTCCAAGGAAAGGAGGCGAAGGCAGATGCTCAAGGGACTCATGAAGCGCGTCCGTGAGGACGAGGGCTTCACCCTCATCGAGCTGATGGTGGTCGTTCTGATCATCGGCATCCTGATCGCCATCGCTCTGCCGACGAACCGGGCGAACGACAAGGCGGCTGAGTCGGGCCTCCGGAACGCGCTGGTGGCCGGGAAGACGTGCTTCACGGACGCCGATACGTACACCGGGTGCGACAGCACGAAACTGCCGTCGATCGAGAACTCGCTTACATACAACGTTGCGGGCACGGCATCGACCGGTCCCGGCAATGTCAGCGTCAGCGTTCCCGTCATCGCTGCTCCGAACGCGGGCACGCAATGGGCGGGGGCGGCGTTGTCCAAGTCCGGAACGTGCTTCTGGATCAAGGACGATGTGACAGCTAGCGGTGGTACCACCTACGGGTCAGGTGCGACCTGCACCGGCACCGCAGCGCTCGGCGCCGCAGCGGCCAGCTGGTAAACCAGCAACGCGTTCAAGGCGGATGGGCGGCCCTCCGGGGCCGCCCCTTCCGTTTCCCCCAGAAGGCCGACACGCACCCTCAAGCGAAGCGATTGACCTGCCGACCATACGGGGGATGGGCATGTACTCGTTGTTCCGCGCACGGCTCCTTCGCGTCCACGACGAGGAGGGGTTCACCCTCGTCGAGGCCATGGCGGCGCTCACGATCCTCGCGGTCGGGATCTTCGCCGCCGCGCAGGCGTTGACGGCTGGGTTGCTCACGACCGGGCTTTCCCGGCAGAAGCTTGCAGCCCGCTCCGCGCTCGATCAGCAGATGGAAGACGCCCGGACGCTTAACTACGACAACCTCGTCCTGTCCGACACATCGCCGCTCACCCACTCGACGACGTCGGCGAACCCCGACTTCTGGGTCGACCAGACCGCTCAGACCTACGACCCGGACGGTTCGGGCCCCCTCTCCGCAGAACCGCTGGTTCGCGTCGCCGGCGCGTCGCCCGCGCTTCAGCACTATCAGAACCCGCTCATCGTTGGGAGCACGACGTACACCGTGTATCGGTACGTCACATGGGTCGACTCACCCACGGACGGGACCGTAGCCGCAGGGAGCGACGACCCCGACGGGAACCGGGACGGTGTGAGCGACGCCGGCGGGCACGACGAGAAGCGGGTGACGGTCGTCGTCACCTGGAACGACGAGCTCGGGCGCGGGACAACGAGCCAAACGCAATCGTCCCTCTTCACCGACGGGAAGGTCATCTACACGGCGCCCGCCAAGAACACACCGCCGACCGTGAGTTGTCCCAGCGTGTCGAGCATCGTCGACCGCACCGTGACCCTCTCCGCCGTGACGTCCGACCCCGACGGGACGATCGCGAGCGTGGGTTGGACCTTCGGGCCGGACAGCTCCACGGCCACCGGCACGACCGTGACGCACACGTTCCCTCTCCCGTACGGGACGTACTCGATCGCGAACACGGTGGTCGACAACGGTGGCGGCTCAGCCACGAACAGCTCCCTGAACTGCAGCGTCACGACGGTGAACCCGCTGATCGGGAACGGCGGTCCGGACGGGACGGTCGTGATCGCCGGCGGGGCAACGTACACCAACACCACGATCGTGACGCTCACGATCGCGAAGACCAGCGGCGGCAACCCAGCGCAGATGCAGCTGTCGAACGATGGGACGACGTGGAACCCGAAGGTCGCCTTCAACACATCTGCAAGCTGGACGCTCCTGACCGGTGATGGAACGAAGACGGTCTACGTCAGGCTCTTCGACTCGAGCGGGCGGTACGGAACAGCGACGTTCGACACCATCGTCCTCGACACGACTCCGCCGGCTGCCCCGACGAACTTCGCGATCGCCTCCTCGTCAACGTCCGGATCGAACAAGACCCTCACCTTCACGTGGTCGGCGCCCTCCGGCGTGACCGATCTCGGGGGCTACCGGGTGTGGGGCCGGCTCATCACGTCAACCGGTGCTTTCTCCCTCGTGTGCGACACCTCGAGCACGACGTGCTCGCACACCCACAAGAAGACGGACACCTATGAGTACTACGTACAGGCGTATGACCTCGCGACCAACGTTGGTCCGCAGAGCGCCGCGCCGAACCCGACCGGCTGAGGCCGGGTTCACGTTGGTGGAGCTCGCGGTCACCATGATGGTGATGGGGATCGTCGCGAGCGCCGTGATGGCGGTCGCGATGCGTACGTTCACGACGACCGCGACCATCACGAACCGTCGGGA
>WNGD01011780.1_pt1 | contig 12463 bp, 11 predicted proteins | sample 5400671 | NCBI WGS metagenome assembly WNGD01 (sample SAMN13153369, study PRJNA577476) | soil metagenome | isolation source: 40 cm soil or saprolite under grassland replicate 2 | place: USA:California | collected 2016-06-15
GATCGCCGACGTCGCCGCCGAGCTGGGTCTCGAGGACGAGGAGGTCGAGCTGTACGGCAAGTACAAGGCGAAAATCGTCCTGCGCGCCCTGGAGCGGCGCAAGCCGAAGGGCCGCCTCGTGCTCGTCACCGGCATCAGTCCCACGCCCGCGGGGGAGGGGAAGTCCACCGTGACGGTCGGTGTGACGCAGGCACTGCGCCGGCTGGGGAAGCAGGCGATCCTGTGCATGCGCGAGCCGTCGCTCGGCCCCGTGTTCGGCGTGAAGGGCGGGGCGGCGGGCGGCGGGTACGCCCAGGTCGTGCCGATGGAGGACATCAACCTCCACTTCACGGGCGATTTCCACGCGATCGCCGCCGCGCACAATCTCCTCTCGGCGCTGCTCGACGCGCACCTGCACCACGGCAACGCATCGGGGCTCGACGTCCGGCGCATCACGTGGCCCCGCACGATCGACATGAACGACCGCGCGCTACGGCACATCGTGGTTGGCCTCGGTGGAATCAACGCGGGTCCGTCGCGCGAGGATCATTATGTCATCATCCCGGGCTCCGAGGTCATGGCGATCATGGCGCTCGCCACCGGGATCGCGGACCTCGAGGCGCGGCTCGCCCGGATCGTGGTGGGTTTCACCGGCGCCAAAGCGCCAGTGCGCGCCAGCGATCTCAAGGCGCAGGGGGCGATGACCCTGCTCCTCAAGGACGCGCTCAATCCCAACCTGGTCCAGACGCTCGAGGGCGGGCCCGCGTTGGTGCACTGCGGGCCGTTCGGCAACATCGCGCACGGCTGCAATTCCGTCGTCGCGACGAAGCTCGGCCTGGCCTTGTCCGATATCGTGCTCACCGAGGCGGGGTTCGGTGCCGACCTCGGTGCCGAAAAGTTCTTCGACATCAAGTGCCGGCTGGCGGGCCTCGAGCCGCAGGCCGCGATCATCGTCGCGACGGTGCGGGCGCTCAAGATGCACGGCGGCGTCAAGAAGGACCAGCTGGGCACGGCTGACCCCGCTGCGGTGCAGCGGGGTGCGGCCAACCTCCAGCGTCACATCCGCAACGTGAAGCAGTTCGGCGTGCCGGCCTTGGTCGCGTTGAACCGCTTCACCGGCGACACGCCCGCCGAGGTGGAGGCGGTACGCGCGGCGTGCAGCGCGGAAGGCGTCGAGCTGGTGCTGTGCGAAGTGTGGGAGAAGGGTGGGGAGGGCGGTGTCGCCGTCGCCGAGGCGCTGCTGCACCTGCTCGAGACGGCGCGCGCCGCGTTCAAGCCGCTGTACGAGACGAAGCTGTCGATCAAAGAAAAAATCGACACCATCGCGCGTAAAATCTACGGCGCCGATGGCGTGCGCTACACTCCGGGGGCGGAGCGGGCGCTCGAGTCGATACCGGCGCTCGGCCTCGCCGACGCACCGGTGTGCATGGCGAAGACGCAGTATTCGTTTTCGGACGACGCCACGAAGCTGGGCGCGCCCAGCGGATTCCTGCTGCACGTGCGGGACGTCATCCCGTCGGCGGGCGCCGGGTTCGTCGTGGCGCTCGCGGGCGACATCATGACCATGCCGGGCCTGGGCAAGAGCCCGGCGGCGGAGCGGATCCGCCTGCATCCGGATGGCACCATCGAGGGATTGTTCTAATGCGGAAGGCCAAAGGACTGGGTGTCGTGGCGACCGATGCCGCCCCCAAGGCGATCGGCCCCTACAGCCAGGCGATCATGACCGACGGCCTCGTGTTTACGGCGGGCCAGGTCGCGCTCGATCCGAGGAGCGGCGAGCTCGTCGGCGCGACCACGGCGCAGCAGACCGAGCAGGTCTTCAAGAACCTGGAGGCCGTCCTGACCGCCGCAGGGACGAGTCTGGGCAATGTGGTGAAGACCACCGTGTATCTGGCCGACATGGCCGACTTCGCGCCCATGAACGAGGTGTACGCGAAGCACTTCGGCACGCACAAGCCGGCGCGCTCGACGGTGCAGGCGGCGGGGCTTCCCAAGGGCGCCCGAGTGGAGATCGACGTGATCGCGGTGAAGGGGTAGTCGGGGGGGCGGATCGGGCCTGGTGGCCTGAGCAGTCTTCAAAACTGTTTGGGCCCCGAACGGGGCTCGGTAGGTTCGATTCCTACACGCTCCCGCCACGCCTAGTTGACTTCGTGCCACCCCATTCGCAATCGTAGGAGCCGCCCTCGACCGAGGAGGCACTATGGTATCCATGATGCAATGGGCGCGCGTGCGTCCTGATACGGCCGCGAAACTGCGCCAGGGTGCGTGGTACCGGGTGGTGCGGCTCACTCCCGTGGAGGCCGTGCTCGACATCAACGGACGCCCGACGGCGGTCCCCCGACCGTCGCTCCAGATCGTACTGGCGGCCCCGACCCGTTGGACCGTCGTCGCCCGCCCGCCCGGCGCCGGTGGCCGGCTGCCGGCCACCTGGGGGCCGAGGTACGGCGTATGCCCCAATTGCCGCGAGCGGGCGCGGCTCGAGTTACGCGCGCCGAGCATGCGCTGTCCGAAGTGCAACGGGCATTTCGACATCGGCTGGGAAGAGATCTAGGCCCTTGCGGCTGGAGGGCGGGCGCCCACTATTGTGCTCCGGCGCCCGCCCAGCCGACTTCAAGGAGCCGTGATGCCCCCGATTCTGTTTGCTCGTCTTCAGGCGGACGTCGACCTCAAAATCCGGCGGGGCGCGTGGTACCGCGTGCTCGATCTGGGCGACCTCGAAGCCGTCATCGAAGTCAATAAACGACCCGTCACCGTCCTGCGGGCGATGCTCGAGATTCAACAGCGGCCGCCGTTGCGCTGGACCGTGGTCCCCCATCCCAAGAACGGCCGCAGAGCGGCGGTGCTCGGTACGGAGTACGGCGTGTGTCCCAGCTGCCGCCAGCGCGCCCCGCTCCCCAAGAAGGCGCGGGAGTTGAAGTGCCCCCGCTGCAAGCAAGAGTTCGAGGTCAACTGGGACGAGGCGTATCTGAAGTAGCCGTATATTCTCCCGGCTTGCGTCACGCTCACATCATTCTCAATCCCGCCGCGGGCCGGGGGGGGCGCACTTCGCTCCGCGCCCTCGAGCCGGTGTGCCGCGCCTTGCGCGCTCAGGGGTGGGCGATGGACGTCGCGCGCACCGAGCGCCCCGGCCATGGCGTGACGCTGGCCGCGCAGGCGGCGCAGGCCGGCGCGCGCTACGTCATCGCCGTCGGGGGCGACGGCACCGTACACGAGGTGGCCAACGGCCTCCTCTCGGTGGGCTCCGAAGCCGCACTGGGCGTGGTGCCGATCGGCTCGGGGAACGATTTCGCCAAGCTCGTCGGCGTCTATCGTCACGATCCTGCCCGCGCCGTCGCCCGCTTGGTGACGGCGGCCGCACAGCGCTTCGACGCGGGGCGCGTGCTGGACGAGTGGTTCGTGAACAGCATGGGGTTCGGGTTCGGCCCGGCCGTCGTGCGCACCCGCAACGCGATGCCCCACCTGCGGGGCTTCCTGTCCTATCTTGTCCCTGTGCTCCGGACCTTCGCCACGTTCCGCCCCCCGCTGTTCGACGTGCGCGCGACCGGTTTTGCCGAGCGCGGGTACATGATGATGGTCGAGGTGTGCAACGGCACCACGGCGGGGGGCAGCTACCGGTTCGCGCCCGACGCCGACCCCAGCGACGGCAAGCTCGATGTCTGCCTGATTCGCCGCGTGTCGCTGCCGCGCTTCCTGCTCGCCATCCCGCGCGTGATGCGCGGGACCCACGGCACGATGCGTGAGGTGGCGCTGGTGCGCACGACGGAGCTCGTGATCCGCTCGCCCGAAGCGCCGCTGCTGCTCCACCTGGACGGCGAGCTGCGCGAGCCGGGGGTCAACGAGTGCACGGTGAAGGTCACGCGGGGGAAGCTCAACGTGCTGGTGGCGAGATGAAGCATGGAAAGATGGAAAGATGGAACGTGGGAACGACGGCAGTGACTGTCATCGCCGTCCTTTCCATCTTGCCATCGTTCCATCTTTCGGCCCAGGACACCTCGAGAGTCACGCCGCCCGCCGCTCGGCCGGTGCGCTCCGACACCTCGCATTTCGTGCGCCCCATGGGCGCGTTTTGGCGGTCGTTGGCGATTCCGGGGTGGGGGCAAGCGGCCACCGGACGCCACACGACCGGCGCCGTGTTCGTCGCCTGGGAGGGCCTTACGGCGATGATGACCCTCAAGGCGGAGCAGGAAGCGAACTACATGAAGCAGATCGGCTCGCCCAATCTCCGGCTCAAGCGTCAGGAGGTACAGGACTGGCTGGTGCTGTGGGTCTTCAATCATCTCTTTTCCGGCGCGGAGGCGTACGTGTCCGCGCACCTGCAGGACTTCCCGCCCGATCTGAAAATTCAGGCGTTCCCGCGCGGCATCGGGATCAGCGTGCCGCTGCCGTGAACCCCGCGCCGCTGGGGGTGTTCGACTCCGGCATCGGCGGGCTCACCGTGGCGCGCGCGCTGTTCGAGCGCCTGCCGCGCGAGTCCGTGATCTATTTCGGCGACACCGCGCGCGTGCCCTACGGTCCCAAGTCGCCCGAAACGGTGCGGCGTTACAGCGCCGAGATCCTCGCGTATCTGTTGCAGCGCGGTGTGAAAGCGGTCGTGGTCGCGTGCAACACGAGCACCGCGCATGCGCTCGGCTACCTGCAGGAGCGCGCGCCGGTCCCGGTGGTCGGCGTGATCGAGCCAGGGGCGCGGGCCGCCGTCGCCGCGACGAAAGGCGGCGCGATTGGCGTCATCGGGACCGCCGGGACGATCGCGAGCGGCGCCTACGAGCGTGCGATCAAGGCGCTGCGTCCCGATGCGCGCGTCCACGCCCAACGACCACCCTGCCGCCGAGTTGATCGCGCGCGAGTATTTGGAGCCGTTGCAGAAGGCCGGCGTGGACGTGCTGGTGCTCGGCTGCACCCACTACCCGTTGCTCAAGCCGCTGCTCGCGCGGGTCATGGGACCGCGCGTCACCCTCGTGGATTCTGCCGAGGAGACGGCCAAGGCCGTTGCGGCGGAGCTCGAGGCGCGGGGACTCCTCGCCGCCGGCGGGAGTCACGACCATCTCTTTGTGGTGTCGGACGACGAGCCGCACTTCCGGAAGGTGGGCGCGCGGTTTCTCGGTGGGAAGATCAAGCAGGTGGAAGTCGTGCCGCTGTGAACTGCTTCAGCTCCACCGCCGTCGGCGTCACCACCGCATACCGCCCACCATCGAGGAACGCACCCGGGTTGAGATAGGCGCGCCCGCCGGGAAGGGTATCGACGACGGGGCGGTGCGTGTGCGCCATGATCACCAGGGAGAGATCGGGACGGCGGCTCAGGAGCGCCGCGGCCCACTTGCGCTGCGCCGCCGAGGCGCGGTCGAGCACGGCCCGGTCGCGGGTGCTGTCGGCCAGGTGGCGTGAAAAGAGATCCGCGATCCAGAAGCCGATCGTCGGATGCAGCATCCGGAACGTCCAGATCGTGATCGGGTGGCGCGTCACGCGGTGCATGAGCGTCGCGCTCCAGTGTTGCTCCGTCAGCCCGTCGCCGTGCACCACGAACGCGCGGCGGCCCGCCAGCTCCAGCTCCGCTCCGTCGCCGTGGAATGCGATGCCGAGATCCTTCCGCAGAAAGTCTCCGCCCCAGCGGTCGTGATTGCCGCCCACGAACGTGATGGGGATGCCGCGCGCTCGAACTTGCTGGAGTTTCGCGACGCTGGCGAAGTGCTTGCGGGGAATGACGGCGCGATACTCGAACCAGAAGTCGAACAGGTCGCCGTTGATGAGCAGGTGGTCGCCCGGCTGCGGCACCTGGTCGAGAAAGGCATGAAACGCGGCCTCGGTGGCCGCGGGAACCTGGCCGAGGTGCGCGTCGGCGACGACGATGACTCTGCCGGATGTTGGCACGGCCCCAAGGTAGGAAGGCGAACCCCGGGCGCAAGGCCGAGAAGGGACTTAGATTGTCCCCAACAACCATGACCGCCACCCGTCAGCCCACCGTCGCGCGACCCGCGCCCCCGGCCTATCCGGCGCCGCGGCCGTCGGCGGACCAGCGCAACCCCGGCACCCCGCTCGATCTCGATGCGGTGCTCGCGCTGCGGGTGAACCGCAGCGCCGTCGAGCGCCGCGCCGCCACGATCCCCACGCGCCGCACCGTCAAGAAGGAGTGGCAGGCGGCGTGGCTGCTGCGGGCCATCACCTGCATCGACCTGACGACGCTGCAGGGGGACGACACGCCGGGGAACGTCGTCCGCCTCTGCGCCAAAGCGCGGCGCCCGATCCGCCCGGACCTGATCGACGCCCTCGGCGTCGCACACTTGGGGATCCAGGTCGGCGCGGTCTGCGTCTATCACGCGCTCGTGCCGACGGCGGTGAAAGCGCTGGCGGGATCGGACATCCCCGTGGCCGCCGTCTCGACCGGCTTCCCGGCGGGGCTCAATCCCTTCGAGGAGCGCATTCACGAAGTGCGGGCGTCGGTCGCCGCGGGGGCCCAGGAAATCGACATCGTCATCACTCGCGCCCACGTCCTCACCGGCCATTGGCAGGCGCTGTACGATGAAATCCGCGCTTTCCGCGAGGCCTGCGGGCCGGCGCACATGAAGGCGATCCTCGCTACCGGCGAGCTCGCGACGCTCACCAATGTCGCCCGCGCCAGCATGGTGGCGATGATGGCCGGGGCCGACTTCATCAAGACGTCCACCGGCAAGGAGCCCGTCAACGCGGTGCTGCCGGTCGGGGTCGTGATGACTCGCATGATCCGTGAGTACGAGGGTCGGACCGGCGCCGCGGTGGGCTTCAAGCCCGCGGGGGGGATCCGCACCGCCAAGCAAGCGCTCGACTGGCTCATCCTTATGAAGGAAGAGCTGGGGGACCGCTGGCTCCAGCCGGCGCTGTTCCGGCTCGGCGCCAGCGCGTTGCTCACCGACATCGAGCGCCAGCTCGAGCACTTCGTGACCGGGCGCTACTCCGCCGCGTACCGTCACCCGATGGTGTGATATGACGACCGTCGCCAAGCTGTTCGAGACGATGGACTACGGGCCGGCGCCCGAGAGCGCCGCGCCCGCGCTCGAGTGGATCAAGCAGCACGGTGCCGGCCAGTTTGGGCATTACATCGGCGGCCAGTGGGTCGCACCCGCCGAGGGGCAGTACTTCGAGACGATCAACCCCGCCACGACCACGGTGCTCGCGCGTGTGGCGCAGGGCGGCGCGGCCGACGTCGACGCCGCGGTGGCCGCGGCGCGAGCGGCCGCTCCGGGGTGGGCGGCCCTCGCCCCACACGCGCGCGCCCGCTATCTGTATGCGCTCGCCCGCGAGGTGCAGCGTCACTCGCGTCTCCTCGCCGTGCTCGAGAGCCTCGACAACGGCAAGCCGATTCGCGAGACGCGCGATCTCGACATCCCGCTCGTCGCGCGGCACTTCTACCATCACGCCGGCTGGGCCCAGCTGCTCGCCACCGAGTTCGCGGGCTACCAGCCCGTCGGGGTCGTCGGACAGATCGTCCCCTGGAACTTCCCGCTCCTGATGGTGGCGTGGAAGGTCGCGCCCGCTCTGGCCGCGGGAAACACGATCATCATGAAGCCCGCCGAGTTCACGCCGCTCACGGCCCTGTGCTTCGCCGAGTTGACGCGGGAGGTGGGACTGCCCCCGGGCGTGTTCAACGTGGTGACGGGCGACGGGACGACGGGGAAGCACCTCGTCGAGCATCCCGACGTGAACAAGATCGCGTTCACGGGCTCGACCGAAGTGGGGCGAATCATCCGCAAGGCCACGGCGGGGACCGGGAAGAAGCTGACCCTCGAGCTGGGCGGCAAGAGTCCGTTCATCGTGTTCGACGACGCCGATCTGGACAGCGTCGTCGAGGGCGTCGTGGACGCGATCTGGTTCAACCAGGGGCAAGTGTGCTGCGCGGGCTCGCGCCTCCTCGTGCACGAGGGAATCGCCGATCGCCTCACCCAGAAGCTGCGCGCGCGGATGGAAAAGCTTCGCGTGGGCTCGCCGCTCGACAAGGCGGTCGACATGGGGGCGATCGTCGCCCCTGTTCAGCTGGAGCGGATCCGCGGGCTGGTCGAGAAAGGTGTCGAGGAGGGCGCCAAGATGTGGCAGCCCTCATGGGCCTGCCCGACGGAAGGCTATTTCTACCCGCCCACGCTCTTCACCGACGTCTCGCCCGCCGCGACGATCGCGCAGGTGGAGATCTTCGGGCCGGTGCTCGTCTCGATGACGTTCCGGACGCCCAAGGAAGCCGTCGAGCTCGCCAACAACACGCCGTACGGCCTCGCGGCGAGCGTGTGGACGGAAAACATCAACCTCGCGCTCGACGTGGCGCCGAAGCTCAAGGCGGGCGTCGTGTGGGTGAACTGTACCAACATGTTCGACGCGGCGTCGGGGTTCGGGGGCTATCGGGAGTCGGGGTTCGGGAGAGAGGGTGGCAGGGAAGGGATGTACGAGTATCTGAAGGCGGACTACGAAACGCGGAATGCTGAATTCGAAATGCGGAATGACAAGGCGGGCGTCGAGAAGCCCGACGCGCCCATTCCGCATTCCGCAATCCGCATTCCGCAATCAGACCTCCCCCCAATCGACCGTACCTACAAGCTCTTCATCGCCGGCAAACAGGCCCGCCCCGACCAGGGCTACTCGCGTAAGATCACGGGCGCCGATGGTCGCGTGCTCGGCGAGGTGGGGGAAGGGAACCGCAAGGACATCCGCAACGCGGTCGAGGCCGCGCATGCCGCGGATAGCTGGGTGCGGGTAAGCGGTCACGGCCGCGCGCAGATCCTCTATTACATCGCCGAGAACCTGGCGACCCGCGCCGACGAATATGCGAACCGCATCGCCGCGCTCACCGGGGGCGGGGGCGACGCGGCGGGGCGAGAGGTGGCTGCCGCGATCGCGCGACTCTTCACGTACGCCGCGTGGGCTGACAAGTGGGACGGGGCCGTGCACCACACGCCGATCCGCGGCGTGACGCTGGCGATGCAGGAGCCGATCGGCGTACTCGGGCTGATCGCGCCGGAGGAGTTCCCGCTGCTAGGGCTGGTGTCGCTCGTGGCGCCGGCGATCGCGGCCGGCAACACCGTCGTGGCCGTCCCCTCCGAGGCGCATCCGCTGGCGGCCACCGAGCTCTACACGGTGCTCGAGGCCTCCGACCTGCCCGACGGCGTCGTGAACGTGGTGACGGGGGACAAGGACGCGTTGGACAAAGTCCTCGCCGAGCACGACGACGTGGACGGCGTGTGGTACTGCGGTGGCGCGGCGGGAGCCAAAACCGTCGAGTTCGCGGCGGCCGCCAACATGAAACGCACCTGGGTCATGACGCGCCCGCGCGATTGGCTCGATCCGCGCCAGGGCGAAGGCCGCGAGTTCCTGCGCCACGCCTCGGAAGTGAAGAACATTTGGATTCCCTACGGGGAATGAGTTGCGTCGGTGGCTAGCCGGGTGGGGGTGCGGTTGTGTGTCGTCCTGTCGCTCATAGCGGCGAGGACGACGTCCGCGCAGATCTTCGTGCGACGTCCGCAGCTGCGCGCTGGTCAAGACACGAACGACGCCGCTGCATATGTCCAGTTCGCACGGAGTTCGCTGACCACTCCCACAGACTCGGCGCACGCTGCCTCGGAAGCCGCACTCATCTGGGCCGCCCGCCTCGATCCTGGATCGGGCGACCCGCCATATCTCTTGGCGGTCGCCGTGTTCCGGCCGATCATGGTCCAGGCCCGTCGAGAGCGTCGTCTGTCACGGCGACTGCTGCAGCGCGAGCTCACGCCCATGCGACTTCGATACGTTGACTCGCTCATGCGGGAGGCTTGGCTGCGGGAGCCGTTCTATGACATTAGCCTTGAGCCTCTCCTGAACCCCAGTCTTTTCCCTCCTCAGTTCATTGCCGATCCGGCGGCGCGCGGTTATTTCGCCTACCAGTGGCGGGATCCTTACCTTGCCGTGCGCTCGTGGGCAGAAGCGATCGCCGGGGATCCACGGAGAATAGATCTGCGCCTGCACCGCGCTCACACTTTCTACGGCATGCAACTCTACGATAGTGCCGCGGCTGAGCTGCGAGCCGCCTTGGCCACCACGGCGCCCCCCGACTCTGAGCTTCCCACGATGCCGTCGCCCTTCGTTCTCGAGTATGCACTTGGAGTCGCGCTCGAGCGGGCCGGGCAGCGCGATTCCGCAATAGAAGCATACCATCGAGCGTTGGGTGGCAACCTCGGACTCTACATGGCTCGTGTCCGTCTGTCCCACATCCTGTTCGACAAGGGTGATACCGCTCAAGCGGTGATTGAAACTGCTCAGGCTGTGGACATATCGCCCCAAGAGCCGTGGCTGGCCAGCTATTACGGGTATCTGCTCTTGCAAGCCGGTCGAGCGGCGGACGCGATCGTCCAGCTACAAACGGCTGTCGCTCTCGACTCCGCTTACGCGACTCCATATTTCCTTCTGGGAGTGGCCCACACCGCCTTGCAGCATGCCCCAGAGGCCCTGAAGAGTTTTGAGCAATTCCTGAGCCGCTCACCATTGGCGGACGAACGTCGGGATTGGACCTCGGAGCGCGTGTCAGCATTGCGTGCGACCTTGCCCGGATCCGGTGGTCCACGTGAGTAACCGCGCCGGGGCCGCGGCCGCGATCAGCGCGGTCCATACGCGCGTCAACTACTCCGAGACGGACCAGATGGGGTTCGTGTATCACGCGAACTATCTCATCTGGATGGACATGGCGCGCACGGAACACCTGCGTGAGCGGGGGGTGTCCTACAAGGAGTTGGAAGCGCAGGGGATTTACCTCGCAGTGACCGACGTGCGGGTGCGCTACCGCCAGCCGGCGCGCTACGACGACCTCGTGCGGGTGCGCTGCTGGGTGCGGGATCTGGGCTCCCGCCGGGTCATCTTCGGATACGCGGTCGAGCGGGCCGAGACGGGCGAGCTCCTCGCCACCGCGGAGACGTCACTCATCGCCCTCAATCACCAACACGCCCTGTCTCGCATTCCGGAGCACGTGTGTGACCTGCTCGAACCGACGCCGGATCCCGTCCGCCTGTAGCGCTGCGCTCTTCCTTCTTCTTATAGCGCGTCCCGCGGCGGCCCAGCAGCCCACGCCCTCCGCCGACGAGACGCTCGTCGGCCAGTTGGCCGGGTTGCTGGCGACGGCCGACGCCCGCCGGCTCGATGCCGCAGCGATCCGGGACGCTCTCGCGAACTCGAATCCTGCCGTGCGGCGCCAGGCGGCGCTGGCGGCGGGTCGCATCGGCGATCCCGCGGCCGGCGATCTCCTCGTCCCCGCGCTCAGTGACTCGAACGCCACGGTGCAAGCCGCCGCCGCCTTCGCGTTGGGCCTCTTGAAGGACGCGCGCGCGCTGCCCGCGTTGCTGCAGCTGGTGCGCGCCGCGCCGGTCGCGGACCAGGGCGCCCCCGAGCTCGAGGCCGTGACGGCGATCGCCAAAATAGGATCGACCGGGGGCGACGAAGGGGCTCGCGCCCTCCTCGAGATCATCGCGACCGGCTCGCCGGGCGCCCCCCCGCCGACGCCGCCGGTCGTGGCGGCGGCCCTGCTCGAGGCGTGGCGCCTCGGCTCCCGTGCGCCCGTCACCGACCTCGTGGCCTTCGCCGACGCTCCCGACGTCGCCGCGCGCTGGCGCGCGCTGTACGCCCTCGGCCGCCTGCGCGCGCCCCGCGGAGCCGCGCGGCTCGTGGCGGCGCTCGCGGACCGCGAGACCGCGATTCGCGCCGTCGCGGCGCGCGGCGTGACCAAGGCGCTGCTCGACAGCGCGCGCATGGATGCGCGCGCCGCGGTGGATCGCCTGCGACCGCTGCTCGGAGATCAGGACGCGCAGGTGCGCATCAATGCGCTTCGTGCCATCGGCTCGTTCCGCGATTCGGCGCTCGCCGCCGCGGTGGCGCCGCTCGTCGCCGACCAGAACATCGGCGTCGCGGTGCAGGCCGAGACCACGCTGGGCGCGTTGCGCGGCAGCGCCGCCCTGCAGGCGCTGCGGCCTCGTCTCACCAGCAGCGTGTTTGCGCTGCGGCGCCAGGCGCTGATTGCGCTGGCGCAGGCCGACAGCGCGGCCGGCGTCGCCGCTGCGGTGCAGGTGGCGGGTGACGCCGACTGGCGCTGGCGCAGCGTGGCCGCCGAGGCGTTCGGGGCGGCGGCGGGAGGGGCGCGGGCGCAGCTCGAGGCATTGCTCGCCGACCCCGACGGCCGAGTCGTGGCGCAGGCCCTGCAGGCGCTGCAGCGCATCGTCCCCGCGACCGACACCGCGTTGCCGACCCGCGCCCGCGCGCTGCTGGCCCACGCCGACGCCGCCGTCCGCAGCGTCGCGGCCGATCTGCTGGGCCGCCAGCCCGACGCCGCCGACGTGGATCTGCTCGTCCAGGCGTACCGGCGGGCCGAGAACGACGCCTTCGACGATGCCCGGCTTTCCGCCGTCGCGGCGCTGGGGGCGATCGCGAACGCGAGCCCGACCGGCCGGTTGGGCGTGGCGACGCGGTTCGTCGGGGCGGTGCCGCGGCCCGACGACTACCTCGTGCGCCGCCT
>WNGD01007124.1_pt1 | contig 12458 bp, 12 predicted proteins | sample 5400671 | NCBI WGS metagenome assembly WNGD01 (sample SAMN13153369, study PRJNA577476) | soil metagenome | isolation source: 40 cm soil or saprolite under grassland replicate 2 | place: USA:California | collected 2016-06-15
GCCCTCGCCCTCGCCCTCGCCAACGCCAACGCCGGCGCCGCCGAAGCCCGCCCCACGCCATGCCCAGACAGCGCCAGGCAGCCCCGCGCCGGCTCCCTTGGCGTTGCCGCTGCCGGAGAAGAAGCGGGGAGGGCCCCGCTCCGGCCACGCGCACCAACCGGCCGCCAAGGTGATGCTGGCGCTCATGGCGGGCGGGGTGGTGAGCCTCGCCCTTGGCGGCGCCGCCCGGGCGGTCGGTCGCGTCGGCAGCCGGGGTGCATAGCTCCAGCTCCAGCTCCAGCTCGGCCGGCGAGATCGAGCTTCGCGATCACTACGTGATGCCGCTGGCGCCGCGCTGGCGGACGTTCGAGGTCGTGGAGGTCACAGAGGTTCAGGTGACCTGGGAGGCGAGCTGCAGCACCAACTGGAAGGCTGAGGGGTCGATGCTGGCGCCGCCGGCGAACGGCAGGTCCAGGATGTGGACCAGATAGAGGGCGAAGGCGATGATCGCGGTCAGCGACACCGTCATGGCCACGTGGGGGAACGTGCTGGGCAGGCCGAACAGGAAGGTGAGTCCCACGACCATGATCCCGCCCACAATGAGGCCGAGCCAGAAGACCGGCGAGATCGACGTCTGGGTCGCGAGCAGGACCCGCTGCTGACGGGCGGAGGTCGCGTCGGCGATCGAGCTGAGCGCGCGCTGCTGCGCGCTGGTCTGGTCGGCGGTGGTCACCTTCGCGTCCTGCAGTTCGGTGTGCAGCTGCTGCAGGGCGTTCTCCGCCTGCGCGCTGGTGCGCTGCCTGTCCATCAGGGGCCACTCCTGGTTGATCACCAGGTTGGTGTAGCCGCGGACCAGGCCCTCGGCCCGCTGGCGGTCGGGCGCCGGGAACGCGCGGCTGTTCCAGTAGACGTTGGTGAGCGCCTCGGCCTCCTGCTGGACAGCGTTGCCGGCGTTGTCGGAACCCTCCCAGACCGCGACGATCGCGAAGGCGAGCACGATGGCGTAGATCGCGCCCACCATCGCGAAGACGTAGCCAGCGACGTCGTTGTGCGGCGAGCGCCGCTCGGGCGGCACCCAGCGCTGCAGCCCGACGAGCAGCAGCCCGGCGAGCAGCGACGGCACCGCCATGACCACGATGGCCTGGAAAACCATTGGCCCCTCCATCCCTGCGACGGTCAATCCTGTTCAGGGATTTCGGGACGATTTCCCGTTCTCTGTAGAAGAAATCCGGTGCCGCCTCCTAGTCGGGGAGGCGCGCCAGCGAGGCGGCACCGGATTCGGGTGGGCTGGGCTGGGCTACAGGGCCCGGCGATAGCGCGCCACCGCGAGCGGGGCGCAGACCAGCAGGATGCCAACCGACCAGGCGACGGACTGGAGGACGAAGGAGGCCGTGGAGCCGCCGAGCAGCTGCTGCGCGGCGTCAGGGCCGAGCACCAGGGCGCGGACGGCGGAGGCGGTCACCGAGACGGGCTGGTGAGCGGCGAACGCCTGGAGCCAACCGGGCATGGAGCTGACCGGGACGAACGCGGAGGAGGCGAACACCAGCGGGGCAAGGACTGGGAAGCCGGCAGCCTGGGCGCTCTCGGGATCGCCGACCGCCAGGCCGACGGTGGCGAAGACCCAGGTGAGCGCATAGCTGAACAGCAGCACCAGCAACATGCCGAAGACGAGCGCCACCAGGCCGTTGGGGGCCCGGAAGCCGACCAGGAAGCCGACGCAAGCCATCAGCGCCATGACGAAGACGTTGCGGAACAGGTCGGACACGGTCCGCCCGACCAGCACCGCGGACCGTGCCATCGGCAGCGACTGGAACCGTTCCAGCAGCCCCGACTTGAGGTCGGTGGCGAGGCCGATCGCGGTGCCCATGGCGCCGAAGGCCGCGGTCTGTACGAAGATCCCCGGCATCAGATAGTCGACGTAGGGAATGCCGGGCACCCGGATCGCCCCGCCGAAGACGTAGCGGAACATCAGCACGAAGATGACCGGCTGGATGGTGGAGAACACCACCAGCTGGGGGGTGCGCCGCAGGGCGATCAGGTTGCGCTGTGCGACCGCGAGGATGTCGGAGTAGGCCGACGCGAAGGGCGAGCGCTGGGTGGAGAGACCGGTCTCGGCCGTGGTGGTCGCGTTGGTCGTGGTGGTCATGCGGCACCTCCTCTGCCTCTGCGGGCGGCTCGCCGGCCGCCGGGCCCGGCGCCGTTGCCGGCGCCGTTGCCGTTGCCCATCCCGGTGACGCCTGGCTCGGCGGCGTGGCCGGTGAGCGCGAGGAAGACGTCGTCGAGGCTCGGCTCCCGGACGCCGAGGGTGGCGGGGACCAGGCCGTGGGCGTCGAGGGCGCGGAGCAGCTCCATGAGCATCCGGGGGCCGTCGGTGGCGCGCAGGCGCACTGTGGCGCCGTCACGCTCGGGAGGGTCGGGGACCCGGTCGGCGAGCAGCGCCTCGGCCCGGGTGGCCGCGGGTTCGCTGTCCATGCCGAACTCGATCACGGTGCTGCCGAGGCGGGCCTTGAGGTTGGCCGGGGTGTCCCGGGCCACGACTTTGCCGCCGTCGACCACGGCGATGTCCTCGGCGAGGCGGTCGGCCTCCTCCAGATATTGGGTGGTGAGCAGGACGGTGGTGCCGTCGGCGACCAGTTCGCGGATCATCGCCCACAGCTCGTTGCGGCTGGGGAGGTCCAGGCCGGTGGTGGGTTCGTCCAGCAGCAGCACCGGGGGCCGCTGGACCAGCGAGGCGGCCACGTCGAGCCGGCGCCGCATGCCGCCCGAATAGGTCTTGACCGGGCGGTCGGCGGCGTCGGTCAGCTGGAAGCGTTCCAGCAGCTCGGCGGCGCGGGGCATGATCGCCGGCTTGGGCAGCTGGGCGAGCTTGCCGATCAGGCGCAGATTCTCGCGCCCGGTGAGGTTGGAGTCGACCGCGGCGTACTGGCCGGCCAAGCCGATGCGGCGGCGCACCGCCATGGCGTCCTTGACCACGTCATGCCCCATCACCTCAGCGCGGCCGCTGTCGGGGCGCAGGATGGTGGTGAGCACGCGGACCGCGGTGGTTTTGCCTGCCCCGTTCGGGCCGAGCAGGCCGAACACAGTGCCGGTTGGCACCTCGAAGTCGATACCGTCGAGCGCCGCGACCGTCCCGAACCGTTTGACGAGGCCCTCGACCAGGATGGCTGTATCAGTCATAGACGGACCTTCCCACGATGCTTGAATCACGTCAAGTTTTATTTCAGCGAAGCTTTGATGAAGATGAACTATCCAGGCCCTAGAAGCATCTGACCTGGCCGCGTATGATCGCTCCATGAGTATGCCCGAGCCCCGTGACAGCCCGGTTCACGGGCAGGCAGCCGCCGCGCTGGCCGCCGCCGAGGTGTGGCGGCTGATGCTCGAATTCACCTGGGCGCACCGCTCGCGCTTGTACGAGGTGCTCAAGGAGTTGGGCCTCACGGCCGGGGACATGAAGGCGCTGATGGCCCTCGAACCCGACCAGTCACGCCCGATGCGCTCGCTGGCGCAGGTATGGGACTGCGACGCCTCCAACGTGACCTGGATGGTCGACCGCCTCGAGGAGCGCGGCTATGTCGAGCGCCAGCTGCTCTCCACCGATCGCCGCGTCAAGAGGGTCGCTCTGACCTCTCTCGGCGTGAAGGCCAAGGCCGAGCTGCTCGCGCGCCTCTACGAGCCTCCCTCCGGGCTTGTCGGCCTGCCCCTGGGGGATCTCAACCGCCTGCGGGCGGCGATGGCGCTGCTGCCGCTCCAGCCGCACCCGCATCGGCACCCGCATCCACCCACCGACGCCTCGGCTTGAGCCTGTCCTCAGTGGCAGCCACGTACCTCCAGCCATTTCTCAGGCGGCGTTCAGCGGGTCTCAAGGTTGCCCGGCGATCATGGAGTCCGTGGGAACGGGGGAGAGGAGCTGGCAGATGCGGATGAGCGGCGTGTGGGGACGCTGGAGGCGCAAGCCCCCGGTGGTCGCGCCGCCAAGGCGCGCCAGCGACGGCAGCGGCGGCGGCAACGGCGACGGAACTGGGACCGATCAGGGACCGTCCGGGGCCGGGGCTGCCGCCGCGCCCAGGGGGCATGTCGCGATCCTGCTCGACCCGGGGCTCGAATCGGTTGCCAGCTCCCTGCAGGAGGAGCTCGGGCCCGGGTTCGCGGTGGTCGTGGAACCGCCGGAGCCGGTGGGGTCGTCGCAGAGTGTTATCGCGGTGCTCGACGCGACCCCCGATCCCGCCGCGTCGATGGCCGTCGCCCGCCAGCGCCGCCGGCACCCGCAGGCGGGCATGCTGGTGGTGGCGAGCCGGAGCGCCGCCGCCGCCACCTGGCAGACGACCGCCGACCTGCTGGACGCCGGTGCCGACGACGTGCTGATCGAGCTGAACACCCGCGAGCTGGCCGCCCGGCTGAAGGCGCTCGCCCGGCGGCGGCTGGCAACGCCCGCCACGCCCGCCACGCCCGCTCCCCGGATGAACGACCCGGTGGGCCACCCCGCCGACGACCCCGCACGGTCGCTCACCTAGCGGCTGCCGCTCAGGGTGTCTGTGGCCCGCCCGCTGGCCAGTTCGTGACCGGGCGAAACTCACGGCTTGCCCTCAGCCGGCCCTCAGCTGGCCTCAAGCTTCGGTCCTGAGGATCACCGCTGCAGGCGGGGTGTGCCTGCCTGCCTTCCTTCCTTTCGCCGTCGTCGAGGAGGCATTGGGTGCACATCGTGCGGACCTGGGCGCTGGCACGGACCTACCGGCGCGGGTCAATCCCAGTGCCGGTCCTGCGTGGCATCAACCTGGAGCTCCGGGAAGGCGACTGGGTCGCCATCCTGGGTCCCTCCGGCTCGGGGAAGTCCACCCTGCTCAACCTGCTGGGGCTGCTCGACCAGCCAGACGCGGGCGTCTACGAGCTGGCCGGCGAGGACGTCTCCGACGTCAGCGACACGCGCCGGGCCGAGCTGCGCAACCGCGAGATCGGGTTCGTGTTCCAGCGCTTCAACCTGCTGCCGCGGACCAGCGCGCTCGAGAACGTGGCGGCGCCGCTGCTCTACCGGCGGATCCGCCGGGCCGAACGGCTGGAGCGCGCCGCCCAGGTGCTCGAAGAGGTGGGCCTCGGCGACCGCATGGACTACGACACCAGCGAGCTGTCTGGTGGGCAGATCCAGCGGGTCGCGATCGCCCGCGCGCTGGTCGGCGAGCCGTCGCTGCTGCTGGCCGACGAGCCGACCGGCAACCTCGACAGCGCCTCGGGGGCCGACATCCTGGACCTGTTCGGCCGCCTGCACGCGCGCGGTCGGACCATCCTGCTGATCACCCACGACCCAGTCGTCGCCGGTCGTGCGGAGCGGCGGCTCCTGCTCGACGACGGCCGCCTCCACCTCATGGACCATAGCCAAAACTGACTATCCAAATGTAGGGGACGGTAAGCTAGGTTAAGCGAAGCTAAACGAGATAAACGAATGGTAAGAGCTGGAGGAGTCGCTCATGGAGTCCAACCGCCCGCCCAACCCGCCACCTGACCCGGAGGCCGGCCCGCCGGCCGAGCGTGCAGGCGAGCGAAGCGATGCCGTCCACGGGAGGCCGGCGGAGCCGCCCTGGGCGCAGCTCCCGCCCGGGATCGAGGCCGGACCGCCTCCCGCCGACAGTGACGGTGACAGTGACAGCGACCATGGCCCCGTCCCTGTCTACGACCGCGTCGAGACGCGGACCAACGTCCGGGCGGTGCTGCTCGCCGCGGCGCTGGCCTTGGCGGTGGGCGCCGCCGGCGGGTTCTTCGTCGGGCGCCAGAGCGCCAAGAAGACCCCGACCACTCTGGCGCAGGCGATCCAGATGGCCGCCAGCGGGCAGCTGCCGCGCGGCAACGTCGGCGCTGGCCGCTTCGGCGCCTTCGGTGGTGGCGGTGGCGGTGGGAACGGCCAGAACGGCACCGGCAACGCCCAGGGCGGCCAGGGCGCCGGCGGAGGCCGCGGCGTCGGCGGCTTCGGCGGGTTCCAGGGCAGCATCACCGCCGTCGACGGCAACACCATCACCGTCCAGACCCCGGCCGGCCCGGTCAAGGTCGTGGTCGCCGGCAACACCTCGATCCTCAAGACCTCCTCGGGCACCCGCTCCGACCTTGCCGTCGGCAAGACCGTCCAGGTCCGCCTCAACCTGAGCGCCAGCAACGGCGGCAGCGGCGGGAACACCTCCGGAACCGTGACCGCCTCCAGCATCGTGGCGGAGCCGACCCAATGAGCAAGGCCAAGAGCAAAGCGCGCCCCAGCGGCTCCGCCAGGCGGCGCCGGCGCCGCAACGGCTGGATCGCCGCTGGTGTCGTACTGGTGGCGCTGGCCGGCGCTGGCGCCGCCTACCTGGTGACCGCTGGGTCGAGCAAGGCGGTGGTGGCACAGCCGCCGGCGACCTCGCCGGCGCGGCGGGGCAACCTCACCCAGACGGTCGACGCCTCGTTCACGCTGGTCCGCGACCCGGCGATCACCCTGACCTCGCCACAGGCGGGGATCATCACCAAGCTGGACCTCAGCAACGGCGCCAAGCCAGCGTCATTCAAGCCGCTGCTGGCGGTCAACGGCACCAACGTCTACGCGATCGTCAGCTCCACGCCGATCTACCGCAGCCTCGCCAGTGGCGACAGCGGCGACGACGTCAAGGCCCTGCAGACCGCGCTGAAGGCCGACGGCTACGACCCTGGCACCATCGACGGGACCTATGGCACCGGCACCTTCGACGCGGTCGAGGCCTGGCAGACCGACCAGGCGCTGACCGTCGACGGCAAGTTCAACCTGTCGGACTTCGTCTGGGTCCGGCCCGGCTCGACCGCGCTGAGCGTCTCCGCCAGCGTCGGCGACCGCATCACCGCCCAGACGGCGCTGGCGACCATCGCCGTCCCCGGCGCGCTGGTGGCGCAGGCCGACGTCAGCCAGCTTGACGTCGGCCGTCTCAAGGCAGCCCAGAGCGCCCAGCTCACCTTCGACGCCCTCTCCGGCGCGACCGCGCCCGCCAAGGTGGTCGCGATCCCGGTGGACTCGGAAAGCTCGCAGCAGAGCGCCGGCTCGAACTCGGTGGTCCAGTACGCGGTGACCCTGCGGCCGCTGCGCCTGCTCGCCGGCGCCCGCGCGGGCATGACCGGCCAGGCCAGCGTCGTGGTGGTGCAGCGCAGCAACGTGGTGATCGTGCCGACCTCCGCCATCGGCGGCGGCGCCAACAACCCGACCGTGCAGGTCGAGCTGGGCGACGGCCAGACGGTCGCCCGCCAGGTGATCGTCGGCCTCTCCACCGCCAGCGGCAGTGAGATCATCGCCGGCGTCCGGCCAGGCGACCAGGTCGTGACCGGCGTCTCCGCCAGCCAGAACACCACCGCGACCACCCAGGCCACCAACCAGCGTGGGGGCGGTGGCGGCGGTGGTGGTGGCGGCGCCGGTCCCGGGTTCGGAGTGGTCCAATGAGGAGGACGACCAGGGACGCGGGGCGGCGGAGGACGACGGCGGCGCGCCCATGATCTTCGAGTCGATCCGGCTGGCCTTCAACCGCCTGGGGGCGAACGCGGCGCGGTCGGCGCTGACCGTGCTCGGGGTGATCATCGGAGTCGGGTCGGTGGTCACCCTGGTGGCGGTCGGGCGTGGCTCCGCCGCCGACGTGAACGACCAGTTCAGCGGGCTCGGCGCGAACACCCTGACAGTCACCAGCGGGCGCGGCTTCGGGCGCGGCCTCGCCGGTGCCGCCGGGTCGGCCAACAGCCTCAAGCTGACCGACCTTGGCGCCCTGCAGAAGCTCAGCACGGTCGCGGCGGTCGCCCCGGTGCTGCAGACCCAGCAGACCATCACCGCTGACACCACCAGCGTGCAGTCGCCGGTCAAGGGCACCACGCCCGCACTGATGGGCACCGACCACCTGCAGGTCGCCTCCGGCACCTTCTTCAGCGGCTTCGCGGAGGCCCGCAAGCTGCCCCTGGCGGTCCTGGGCGCGACCCTGACCTCCGACCTCGGGCTGACGCCCCGCTCGGCGATCGGCACCACCCTCACCGTCGGGCCCGACCATTTCGTGGTCGTCGGGGTGCTCCATGCCCAGGGCCAGGGGTTCTCCAGCGAGGACGACAGTCTGCTGGTGCCGATGTCGTCGCTGGTCGGGCGGCTGGTGAGCGGGAACGCCACGGTCAACCAGTTCCGCGTGGCCGCCACCAGCGCCGGAGCGGTCAACAGCCGCTACCGCACCGACGTGACCAACACGCTGCGCGCCACGCACGGCCTGGCCGCCAGCGCCAACAACGACTTCCTGACCATCGACCCGACCACCCTGATCCAGGCCCGCCAGGCGTCCTCCACCAACTTCACGCGCCTGATCACCGCGATCGCCGCGATCAGCCTGGTGGTCGGCGGCATCGGCGTCGCCAACGTGATGCTGGTGGCCGTCCGGGAGCGCACCCACGAGATCGGCATCCGCCGGGCGATCGGCGCCCGCCGCCGCGACGTGATCGCCCAGTTCCTCACCGAGGCGACCGTCCTCAGCGTCCTCGGCGGCCTGCTCGGCGTAGCCGGCGGTCTCGGGCTCACCTACGCCTTGCCCCATGTCACCGGCCAGCGCACGATCGCCTCGTACCCGGCGGCGGCGCTCGCGCTCGCGATCTCCGCCCTGGTCGGGATCCTCGCCGGGATTGGCCCGGCCAATCAGGCGGCCGGCCTGGACCCGGCCGACGCGCTTCGCTACGAATAACCGAGACGGCCCCAGCTTGAGGGAGGAAGCCGCCACAGCGGACACACAGGTAGGCGCGGCATACTCGATCTGGAAGGATCGGGCAGTTCAGGTCGGGCAGTTCGAGGGGGAGGCGAGATGGCAGCGGCACCGGTGTCGGCGCGCGTCCTGGTCGTGGACGACGAGCCGTCGATCACCGATGCGGTCGCGACCGCCCTGCGCTACCAGGGATTCGAGGTGCAGGAGGCAGCGACGGGCCGGGCGGCGCTGGCGGCGGCGGCGTCGTTCCGGCCCGACTTCATCGTGCTCGACGTGATGCTTCCCGACGTCGACGGCTTCGAGGTCGCCCGGCGCCTGCGCAGCAGCGGCATCGGCACCCCAGTGCTGTTCCTGACCGCCAAGGACGCCACCGAGGACAAGCTCAGCGGCCTCGATATCGGCGACGACTACGTGACCAAGCCCTTCAGCCTCGCCGAGGTGATCGCCCGGGTCCGGGCGGTCCTGCGCCGCAGCCATCCTGACGCCCAGGCCGACGGCGTGCTGCGCTTCGCCGACCTGGTCCTGGACGAGAAGACCCACGAGGTCTTCCGCAGCGACGCCAAGATCCACCTGACCGCCACCGAGTTCAAGCTGCTGCGCTACTTCATGCTCAACCCGCGCCAGGTCCTGTCCAAGACACAGATCCTCGACCACGTCTGGGAGTACGACTTCAACGGAGACGACAACGTCGTCGAGACCTTCGTCAGCTACCTGCGCCGCAAGCTGGACCGCCACGGCCCGCCGCTGATCCACACCATCCGGCTGGTCGGCTACAGCCTGCGGCTCCCAGCGAACGAAGCCGTGTGACATGACCAGCGCGCCAGCCCGCTCGCCGCTGCGGCGGCTGCTGCCGGCACGCCCGCTCTCGCTGCGGGCGCGGCTGCTGGCGGTCCTGCTGATCCTGGTGATCTGCGGGCTCGGCGTCGCCGACGTGGCCACCTACTCGCGGCTGCGCTCCTTCCTGGTCGGGCGGGTCGATCAGCAGCTCGACACGGCCCACCGGGGCGTGGAGCTGATGCTCCTGGGCGGCGGCCCGCCCGCGCACGACCGTGGCGGCCAGATCGACGTGCAATACGCCCTCGACGAGGCGAGCCGCCGCTACCAGGGCCTCTTCCTGCAGGTCCGTGACAGCGGCAACGCCGTCGAAGGCAACGTGCAGTGCGTCGGCCGGGACGGGACGCAGTCCAGCCCGCAGCTCCCCGCACAGCTCCCCACGCCCCACGCGAGCGGCCAGTCGCCGTCCTCGCCATACCAGAGCGGCGGGCCGCTGCCAGGAGGAGCGGCGGAGCCGGCCGTCTACCTGAACACCCCAGCCGTCCAGCACGGCGCGGCGTCCTTCCGGGTTCGGGTCTCGCCGCTGATCGACGGGAGCGGCACCCTGATCGTGGCGCAGCCGCTCGGTGACATCGCCGGGACGCTGCGCAGCCTGATGCTGATCGAGATCCTGGTCTCGGTCGGGGTGCTCGCGGGCGCGATCGCCTTCGGGCTGTGGCTGGTCCGGCTGGGGCTTCGGCCGCTGGACGACATCGCCGCGACCGCCGCCACCATCGCCGGCGGGGACCTCACCCAGCGGGTCGCGCGGGCCGACGCCGGCAGCGAGGTCGGCCGGCTCGGCCAGTCGCTCAACCGCATGCTCGGCCAGATCGAGGCCGCGTTCGTCGAACGGAGCGCGTCCGAAGGGCGGGCGCGGCAGTCCGAGGCGCGGATGCGCCGGTTCGTCGCGGACGCCTCCCACGAGCTGCGCACCCCCCTGGCCGCGATCCGTGCCTACGCCGAGCTGTTCCGCCGTGGCGCCGACCAGCACCCCGAGGACCTCCCGCGCCTCCTGCGCCGGATCGAGAGCGAGGCCGCCCGCATGGGCGTCCTGGTGGAGGACCTGCTGCTGCTGACCCGCCTTGACCAGGGGACCCGAACAGCCTGGCCAACGGCCCGGTTGAGGTGCTCGGCGACCCGGACCGACTGCGGCAGGTGGTCGACAACCTCCTCGCCAACGTCCGCGCCCACACTCCCCTGAGCGCTCCCGCCCAGGTCAACGTGTGGTCCGACCCGGCCCGCGGCACCGCCTTCCTTGAGGTCGCCGACAGCGGCCCCGGCCTGCCCCGCGAGCAGGCCGAGCGGGTCTTCGAGCGCTTCTACCGCGCCGACAGCTCCCGCTCCCGCGCCCGCACCCAGGCCGGCGACGCGGGCGAGGGCGGCGCCGGCCTCGGCCTCTCCATCGTCGCCGCCATCGCCGCCGCCCACGGCGGCACCGCCGCCGTCCGCTCCACCCCCGGCCGGGGCGCCGCCTTCCGCATCGAGCTGCCGCTGCTCGCCTCCGACGGCAACGGCAACGGCACCGCGCCACCCCAGACTCCCGCCACCGGCGAGATCACCGGCGGGCGCTGACGACCAGCAGGATGCCGTTGCTGCGGGCGGTGTGTGTGCGCGGCGGTCGCGAGGACGGCAGTGGGCGGCAGTCGGCGCGGGGACGCGATCGTTCGCAGGACGTAAAGGGCGGCGCCCGGGCCAGAGGAACGGGGCCTGGCCCGGGCGCCGCCAGCTTCGGGGCGGCTGGTCAGCTCAGCCGGTGTTCGCGGGGCGGTTGGCGAGGGTGACGGTGGCGGAGCGGGTCTGGCCGTTCTGGCCGCCCTGCTGCCAGGTGATGGTGACCTTGTCGCCCGGCTTGTGCTTGGCGAGGACTGCCTGCAGATCGCTGGCGCTGGTGATCTTGGTGCCGCCGGCGTTGGTGATCAGGTCGCCGGCGGCGAGGCCGGCGCTGGCGGCGGGGGTGCCGGAGTCGACGATCGCGACCTGGGCGCCGTTGCCGCCCGTGTCCTGAAGCTGGACGCCGAGGAAGGCACGGTTGGTGGTCGAGCCCGAGCCCGAACCGGAGTTGGGGGCGACCTTGCGGCCGGCGCGCAGGGCGGGGATCGCGCTGGTCACCGTGTCGCTGGTGATCGCGAAGCCGATGTTCTGCGCGGGCTGGCCGCGGTCACCGGCGGCGATCGCGGTGGTGATGCCGATGACCCGCCCGGCGCTGTCCGCCAGCGCGCCGCCGCTGTTGCCCGGGTTGATGGCCGCGTCGGTCTGGATGAGGCCGCGGAGCGCGCCGGAGGCGTTGGTCGAGTCGGCCGGGAGGCTGCGGTTGAGCGCCGAGATGATTCCCTCGGTCACCGTCGGGGTGCCGCCGTAGCCCTCGGCGTTGCCGACTGCGAGGACCGGGTCGCCGACGTTCACCGTCGAGGTCGAGGCGAAGGTCGCCGCCGGCAGGCCGGAGAGGCCCTGCAGGCGCAGCAAGGCGAGGTCGGCGTTGGCGTCGGAGCCCTCCACCGTGGCCGAGACCGCCCCGTGCCCGGGGACCGTCACCCGGATGGAGCTGGCGTTCTCGACGACGTGGGCGTTGGTGACCACCTCGCCGGCGGCGGTGACGATGATGCCGGTCCCGGCGCCGCTGCCGCTGCCGCCGAGACCGCTGCTGACCGTGGTGTTGATCAGCACGATCGAGGGTTCGATCTTGGCGATGGCGGTGCGGGCGTCGCTGGTGGTCTGGGCCGCGGGGACCGGGGCGTTGCTGACGGCCACCGGCCCGGCGGTCAGCGTCGTCCCGTGCCCCCTGGTCGCCGCGACGATGCCGCCGCCGATCGCCGCCGACAGCACCGCCGTGAGCGCGATGACCAGCAACGGCAAGCCGCCGATCCGCCGCCCCCGACCCCAGGAGCCAGCGCCTGAGCCGGGGCCGGGGCCGGGGCCGATTGGCAGCGGGCCGGTCTGCGTCTCGGGGCTAGAGAGATGAGAGCCAGG